>CAJHYV010000129.1_pt1 | contig 15268 bp, 19 predicted proteins | sample 9198851 | NCBI WGS metagenome assembly CAJHYV01 (sample SAMEA7708375, study PRJEB35096) | sediment metagenome | biome: marine neritic benthic zone biome [ENVO:01000025]; feature: sediment [ENVO:00002007]; material: shallow marine sediment [ENVO:03000034] sea grass bed [ENVO_01000059] ...
CAGCAAACGGAAAAAATCGCTGCTGCGTCATTTTGGCTCAGCCCAGGCGGTAGCCGCCGCGGGCCTTACGGATTTGGAAACGGTGGACGGCATTAGCACGGCCGTCGCCAAGAAAATCTATGGTTATTTCAACGAAGATCGGTAGAGTCGTTAAGAGCCCGTCGACCGATGGCGATCGGCCCGACGACCGGATGAACGATCGATGCTGACAAATCTCCCAAATCTCCTGACGCTCTCGCGGATGCTCGTAATTCCGCCAATTGTCGCGCTATTTTTCATCGATGGTGAAATGCCGCGCTGGATTGCATTGGGCTTGTATGCCACCGCGTGTATCACCGATTTTTTCGACGGCTATGTCGCCCGCTCGATGGGGCAGATTTCCCGCCTAGGACGCTTTCTCGATCCGGTCGCGGACAAGCTTCTGGTGTCCGCGGTCATCCTGATGCTGGTCGCGACGGGGCGCATTGGCGGCTTGGTGGTATTGCCGGCGCTGATCATCCTGATTCGCGAAATCCTGGTTTCCGGATTGCGCGAACATTTGGCCACGCTGGCGGTCGGCGTCCCGGTCAGCAAACTCGCCAAATGGAAGACGACGATCCAGATGTTTGCGTTGGGCTTTCTGATCGTCCATGACGCGAGCCCGGACTGGATCCCGAGTGTTCTGATCGGCGAGGTGGGTGTGTGGCTGGCGGCGGTGCTGACCCTCATAACCGGCTACGATTATCTCCGGGCGGGGATCCACCACCTGACCGACGACACGCCGCCGGCCGGCGATTCCAACACACCGGCAAAACCGGCCAAGGCGAAACCGGCTGGCACCGCCGGAATTTAGGCTAGACGGCGCGGCGACGGCGAAACACACTACGGACATGAGAATATTCGGGCTCGCAGGCTGGAGCGGCAGCGGCAAGACAACGCTCGTGACACGGCTCCTGCCGGCGCTGACCGCCCAGGGACATACCGTATCGACCATGAAGCATGCGCACCACAATTTCGATATCGACAAGCCGGGCAAGGATTCCTATCGCCACCGGAGTGCCGGCGCGACCGAGGTTCTGGTGACCTCGACGAATCGCTGGGCATTGCTGCATGAAAACCGTGGCGCACCGGAACCGTCTCTCGAGCGGCTGGTGCAGCGCATGACGCCGGTCGACCTGCTGCTGGTGGAAGGGTTCAAGGCGCACGCCCACGACAAATTGGAAATTCACCGCCCGTCGGTCGGCAAACCGCTGCTGGCGCCCGACGACCCACATATTGTCGCGGTCGCAACCGACGAGCCCGATGCCCTGCACGTCACGATTCCGGTTCTCGACCTGAACGACGTTCCGGCGATCGCGGCATTTATTACGAAGTTCTGCGATCTGCCAAACAGAGGCAGCGATGGCGCAGCTTAGCGACGACTGTTTCGCATCGGGCAATCCACGCATGACGGCCGCGGAAGCATTGGCCGCACTCGACCGGAAGATCGTCCCGGTGGTCGGTGTGGAAACGGTTTCTCTGGACGAGGCGGTGGGCCGCATTCTGGCGGAAGATGTCACATCGGCAATCGACGTGCCGCGTCACGATAACGCCGCGGTGGACGGCTATGCGGTATATTTCGATGACCTCAATTCGAACAACCCCACCTATTTGCCCGTCGGCGGCCGGGCGGCCGCGGGTCATCCCCTGGGCCGCGCGGCAAAACCGGGCGAGGCCATTCGTATCTTTACCGGCGCCCCGATGCCGGCTGGCCCCGATACGGTCATGATGCAGGAAGACTGTGAGCAAAGCGGCGAAACGGTGACCATCGCCCCCGGCATCAAACGCGGCTCCAACCGCCGCCTGGCGGGCGAAGATATCCGTGCCGGCAGCATCGTGCTGCGCCAGGGCACCCGTCTGCAACCGCAGGCGGTCGGCCTGGCCGCATCGGTCGGCCGGACCACACTTAACGTGCATTGCCGATTGCGCGCTGCGATCTTTTCCACAGGTGACGAGGTTTGCGAGCCCGGCGGGCCACTGCCCGGCGGTGCGATCTACGACTCGAACCGCTACACCGTGAAGGCGGCGTTGCGGCAACTGGGATGCGACATTACCGATCTCGGTATCCTGCCCGACCGGGAATCGGAAATCTCCGAGGCGCTGGCGCAGGCCGCCGAAACCCACGACGTATTGCTAACCACCGGCGGCATGTCGGTGGGCGAGGAGGATCACATCCGCACGGTGGTCGAGCGGCTGGGCCGGTTGCACTTCTGGATGCTCGCGATCAAGCCGGGACGGCCGGTTGCGCTAGGGCAGATCGATACCAAATCCGGTCCGAGGCCGATCATCGGCCTGCCGGGCAACCCGGTCGCCGTGATGGTCACCTTTCTGGTCATCGCCCGGCCGCTGCTGCTGCGTCTGGCCGGCGCGGAGGATTTCGCGCCGCATCACTACCGGGTGCGGGCCGACTTCGAGTATCGCAAGAAGAAAGACCGGCGCGAATATGTCCGTGCCCGATTGCGGCCAGGGACGGATGGATTCGCGGTCGCCGACAAACATGGCGCAAGCGGCGCCGGCGTCCTGTCGTCGCTGGTCGGCGCCGACGGGCTGGTGGAATTGCCGGAGGACCTGACCCATCTTGAAAGGGGCAGCCTGGTGGATTTCCTGCCCTTTAACGAGGTAAGCCAATGAAGGTGCTGTATTTCGCGTGGCTTCGCCAGCGCACGGGCATTGGCGAGGAGGAAATCGATCCGCCCGCGAACGTCACCGACGTTGCCGGGCTGATCGACTGGCTTCGGGCGCGGGGCCCGGGCCACGCCGACGCGCTACAGGATGTGTCTGCGATCCGTATCGCCATCAACCAGGAATTCGCAGAATTGGATTCCGCCGTGGCCCCCGGCGACGAAGTCGCCCTGTTTCCGCCAATGACGGGAGGGTGACATGACCATTCGCGTGCAGCGCGAGGATTTCGATTTGGGCGAAGAACTGAGACGGCTCACCGCGGACAATCATGCCGTCGGCGGCGTCGCCAGTTTCGTCGGCCTGGTGCGCGACATGGCGGGCAACGAAAACATCGGCGCCATGACGCTCGAGCACTATCCCGGCATGACGGAGAAAATGCTGACGGAAATCGAGGCCGAGGCGAACCGCCGCTGGCCGCTCGAAGCCAGCCTGATCATCCACCGCTATGGTCGGATGGAGCCGGGCGAGCAGATCGTGCTGGTGGCGACGGCGAGCCCGCACCGGCTCGCGGCGCTCGACTCTTGCCATTTCCTGATCGACTGGTTGAAGACCAAGGCGCCGTTCTGGAAGCTGGAAGAATCGGAAAACGGCGAAGGCCGCTGGGTCGATGCGCGCGACGCCGATGACGCCGCGGCGCAGCGCTGGAATACTGGCCGCTCACGGAAAAAACACGCCGCGGAATAAGGAACGACGGAATGTCCCACAGCAGCACCTTCACGTATTTCGACATCGACCGGGTGATCAGCGGCAGATCGTTCGACGAAGCGGTTGCCGAGGAAACAGAACGGCTGGGGACAAAGCGGGTTTTTCTGATCGTCGGCGGCACCCTGAGCCGCGAGACCGATGTGGTCATCCGAATTGAAAAGGCATTGGGCAACCGGCTCGCCGGAACCTGCAACCAAATGGGCGCGCATTCGCGACTCGACGAAGTGGTGGCGGCGGCCAATACGGCGCGCGCGGCGGAAGCCGACCTCATCCTGACCATCGGCGGCGGCAGCGTGACCGACGGCGGCAAGCTCGTCGTGCTGTGCCTCGCCAACGGCGTCACCGATATGGAAACGTTGCGCCTGTACAAGGTCCCGGGCGACCGCGAGACCAAGGCGCCGGTGATCCGGCAAATCGCCGTCCCCACCACGTTGTCCGGAGGGGAATTCAACATCACCGCCGGCGGCACCGACCCGGTCCGTCATGTCAAACAAAGCTACCGCCATGATCTGCTGGTGCCCCGTGTCATCATCCTCGATCCGGCGATCACCGTGCACACACCGGAATGGCTGTGGCTCTCCACCGGCATCCGCGCCGTCGATCATGCGGTGGAGGACATTTGTTCCAGCCGGCCGCACCCCTATGTGGACGGCACCGCCGCGCATGCCCTGCGGCTCCTGAGTCACGGTCTTGCGCGCACGAAAGAGAATCCCGGCGATCTTGACGCCCGCATGGATTGCCTGATGGGCACATGGCTCTCGATGATCGGGTCGATGGCCGGCGTAATCCGAGGCGCGAGCCACGGTATAGGCCACATGCTTGGCGGCACGGCGGGCGTACCGCACGGCTATACCTCCTGCGTGATGCTGCCCAACGTCTTGCGCTACAACCTGCCGGCCAATGAACCGCAGCAGGCAAAGGTCAGCGCCGCATTTGACCGTTCCGGTGACGTAGCGGCCGAGGTGGTCGGTTCGCTGATTTCCGATCTGGGCCTGCCGCGGCGGCTCCGCGATGTCGGCGTGAAGCGCGAGCAGTTCGCCGAAATTGCGGCGAACGCCATGCATGACCGCTATATTCCCGCCAACCCGCGCCCATTGAAGGGACCGGACGACATCGTCGAAATTCTTGAAATGGCCTGGTAAAGACGAAGCGCCGGACAGTAGTATGCCGGCTTCATGAGTTCTCCCTCCTCGACCATTTCGATATCGCGCTTCAAGGGAATCGCCTGCATGATCGGGGCCGGCGCCCTTCTGGCGCTGAATTCGACCGTCGTCAAATTCCTCGTGGTCGATTATCCGCCCGGTCAGATCATGGTGCTGCGAGGCGTTCTGATCTATCTGATCATCGGCGCGCTCATCAAGCGCGACGGCGGCCTCGCGACGTTGAAGATCAGCCATCCGATCGGTCAGTTGGCGCGCGCCCTCTGCCTCGCCTCAACCACTTTCATGATGATCCTCAGCGTGAAATACCTACCACTCGGCGACGTCTTCGCGATCAATCACGCCTCGCCGCTCATCCTCACGGCGATCGCCGCAATCGCCTTGCATGAACGCGTCGGCTGGCGCCGCTGGAGCGCCGTCATCGCGGGTTTCATCGGCACGTTGATCATGTTACGCCCGACGCCCACGGCGTTTCAGGTCGCGGCGCTGCTGCCATTGGCCGTCGCCTTCCTGAGCGCCACTCGTGACGCCATCACCCGCCGAATCAGCAGCGGCGATTCGTCCACCGCCACACTGGCGATCACGACCAGCGTCATCGTGCTCGGTGGCGTGGCGATGTCGTTCGTGACCGGCTGGGTTCCTTTGCGCGCCGGCGACCTATGGCTATTCGGGCTGTGTGCTTTGTTTCAGGGGTCCGCACATTTTCTGATGATCGAAACCTTCCGGCTGGCCGAAGCAAAAGTCGTCGCGCCCTTCAAATACGCATCGATCCTCTGGGCCGTGGTTATCGGATATGTGTTCTGGGGCGACATTCCGGATGCCTGGATCCTCACCGGCGGCTCGATCGTCGTGGCCAGCGGGCTCTATATTCTGCACCGGGAACGGCAGCGATAAATTTGCCAGCAACGAGGCCTCGTGATATGTAGCTTCCTGCATCATCGGGCACGGCAGACGCCCGGGCACAAGGCGGCTCTCCGTCCAAGCACTGCCTCTACTCGACGATCCGATTGCCGGATGATCGAACGGAGGACTGTAAATGGACAATACGCCTGATACCGCCGACCGTGGCGGCACCCAAACGCCAATCGTATCCTTTTCCGAAGCGGTCCGCTTTTGGACCAAGCTGGGCTTTATCAGCTTCGGCGGTCCGGCGGGCCAGATCGGCATCATGCAAACCGAACTGGTCGACCGGATGCGCTGGATCGGCCAGGCGGAGTTCCTGCGCGGCCTGAATTTCGCCATGCTTCTGCCAGGACCCGAAGCGCAACAGCTGGCGGCTTATCTCGGTTGGCGCTTGCACGGGCTGCGGGGCGCGATATACGCCGGGCTGTCCTTCATCGTGCCCGGCATGATCTTGATCCTCGCGCTTGCCTGGATCGCCGCCACCCACGGCGACAATAAATATATCGCGGCGATGTTTTTCGGCATTAAGCCGATTGTCGTCGCGATCGTCCTGCACGCGCTCTGGCGCCTCGGATCGAGGACCTTGCGCAGTCCTACGACATTCGGTCTTGCCGCCGCCGCCTTCATCGCACTGTATTTCTTCGGCGTGCCGTTTCCGCTCGTCGTTCTGTCGGCCGGTATATTCGGCGCGCTCGTTCCGTCGCTGATGCCACCGCATTCGGCGCACGGGTCATCGGGCTCGGATGCGGATACTCTGGCCAAACCGCAAGCGCCAGCGGGCGGGTCGATGCGACGCTTCATTAGAATCACAGTGGTTTTCCTGGCACTGTGGATCATTCCCGTCGCCGCAATCCTCATGGCATTGGGCCTGAAACCTTGGGCCGGCATCGTGCAGCTCTTTACCACCGCGGCCTTCGTCACCTTCGGCGGCGCCTATGCGGTGTTGCCTTACATTGCCAACGCGGCGGTCGAAACCCATGGCTGGCTGAGTCCGGCCCAGATGATCGACGGTCTGGCCCTCGCCGAATCGACGCCGGGTCCATTGATTTTGGTCACCGTCTATGTCGGCTTCTTTGCCGGACTCGTCGGCAGCGGCGTCCTGTCGCCGCTCATGGCGGGCCTGATCGGCGGATTGCTCACGGCCTACGTCACCTTCCTCCCGTGCTTTTGGTTCATCCTGGCCGCCGCTCCGTTCGTCGACCGCATCCAGGAACAACCGAAAGCGCACGCCGCATTGTCGGCGATCACCGCCGCCGTTGCCGGCGTGGTTCTCAACCTGGCGGTGTTTTTCGGCGAGGCGGTTTTCGTAAAAACCGATGCAAGCGGCGGCTTTGCGGGCGTCGATCCGCTTTCGATCGCTCTTGCCCTGATCGCCCTTCTGGCCCTGGTAAGGTTCAAGGTCACCGTGCCGCCCCTAATCGCCGCCGGGGCGGCGTTCGGCCTCGCCTACATCGCATTCGTTTGATTTTAATCGAAAGGAGAAACCCATGAGCGATTCGACCGCAGGCATCACACAAGCTGATTTCAGGAAAATGTTCGACGGCGGCGACGAAATCGTGCTGCTCGACGTGCGCCGCCGCCCGGCCTATCAGGCCGACACAGTCGTGATCCCGGGCGCCACATGGCACGATCCTGACGCCATCGCCACAAGCGCCGGGGCGATACCAAAGAACACGCCGGTTATTGCCTACTGCGTGCACGGCCATGAAGTGAGCCAGAGCGTCGCGCAATACCTGCAGTCACAGGGATACGATGCCCGCTATCTCGAGGGTGGTATCGACGCCTGGCGTGCGCCAGCAGGCCCGACCGCGCCAAAACCGGATTGAGCCGCGGCGACACTACGCCGCGTTCGCCTTCGGCGCATTCATCGTTGCCGGGACCTCGCGGCGAACCTCCTCGTCGTAATCCTGCAGCAGGCTGCGCGTGATCTCGCCCGGCGTGAACCGGCGGTCGCCGATTTCGCGCACCGGTGTCACTTCGACCGCAGTGCCGCAGAGAAACACTTCGCTGGCGTTGTCGAGCTCTTCGGGCCGGATATGGCGTTCCACAATCTTAATGCCGCGCATCTTGGCAAGCTGGATCACCGTGCGCCGGGTTATCCCGTCGAGAAAACAATCGGGCAACGGCGTGTGGATCGTGCCGTCGATGACCAGAAATATGTTCGCGCCCGTGGCCTCCGCGATATACCCGCGATAGTCGAGCATCAGCGCGTCGTTGTAGCCGTCTTTCTCGGCTGCGTGTTTTGACAGCGTGCAAATCATGTAAAGCCCGGCCGCTTTGGTCTTGCACGGGATCGTCATCGGATCCGGCCGGCGCCATTTGGACCACATCATGCGAATGCCTTCCATTCGGGCCTCGGGCGTGAAATAAGCGCCCCAATGCCATGCCGCGATCGCCATGTGAATCTGCGCGTCCTGCGCGGAGACGCCCATCATTTCGGATCCGCGCCATGCGATCGGACGAATATAGGCCTCACTCAAGCCCTGCACCTCGAGGACTTCTTTACACGCGGCATCGATTTGCTCGACCGAATAGGGGATTTCGAAGTCCATCGTCCGGGCGCCATCGACCAGCCGTTGCGTATGCTCGGTCAATTTGAAGATCCGGCCATTGTAGGCGCGCTCGCCCTCGAACACGCAGGACGCGTAGTGCAGCCCGTGGCTGAGAACGTGGAGATTTGCATCACCCCACTGGACTAGCTTACCGTCATACCAGATTTGTCCGGGGCGATCGTGATAAGGGGCTTCTTCCATGGCGTCGAACTCCGATGACCCAAAAATTTATTATCTCGGCGGGCTATTAATCTTACCCACATCCGGCAAAAATTATCACATTATGTCGGAAACTGGTTGCAGTTTGTATCATTCAGGAGCATATATGTCAACATGACTGACATATCTTCGCCGACCTCCACTGGCCGGCCCGGTGTAAACCCCTTGTTCCTTCGGGACGAGGAGTTGCGCCAGGGCATCGAGCTGTTGTTTTACGCGTATCGGGACTTTACCGCCGAGCCGGACGCGATTCTCGCCAAATACAGCTTCGGGCGAGCACATCACCGGGTCATCTACTTCGTCGGCCGCTACCCCGACATGGCGGTTTCGGACCTCTTGGACATCCTGAGGATTACCAAGCAGAGCCTCAGCCGAGTGCTCAGCCAACTGGTACGGGAGGAATTTATCGTCCAGAGCAAAGGCACCCAGGATCGCCGCCAGCGCCTGTTGAAGCTCACCGAAAAGGGGCTTGAACTCGAACGGCTGCTGACCGAAAACCAGCGCGCCCGGATCGCGCGGGCGTATCGCGACGCGGGGGCCGAGGCGGTTGAAGGGTTCCGGAAGGTAATGCTCGGCATTATGTCACAACCGGAAGATCGCGCCCGTTTCGAGCGGGACTGGATTCCGCGCCGCTGATCCGAGCACCTGCAACCGATCAGGGCCTGTGGGCGAAACCGATAGCGGTGGTATAGTCGCCCCATGGATAACGAACCACCGCACATCCTCGTCGTCGACGACGACACCAGGCTGCGCGACCTTCTTCGTAAATATCTAATCGACAACGGTTTCCGGGTCACCGTTGCCGCCGATTCCGGCCGGGCACGCCATCAGCTCGAATCGCTTGAATTCGATCTGATCGTGCTGGATCGAATGATGCCGGGTGAGGACGGTCTCTCGCTCGCCCGCTTTCTTCGCACCGGAAACGATGTTCCCATACTTATGCTGACGGCTATGGGCGAGGTGGATGCCCGCATCGACGGCCTGGAAGCAGGAGTCGACGACTATCTGGCAAAACCGTTCGAGCCCCGTGAATTGCTGTTGAGAATACGCATGGTGCTGCGCCGCAGTCCGGCACCCGCCGAGATCGCCGCAACCGTGAGCGAAATCCTGCTTGGTCATTGCCGGTTCCTGACCGAACGCCAACTGCTGGTAAACAACGCCGGCCCGATCCGACTGACAACCACCGAAGCCAGCCTGCTGCGCGTGCTCGCGGAGAATGCCGGCCGGGTATTGAGCCGATCCGATCTCGCGCGGCGTTGCGGCATTAAAGGCAGCGAACGCACCATCGACGTTCAGGTAACGCGCCTGCGGCGCAAGATTGAGCCCAACCCAAAATTGCCGCGATACCTTCAAACCGTGCGTGGCCGCGGCTACGTGCTACGGCCTGACGAATAGGGCGGCGCAATGCACCCCTTCGAGCTCTTCAAACGCCTTCTACCCAAAACACTGTTCGGGCGCGCCCTGTTGATCTTGGTGACGCCGCTGATACTGCTGCAACTGGTCGCGACCCATATTTTCATCGACCGGCATTGGGAAACGATAACACGGCGACTCACCAGTGCAATTGCCGGCGAGATCGCGGTCTTCATCAGCGAAACTCAGCGCGACCAGACTCCGAAAACGCGACAGCGCCTGTTCCGCGAAGCCCAACAGATGTTACAGCTGCGGATGGCCTTCACCGCGGGCGCCGTCCTCCCCGACGGAAAACAGGAATTTAGCGGTCTTCTCGACCGAACACTTGCGCGATACCTGAAGGCACGCCTTCAACGCCCCTTCGTTATCGACACCACTGTATTCAAGGAAAAAGTCATTATCGACGTGCAATTGCCCGATGGCGTGCTCACGGTTATCGCGCCCGGCGAACGGCTGTTCAGTTCGACCACATATATTCTGCTGTTCTGGATGGTTGGCACCTCACTGATCCTGATTGCCGTCGCGGTGATATTTCTGCGCAACCAGATCCGGCCGATCCGGCGGCTTGCCGCGGCAGTGGACCGTTTCGGCAAGGGGCGCGGTCTTGATCAGGAATTTCATATTTCGGGCGCCCGGGAAGTGCGGCAGGCGGGCTCTGCTTTCAATCTAATGCGGGCGCGAATCAGCCGGCAAATCCGGCAGCGTACCGACATGTTGTCGGGCGTCAGCCACGATCTTCGCACGCCACTTACGCGCATGAAGCTGCAACTGGCGATGCTTGGCGACGACGAAGAAATCGGTGAACTCAACGCCGATGTGGTCGAAATGGAGAAAATGATCGAGGGCTATCTGACCTTCGCACGGGGCGAGGGCGACGAGCCTGCGGTCGAGACCGACATATCCGAGCTGATCGAAACCGCTGTTGCCGGCTGGCGTCGCAATGGCTCGGAGATCGACTGTCATGTCGAGGGGACACTCATGCTCCCGGTTCAAAAGGATGGCCTGCGCCGCTGCATAGATAATCTTATTTCGAACGCCGATCGCTACGGCAATCATATTTGGGTTCGCGCGGGTGTCCGTGACGAGGCGATAGAGTTTGCTGTCGACGACGATGGACCAGGAATTCCGGAAGAAAATCGTCAGGCCGTCTTCCGGCCATTCCATAGACTGGACGAGTCACGCAATCCGGAAACCGGCGGCACCGGTCTCGGCTTGGCCATCGCACGCGATATTGCACGCAGCCATGGCGGCGACATCAGCCTCGAAGAGTCGCCGCATGGCGGTCTGCGTGCGCGGGTGCGGCTGCCGATTTAGCGGCGGAGCGCAGGACCGCCCGGCGCTAGAGCAGCTTATGTGCCTCTAAATGATTCCATTTAAAGGCAGGTTGATCTAGAACAGCTTCCCCCCATTCGGGACGGTCCGGTCCGGCCGCAGCAAGACGACATCCCCGTCGGCGTCGGGAAATCCAAGCACGAGGATTTCCGACATGAACTTGCCGATTTGCTTCGGCGGGAAATTGATCACCGCCGCGACTTGGCGTCCGGTCAAATCATCGGGGCTGTAATATTTTGTAAGCTGCGCCGAGGTTTTCCGCTCGCCAATCTCCGGCCCGAAATCGACCCACAGCTTGATTGCGGGCTTTCGCGCCTCGGGAAAGTCTTCCGCGCGCGATACGGTTCCCACCCTGATATCGACCTTCTGGAAGTCGTCAAAGCTGATGGTCATGTCGTTCCTTTCGAGACCCGGTGCTGGGAACAAGCCGCGGCTGGCCGCATTTCCACCCCGCTACGGTTCCTCAGTCTTCGCCATGCGACGTTCAAAAGGCGCCGCGTCCGGGAAACGGCCGGCCCATGGCTCCACCCGCCGCAGATAGCCGTCCAATGCCGCCATGGTGCGCGCATGGTCGGGGCTTTCATCGGTGGCCCAGACGCGCAGCGTGGCAAACCATATCAATGCCAGCCCCTTACCCCGCAGCAACCCAAAGGGACCGCGCGCCGGCAGCCCCGCCGCCTCCAAAATACCCGCCATCAGGCGCAAGACCTCCGGCGCAACGGCAAGCATCCCGACCGGATCGCGCGGCAGATCCCGCAATACCGCGGCGATCGCCGCCTGCTGCGGGTTCAGCAAGTCGATGCGTTGCATGAGCAATTCGAAAAGGCGGTCGCGCGGCGAGTCTTCCGCGTCGAAGGGTGGCTCCAGCGCCGCGGCCTGCCGTTCGATCGCCTTCGCATGGGAAAGCAGGATGGCCATCTTGCACGTATACCGCCGGCGAAGTTCGGTGTCGCCCATCCCCGAACCATCGGCGATGTCGCGCAGACTGAGCGCGTGCCAACCTTTCTCGGCGGCAAGTCGCAAGGCCGCCGCGACGACGGATTCGTCCATGGCTTCGGATGCGTCTGTCATACGGCAATATTAGCGGCGGAGGCCGCCGGTCCGCCAGAGCCTATAGGAGCCGGATGGATGCCCCTATCCCGCCAGCTCGCGGCCGCGCCGCGTCGCGGCATCGATCGCCTGCGTCATGAGATCCAGCATCCCCGGCTCCGCCATCAACACCTGCAGCGCCGCAAAGGTGGTGCCGCCCGGGCTCGTGACGTTTTCACGCAATTGCGCGGGCGCCTCGTCGCTCTGCAAGGCGAGCTCACCGGCGCCGGCAACGGTGACCAGCGCAAGCCGCTCCGCCAGCGCCCGCGGCAGCCCGGCCGCCTCGCCGGCCTTGGCCATCGTCTCGATCAACAGAAAGACATAGGCGGGGCCGCTGCCTGAGACGGCGGTCACCGCATCCATCAATGCCTCATCATCGATGCTGACCGCTTCGCCAACCGCCGATAACAATGCCTCGGCCACGGCAAGTTGCGCCGTGCTCGCATGGGTATTGGGGCACACCACCGTAATTCCCCGCCCAATTGCCGCCGGCGTGTTCGGCATGGCCCGCACCATTGCCGCCGTTGCGCCGAGTCGTTCCTCGAAAAACCGGATCGGCGTGCCCGCCGCAATTGACAGAAACAGGGTCGAGGGCCGGGAAAACCGCGCGTATGCGGGCGCGACCGTATCCATGAGTTGCGGCTTTACGGCAAACACGACAACTTCGGGATCCAGATCGGGCGGCAGCGACTCGGTATCCTCAGCGACGTGGACCGACGCATGCTGATCGAATTGCGCCGCACCCTGCGGCTCGACCACCCAGATGCCCGACGCGGCGACGCCGCTTTCGAGCCAGCCCGACAACATGGCAGACCCCATCTTGCCGCACCCCGCGAGCAGAAGCGGCCGTTCCAATCTTGTCGTCATGTTATGTACTCCGGATCAGGCTTCGCCAACTGTCTCCATCATAGCAGAAGCCACCGCATCCGAAGGGCTATGTCCGGCCCAGACCACGAATTGCAATGCCGGATATAAGCGTTCGCATTCGGCCAGGGCGATATCCACCATATCCTCAAGCAACTCTACCGCGGGAATATTCCCGCCACGGGTCAGGATCGTGTAGCGGTACATCGGCAGCCGATCCTCCGAACTGACATCGAAGTGCCCCAACCATAGCTTTTCGTTGACGAGGCAAACCAACTCGGTCACCGGCGTTCGCTTCTCTTCCGGTATCCGGGTATCGAACACACAGGTGAAATAAAGGGCGTTGAGATCTTCGCGCCAGATGAAGAACATCCGGTAGTCGCACCACCGGCCGGTCGTTTCCACGATCAGCTCATGATCGCTTGACCGGTCGAACGCCCATTCATTGGCGACCACCACTTCCTCGAGCAGGTCGATCGGATTAAGCGAATCCCCGCCAATGTCCGCAGGCAAGAACCTCATAGGCGCGATCTCCCAAACACTGGCAATAATGTGAAAAAATCGGCGCCGATCATGCGGGGCACAATGCCGTCCTGTTCAAGCGCCGATCGCACGGGCGAATCGACATATAGTGGTATAGGTGGGGTATGAACCACAACACCTAGATTGCCAGAAGAGAGTCCGCCGACGCAAGCAGAGTTTGCCCACGGACAAATTTATTTTGCCGAAATGGGGTTTGTGCGCTTCGGGATAAGCGTCGGCACAGGCCGGAAGCGATTTTCCGGCCGAATAATCCGGCTATTTTGCCTTGGCCGACGGCCCGCGCGAACGCCGTGGCTTCGATGCGGCGGGTTTCTTGTCCGTGGCACTTTTCTTGTCGATGGCGGCGGCCAGCGCGGCTTCAAGTACGGCCACCCGCTTTTCAAGGGCTTCTTGCTCCATCCGTGCCTTTTCGGCCATCGCCTTTACCGCATCGAATTCATCGCGCGGCACCACATCCAGGTCGGACAGCACGCGTTCGAGCCGCTGCTTGAAGAGATTTTCGATTTCGACCCGCACATCGTTCAGCGTACCGAAAGCACCGCCGGCCACGCGGGCCAAATCATCGAGTATCCGATTGTCGGTTTGCATTGAACCCTCGCATCGTCATCGCGGAACAGCGCGCGCCTATGGGTATAAGCGGCGGCCACGCCGGAAACAAGCAACGCGTTCGCCTTGCCCGTCCACCGCAGCCTCGCCTATAAGGGGGCGGCTTTCCCACGGCGGATTTCTATGCCCATGATACTGGTTACCGGCGGCGCCGGATTTATCGGCTCTAATCTCGTCGCCGCCCTTGCGGAGCGCGGACACGCCGACATCGTCGTTTGCGATATGCTCGACGATCCCGCCAAGATCGCCAATCTCGCCAAACATCCGGTCGAGGAAATCATTCCGCCGGACCGGTTGTTCGCGTGGCTCGATACGGCCGGCGACGCAGTTGCGGCGGTTTTCCATATGGGCGCGATCTCGTCGACCACCGAAACCGACATGGACCGTCTGCTCGATAACAACCTCGGAGTCTCCCTCGACCTTTGGCGTTGGTGCACCATCCACCACCACCCTTATATTTATGCGTCCTCCGCGGCGACCTATGGCGGCGGCGAAAACGGCTTCGAGGACGACAACGACCCGGTAGCGCTTGCGCATTTGCGGCCGCTCAACGGATACGGCCTATCGAAGCACATGTTCGACCTCAACGCGGTTCAACTCGCCCGCGCGGGGTATCACCCGCCGCAATGGGCCGGCCTGAAATTCTTCAACGTGTATGGGCCGAATGAGCAGCACAAAGGCGGCCAACGCAGTGTCGCAATCCAGCTCTTCGAACAGATCACCTCGGCGAATTGCGTACGGCTGTTCCGGTCGCACCACCCCGACTACGAAGACGGCGGCCAGCAACGCGACTTCATCTGGGTTGGCGATTGCGTCGACATGATGCTGTGGCTGTTCGACAACCCGGCGATCAGCGGCATCTTCAATTGCGGCACCGGCCGCGCCCGCAGCTTCCGCGATCTTGCCGAAGCCTGTTTCGCCGCAATGGACCGGGAACCGAAAATAGACTTCGTCGACACCCCTGAAAATATCCGCTCGAACTACCAATATTTCACGGAGGCGAACCTCGAGCGCGTTCGGGAGGCCGGGTACGCGAAACCGTTCACCTCGATCGAAGACGGCACCGCCAGCTACATTCGCAACTACCTCGCCACCAACGACCCGCACCGGTAGGACGATGGATTATTTCCAGTTCCCCGACCTCGATCCGGTCGCCCTGCAAATCGGCCCCTTGGCGATACG
>CAJHYV010000035.1_pt1 | contig 15128 bp, 13 predicted proteins | sample 9198851 | NCBI WGS metagenome assembly CAJHYV01 (sample SAMEA7708375, study PRJEB35096) | sediment metagenome | biome: marine neritic benthic zone biome [ENVO:01000025]; feature: sediment [ENVO:00002007]; material: shallow marine sediment [ENVO:03000034] sea grass bed [ENVO_01000059] ...
ACATTCCGGCGTCTTTGGCCGTCTTCAAGACGAGGTCCAGCAATTTTTGGGCCGGCAACTGGTCTTTGTTCTCTTTGACCCACGCATCCCACACCGGCTTGCCGCCGATTTTACGGAACGCATCGAGATCTTTATCGCTGAATTTCACGGCCTTCATCTTGGATTTGGACCATTTCGGAAGGTTGATCTTATCCTTGGCGGCGTAGGCGGCGATCATCGCCTCATACGCCCCGTCCTTTACGTCTTCCAGGACCTTCTTGTATCCTTCCGGAAGCTTCGCATGGGCGTCCTTGTTCAACGCCATGATGCAGTTGACGTTGCCCGCGGACAGATTGGTCGTGTACCAGTCGGAAATCTCGTCCAGCTTGTACGCGGCGAAGGTATAGGTGAATGGGAATCCGATCGCATCGACAGTGCCGCGCTGCAATGCCGTATAGGTCTCGGAGGCCGGCATTGTCGTCGGCACCGCGCCGACCGCCGCAGCCGCCTTGCCCATACCGCCCAGCGCCCGCAGACGCTTGCCCTTGAAGTCGGCAACCGATTTCGGTGCTTCGCCACGGCCCATATATTCATAGGACGGCAGCAAATTTTGGATGTAGCGCACCGAATTCCATTTACCCAGTGAATCCTGCAACTCCTTGGTTTCCCAAAGCGTGTCATACACCTTGCGCATTTGCTTCCAGTTGGTGAACGGCAGGAACGGCAGGTCCAGCACGCCCATGGCGCGTACCTTGCCCGGATGATAGGCCGAGCAGACGAAGGCAGCTTCGATCGCGCCGACCTTCAGGCTGTCGAGATTCTCCTTGGCCTTCGAGAGCTGCTCACCGTAATAGAGCTTGATATTGAAATTGCCGCAGGTGGCGTCCTTAACCGCCTTGGAAACGTATTCGGATCCTTCGGTCACGGCGCGCCGCTTACCCCAGAGCGAATACTTCCATGTGATTTTAGGGCCATCGCAACTTTTCATCGCGGCGAGTGAACTCGTCGGAACCGCCACCGATGAAATCATCAGTGCGGCGCCGCCGGCCACAAGAACGGAAATTCCGGATTTAATCATTCCTATGCTTCTCCCTTGAGCGCATTGTTACTGCGATATTTTCCGCGATTCCCCAATCTATTCGGCGAATCGGGACATTTTCGCGAAAATATCCTTGAGTAGTGCCCTTAAACTAGCCCGGTTTCGATTTGGGGACAATTCAACAGTAAGGGGTACACCGCACGCTTAAACGGGCCTAATTCGCCGCATCACGCGCTCACGCCACACGCCCGAGCACGCACTATCAATTTCTCCTGGAATCAGCTCAAAAAATTGCGCTGCGGGGGTGACGTCTCGGTGCGTTGGGAGCATCATCGGACTGAAATGTAGCTTGGGAGACGTGCAATGCAGACCGAAACGCTGGAAATTGCTTCGCAGGACATCGAATACATTCGCCATGGCGACAGGAAGATGACGTTGCGGCTGTTTACACCGCCGGGCGACGGCCCCTTCCCGGCCGTGCTCGACCTACACGGCGGCGCCTGGACCAAAGGCAACATGTCGGAGTGCTACGAGCGCGATGAAACCCTCGCCAAGGCCGGTTTTGCCGCCGCGGCGCTGGATTTCCGCCACGCCGCGGACGGGTATCCCAGCTCGCTTGTGGATATCAATTATGCGGTCCGGTGGCTGAAGGCGCATGCGGACGAACATCGCCTCGACGCCAAACGGATCGCGCTCTGCGGGCAATCCAGCGGCGGCCATCTCGCCATGCTTGCGGGAATGCGACCGCATGAGCCGCGATACACGGAAATCCCGCTCGATGCACACGACGCAACCGTATGCTGCGTCGGCATGTTGTGGCCGGTCATCAACCCGCTGTCCCGCTACCGGCACGCAAAACGAGCGCTCACCGAAACGCCGCCGCCGGGTTGGGTTGGCGACATTCCGGAACGGCACGATCTGTACTGGAAAACCGAGGATGCGATGGCCGAAGGCAATCCGATGCTGGCCCTTGAGCGCGGCGAAGCGGTCGAAACGCCGCCGGCACTATGGGTCCAGGGCCGGCCCGACGCGGTCCATGACTACCGCGATCTCGATTCCGACACCGACCTCAACGAGCCGGAACGCTTTGCCCGCAATTATCGTAATGCAGGCGGCGAGATCGAAATTCGATATATCGACTATGCCGACCGGCAAACGCGGGCGTCGTTGGACCCGCTTCTCGAATTTTTGAAGGTGCATTTACGCCGCTAACCCGAATCGGCGTCCCGCACTGACCGCGCGGCTTCACGTCAAAAAAATAAGCGCGCCTCGGACGAATCGAGAGGCGCGCTTATTCTTTGAAATGATCGAACATCCTCAGGTGACGCCGGCTAGGCGGCGGCGCGAATCTCTTCGGGCAGAGCGCCGAACAACGCTTCATAGGCGCTCGGCTTCTCATACATGAGACAGGTCTTGGCAAATTCTTGCACGGAAACGCCGAATACCGCGGCAAAATCCGGGTAAAGCGCGGCGGGAACTTCTTTTGCGCCGCTTTCCAAAGCCACGATCAATTCGACTTCAGCGCCAATCTGCTCTGCGAGCTCGTTCGACGTTACCTGCGCCGAACGGCGCAATCCCCGGAACCATGCGGCTTCGCGCGACCGCATGCGCTGAATTCGGTTTTCATCGATTACACATTTCATAGCCAACATAATCACGACCCATATCTTTTAGGATAAATGCTACTTTGCAATAATTGAGCATTTTATATTTGTAATGCAAGGTTATTATTTTTCCCTTAATCGCGACATTCCGCCACAGTAACTTACTGAAGTCTTGAATTGAGTGCTTCGATCATTTCACGAGTCGTTTTTTCGATCTGCGGATGGCGGAAATCCGGCGCTATTTCCGACAATGGCCGAAGAACAAACAAGCGCTCATGCAAACGCGGGTGCGGCACTTGGAGTTCGGGCCGGTCGATTATTTCGTCACCGTAATACAAAATATCGATATCGATTGCGCGGGGACCGAATCGGGGCGATGGCACCCGACCGAGCCGGCGCTCCAGCGATTGCAGGCGCCGCAACAACTCGACCGCGGCCAAGGCGGTTTGGCCCATCATCACCGAATTGAGAAAATCGGGCTGCGCCTCAAAATACTGGGGCGCGGTTTCCATGATGGCGGAGCGGGCGCGAACATCCAAACAATCGGACAATGCGGCCTCGGCCTGCCGTAAGTTTTCCCGCCGGTCCCCAAGATTGCTGCCGAGCGCGATATAGACATCCACCATCAGGCACGGCCCCGCCCAGGATCGCCACCGTCCGCTGGCGCGCGCAGGATCGCATCGGCCATGCGCGTAACGCGACCCGCCGTCGCCACGTCATGCGCCCGCACGATATCCGCGCCGCGGATAACGCTGATCGCTACCGCGGCAGCGGTACCTTCCTCCCGGTCGTCGGGCCCAAGATCCAGCACGTGGCCGATAAAGGATTTTCGGCTTGGCCCTACCAATAACGGATAGCCCAGGGACTTGAATCGGTCGAGATGATTGATAAGCGCCAAATTCTGCGTCACCGTCTTACCGAAACCGATACCCGGATCGAGGATGATTTGCGCGGGATCAACACCGGCGCCGATAGCATCGTCCGCCAATGCCTGCAATTCCGCCGATACATCCTCGATCAAATGCTCGTAATGAGCGCCAAGATACCGCCCTCCCAGCTTTGGATCGCTTTCGATATCACGGGGCCGGCTGCGGTTGTGCATCAGTACGACCGGAGCCCCACTGGCCGCAGCCAGCCTGACCAATTCCGGATCGGCCTTCAACGCCCACACATCGTTGATAATGGCTGCACCAACGCCAAGCGCAGCCTTTGCCACCGAGGCCTTGGAGGTATCGACCGACAAGACGGTGGCCGGATATGCCGCCGAAAGCGCCTCCAGTACTGGACAAACCCTCGCCACCTCCTCTTCCCCCGATACGGCCTGTGACCCGGGGCGCGTGCTTTCTCCGCCAATATCCAGAATATCCGCGCCGGCGGCGATGAACTGGCCGGCAAGCGTAACCGCCCTATCGACCCAATGCGCCTCCGCCATCAAACCGTCACCCGAGAATGAATCCGGGGTCACATTCACGATGCCCATGATATAGCTTCGTTGTCCCCAATCGAATCGGTCGGTCAGCCGCATGTCTGCCTCGGAATTTACGTCGACTCGATAACCGCCGCGCGGCACATTACCGAGGAAGTCTGGACAAGGATATGCTACCTGTCTCTTCAGACCGCAAGCCTTCGCCATGCCGCATCAGGCGCTGAATAAGGCGCGGCCACCGAAGACAACCAGGCGCAGGGAGGCCCGGCACTTGAAAATTACCCCCCAGCAATACGGCGGCGCGACGCGCGCCGATGAACCAAGGACGAACAACCGATCGTCCTACCGGATACTGGTGCGCGATCTTGTTCTGCCGTGGCAGATCGGCGTATGGCGCCACGAGAAAAATCGTCAGCAGCGCATCCGGCTTAATCTCGATCTCCAGGTTTCGGAACTTCCGAACCCGACGGCAGATGAGTACGACGACGTTCTATGTTACGAAAAAATCATCAATGATATCCGCGCATTGGCAGTGCACGGCCACGTAAAACTGGCCGAAACACTCGCCGATCAAGTCGCCGCACTTTGCCTTGCGGACCCGCGCGCCTTACAAGTCACCGTACGCATCGAGAAACTCGAAGCAATTGAAGATGCCACCAGCGTCGGTGTGGAAATTACCCGCTTGAGCCGGGACAAGACCCACGCCCCCGACCCGTCGCCACTTCGACTTGCCGGAAAGGATTAGCCCGATCGGGTGATCCCCGGGAACTCAGTGATTTCGCCAATCGCCAGTATTCATTTTTTGTTTTCAATTGTGTGCGAAATAGACCAAAATTTCACAGTAATTGACTTAAATCCGTTGGCAATTGCGGCTATATTCCAGTTCAACGGGATGAAAACAAAGAATGCAAAACTAAGTATCATTTTTGGGTGGTATCATAGGATGCACATACGCGACGTATCGGTTCAATTATTCACCTGTGTCCTGCTCATAGCCGTAGGCGCAACGCCCGCAACGGCGGCCAGTTCTCGGAGTAATTCCGAGGATCCGTCGTATTTTATCAAGAATTTGGCCGATCAAGCGATCCAAGTCTTGTCGACACCGGACGGCTCGCTGCGGCAGCGGGAGGACAAGTTCCGGGAGCTGCTGCGCAATGATTTTGCGATGGACAAGATCGGCCGTTTTGTCGTCGGCGGATACTGGCGCAAGATGAATGAGACCCAGCGAGTACGGTATCAAAAACTGTTTAGCCGATGGGTCCTGAGGACGTATTCCGTGCGGCTCGGCGGCTATTCCGGTGAAAGTTTCCGGGTGATCAGAACCACCGAAGCGGGACGGCGTGACGTCATCGTGCATACGCGGATCGAACGCGAGGGCCGCAACGGCTTCGACGCCAATTGGCGCGTGCGCCGGGTCGGCGAACGGCTGAAAATCATCGACATCTATGTCGAGGGGATCAGCATGGCGGTCACGCAACGTTCGGAATTCGAGTCGATTCTCCGCAAACACGGCATCGATGGCCTGTTGAGCCGCCTCCAGGACCGCTTGGCGCAGCTCTCCGAAGCCAGTTGATCAGCCACGCCGGCTTATACCGCTAGGCCTTCCCTGCAGCCTCCAGCGTTTTCTTGCCGACGGCCGCCCCCCGCGCGATAGTGGCGGCCTGGTCAAACCTACACACGGAACACTTCATGTTAAATGCAGCGATCGTCGGCCTTGGCCGATGGGGTCAGGTGTTGGTCGATTCGGTTCAGGGACACAGCAAAAAGATCCAGTTCAAGTCGGGCGTCACGCGAACCCTGGCGAATGCGCAGGACTATGCCGACCGGCAAGGATTTCCTTTGAGCGGCAACTATGACGCTCTGCTTGCCGACGATGCCATCGGCGCAATCGTCCTCGCAACGCCGCATCAACAACATGCCGAACAGATTATCGCCGCCACCAAGGCAGGCAAGCATGTCTTCGTCGAAAAGCCCTTTACCCTGACCAAGACGAGCGCGGAACAAGCGGTGGCCGCCGCCGATGCCGCCGGGGTCGTTCTTGCGCTTGGCCACAACCGGCGCTTCTTGCCGTCGATCGGTGAATTACGGTCTCGGCTTGCTTCAGAGGCGCTTGGCACAATTCTGCATGTAGAGACAAATTTCTCCGGCTCCGGTGCCATGAGCTACCCGGCCGACGGTTGGCGCTCGGATCGCAGCGAAAGCCCCGCCGGCGGCATGGGCGGCATGGGCATTCACATGGTCGATGCGGTGATCGACCTGTTCGGGCCCATCAAGACGGTCCGGGCGATCAGCAAACGCCGCGCCTTGACGGTCGATATCGACGACACCACGCCGATGCTGTTCGAGTTCGAGAGCGGCATGACCGGCTATCTCGGCACGCTTGCCGCCACCGTGCCGACGCAGCGCATCGAGGTCTTCGGCTCGAAAGGGTCGATCGAAATCCGCGATGAACTCGCCTTCACCCACCGGCCCGTCGTCGGTGGCGTCGAACGCATCGATTTTCCGAAATTCGACAAGGAAAAAGCCGAGCTGGAAGCCTTTGCCGATGCCGTGAGCGGCGACGCGCCCTACCCCCTGCCGAACGATCAGGCGATCCACGGCGTCGCGGTGTTCGAAGCCATCGTACAATCGGTGACCACGGACAAACCGGTGGCAGTTGCCTGAGGTCGCCCGCCACGCGAAATTCTAAGGCCGCACGCCGATCTTCGGTTTCGGCCCTAATTCGGTGTTCAGGCGCGACCGCGCCAGTTTGACGAGCCGGCACAGATACGGCCGGGTTTCGCGCGGGTCGAGCATGTCTTCGACGCCGAACGCCGCGGCCGCGCGCATCGGCGAGCTATAGGCGCGCAACTCTTCTTCGAGTTCCTTTTCGCGCTGCTTTGGATCCAGCGCCGCGGCAATCTCGCGCCGGTAGGCGACGGCGACGCCGCCCTCGATCGGCAGCGACCCCCATTCCGCCGACGGCCATGCAAGGCGGTATTCCAGGCCCCGCTTGTGGCACGTCGCCATACCCGCCATGCCGTAGCATTTGCGGATGACCAGAGTGATGACCGGCACCGTCGCCTGTGAGGCCACGTAAACGGCGCGCATGCCGTCGCGCAGTACGCCCGCTTCCTCCGCCTGGAGCCCGACCATGAATCCGGGGACGTCGACCAGGAAGACCAGCGGAATGTGGAAACTTTCGCACATCTCGATGAAACGAACCTGCTTACGCGCCGCCGGACCGTCCATCGCACCGCCATAGACCATGGGATTGTTGGCAATGAAGCCCACCACCCGGCCATCCAAACGGGCAAGGCAGGTGATCAACGCCTTGCCGAAACGCGGCTGGATATCGAAGCGGGACCCGGTATCGACGATCAGGTCGATCAGGCGCCGCATGTCATAGGCGCGGCGGCGCTCCTCGGGCACGATCGATCCCAATTCATCCTCGCAGCGATCAACGGGATCATCGCAGGAGACCGTGGGCGGCAATTCCCAGACGTTTTGCGGCATGTAGCTGAGGAATTGCTGGATCAGCTCGAAGCAGTGCTCTTCAGATTCCGCCAGATTATCGATGCTACCGGCCTTGTCCACCGCCACCGCCGGCCCGCCGAGCTCCTCCTTGGTCAGCCGCTGGCCGAGCGAGCGTTCGACCACCGCAGGCCCGGCGGCGAAAATCTGGCTGGTGTCCTTCACCATGACCGACCAATGGGACAGGATGGCGCGCCCGGCCGGCCCGCCGGCGGCGGACCCCAGCACGGCGCAGACCACCGGAACCTCCCCCATCAAGTCGATCGAGCGGTCGAAGCTGTCCACCCCGGGGAACACCGTATGCCCGCGGTTTTTCGCCGAAGTGACGCTGCCGCCCGCCCCATCGATGAGATTGACCAGCGGAATCTTGTATTGGTGGGCAAGATCCTCGACGAACCCGCCCTGCCCGCCCTTGCGTTTGTCGAGCCGGGCGGTGGTACCGCCGCGAACGGTGAAATCCTCGCCGCCAACGGCGACCGGGCGGCCGTTGATTTCCGCGAGCCCCATGACATAGGGCGCCGGCGCGACGTGTTTAAGCACACCGTCATCGTAGTCCTCGGCGCCGGTCAATTTGCCGATTTCCTGGAATGAGTCGCCGTCGACCAACCCGTCGATCCGCTCGCGAACGGTCAGGCGGCCCTGCGCGTGCTGGCGCTCGACATTTGCGGCGCCGCCTTGCGCTTCCGCCCATTGGCGGCGCTTTTCGAGTTCGTCGAGCGAGCGTTTCCAACTCATCGATTGTTTTCCGCTAACCGGCCCTCGCCGGATCAGCCAACGTCGATGACGACGACGGCCTGGCCCTCGGCAACCGGATCTTCCTCCTTCACCAGGATTTCGGCGATCGTGCCGTCCTCGGTCGAGATGACCGGAATTTCCATCTTCATCGACTCAAGGATCATCAGCGTATCGCCATCGGAAACCTTGTCGCCCACTTTGGATTCGATCTTCCAGACCGTGCCGGTTACTTCCGACTGTATTTCTTCCTTTGCCATCGTTAGGGTCCTGGCCTTTCGTTGTTGCGCCTATCGGGAAATCACGGACTGGATCAGTCCGGTGTGAACCTCGCCCGCCTTGAATTCGTCGGACTTCAGCAATTGCAGAAGCGCGGGAATATTAGTCTTTACACCACGCACTTCGAAACCGGTCAACGCGTCGCACAATCGATCGATCGCCTTGTCCCGCGTCTCGGCGCGGACAATGACTTTCGCCAGCATGGGATCATAGAACGGCGTCACATCGCGTCCCTCGGCGTATCCGGTGTCGACGCGGACGGATGCGTCCTGCGGCGGCCGGAATACCTCGAGCGTTCCCGGCGACGGGAAAAAGGTCTTTGGGTCCTCGGCATAGATGCGCGCCTGAACCGCCGCGCCGTTCATGGTAATTTCATCCGGCAGGATATCGCCTACCGCCTCGCCCGCGGCAGAACGGATTTGCGCCGCGACCAGATCGATCCCGGTAACCTCTTCGGTCACGCCATGCTCGACCTGTAAGCGGGTGTTGACCTCGAGGAAGCTGAAGCTGCCGTCGGGCGCCATCAGCATCTCGACCGTACCGATATTGTCATAGCCGAGTGAACTCAATGTTTCCGCGATTTCGTCCGCCAATTTCTGGATGACCGGGCGCGGAATGCCGGGCGCCGGCGCTTCCTCGATAACCTTCTGGTGCCGGCGCTGAACCGAACAATCGCGCTCGAACAAATGCCGCACCGCACCGTTCTTGTCGCCCAGCATTTGAAACTCGATGTGGCGCGGCCGGTCTATCAGGCGTTCCAGATAGACGTCCCCGTTGCCGAAGCCGCGCTCGGCCATCGACCGGGCGCGCTTGACCGCGTCGACCAGTTCCGCTTCGTCCTTCGCCGGCAGCATGCCGATACCGCCGCCGCCGGCCGCGGGCTTGATCAGGATCGGAAACCCGACACGCTGCGCCTCGGGAACCGGGTCTTCTTCCGCGCCCAGCAGCTTGGAGCCGCCGCCGACCGTCATGCCGTGCTCGGCTACCAGATCGCGGGCGCGCGTCTTATGGCCCATCGCGGAAATCCACTTGGCGGATGGACCGATGAAGGTTGCCCCGGTTGCCGAAACGCGTTCCGCAAAATCGGGATTTTCGGCGAGAAAGCCGTACCCGGGATGAACGCCGTCCGCGCCCGATTTGGTCAGCGCATCGATCAGCGCATCCTGGCTGAGATAGCTGTGCCGCGGATGGCCGGGTCCGATAAGATGGGTCTCGTCCGCCTCATCCAGATAGGGTGCGCCGGCATCCGCCTCGGAATAGACGGCGGCGGAGCGGATGCCCATTTCACGCAGGCTGCGTATTACACGGGCCGCGACGGCGCCGCGGTTAGCAATAAGGATTTTCTCAAACATGATCGGTCAGTAACTCGTTGGCCAGTTGTGAAGAAGATGTTGTCCGATGCCGCCGTTCAGCCGCCTTTGGTGAACCCGCAGCATGCGCAGCAGCCAGTCCCGGGTTTCCTCCGGTTTGATCACCTGCTGCACCGCGTAGGAAGCCGCTAGGTCCCAGACGCTGTTTTCCTGCTGGATCTGCTCGAAGGCCTCTTCGAACTTCGCGGGATTTGTCTGTTCGAGCCGTTCGCCCGGTTTGCCATGCACCACATTTACAGCAAACGCCGGATCCATGAAGCTCACTTCGGCGGTATGCCAGGCACACACATCGTCGGCATTCTTGTTGCCGCCCATGTTGATATAGGCCTGGCCGTAATTCTTGCGGATCATCACCGTCAGCTTCGGCACGGTGACGAGCTGCAGCGCATTCATGAAATTGATGATCTTGCCGGGCGCCCGCTGCCGTTCCGCCTCGATGCCGATGACGAAGCCCGGGTTGTCGACGAAGAAGACGATCGGAATGTTGAAGGAATCGCACAGCACCATGAAGCTGACGATCTTGTCGCAGGCCTGCGCATCCATCGCGCCGGCCTTGAACAGCGGATTGTTGCCGATGAAGCCGACGCTGCGGCCGCCAACCCGGGTCAGCGCGGTCACCGCCGTCCGGCCGAACCGGGGCTTCAGCTCGAAATAGCTATCGGCGTCCGCGGTCGCCTGGATCACCTTGCGCATGTCGTAGACCTGGGTGCGGTTTTCCGGCACCAAATCGCGGACCGATGCAATCGCCGTGTCGGAACCCGCCGGCACCGGCTTTTCCGGCGGCATCTCGTTGCAATGCAAGGGCATGTATTCCAGGAACGCCTTGACCGTATCGATCGCCTCTTCATCAGTATCGACGAACTGGTCGATCAGCCCGGTGACGTCGGCATGCATCCGCCAGCCGCCGAGCGACTGTCCGTCGATTTTCTCGCCGATCGCCATCGAGACGAGCATCTCGCTGGAAACCGCCATCACCGCGCCTTTTCGCATGACGCTGAAATCCGACATCACCGTGTACCAGGTGGACGATCCATACGCCATGCCGAGCACGGCCGACGCCCAGGGCGACTCACGCAGCCGGCGGTACTGCGTGCCGCTATTGGCCAGCAGATTGCCCATGCCGTAGGCGCCCATATTGTCGGGAATGCGCGCACCGGAAGATTCGCCGAGAAAGACCAGCGGCAGGCCGCGCTCCGTCGCGGTACGCTGCATCTGCGCAATCTTCTTCATGTTCGTGGCGGCCGACGACGCGCCCTTGACCGTGAAATCATTGGCGACGACGACCGCGTCGCGACCGTCAATCGTCCCGTAACCGGCAAGCTTGCCGTCGCCGGGGGTCGTCTCGCGGTCCGCCGGGACCGCCGATTTCGCGAACAGGCCGGATTCCAGAAAGCTGCCCTTGTCGAACAGGTAGTCGATCCGCTCGCGCGCGTTCAGCAGCCCGGCGTTGCGGCGGCGTTCGAGCTTCTCCGGCCCGCCCATGCCGAGCGCGGTCTCCCGGCGCGCCGCGAATTCCTCGTCGAGTTCCTTGTATCCCATGTTAATCGCCCCTGAAACGCGCCGGGACTCTGGCGAGGGCGTAAGGGGTTGTCAACTCGGGCACGGAGAACGGGAATCAGCCGCTTTGCCGGGGCATTCCGCTTGCCCGCGGTCGATACCACCCTGTATATGCCTGCGTCATGGCGCCACCACTGCTCCACCTGCGCGACATCCATCTCACCTTCGGCGGCACGCCGCTGCTCGAAGGGGCGGAGCTGTCGGTGTCCGAACGGGACCGGGTCTGCCTGGTCGGACGCAACGGCTCCGGCAAGTCGACGCTGCTCAAGATCGCCGCCGGGCTTATCGAACCCGATTCCGGCGAGGTCTTCGTGCAGCCGGGCTCGACGGTCCGCTATCTGCCGCAGGAGCCGGATTTTAGCGGGTTTGCGACCGCGCTCGCCTATGTCGAGGCGGGTCTCGGCCCCGACGGCGACACCCATCGCGCGCAATCGCTGCTGGGACAACTCGGCCTCGATGGGTCGGAGGACTTGTCCCGGCTCTCGGGCGGCGAAGCGCGGCGCGCGGATCTCGCCCGCGCCCTGGCGCCGGCACCGGATATCCTGCTTCTGGACGAGCCCACAAACCACCTGGACCTGCCCGCAATCGAATGGCTGGAAGGCGAATTGACGTCCAGCGGTGCGGCCCTGGTGCTGATAAGCCATGACCGGCGCTTCCTGGAGACGCTATCGCGGACGACCGTTTGGCTGTCGGCGGGGATCACCCGGCGTCTGGACAACGGCTTCAGCGCCTTTGAGGAATGGCGCGACGGCATCGTCGAACAGGAAGCTGTCGAACAACACAAGCTCGACCGCAAGATCGCCGCCGAAACCGCATGGCTGCGCCAGGGCGTGAAAGCGCGCCGCAAGCGCAACCAGGGCCGCTTGCGCGCGCTTTACCAACTGCGCGCCGAAAGGCGGTCGCAACGTCAGGCCGTCGGCGCTGTCGATATGAAAGCGGGTCAGGCGGCGCTGTCCGGCCGGCGCGCAATCGAAACGGAAAACGTCTCCAAGTCCTTTGACGGGAAAACAATCGTCCGCGACTTCTCCCTTCGTATCCAGCGCGGCGACCGGCTCGGTATCGTCGGTCCCAACGGCGCCGGCAAGACGACCCTGCTGAAGCTGCTGACCGGCGAACTGCTCCCCGACACCGGTACAGTGCGGCACGGCACGAACCTCGACATGGTGACGATCGATCAGCGGCGGGAGAGCCTCGATCCCGCCACCCGGCTGGCCGATGCGCTGACCGGGGGTTCCGGCGACACCGTTTCGGTCGGCGACAAGACCAAGCATGTGATCGGCTATATGAAGGATTTCCTTTTTTCGCCCGAACAGGCCCGCACGCCGATCGGCGCGTTGTCCGGCGGCGAACGCGGCCGGCTCATGCTGGCGCGCGCGCTGGCCCGGCCCTCGAACCTGCTGGTGCTCGACGAGCCGACCAACGACCTCGACATCGAAACGCTCGATTTGCTGCAGGAAATGCTTGCCGACCATCCCGGAACCGTGCTGCTGGTCAGCCATGACCGGGATTTCCTCGACCGCGTGGTGACCTCGTTGATCGCGTTCGAAGGCGATGGCCGATGGGTCGAATATGCCGGCGGCTACACGGACATGCTGGCGCAACGCGGCAGTAAGCTTGAGGAGCCTGTTGCCACAAAGCCGCGAAGTCGGAAATCCACGGCGAAACGGGCCCGCACGGATACCCCGGCGGCAAAGCGCAAGCTTTCCTTCAAGGATCAACACGCACTCCGAACGCTGCCTGCCCGCATCGAGGCATTGGAAGCGGACGTTGCGGCGCAGCGGGCGTTGCTCGCCGATCCGAACCTGTTCGCCCGCGATCCCGACGCTTTCAAATCGGCGGCGACGGACCTCGAACGCGCCGAGGCCGAGTTGGCGGCGGCGGAAGAGCAATGGCTCACGCTTGAACTGGCGCGAGAAGAACTCGAGGGCGGCGCACAATAAGTTTAACTATGGCTTGGCGCCGGCCTTCTCGAGGATACCGGCTTGTGCCGTATGGCCGCGCTGTCGGGCCAGAGTGAGCGGACGCACGCCGGTTCCATCCGCGAGGTTCACGTCGGCTCCTGCATCGACCAGCGCGCGCAGGGTCTCCACATGATCCGGCCCGCCGTCGCCCAGCACGATCGCTTCGATAAGGGCCGTCCAGCCCAGATTGTTGACATGGTCGAGCGGCGCCTTACCGGCAATCAACGCTTTCACAACCGCCGCATGGCCGAGATGCGCCGCCGCGATAAGCGCCGTGCCTTCATAGGGGCTCGTTATCAGCCGGGCATTGGCACCCGATGCGATGGCGAGCCGCACCATGGCAAGATCGTCGAGTACGGCAGCAATGGTCAGAACGTCGTAGCTTTCGACATCCAGCGCATTTACATCGGCGCCGGCCTTCATCAAAAGATCGGCCGCCTTCAGATCGCGCCGGTGCGCCGCCACCATGAGCGCGGTGCGGCCATGGCCGTCGCGGGCGTCAAGGTCGGTCTTGGCGGCGATAAACCGCCGTAACGCCGCAATGTCGCCCCGGGCGGCCGCAGCATGAAGGCCCTGGTATTTGCTCCGTTCTTCCGGGCTCGGCGCCGTCTGCGCCAACCGTGCCGCCGGCGCGAATTGCGGCGGCGTATCGCTACCCCACTCCGCAACAGGACGCGCCGATGCGTCCCAGGCGAGCGCAGCAATCAATGCGGTTGCGGCGACGGCACCGTATGAGATTCGCGATTTCGACATGACCTCGACAATGCTGCCATTGAATTGATCCTTCCCGCAATCATCGCTAGCATGAAACGCGCTTCGCCGGACGCGCGCTCAACTATTGCCGGGGTTTCGCCATGTCCATCAACGTCATTCGCGTAAATGCGCCGGTCGGCGCCGAAATCCAGGGCGTGGACCTGTCCGAAAATTTGGATTCCGAGGTTTTCGGCGCGATCGACGACGCGTTCAACCAGCATGGCGTTATCTTCTTTCGCGATCAAAACCTGGCGCCCGAGAAACTGCTCGCCTTCACCCACCGCTTCGGCGATCTGCATTTGAATGTTTTCGGTGAGACGCTTGGCCTGCCGGACCATCCGGGAATCGTCCTGATCTCCAATGTCGAGGAAAATGGCCGCGAGATCGGCGTCAAGGGCGCCGGCAACAATTGGCACAGCGATATGTGCTACACGGCGAAACCGCCGCGCGGCACGATGCTGCACGCGCACGAAGTGCCGGAACAGCATGGGCTGCCGCTGGGCGATACCTGTTTCGCCGCCACCCACGCCGCCTACGACGCGCTGCCCGACACGATGAAGCGACGGCTCGATGGGCTCAAGGCGGTGTTCAGCTTTGCAGGACGCAAACGCCTCAATTCGATCACTCAGGAACAGATCGATAGGTTCCCGGATGTGACCCACCCGATCGTCCGGACCCATCCTTATACCGGCCGCAAATGCCTCTATGTCATGCGGGACGATTGTACGGAAATCCCGGGATTGGATGACGAAGAGGCGCAGTTGCTGATTGCGGCGCTGGCGGACCACATAATCCGGCCCGAATTCGTCTATCGCCATCAGTGGCGGGCCGGCGACGTCCTGATTTGGGACAATTGCACGGTTCAGCACAAGGCAATCCAGGATTACGCCCTGCCGCTGCGCCGCCTGATGCATC
>CAJHYV010000134.1_pt1 | contig 15035 bp, 16 predicted proteins | sample 9198851 | NCBI WGS metagenome assembly CAJHYV01 (sample SAMEA7708375, study PRJEB35096) | sediment metagenome | biome: marine neritic benthic zone biome [ENVO:01000025]; feature: sediment [ENVO:00002007]; material: shallow marine sediment [ENVO:03000034] sea grass bed [ENVO_01000059] ...
CAAATCGAAGTGATAATCCGGTCCCAGAAATATGCCGGACGAGGCCGCCAGCGATGCGGCGGTTTCGGGGAGCCGTCGCAGCGCCGCCTCGAAGGCGCGTAACTGCTCGCGGTTCAGGGGATGCTTTGGCGTGTCCGCGCAGGCAAGATGGCTCATCACACAGCGCAACTCGATGCCATCCAGTTTCGAGAGGTCCGAAGCCAGGATATCGAGCTCCTGCGGCGGCAGGCCAAGTCGGGACATGCCGGTGTCCAGGTGAAGCGCGGCCGCGAGAGGGGCGTTCCCGACGCCGAAGGCCGCGCAGCGCTCGATCTGGCCGAGATCGTTGAGGACGGGACACAGCCGATGCCGTTTGAACAGGTCTTCCTCGCCCGGAAGAAGGCCATTGAAAACGAAAATTTCGATCGCCGGATCGTCGAGCAGGGCGCGCAGTTCGATGCCTTCCGCGAGATGGGCGACGAAATACACCCGGCATCCGCTATCGTACAGACAAGGCGCCACCGCACCGACGCCGAGTCCATAGGCATCGGCCTTGACCACGGCCGCGCACCGCGCCGGCCTGGAACGGTCGGCGAGAAGGCGGTAGTTGGCCGACAACGCGGCCAAATCTATGGTCAGCCGGGTCGGTCCACTCGCTAGACCCTTAGAATCCATCGTCTCCGTGCTGCCGGTCGAGATCGGCAAATCGCGTGTACTTGCCGTCGAAGAACAGATCGATCGTGCCGACCGGGCCATGACGCTGCTTGGCGATGATGACGCTCGCGGTATTGCGGACCTGCTCCAGACGTTCGGCCCAATGCTGGGCGCGATTCGAGAATTTGTCCTGAGCTTCTTCGAGCCCGTGCAGCGGCTGCGCCTTCTCCAAATAGTATTCCTCACGGAAAATGAACATGACCACGTCGGAATCCTGTTCGATCGACCCCGATTCGCGAAGGTCCGACAGTTGCGGGCGCTTGTCTTCCCGGTTCTCGACCTGGCGCGACAGTTGAGACAATGCAAGCACCGGGACTTCCAGCTCCTTCGCAAGCGTTTTCAGCCCCCGGGTAATTTCCGATATTTCCTGCACCCGGTTTTCGGACCGTTTGCCCGGTGCGCCCTGCAAGAGCTGCAGATAGTCGACGACGATGAGATGCAGTTTCTGCTGCCGCTTCAGGCGGCGCGCCCGCGTCCGCAGGCCGGAAATGGTGAGCGCCGGCGTGTCGTCGATGTAGAGCGGCAGTTGGCTCAATTTCTGACTGGCGACCACCAGGCGGTCGAAATCGTCGCTGCTGATGTCGCCGCGCCGGATGGCGTCGGAAGAAATCTCCGCCTGCTCCGAGAGGATGCGGGCGGCGAGTTGTTCGGCGGACATTTCCAGCGAGAAGAACAGGACATGGCCGCCGTCGGTGCGTATGCGCCCTTCCTCGTCGGTGGATTGCTTGAAGGCGCTTGCCGCGTTGAAGGCGATATTCGTGGCCAGCGCGGTCTTACCCATCGAGGGACGACCGGCGAGAATGAGCAGGTCCGATGGATGCAGGCCGCCCAATTTATGGTCGAGATCCTTGAGGCCGGTGGTAATGCCGACGATATGACTGTCGCGGCGGAATGCTTCTTCCGCGCTGTCGACCGCCATTTTCACGGCGTCGCCGAGGCCGAGGATGCTGCGCTCCAACTCACCGGTATTGGCGAGGTCGTAGAGTTTTTGCTCCGACACCTCGATCTGCTCGTTGGCCGGCGTCTCGATATCGGGTTCGTAGGCGTCGTTGACCATGTCTTCGCCGAGCAGGATGAGCTGACGGCGCAGGTGCAGGTCGTGGATCGTTTTGCCGTAGTCCGCCGCGTTGATCACGGTCACCACCGAGGCGGCGACGTCGAACAGGTATTGCCCGCCGCCGACCGCGGCAAGCGCCTCGTCCTTTTCGAAGAAATACTTGAGGGTGAGGGGAGACGCGACCTGTCCCTGCTCGATCAATTTCTCGGCGGCGGCGTAGATGCGGCCATGTACCGGCTCGAAGAAGTGCTCGGCGCGAAGGAAATCGCCGACCCTGTCAAAGGCCCGATTGTTGGTCAGGATGGCGCCGAGCAGCGCTGCCTCGATCTCGGTATTGTGCGGTGGCGACCGGTGAATCGGCGGCTCGTTGTCGTCGCCGCCATGCAGCGGCGCGACATTCGTATCAGGGGCTGGCGTCATGGGCGCAACTTAGCACCGCGTCCGAAGGCCGCAAGCGGGGAATAACAAGGAACATGGGGATAAGATGATTTTTCTTCGCACCATGCACGAAAACGGCGCGCCCGAGGACACGCCGTATCGTGGTGTTCGCTTGCAAAACCGGAAATGCTACGCGTCTTTCTGTTCCGCATCTTCTTTGTCGGCGTCCGCGTTATCCGTGTCGGGTGCCGCATCTTCGGCCGCCATCGATTGCGCCGGAGCGGGTTCGTCGGCCGGCTCTTCATCGATGCCCGAGACCACTGCCTGGACCTGTTCCGCCGCTTCCGGTTCGAACATGGCTTCGGCCGCCGCCGCGGCCGCGGCGCGTTCCGCTTCTTCTTCCTCGGCGGCGACGGACAGGATCGCGCGTCCAAGTTTCTCTTGTTCTGCGGCCTCTTCGATACTTCGCGCCACATTTACCGTGACCGCCGAATCGACTTCCGGATGTAATTTAATGCGGAAGTCGAACAGTCCCAGCGTCTTGACGGGCCGGTCGAGCACCACCTGATTGCGCGATACCGAAAAGCCGGCCTCCGTGACCGCGTTGGCGATATCGCGCGCGTTGACGGAACCATAAAGCTGGCCGGTTTCACCGGCGCTGCGGATCACCGAAACCTTGAGGCCGTTGAGTTTCTCGGCGACGGAGCCCGCTTCATCGCGACGCTGCAGATTGTCCGCCTCGAGCTGCTGGCGCTGGGTATTGAAATACGCCAGATTTTCCTTGGTCGCGCGCATCGCCTTTTTACCGGGCAACAGATAGTTGCGGGCATACCCGGGCTTGACGGTGACGACATCGCCCATTTGCCCGAGTTTCTCGATCCGTTCCAGAAGTATTACGTTCATCGCATCAATCTCCTTGGCCGCGCTGGTCTGCCTCAATCCGTTACGTAGGGCAGAAGCGCCAGGAAGCGGGCCCGTTTGATCGCGCGCGCGAGTTCCCGCTGCTTTTTCGTGGAAACCGCCGTGATGCGGCTCGGCACGATCTTGCCGCGCTCCGAAATGAAGCGGCTGAGCAGCTTGACGTCGGTGTAATCGATCGTCGGTGCGTTCGGCCCGGTGAAGGGGCAGGTTTTGCGCCGGCGAAAAAATGGTCTACGACCGCCTCGATCATCTGCCATGGATCAGTCCTCCTTGCTTTCGGTAGGCGCCGCCTCGGCGGCTGGCTCGGCAGCAGGAGCATCGGCCGGCTTATCGGCCGGTGCGGCCGGCGCTGCATCGGTCGCCGGTCCGGTGGCCCGGTCCGGACGGCCACGGGAACCGCCATGCCGTTGCGAGCGGTCGGCGCGATCGCGTTCGCGGTCGCCCTTGCCCTGCATGATCGGCGAGGGTTCAGGACGGGCCTCATCGACCCGGATCGTCATGTAGCGCAACACATCTTCGTTGAGACGGATATTGCGTTCCATTTCCTGCACCGACTCCGACGGGGCGTCGATGTTGAACAGGACATAATGTCCCTTGCGGTTCTTCTTGATACGGTAGGCCAGGGTACGAAGACCCCAATATTCCCGCCGTTCAATCGAACCGCCGTTGTTTGTAAGAATTTCGCTGAAACCGTCGGCCAGGGCGTCGACCTGCGCGGCCGTTACATCCTGCCGTACGATCATAATGCTTTCGTAAAGCGGCACTTCGAACACTCCCTTCGGTTGTTCGCGACCCGGCGTCCATGTGGACCGCCCGGATCTAGCCGGTCCCAAAGGCCCGGCAAGGAGTTATGGTTTGTCGGAAGGGCGCCAGGCGCCCAGTCATAGCGGGCGCACTATACACATTTGCGGAAGCGCGAAAAGCCCTAAATCGGGGATTTAGGGCCGGTCGCCGGCGGCCGCGTTTTGCCCGGGTTGACAGCTTGGCGCCAGCCGCTATCACTGGGCCGCAATATCTCAGGGGGAGGAATTATTCCAGGATGACGAAGGCATTCGTATTTCCCGGGCAGGGGTCCCAAGCCGTCGGAATGGGGCGGGATCTCGCCGAGGCATTTGCCGTCGCGCGCCTCGTCTTCGAGGAAGTGGACGAGGCGCTGAACCAAAATTTGTCCAAATTGATGTTCGAGGGACCGGAAGACGATTTGCGGCTAACGGAGAACGCGCAGCCTGCCCTGATGGCTGTCAGTGTCGCCGTGATTCGCGTGCTGGAGAAAGATTGCGGCATCGCATTGTCCGACAAGGCAGCCTTCGTTGCGGGCCATTCGCTCGGTGAATATTCCGCGCTCGCGGCCGCCGGTGCGTTGGGACTTGCCGATACCGCGCGGCTGCTCAAACTGCGCGGTCAGACGATGCAGAAGGCGGTGCCCGTTGGCGACGGCGCCATGGCGGCGCTGCTCGGGCTTGAACTCGAGGCAGTCGAGGCAATCGCTGCGGATGCCGCGGAAGGCGATGTGTGCGATTGCGCCAACGACAATGCACCGGGTCAGGTGGTGGTCAGCGGCGATACCGCAGCCGTCGAACGGGCAGCCGCGCTAGCGGGCGAACGGGGCGCCAAGCGTAGCGTCATGCTGCCCGTAAGCGCGCCTTTTCATTGTGCCCTCATGCAGCCCGCGGCAGATGCGATGCAGGAAGCGCTGGCGGGAACGGAAATCCGTACCCCGCAGGTTCCGCTGGTCGCCAATGTTACGGCGTCGCAGGTGACCGGGCCGGAGGAAATTCGCCGCTATCTGGTCGAGCAGGTAACCGCGCGAGTACGATGGCGCGAGAGCGTACTGTATATGAAGGAGAAGGGCGTCGATACGCTGATCGAGGCAGGGACCGGCAAGGTGCTATCCGGGCTCGCCCGTCGCATCGATCGCGATTTGTCCGGACGCTCGTTGCAAACTCCGGCCGATTTCGACGACGTCGTGAAGGACCTGTAGTCGCGGGTTTGATTTACCGCATTCTCTTCGTTCAACAATTGAGGGCGATCCGGCATGTTTGATCTAACGGGCAAGGGCGCGCTGGTGACCGGGGCGACCGGTGGGATCGGCGGTGCGATAGCCGCTGCATTGCATGGCGCCGGCGCGTCGGTTGCGCTGTCCGGCACGCGGGAGCCGGTTCTTCAGGAACTGGCCGACACGCTTGGGGAACGCGCCCATGTGACGCCGGCCAATTTGAGCGACCCGGCGGCGCCCGCCGCGCTGGCGAAGGAAGCGGAAGCCCGGTTGGGGACGCTCGATATTCTGGTCAATAATGCCGGTCTGACCCGCGATATGTTGTCGATGCGGCTTTCGGACGAGGATTGGAATACCGTGATTGACGTCAATCTGGGCGCGGCATTCCGGCTGAGCCGGGCGGTGATGCGCGGCATGATGCAGCGCCGATGGGGCCGAATCATCAATATTACCTCGATCGTCGGCGTTACGGGCAATGCGGGGCAGGCCAATTACGCGGCGTCCAAGGCCGGCCTGATCGGGATGGCGAAATCCATGGCGCAGGAGGTGGCGGCCCGCGGCATCACGGTAAATTGCGTCGCGCCGGGCATTATTGAAACCGCAATGACCGATGTTCTTAAAGACGATGTTAAGACTAAGCTATTAAATGCTGTACCTGCCGGGCGTCTCGGTTCTGTTGAGGACGTGGCGAGCGGCGTTCTGTATCTCTCAAGCGGGGAAGCAGCCTACGTTACCGGTCAGACTTTGCACATCAATGGCGGTATGGCGATGATTTGATGGCCTTTAATTATATAGGGCTTCAGGTGCTAGCCATTGTAAGTAAAGTATGTTAACCAAGCGCCGCCTCACAACGGGGCAAATGACAATGGTTCGAGTCGCCAAGCCGGTGACGACCGGGCCGGGCTGCTACCCAGCAATACAAGAAGGGTTCTTAAGAAATGAGTGACGTTTCCGAACGCGTTAAAAAGATTGTCGTTGAACATCTCGGCGTCGACGACTCGAAAGTCTCGGATGGCGCGAGTTTTATCGATGATCTTGGCGCGGACAGCCTGGATACCGTTGAATTGGTAATGGCGTTTGAGGAGGAGTTCGGCTGCGAAATTCCTGATGATGCCGCTGAGAAGATCCTTACAGTTAAAGATGCGATCACCTATATCGAAGCTAACGCTGGCTGAGCTTAAACCTGCCAGCATCGGCATATAAAGTTATCGGATCCATACCATGCGGCGCGTAGTGGTGACGGGCATGGGTTTGGTTTGCCCGTTGGGGATTGGGGTAGAAAACGTCTGGAACCGCCTGATCAATGGCGGGTCCGGTATTGCCTCAATCGTAAATTTCGAAACATCCGACCTTGCCTGCAAAATCGCCGGGCAGTTGCCGGTTGGCAAAGCCGTGGACGGTGCATTCGACCCGGATGAATGGGTCGACGTGAAGGACCAGCGCAAGATGGATCGGTTTATCCTTTGCGCCGTGGCGGCATCGGAAGAGGCGGTACGTAATTCCGGCTGGTTACCCGAGGCTGAAGAAGACCGCGATCGGACTGGCGTGCTTATCGGCGCCGGCATCGGCGGATTGCCTGGGATATGCGATACCTCGGTGATCCTGCATGAGCGGGGCCCAAGACGGGTCAGCCCATTTTTTATTGCCGCAAATTTGATCAATCTTGCCTCGGGGCAGGTGTCGATCCGATTTGGATTCCGCGGTCCGAACCATGCCGTGGTGACCGCGTGCGCATCGGGTGCGCATGCAATCGGCGATGCGGCCCGGATGATCATGTGGGACGACGCCGATGTCATGGTGGCTGGTGGCGCCGAAGCGACCGTGTGCCGGATCGGCATGGCGGGATTTGCGGCGTCGAAAGCGCTTTCGACAAACTTCAATGACGCGCCGGAAAAGGCCTCCCGGCCCTGGGACGTGGATCGTGACGGCTTCGTAATGGGCGAGGGGGCGGGCGTTATCGTGCTCGAGGAGTTGGAGCACGCGAAACGCCGCGGCGCCTCGATTTACGGTGAGATTATCGGCTATGGAATGTCCGGCGATGCCCATCACATCACCGCGCCGGCGCCCGACGGCAGCGGGGCCTACCGGGCAATGGGCGCTGCGCTGAAGCGCGCGAAACTGAACGCCGAAGACATCGAATATATCAACGCCCACGGCACGTCGACGCCGCTCGGCGACGAGATCGAAGTCAATGCGGTCAAGCGACTCTATGGCGATCACGCCTATTCGCTGTCAATGTCCTCCACCAAATCGGCGATCGGCCATTTGCTGGGGGCGGCAGGGGCGGTCGAGGCGCTCTTCAGTATCAAGGCGATTCAAAGCGGCATCGTTCCGCCCACCCTCAATCTCGAAAAGCCGTCGCCGGGTTGTGACATCGACTTGGTGCCGCTCGAGGCAAAAGAGCGGCCGGTTCGCAACGCGATGTCCAATTCCTTCGGGTTTGGTGGCACCAATGCCTCCCTCATAATATCGGGCGCTCCCTAGACATCCGATGGCGTCCGCTAGGCGAAGGTTCATCGCGGCACTGACAGTTGTTGTCGGGTGCGCGGTAATCGGCGCGGCTGCCTTTGTCTACCGAAGTTATGTTGCGCCGGGACCGCTGAAGCAGGCGACGACGGTGGTCGTTTCGCGCGGCGCGAGCGTCAACGAAATCGCCAGGCTTCTCCACAGCAAGAACGTGATTGCGAATCCGAAACTGTTTGGCGCGGTTGCTCGGGTCAGCGGCGTCCACCGGCGCCTGAGGGCGGGAGAATACGGCTTCGACGTCGGCGTCAGCACACGGGACGTTCTGGCCGTTCTCCTCGAGGGCCGGACCACGGTTCGCAAGATCACTTTTGCCGAGGGCATCACCGTCAAGGAAGTGGTCGAGGCGCTGGCCAACACGGAAGGTCTGGACGGCGAGGTGGCCTCAATTCCGCTAGAAGGGACACTCTTGCCGAATACCTATCATTTTTCGCTCGGCGACAGCCGGACCGCAATTCTGAAGCGGATGGAAAACGCCATGGCCGCAACCGTCGCGGAATTATGGAACAGCCGTACGGACGGATTGCCGATCCGTACCATGCGCGAAGCCGTCATCCTGGCTTCGATCGTCGAAAAGGAAACGGGCGTCGCATCGGAACGAGCGCGGGTTGCGGCTGTGTTCATCAACCGCCTGCGCAAGCGCATGCGTATGGAAACCGACCCGACCGTGGTCTACGGGCTGACCGAGGGCAAAGGCCCGCTGGGCCGGGCCCTGACGCGCCGGGACTTGAAGCGGGATCACCCCTACAACACCTACCGGATATTCGGCTTGCCGCCGGGGCCGATCTGCAATCCGGGGCGCGATGCGCTGGCCGCGGTGATGAACCCGCTGGAAACGGACGAGTTGTATTTCGTGGCCGACGGGACCGGGGGGCATGCCTTCGCCCGCACCCTCGCGGCGCACAACCGCAATGTTGCGAAATGGCGCAAAATCCGGCGCGAGATGCGCCGGAACGCGGCTCCCAAATAAAGCGGGTCTGCCGGATCAGATACCCTTGATGCGCTCGGGGCCTTGCGGTTTCTGGCCGCGCTCGACCGCGTGGACGGCGGCAATCAGCGCTTCGTTCACCGGTGTCGGAATGCCGGCTTCGAGTCCTTTCTCGACCACCAGGCCGTTCAAGTAGTCGATCTCGGTCCGCCGACCCTTGGCCATATCCTGTCCCATCGACGGGCGCTGCTCGTCGCCGCGCTCCTTGGCGGCTTCGGTCAGCGACGTGACCAGCGCATCGAGCGCCTTGGCGTCGCCATCGGCGGCGGCGACCCAGGTATCGGCGCCGTGGCCCTTGATGGTTTCCAGCTTGAAGCCCAGCGCCTGGCCGACGCGAATGGTCTCGGCGGCGAGGCGGATCGACAGCCAGCGCGGCGCCTCGATGGTGCCCATCTCGTTGCCGCTATAGCCGGTGCAGGCGGACAGCCCATTGTGGCAGGCGTTCATCACCAGTTTGGACCACCGTTCGCCCCAAAGATTATCCGTGGCCTTGGCGCTATCGCAATAGCCCAGCCATTCGACCAGTTCCTCGACGCGCGGTGTAATGGTGCCGTGCACTTCGCCGCAGCGGAACACGGTGTATTTTTCACCGCGCAACGGCACGTTGCGTTGCACCAGTCCCGGCTCCTTCAGTTCGACCGATATGGTGCTGGCGATGCAGCCGACCGTGCGGCCCCATCCGACGATCCCCGCGATGCGTTCCTCGTTAATGCAGTTTTGCAACGAGACGACAAAACCCTCTGGCGCTAAATACTGTTTGATCATCGCCGTCGCCCATTCCGTGTCGTAGGACTTGGTCGAGACGATGGCGATATCGATGGGATCCTGCTTGGCCAGGTTCTGCACTTCGGTGACGTGCAGCGCCTTGACCGGGACGTCGTAGCTTTCCTGCTGGGTGACGCCGCGGAGCTTGAGGCCGGTGCTGCGCATCGCCTCCACATGCTCGGGCCAGGGGTCGATGAAGGTGATGTCGACGCCGTTCCGCGCCAGGTGTCCGCCCGTATACCCGCCGACCGCGCCGGCGCCGACGACTGCAATGCGTTTCTTCATGATGTCCTCCCCTGGCATCCGCTGTGTTCCCGACCTGTCATCATAGCCCCGGACCGTGGCGGTGCAAAACCGGCGGCGCTATCCGCCGCCGCCCGGAAGCGGCTAGACTGGTGTTCGACGCGTTTCATCAGTGAACGGATCGCCCCGGTGCGAAGTGCGCAAACGGTGCGAATCGACGAAAGGAAAGAAAAATGGCCGACCTCGTCAACGAGTTGGAAGGAAAGGTTGCGATCGTCACCGGCAGCGCGCGCAACATCGGCCGCGCGACGGTCGAGGAGCTCGCCCGTGCCGGGGCCTCGGTGGTGGTGAACGCGGTGCAGGCGAACGATCTGTGCGAAGAGGTCGCGGAAGGCATCCGGGCCGGCGGCGGCAAGGCGATCCCGGTGATGGCCGACATTACCGATCCGGACGCCGTGCGGACGCTGGCCGAGGCGGCGATCCGCGAGTTCGGCGGCATCGATATCCTGATCTGCAACGCGGCCAACCGCAGCAACACGCCGTTCGACGACCTCGATTGGGAAACCTGGAAGCAGACCATCGACATTTCGATTCACGGCACGTTCCATCTCGCCAAGGCGGTGGTGCCGGCGATGCGGCAGCGCGGCGGCGGCAATATCGTCGGCGTCGGCGGCATGTCGTCGTTGCGCGGCCAGGCGGGGCGGTCGCACGTCATGGCGGGGAAGATGGGGCTCAACGCGTTTATCCGGGGACTCGCGCTCGACCTGGCGAAAGACAACATCCGCGCCAACCAGGTGGTCGTCGGCACCTTCGACACGGTGCGCGAGAACAACCCGTCCTCCGCTCCGGTACCCGCGGGCGGCGACACTAAGATCCCGCTCGGCCGCAAGGGTGCGCCGCAGGACATGGCCGACCTGATCCGCTTCGTGGTCGGCCCGGGGGCCAGCTACATCACCGGCCAGACGATCCACTGCAATGGCGGCGCGTATATGAATATCTAGGGCAAATCCCGAGCGAACCGAAACGGTTCGCGACGACGTATTTGCGTAAAGACAGAGATAGACCATTTCATTTGAGTCAATTTAAACAAGAAATGGTCTAGGGGGCAGCCGCCGCGCATCGCAGCACAGCGTCGCCAAAAAAATTTAACGAATGCGGCTGTAGTCCATCGGCCGCAACAGGGTGCTTTCGACCCGTTCGACTGTCTCAAGCCACGCGCCCTTCACCAGTCGAGACAACTCTGTGTCGCTATCCTGCGCTTCGCGCCAATGTTGCCAGGCCGCCAAATCGGGAAAGCTTCGGATTTCCACGCTCCGGTGCGAGCCGGTGTTGGTGGTGCCGGGGCCGATCACCGTGTCGAAGAAACCGATCAGCGACGCACCGTCGCGCGCCAGCGCGGGCATGATTTTTTCGGCATAGACCGTGTGGTGCGCCGTTGCCGTTCCCGGCTTGAGATAGAGGATACGCTGCTCGATGAAGGCGCGCGGCTTTCCGCGCACGGCGTCGAGGGCGGGCCAATCGGACGGAAACCCGGGCGAGAAGTCGGTCAGGCGCAGGATCGCGGTATCGACGAAATCGAGCGTCGGATAGAGGCCCTTGTCCTGGCCGGTGCGCAGCGCCGTATCGGCCATGGCCCGTTCGCGATGTTTTTCCCAGGTCGCCAGGCTTTCGTGTTCACGTAATTGCCAGAGCGCGCACCCGGCATCCACGCCGATCCAGATTTCCCAGGCGCCGACCAGTGTGGAGCCGTGATCGTCGAGCGCCTGCAGGGCGACGTTCTGAAAATGCTCGTGGCGTTTCTCGAGCTTGCCGCCGCGCGCGATGACCAGACGGTGTTGGTAAATCACGAGTTCGGGCCTCCTTGAGTTTCTTTTCTGGAAACGGCGACAGACTATCGCTGATCGAGCGCAGCGTCACATCACCTCAGGTCGCCGGATTTCATCGCGCCGCGGGCGCGGCGTAGACGCGGATTTCGACCAGCGAATCGCGCCGCGAGGCCTGCGCCTCAACCACGGACAGCGCGGGCACGTTGTCGGGGTCGATCCACGCGTTCCAGGCGTCACGGAATTCAGCGAAGCCGGAAATATCGGCCAGCCACACTTGCACCATCAGGAGCCGGTCGCGCGCGGACCCGGCATCGATCAGGTGCCGCTCGGCGATGTCGAGGATTTGCCGCGTCTGGTCGGCCAAACCGCCGGATTTGTCCGGCGCGGTCAGGCACACCGAGATCATCTCCGCGCAGGCCGCTCCGAGATGAATGTTCGGCGAGGGCGGACCTTTGGTTTTTGCGATCTTGGTGACGGTCATCGGCTTGCCTCCGGTCAACTGCGGCACGCGATGATCACCAGTTCGACCAGCAGGTCGGGCCGGTAGAGCTCGCCCGAAACGCAGGTGCGCGCGGGCGGGTTGTCGTCGTCGGCCCAGGCGTTCCACACTGCGTTCATCCCCCCGAAATAGCGCATGTCCTTGATCCAGACATGCATGACGAAGATGGATTCCTGGCTTTCCCCGATTTCCGCCAACAGCGCGTCGAGCCGGGCGAGCGCCGATGTCATCTGTTCCTTGATGTCGCCCTCGGTCGAGTCGGGTTGGATTCCGGAGGAAAAGATCAGGTTCCCATGGGTCACCAGCTCGGCCCTGCGGGCGCCGTCGAGGCTCTGGATATGTCTGCGTTCGATCATGCGGTTTGGTTGCCTTTCATGTTTTAGACACTTCCCGGCAACGCCAGCCCCAGCACGTCGCGCATGTCGTAGAGGCCGGGCGGGCGGCCGATCAGCCAGAGGGCGGATCGTACGGCACCGCGCGCGTAGACCCGACGGTCGGCCGGTTTGTGGTGGAATTCCAGCCGTTCGCCGGGGCCGGCGAAGATCGCGCTGTGTTCGCCGGTTACCGTGCCGCCCTGGATCGTCGTCATGCCGATCAGGCCGGGCGGGCGCGGGCCGGTGTGTCCGTCGCGCGGCGTCGCGCCAACCGTATCGGGCGGGACGCCGCGGCCCCGCGCCGCCGCCCGGGCGACGGAGTATGCGGTGCCGGACGGGGCGTCGACCTTATGGCGGTGCTGGAATCCTACGACTTCGATGTCGTAATCCTCATCCAGGATCGCTGCCGCATGCTCGGTGAGCGCCGCCAGCAGCGTGCCGCCGACGCTCATATTCGGCGCGGCGACAATGGCGATGTCCCGTGACGCCTCTTCCAGCATCCGGTGTTCCGCCGCCGCCATGCCGGTGGTGCCGATGGCGATCGGGGTCGCGTGGGCGCGAGCGGCCGCCAGATGGGCCGCCGTGGCGTCCGGTGTCGAAAAGTCTATTACTGCGTCGACATGACCGATCATGGCCGGGGCGTCGCCGGATACCGGTATTCCGGCCTCGGGGCGGCCCGCCAGCACGCCGGCGTCGCGGCCGACCGTCGGATGCCCGTCATACTGGCTGGCGCCGCCGAGCCGGCATTCGTCGGCGTCGAGCACGGCCCCGACAATCGCGCGGCCCATGCGGCCGGCGCACCCGGCGACGCCGATCCGGGGTTCTTTGGTCATCGGCGGGCCTTCTTCATGCTATTGGTCCGATCCTTTTCAATAATCCGCATATTTCCGCCAAATTAATTTCAAATCGGTGTGATCCAGCGCATTTGTCCAAGACGTTGATTTAGCAATACTCCCGCATAACGCGAATGCGACAAGGGAAACACAATTTATGATGCATTTATCTAAAATGCCTTCTAATTCCAAAAAGACAGCCCGCGGTGTCTTCAGTCGGAATGAGAAATTGTGCATTGGCGTAACGCTCGGGTTTTTCGTCTTTGGCATGGTCCTCGCCGTGATCCTCCACGATCCGTCGAATTGGCGGAATTCGATTCAAACCGCATTCGCCGACTCCAACTATTCCAGCACCTATACGCTGCCGCCGATTATCGTCCAGTTGCCGAAGTCGATCCGCCCGTCCGGGTCACTGGTCATTTCGTCCGCGCTGGAATTCAACGCGGGTACGCTGACCGAGGCCGCCAACGGCGCACGCCTGGCAAAATTGCTCTCGCCCCGTTTGGTCGACAGTATCGTCACGGGCGTTCGCGAGCAGCGATACCTTATCGCAAAAGATTCGTCCGCGGCGGACCGCGTGATCCTCGACCGGTCCAATACGATCCTGCGGCCCTATGGCGTGGTCGCGTCGCGGCTCTCCGCGCAGCACATGGATTACCGGTAGGGTTTTCTCGCCGACTGTCCGCCGCTCGACCTCACCCTGAGCTTTACGAAGGATGCGGCCTTCTCCCGCCGCCGCGCCGTTAAACGCGCTTGGCGCACGCGTCCAGCAGATCCTGAATGCTGTCGCGCTGCTCCAACTCAGCCACGATCGTGATCGCGCGTTCGGTGTTCGCCTCGCCGATCAACGGCATCGCCAGGGCGCGGAACTTGCTTTCCAGCTTATGCCACTGATCCTTGAGATCCGTATTCGGAATCGCCATGTCGCGCTGTTCGCGGATCACCGTGCCGTCCGAGAGGTGGACGGTGAGGTGGGTTTCGTTCGGGCCGACCGAGTCGTCGCCGCCGACGCTGACCTTGCCGCGCAACGCGACCAGATCGGGCCGGCTCGCCGTTTGCTCGTCGTAGAGCGCGGGATCGCCGGTCGGTTCGCCGGTGAGCGCCATGGCCGTGGTGTGACGATGGCTGAACTTGACTTCCAGCCCGGTCGTTGGCTCCGGAATATTGCACATGTTCATGGTGCGGCTGGGCGCGGTGACATCGATCCGCTCGATCTTTGCGAGGTCGAAGGCCGGATGCTGGCGGATTGCGCCGGCGCTTTCGATCCCCGCATGGGTGCCGTAACAGGCCGCGTGATATTTGAACAAGACGTTCGGCGTCCAGAAATGTCTGTCCAAGTCGTCCAGCGCCGCGGCTTCATCGTAGCTGTCGGTCTGGGTGAAGCCGTAACCCTGATTGCATTCCAGGATATCGCCGCGGCCGGTGAAGCCGCGCGCGGCGAGTTCGGCCGCCAGCAGCCCGTTCATCGCCGCCTTGCCCGCATGCAGCGGTTTGCACATGGTGCCGAAGGACGCCTTGAGTCCGGCCGCCTGGGTGCCGGCGATGCCGAAGGCGGTGCTGGTCGTGGCCCCGTCGAGCCCGAGCAGTCGCGCGGCGGCGGCCGCCGCACCGTAGGTGCCGTTGGTCGCGGTCGAGTGCCACCCGTTCAGGTAATGGCCGTCGCCCATCAGCATGCCGACACGGGCTTCCGCCTCGACGCCGGCGACGAAGGCGGTGAGCAGGTCCCGGCCTGACGCGCCATCGCGTTCCGCGACCGCGAGGACGACGGGCGCCACCGGCGCCGTCGGGTGTCCCTTGAGCGCCCGCAAGCAATCATCGTAGTCGAGCGCATGTCCGGCCGATCCGTTGATCAATGCCGCCTGGCTGGCGGTCCCCCGGGCGTTCAGGCCGATCAGGGTCGTCTTGTCGCCGAGGCCGTCGGCTGCTGCGAAATCCAGCA
>CAJHYV010000266.1_pt1 | contig 14796 bp, 12 predicted proteins | sample 9198851 | NCBI WGS metagenome assembly CAJHYV01 (sample SAMEA7708375, study PRJEB35096) | sediment metagenome | biome: marine neritic benthic zone biome [ENVO:01000025]; feature: sediment [ENVO:00002007]; material: shallow marine sediment [ENVO:03000034] sea grass bed [ENVO_01000059] ...
ATACCTGCGGAGCGGTCTGCACCGGCACGGTGGCCGCAGAAGTTTGCGTCGCGTCGACCGTTCCGGACCAGCTGATCGCCACGCCACTCGTCGCGATCCCTATTAGCATGACGATGCAGGCAATCCAGACGGACTTCCATGCCGCGGGCATGGCGATTCTTCGACGCGGATTCTTCGGTGCGATGGTTGCCCGTACACGGTGAAAATGATCGGATCCCGACGCAATAATCAGGCAATGCCGGTCGATGCGACATTGGTCCGATGAATTAGGGTCGATTCCGTATGGTGACATGACGTCAACCTCTCTACTGGTTGAGTGGTCGCAGCACCGTTGCTTGCTGGTCGGCGTCCGCGGCCCTGATCAATGCCACCTCCCAAGGTCACGGAGGTATGGTTAACAGGTTTGGTTAATGGTGTTCTGTGATGGTGCGCACAGATGTGGATTTTTTTTAGTCTTCCCCGGCCCGCGAACCAGTCATCCGTCCATTTACAATTTGCGGGAATGGTGGATAGTCGCGACGAGGTAGAGATCCTTCCGCCGGCGCGGGCTGGATCGTCCCGCATCCGATCAGAGAGGCCGCGCATGAAGGATACCGGATGACCGAACAAGCTTCGGCGGGGCGATCCGACGGACTGATCATTAGCCTAGTCGGGTTCGCGCATCTCCTCTCCCATTTCTATCAGGTTGCGCTGGGGCCGCTGTTCCCGTTATTGCGAGACGAATTCAACGTCAGCTATACCGCGCTCGGGCTGGTAGTCTCGTTGTTCTTTGGCGTCTCGGGGGCATGCCAGGCATTCGTCGGCATTCTTGTCGACCGATATGGCGCGCATCGCTTGCTGCTGTTCGGTATCACGGCGATGGCTACCTCGGTGCTCCTGATGGGGTTGGCGCCGGCTTATTGGGTCTTGCTGCCATTGGCTGTGACGGCAGCGTTCGGCAATTGCGTGTTCCACCCCGCCGACATTTCAATCCTATCCGCCAAAATCAGTCCGCAACGGATGGGCCGGGCGCTGGGTATTCACGGTTTCGGCGGCACCTGCGGCTACTTCCTTTCGCCGATCATAATTTACTACGGTGTCGCCAGCACGGCCGGTTGGCGCGCCGGACTGGTCACCGCCGGCCTCATCGGCTGGGTGGCGGCGTTCCTGATATACCGGCACCGCGCGGTGCTGCGCATGCCGACAGGCAGCACCGAAACGGGCGGCGCCCTGCCTGGGCTGGCATTCTACGGCCGGCTCCTGAGCAATTTGCCGCTGATGGCGGCGTTCTGCTATTTCGCGCTGATCGCCGCGGCGGGAGTCGCCATGCAAAACTTCTCCGTGCCGGCGCTGATGGAATTGTACGGGTCGCCCCTGGCGGTCGCGACAGCGGGCCTTACTGTCTACCTAGCGGGCAATGCCGCCGGCGTGCTTGCCGGTGGCGAGTTGGCCGACCGACTGCCGCGGCACGCCTTGATTGCGGCTTGCGGTATGGCGTGCGGCGCTGTCCTGATGATCTGCGTCGCCGCGTTCTCTTTGCCGATGCCGGCGATTATCGCCCTGCTCGGCACAGCCGGTTTCTTCGTCGGCGCAACCGGCCCCTCACGCGATATACTAATCCGCGCCGCCACCCCTGTAGGCGCCACTGGCAAGGTATTCGGATTCGTCTATTCAGGCCTCGACCTGGGCAGCGCCTCCGGGCCATTGCTGTTTGGCTGGCTGATGGACGGCGGTCAATTCCGGGGCGTGTTCGTTGGAATTGCGGCAATGTATGTTGTTGCCATCCTTAGCGTGCTGCAGTTGCGGCGCGGCGGGCAAATGGCGACGGAGCAGACAACCGGCAAATAGGATCGATCGCCCGGGCCTACCAATCCTGAGAATCGTAGCGGAAGTCGAATACATCGCCATGCGGCACGATATGGCCGGCCGACGGCAGCGGAAAATGTGCCGTACAAATCAGCGTGTCGGTATCGCAATAGCGCTCCATGAAGGACCGCCGGGTGGCGCGCGCCTGCGGCACGTCATAGTCGGGCCGCGCCCGCCATTCCGGATGCCGGCACTGAATCGGCGCATGCATCAAGTCGCCGCTGAACACCGCCTCCTCGCCCGCCGAGGACAGCCGTACTGCGAAATGGTCCGGCGTATGACCGGGCGTCGGTTCGAGCCAAATCGTATCGTCGAGCGCATGATCACTTGTCACCATCAATGCCCGCCCCGCCGCGACAATCGGCAGGACACTGTCGGCAATGTGCGGCAGCGGCGTCTCGGTATGTACCGACGCCCAATAATCATATTCCTTCTTGGAAAATACGTATTGCGCGTTCGGAAACGTCGGCACCCAGCGACCGTCGATCAATTGCGTATTCCAGCCGACATGGTCCACATGCATATGGGTGCACATGACAAAATCAATGTCCTCCGCTGTCAGGCCCTGGCCCGCCAGCGCATCGAAATACCGTGTATCGGATTTCATATGCCAATTGGGGCGGTGCGGCCGATCCTTGTGGTTACCGACACACCCGTCGATCAGAATGGTGTGGTGTGGCGTCCGGACGACATAACTCTGCATCGGGAAGTACAGATTGCCGCTGACAGGATCCATCGCCTTGGGCTTGAGCCAGTCGAGATGCGGCGTCCAGTCGGCTTCGGTGGTTTCCGGGAAAAATGCCAGGGGCTCGAAATCCGGCAGATTGAGTTCCAACACCCGTGCAATCGTGGCCGCGCCGACCCCTCTGAGTCCCATTCGATCTGTCCCCGCTGCAAAGTCATCGTGATATCCGGGCTATCTGGCAACGCCGAAGAAACGAAGTCAATCCGGGCCGCGCCCAGACGGCAACGGAAACACTCGGTTCCGCCCGCTCCCCCTTCCGAAAAACAGCTGGCCGCAGCTCGAATGGCGGCTTTCAGGCCATATCGGAGGACCATGCCGAACGCACGCAAGACCGCCGGTAAGTTAATGAAATGTTAAGACGACAGCGCCAGAGTCCAAAGTCTGTTACGGTGCAAGCAATTGGAATTATAAGAAAATGGGCGTGTTTGGACTTAGCTTCAAAGACCGCCGAGATGATGCGAGAATCAAGACTTACAAGAAGGCGATGATCCTTTACTACAACAATGCCTGCCAAATGAGTTGTACCGTTCTTGACTACTCAAAGAACGGCGCCAGGCTTAAAACCGTGGATCCACTTCTTCTGCCTTCCCGATTCGACCTTCGTTTCGCCGCTGATCTGACCATTAAATGCGATGTTGTCCGGCGATCAGGCAACGAAATTGGCGTTAGATTCGTATAACGGCGTACGCGGACTTCATCCCTCGTTGCAGCGCGGCGCGCCGAAATTGGAGATGGGGCAGCCCTTTTGGGACCACCCCATCTTCAACACGCACGCACTGGTTTCGACCAAACAAAAATTGCCAGTTTCGCCCGCGTTCTTCGTGCCGCCGATCAATCCGAATTTTGAGAAGAATGGCCCCCGGTTGTCTTAGTCGTAAATGTAGCCGGGGCGGCCCCACCCAGAGCCGCCCCGAACACACGAGTGCCACATTAATTCAACTGATTGCGGTCCGAAAAATCCATTAAGTTCCTTATTTTCTGGTCGAATTCCACGAATTGCCCGATCGACCAGCAATATATCTAATCCTGCCTTTATATCCGCTGCCGAATAGAGAGGCCGCAAATTCGGCCGAGTCGGCACAGATTTCCGCGAACATGTCGTATTCGGTCAAGGTGGCACCGCTTTCCGCCCCCAGGACCTCATGAATTATCTGACGCATAATTGCTCCGTTCGCTAATAACTCGTCTAAAAATTAGAATAATTCCCATTGATTTGCAGTGATGCGCATCACCAGATGGCGAATCAGGAAAACCCCGGGAAACGGGGTTTTGGGGCCCAATCGGGGCATGGCTAGACACTGCAGGTCAGTGGATATTCGGCGCCGCTGACACGGCGTCTGGACCACCTATTGCCAGCGGTCTGGTGAGACAGGGAAAAATTTATAATGCAACGGGTTCAGAGACCGGTACCGCGCAATTCGAATGGGCCTAGCTCGGCCCCGACATGACGGACATCAGCGAAATTGCCGCGACGGAAGTCAACAATGTAAAAAATCCAAGATTAAAGGAAGTCACGTAATATTTTCTCTTAATAATATTATTCATAGACTTAAGCATAACTATTCGGCCCCTGTGATTTTTTACGAAATTAATTTCAATCCATTAGAATTGCAGTGACCATGCTCACATCTTTATTCGGGCGGTCTGGCGGCGAATTCGGACCCTCGGAGGCAAAACCGGCCAACCGAATCCTGCCATAGGATATCCTCCACATGAAGCGCTCCGACCGCCCGGGCGACCGCTTGAAACCCTTCAGATTCATAGATTTCCGCTAATTCAGCGAAGTATTTCGGCGCGATTTCGATCGTTTCCCGAATACGTTCCGCCAGCGCACCGGTCTCGGCAACGGGAGCAGAATGTGAACGTTTGGCGGCCTTTCCCAAGGCACCCTGTTCGCCCAGGTAATCGTTCAATGTCACCCTATCCGCATAGGCATAGGCGATCCGCTGAAACCGTTCGCGCGGCACGTCGTCCGAGATCGTTGCATCGATTCCCATTTTTGCCGTGGTTGGCACTTTTCCCGGCTCGATGACCAGACTGGGATCCAAGGGTTTGGCCCGGGCATTGGAAATTATCAGGACGTCCCGGTCCGCCTGCACCCGGGTCGCGACCGCCCATTCCACATCCACCGAATCGAACACGTCGATATCGTCTTCGACCACGGTTACGTGTTTCATATCGGCGACGGACAACGCGGCAAGGATAGTATTCTTGCCATCGCCCGGATGTGGCTTGATTGCGATTGTCGCATGCCAATGGCAACACCCTCCGGGCGTGATGTTCACCGCGGTCACTTGAACTCCCGCCTCCTTGCAGACCCGGCGAACCGCCGCCTCGTAGATTGGTCCCGACGGCCAGATATTTTCCCATGGCATATGTAAGGCGTAGTAGACCGCGTGTTTGCGCATCGATACCGCTTTGACCCGAACCAGGGGATTCCAGTGCAATCCCCCCATAAGGCGCGTGAACTCACCGAAGCGCCCTTCCGGCTGCGTCCACCCGGTCGGCAGTATTTCCGCCTCCAGGACGATTTCCGCATTCGCAAGACAGGGCACGTCGACCGTTGCACAGGGCGTAAAGTCGACCGCCGCCCCCATCATACCGCCGGCGATCGCCATTTCATTGGTACCCATCGGTGCCTTGTAGGTCGCCGCGATCACCTCGCTCGGATGCGTTCCGATGTTGATCGAAATCGGTAGAGGCTCCCCTTTCGCATGGGCCTTTTCGGCAAATTTCCGCATGTTGTTCGGCGTCACGATATCGATCCCGGTGGTGTACTTATCCTTCACCAGGAACCGGTAGATCCCTGCGTTCAATCCATACTCATCATCCTTTGCCAAGGTGATGCCCGCGGTAATCATCGGACCGCCGTCGAGCACCGAAAACAATGGGATCGGCAGGTTGAACAGATCGACCGCTTCGCCTTCCTGAAGAATTTCCCTGGCGGGACCGGAATTCTGCATTGCCGGCTCGACTGGCCGGTCGAGTCCACGCCGAACGCGACTTTCAATTTGTTCAAAGGGGCAACCCATCGCAATCGACAAACGATCACGGCTATTCAGCAAACCGGAAACCACCGGCATGTCGTATCCCTCGACGTTGGTGAACAATAGAGCCTTGTCCGATTGATCGACCAATGCGGCAATAAACCGGATATCGACCGGTTTGCTGATTTCGATCAATTCATCCGCAGACCGCAAATCGTCCAGTAGATTTCTAAATGTTGCCGTCATGGTGTCATACCCTTTATCATGCCCTGCCCGTTACAGCGCATACCCGAAAAACAAACAATAGCAACCGGGCAATAATTGGGGATTTTCAAGGGTTCGGCCGATCATGGCAAACGGCCGCAAGTAAGCTGAAACGAACGTATAGGTTACGCTTTAGAAGTACCTAATTCGGGTCCGATCTCCCCCTATCTGTTTAAGCCGGGGGAACGATGGTGTCCGATGACGTTGCATCGGAAACTGCGGTGAGACGCAGTACGATGTTGGGGAGAATATCATGGCGCGCTCGCTGGGTGGTGGAGCGGTCGAAAAACTGACTAAGTCGATTCCCGCGATCGGCGCATGCCTAGTTCTACTGGGCTGCACGCTTGAGGATTCATCGATCATAACCGGTCGCGTCACCGACGTGCTGGCCAATGACGTAATTCGCGTCGGCGACAAAGACGTTCGAATATGCGGTGTGAAAGCCACGACAAAAAACAGTCCCTGGTATTATGCCGCGAAAGGTTATCTGATTGACCGTGTGCAATTTCGGAAAGTCCAATGCCACATCGCCGATACTCTGACACCGTGTAACGATCAGACCGGCGGTTTCACGAAAGACGAGACGGTTGCGCAATGTTTCATGTACGGGCGCGATCTTACCCAGGTGCTGGCCGGTTTCACGCCCGAAACCGAATCGACGCAATCTTTGGTGCGGAAATTCAAAACGACCGCGCCTCGCAAAGGTTATAGAAGCACTCTCGACAGTCCGATCAGCATTCGGTTAGAGACAATCGCCACGCACGCCTGGTAATCGCCGGACGGCCCGGCTGCCAGCCAGATAGCGTAATTTAATCGCGCGTCCCGCAGCACCGAAAATATCTAATAGCTTTTTACATCTTGCACGCGGAATGCGATAGGATCATTCGGCAACCTTAGCGATCCATAAATTTCTGCCGGGCACAATTCATACGCACCATTCCATGGCGTACGATTTCTCCAAAATTTCGGTTCTTCTGGTCGAAGACAATGCGTATATGCGCCATTTGATGCGGCAGCTTCTGGTCGCGGTCGGAGTCGACAACGAGTGGATGCGTGAGGCAAGCGATGGTGAAGCCGCGCTTGTAATAATGGATTCCTTCGTCCCCGATCTCATCATCACGGATCTCCACATGGCGCCGATGGACGGGCTGACCTTGATCAAGCGCATCCGAATGGACCGAGATAACCCGATCAGTTTCGTCCCCATCATCGTCTGCACCGGACATGCTGCGCCGGGGCACATCTTCGCCTCACGGGATGCCGGCGCCACGGAATTTCTCGCCAAGCCCGTATCGCCCGAAGCGATCTACGAACGCATTCGCGAAGTCATAGAGAGTCCGCGGCCGTTCATTCGCACCAAAGCCTATATTGGCCCCGACCGGCGCAGAAAGAACGAACCGTTCGAGGGCGAAGACCGCCGAGCGCCTGCGACCTGATTCACAGGATGCCGACTCCTGGCACCGGGGATCGAACTGCCGGTTCGATACGGCGCCGTGGATCGAGTCGACCGCTCGATGCAACAATCTCAGGCCGCCTTTGGTCCTATCGCTAGGATGTCATAGCCCGGAAGCACCAAAGAAGCCGTCAACGTGCGAATGCTCTCCGCGTCGGCTATCGAATGCACCGAGGCTGCGATCCTCTGGAGATTGAAATCGGGATCAAGTCCATCGAGCAGTGCGTGCGCCTTTTCCATAACGCCATCGGTCGACATGGGATATACCGGCGTTCCCAAACTGTCCATCACCGTCGCCTGGCGAACGTCGCCATCGCGCAATTCAATTTCCACGCGATTCGGCATTTGCGCCGGCACGACAGGATCCAAGTCGGCATCGTGGACGGATTCGACTTTGTCGACAATCGACAGGATCCGCGGATCCGCGTGATGGGTTTCGCCGTAGGCCTCGTAACGCTGCGGCCCATAGGCCAATGTCGCGCCGACAATAAAGGGCATACTGTATTGCGCCGCCATAACCGAATCGGGACGCCGCATCAAATGACTGTTGATTGCCGTTTCCGGCGATCGCACGGTAATCCTGGTAATGGCGTCGGCGTCGACCTTGAACCCCTCCGTCACCTCGTCCAGCGCATCGATCAAAGAATGAAATTTCCGGCAGCAGGAATACGGCTTGATGCTGATGTTGTGAATTTCCAACCGGGCGCCGGGAACCCTCGCCAAAAACGATGGATCAGACGTCTCTCCGATGAGCTTCAAAAAGCCATACTCGCCCTCAATCGCCTGCACCGGCGCGGCAATCCCGAGTTTGGCGAGTTGAGCGGCAATTACGCCGTTATGAGCGGGGATACCCGCATGCATGCGTTTTACCATTGTTCCCCGTGGCTCGAAAGCAAACTGACAGGAGCCGCTCGTCATGGAGAGTGCTATTCCCCAGGCATGCGCGAGCCCGAGCGGACTGAGTCCAAGCAACTTGCCAGCCGCGGCCGCCGCGCCGAAAACGCCGAAGGTTCCGGTTGGATGGAAGCCCTTTTCAATCACGCGAACCGGTGTGGCAGCCATGCCGATCCGTGCCATCGATTCGTAACCCGCGACAATTGCGGCCAAGACATCGCGACCCGTTGCGCCAATCTCCGCACCGACTGCCAATGCGGCCGTAATGACCACCGCACCCGGATGGCTCATGGATTTATCGTGCGTGTCGTCGAGTTCATAGCCATGGGCCGAGGTTCCGTTGACCAAAGCCGCCGCCGAGGCATTTGCCCCCTCACCGGACCCGGCGAGCACGGCATTGCCGCCGCTTCCGTATTGGCGCGCCCAATCCGTGAGCGCCCTGCCCCATGGCTGAATCGATCCGCACAGGGTCACGGCCGCATGATCAAGTAGCAGTCGCTGCAGCTGGTCGAAGTCGTCCGGCGACAGTTGCCCTGTGTCCAAGGCAATCATTTCTTCCGCCAACGCAATCGATGTGGTCAGGTTTTCCGTCATGATGATCCCCTTCTTTTTTCCCTGTCCATACGGCGGCAAATGGCTGCCGCTAAAACCGGACCGTAAGTGCCGCCGAACCGAATTCGGTGAAACCGGACTGTTCTCTGAACTCCTTGGTGCGATATACGTGTGTGTAGCTCAAACGCGCGCGCCAGAAGGTAATGGCGATGCCGATTTGAAAGTCGCCAACCAAAGGTATCTTGTCGACGCTGCGGCTGTCGCGAAAGGTGTTACCATCTAAAAATATATTGCGGCCCACCAGCCGTGCCTCGGCGCCGGCGAAGAGATACCAGCCGATATTATCATCAGGTTCGAAAAAGTCGGTGCCCGGCAGGTTCGGCCGGATTTTTGGCGGTCCGAAATCATTCCGCAAGTCATCGCCAATTCGGAATGTCACGCCGCCGGTGCCGTGAATGAACACGTTGCCGAGTGCACCACCAATATGTGGCGTCATATCGACTCCAAAATCCTCAATCGGCACAATGCTGGTAAGGTCAATGTCACGAAGCTGCCGCCAGCTTCGTTCATAATATAGGGCGAATCCAGGTTCGGTTTTGATTTGTTTGCCCCAACCTTCCGGTTTGGTGATGCCAATAAGGTCATGCCATTCGGTTTGCACTTCGTCGGCAAGTGAATACGGGCCGACGACCCCGACATCCAATTCGAGCTTGTCCAGTCTTTGATCGTTCGCCGCCACCAAGCCAATCCCGGCGAACAGCCAGCCAGCATAGGGCCGATCATCACGCGAAGGGTCAGAGCGGGAAATATCTTCCGGCGTGAAGATATTCTGGCCGATCGAGTAACTGATCCGCATTTTTTGGTTTGCTTTGAAAAACGGAAGCTCCGACGCGAGGTCGCGAATGATATCGGGCGTCTTGCCCGCCGGCGACAGCCATGAAGCACGCATGCCATGGGTGAAGTGGCGGTCGGACCCGCCGAACATATCGTTGTCGAATTGCAGCGTCAGATAGGCACTGTCATCAAAGTCATCGCCCGCGCAAACATCGAAGGCGACAGCATTCCCAAACGCCAGGATGGCGAGGAGTCCGGCCATATGCGCCATTTTAAAATGGCCGGGATTCGACGGTTTGGGCCTACCTGTCTCAATCCAAAAATTCCGAAACAAGCGCACACGCTCCTCATTGCCCCCGACACTACATCGCCCTTCGCCGTTTTCACGAAAATTGGCAATGCACGCACCGCGAGACAATTTCGCAGCAATCCGGTCACACGCCAAGTGGCGCGCCGCCGCCAAGGCGGCCCCAAAGGAGCCTGCCCGCTAATTCCTAATCAACAGCCCCGGCTGTTGCCGCCATTGGCAAGAAGCACGCGATTAAGTCTGGCGTGCGACATCAAGCTTTTCGGTCAATCGTACGATAATTTCACGCAGCTTCCATTGCACAAGCGATTTCGATTTACCGTCGATGTGCTTATATACCTGCGACGTTACGGCGAACGCCCCGGCATTGAACAGCGTCACTTCGAAACTGCCCGCACGATCAATTGCCATTTGAACTTGCCTGTCACGCGCCCTGACGTTTTTCGCCTCCAGCACGGTCTCGACACTGAGATCGGCGGCGACAGCGCATTGTCCATCCGTGAAACCAAGCGGGGTTCCGCCCAATTTCAGTCTCAGGCTTACGTTGCTGTCCTGCTTCTCGCTAATGCCAATTCCGGCAAGATTTTCCCGAAGATGAGCCACATACGCGCTAGCACCCTCAAGTTCGCATTGGTCGGCATTCTTGGAGAAATCGACAACAATTTTATTGTACCCATTCATACCCTTAACGACGCTTTCGGCAAATACGGTCGATGGGAAAAGACAAAAAATGACGATCAAGAATTTCCTTGTCACGTCCTTACCTCCTTTGGGATCCGCGATCCGGCGCCCGATATACGGGCACCTTTATCTAAATTCGGAGAGTACTAACCCTTTCGAGCAGGATTTCGACCAAATCATGGCCAAGATATGCCGATAGCAAATTTTTTAGTCGGAAAGCACCGAAATCCAGTCACGATCAACCAGGCGGGACGATCCTAAAATCGACAAGATTCGAGGCTAAAGTACGTTAATTAACTAATTTTTAGATGTAGTCACCTACGGTTTGTTTTGCGCTTTTGGTGAAATTCGACCCGCTGATTTTGAGACAGGACAATGTTCGACCACCGGATGGGCCGAAGCGCCTCCACATCGCTATTGAACCAATATGTTAGCCGCCTCGGCATTGTCGTCGAGCGACAAAAGGCGGAAATTGCGCTCAAAACTGCCCGGCGTAAAGCCGAAGCAGCCACTGAGGACGCGTTGATGGCGTTGCGCAATGCCGAGGCCGCGAACAGGGCGAAAACTGAGTTCCTTGCCAATATGAGCCACGAACTTAGAACCCCCCTGAATGCAATCATCGGGTTCTCCGAAGCGATGATGACAGAAATGTTCGGACCTATCGGCGGGCAATACCAAGGCTATGCTTCCGATATTCATCGCAGTGGCCAGCATCTGCTGCAGCTTGTGCAAGACATCCTGGATATTTCAAAGATCGAACGCGGCAATGTCGAACTCACCGAAAGTGTGATCGACATGAGCGAATTGATTGATTCGGCGATCAAAATTGTATCGTCGCGCGCCGAAGAATCCCGCATCGACATAGAGTGGAGCATCACGGACGGGGCACAGCTTATCTACGCTGACGAAAAATGCATCAAACAGATCGTCCTCAACATCGTCAGCAACGCGATAAAATTCAGCAACGCCAATGGCCGCATTGACATCGTCGCCGGCATATCGCGCGATGGCACCTACCGGCTTAGTGTCGCCGATAATGGAATCGGCATTAGTCCGGACGAAATTCCCCGGCTCATGCAGCCGTTCGAGCAAATGGCCCGCTCCATGACACGAAGCCATGATGGCTACGGCCTGGGCCTTCCGATGGTGAATTCGCTAACGCGGCTACATGGCGGCCATATCGAAATTCAGAGCAAGCCCGGCGTCGGCAGTTTAGTAACGATCATCCTTCCGCATGAGCGGATACGGGATGTCAACACAGTGGCGTCAGGTTAGCGCCCAGCCGGCAGTCGATCGTCACAGCTCAATGCCGAGATTATGGAAGCAGTGCGGAAATGGATGGCCATCAAGAGGTCTCGAATATCAGTGTTCAGTTAGGTCGCGTGGTTTCCGTAGCCGGGGCGCAGATCATTGTTCTGCTCGCCAAACATACCGAAAAGCGCAAACACGCGATTGCCCAGATCGGATCACTGGTGAAGATGCGAACGAGCCTTGGTTTCGCCTACGGCATCGTGGTCGGCCTTACCGTTCCCGTCCCGTCCGAAGGCGACGAAGACGAGATGCAGGTCGCCGAACTGACCATGATTGGTGAAACGCCGATCGATCGCGAAGGAAAACTTTATGCATTCCGGCGCGGCATGTCGCGCGCACCCGCTTTGGATGACATTGTATATTCGACCGGCAAGCAAGACCTGGCTCGAGTATATGCCCAGCCCGACGTACCAAGCGTCACGGTCGGCGCAATTCATCAGGACAAGACCCTACCAGCACATATCCTGACCGATGAGTTGCTGGGTAAGCATTTTGCCATCGTGGGCACCACCGGATCAGGAAAATCCTGCGCGGCCGCCCTTATTCTTCGGGCTCTCCTTGAGAAAAACACCAATGCTCACGTGGTCATGCTGGACCCGCACAACGAATATTCGCGCGCATTTGGCGATTTCGGCCAGGTTCTGAATTCGGACACGCTGTCGCTCCCCTATTGGCTGCTGAACTTCGAAGAGCTTCACCAAATCCTCTTCGGCGACAGCGGCGACAGTAACTCGGCAGAAGCATCGATTTTGCATACGCTGATCCCCGAAGCCAAACGGGACTATCTCGACAACCCGGCACTGGGATCGCATTTCACCGTCGATACGCCGGTTCCCTATAAATTTTCCGATTTGACGAAGCGCCTCGACGATGCCATGGGCAGGCTCGAGCGAGCGGAAGCCGTCGCCCCTTATCGGCGCCTGAAGGCGCGCTTCATCACACTGCAAAGCGATGTCCGTTTCAGTTTCATGTTTGGCGGCATCTCGGTTACCGATACCATGGCGGAGGTGCTCGGCAGCCTGTTCCGCATTCCGGTCAACGGAAAACCGATTTCAATCGTCGATCTTTCCGCCGTACCGTCGGAAATTCTGAATGTCGTGGTGGCGGTAATCTGCCGGCTGACCTTTGACTTTGCCCTATGGAGCGAACGCTCGGTTCCCATTTTGCTGGTTTGCGAAGAAGCCCACCGGTATGCCCCCAAGGTCGCCGAACCCGGATTCGCATTGACCAAGGGAATATTGTCGCGTATCGCCAAGGAAGGCCGAAAATACGGCGTTTCGCTGTGCGTTATCAGCCAACGGCCGTCACGGCTGTCCTCCGATTTGCTGTCACAGTGCAACACGACCTTTGCACTGCGTCTCACCAACAATGACGATCAGGAACATATCCGCGGCAGCATGGCGGATTCATCAATCGGTTTGATCGACTTCCTGCCCTCCCTCGGCAATGGTGAGGCAATCGCGGTGGGACAAGGTGTTTCCCTGCCGGTTCGGCTCAAGTTCAATACCTTGCCCGAAGAATTCCGTCCCTACAGCGCGACGGCCAGTTTCTCGGAATCCTGGAGTATGGACAGCGAGAACCTGGATTTTGTTCATCGCATCGTCCAACGCTGGCGCCGCCAGGGCTAATCACCACACGGACGGCACTACCCGCCGCGACCGTCTTCTCCTAATATCCCCGTAATCAACAAGCGTCGGCGATAGGGCGCTCCGCGCGGGGGAAACAGCATGTCCACATATGACTATATCGTCGTCGGCGCCGGTTCGGCCGGTTGCGTCCTGGCGAACCGGCTGAGTGAAGATCCGACGGTAAAGGTGTTGCTGCTGGAAGCCGGCGGCAAGGATTCGAACTTCTGGATCAACATTCCCGCCGGATTTAAAAAAACCATGGACATGCCCGGCCTGAACTGGCTGTTCGACAGCGAGCCCGAAGAATACACCTACAATCGCCCCATTCCGATTCCGCGCGGCCGTGTGCTGGGCGGCTCGAGCTCGATCAACGGCATGCTCTACGTGCGGGGACAGAGCCTCGACTACAACGGCTGGGCGCAAATGGGAAACCGCGGCTGGTCGCATGACGACGTTTTGCCGTACTTCAAGAAATCGGAGAACCGCGAAGGCCCGACATCCTCCGAGCGGGGCGTCGGTGGTCCGCTCAATGTCGCCGATATGCGAGAAAACCACGAATTGCTCGATGCGGTAATCGCCGCCGCGGACGAAGCGGGCTATCCGCCCAACCCCGACTACAACAGCGGCGATCAAGACGGATTCGGATACTACCAGGTGACACAGAAGAATGGGCAGCGGCACAGCACTGCGCGCGCCTTTCTGGACCCGGCGCGGGGACGCCCCAACCTGCACATCGAAACCAACGCCCATGCAAAGAAGCTTATCCTCGACGGCAAGCGGGCCCTCGGCATTGCCTATGACCAGGGTGGTAGCGCGAAGGAAGCGCGCGCCGGCGGCGAGGTACTTCTTTGTGCGGGCGGCGTACAATCTCCGCAACTTCTGGAACTGTCCGGGATCGGCCAGCCTGAATTGCTTGCGGAGCACGGAGTCGACGTCGTTCACGCCCTGCCCGGCGTCGGTGAAAATTATCAGGACCACTACATTTCCAGGGTGGTCATGCGAATCAATAAGCCGATCACCCTGAATGAACAGACCCGCGGGCTCTCCCTGGTCGGCGAAGTGCTCAAGTACGCGTTCGCCAGGCGGGGTGTCCTCACCTATACCGCCGGCATCATCTATGGATTTGTCCGCAGCCGGCCGGAACTGGCAACGCCCGATATCCAGTACCACATCGCCCATGCCAGTTTTAAGGATGCAAAACGGCGCATTCTTGACCGGGAGCCGGGCCTGACAATGGGACCGTGTCAACTCCGCCCCGCCAGCCGGGGCTCGATCCATATGAAATCCAGCGATCC
>CAJHYV010000268.1_pt1 | contig 14651 bp, 17 predicted proteins | sample 9198851 | NCBI WGS metagenome assembly CAJHYV01 (sample SAMEA7708375, study PRJEB35096) | sediment metagenome | biome: marine neritic benthic zone biome [ENVO:01000025]; feature: sediment [ENVO:00002007]; material: shallow marine sediment [ENVO:03000034] sea grass bed [ENVO_01000059] ...
AAAGCGTTAGCCAGGCAACATAGTCGACCACCGCGATGCGCCCTTCATGGCGAACCCGCACCCGGCGCGCGGTTCCCAGATCGCCGGCGATTTTATGGGGAGACAGGGAAATGCCCCAGCCGTTCAGCAAGCGGTCGAATTGCGATCTGCCGCTGCCGGTAAACCCAGGCCCCAGTTTCGATCCGGACTCGAACATTGCATCGACGAAGACCAGGACGCGACCGCCCCGCAAGACAAATTGGTCGATGGCGTACATTGCGTAAGGATCGATGCCGCGCGGATGAACGATCACGAGAGCGTCTATTTCATCCGGAATTTTGTCGACATAGATCGGCAGCGGCCGGAGGTCGAAGAACTCCCTGATTTGGTCGATCGCGGGCCAGCGCGGGGCGTCCCGATTCGGCACGGTTCCGGCGCCACCGATCGCAAGGGAGCTGATAAGGCCGATCACTTTTTTATTTGGATTGGCAAGACGGTGGATCAATTTCGTCAGGTCGTATTCCAGAAAGTTTTCCCGTTCGAGCGAAAAATACGGAACTGCCTGTATGTCGTCGGTACTGTTGGTTCCGACGATGCCGAAATAGCCGAGGTCGCCGGCTTCGTTAAACGGCACACCGGTAAGCCCATAGGTTACGGCGCGGTCTTCCGCCTCGGAAAATGGGGCGGCGTCGAAAAGATCCAGCCGCAGCTTGCCGGCCGATATTTCCGTGTAGCGCTCCAGCAATTCGCGCACGCGCGTGAAGTAGCGCGCATGGTCGGGATTTCCTTCGCCGAGCGCCTTGGTGAAATACAGCCGCAGGGTTATCGGCTCGTCGATCGCGCTCAGGATGCTTCGCGTGCCGTCCGAAAGCGTAAAAAGTTTTTCTTCCGTGAGGTCGAGTTGCATCGACTTGAAAACGACGTTGGAAAATATATTGACTGACAAAAGCAGGATTACCGCCAGCCCGAACGTCAGATAGGCCCGTCGGTACCGGGAGAGTTGATTGAAGGCGTTCGGTATTCTCATCTTGCCGTCACGCTGCTTTCTTGAGGTCTACGATCACGATATTGGCGAACAGCCAGAAGGCGATCAAGGATACGAAAAACACCAGATCCCGCAGCTCAATCACGCCTTGGGTAACGGCATTGAAGTGGGTTAGGAAGCTCATTGACGCGATGGTGGTCACCAGCCATTCCGGCGACCAGCCGCGGAAGAAATTGAGCACGAGATCAAGCCCGCTCATGGTGAAAAGAAAGCATGCCGTGGCGGCAATGATGAAGGCGATTACCTGGTTCTTCGAAAGCGCCGACATGCACGAGCCGATCGCCATGAAGGCGCCGGCCATAAGGAAACTGCCGAGATAGCTGGCGACGATGACGCCATTGTCCGGGTCGCCAAGAACATTGACGGTGATCCAGACCGGAAAGGTCAGCGTCAGCGCGATGCCGCAAAATAGCCAAGCCGCGATATATTTTCCAAGAACGGCTTCCGGCGTGGAGATCGGCAGCGTCATTAGATTTTCGATCGTCCCGGTCTTGCGTTCCTCTGCCCAAAGGCGCATGGCGATCGCGGGGACGAGCAGCAGATAAAGCCAGGGATGATAGACAAAAAACGGCTCGAGATCGGCTTGGCCGCGAAACAGGAAACCGCCGAGATAGAAGCAAAGGGCGCCGGTAAGCGCCAAAAAAATTACGATGAAGACGTAAGCCAGCGGCGTGCCGAAATAGCTGCCGATTTCGCGTCGGGCGATAATGCCGATGTTACGCATGTTCGCCGTCCTGTTTTCCGTCTTCCGTCGTGATGCTCCAAAATACCTCGTCGAGCGAACCTTGTTCGATGAACAGCTCGCGCACCGGCAAGGACCGTGATCGCACGAACTCGCCGATGCGGGGGCCAATTTGGTCGCCGCCGGCGGGTTGGATTCGCAGGCGGATGGTATCGCCGGACCGTCCCGCCACATCGACGGTACCGACCTCGGGTAATCCCCCGATCGCCTCCAGGAGGGTGCCTTCGTCGTCGGCGTCGGCGGTGATCAGAACCATGTTGTGATTCCAGGCGCGGGATCGCAGCTCTTCCGGGCGGGCATCGGCGCGAATTCGGCCGCGTGCGATGATCATGGCGCGCGTGCAAACCGCCTCGACTTCTTCGAGGATGTGCGTCGAAATAACGATGGCCTTTTCCGCGGCCATCTCACGGATCAGCGCCCGCACATGCCGCTTCTGATTCGGGTCGAGCCCATCGGTCGGTTCGTCCATGATCAGGACGGGCGGGTCGTGCAGCATCGTCTGCGCCAACCCCACGCGGCGTTTAAAGCCTTTTGACAGGGTTTCGATCGGTTGATGAAGGACTTCGCGCAAGGTGATCTTGTCGACTATCGCGTCGACGCGCCGCTGCCGTTCCGCGCCATCGAAACCGCGAATTGCGGCGATGAAACGGAGATAGCTCTGGGGTGTCATATCGCCATATGTCGGCGCGCCTTCGGGCAGATATCCGAGCATTTTCTTCAGGGCTACGGGATCGCGTTGAACGTCCCATCCGCACACGCTCGCCGATCCGGCGGTTGGTTCCAGAAAACCGGCAACCATCTTCATGGTTGTGGATTTCCCGGCGCCGTTCGGTCCGAGGAATCCCAGGACTTCACCGGAGTCGACCGTCATGTCGACCGAGTCGACAGCGGTAATTTGGCCGAACCGTTTTGTCAGTCCTTGGAGTTTGATCATTTCGGTCATAGCGCCGCCATATTAATCCGCGTGCGCTTATAGGGTGAATCCGCTTCGGATAGAAGTCCGGAGCCGAATTTTCGCGGTGATCGGCCCGCGGGCTCTGGAAGTCTCCGACGAAAACGTTGGCGGGTCTGCGCAGGTCGGCGCGATATTTTTGAATTGGCGGCGGAGGGAATTAAGCGTTTTGGGGCCCGCGATGTGCCGCAGGTTCTTGCGGCGGTGTGCCCCGGCGGCATTATTGGCCGGGCGGGCAATTCATCAGGCTGGTGGTCCACCGCGTCGTACTGCGCCATGCGAGGCGGTCTTGCGGTGCGGACGCCGGATTGGCGCTACGGTGTATTCATTAATGCGGAATTCTCGTTTTCGCGAACGCCACCGGGCCGACAATCATCCCTGCCGGCCGGAAGCACTGGTCGGCACGATTTAGTGAACGGTGCCGTAGTCATCCTCGGAAAGAAGCAAATCCATGGCGCGAACGACGTCGACGAAATTCGCGCTGTCGTGCTCGCCGTCGGTGTGTTCGATAATCGCGGCGACCTTGCGCGCGCTGTGCAGGGCGTCGTGGCCATGCTGTTCGACCATCAGTTTAGCGAGGTTCCAAGTTCCAAAATCGTGCTGCATTTTCGTGCTCCGGCTGTCGCCGCTCCCGGTCAATCTGTTGTCGCCATAGAACCACCGTGCCGCCGCTGTCGAAGTGACCGGAGTCACCAGAAGTACGTCTCCGAACAGCTCTTTAGTATTAATCTAATTGGGTTGGGATCGGCTGTAAGTGCGGGTATCTGCGATATAGGAATAAATACCAGAAGGGCATGGGCGCATTAATTGATATTTCTTGGCGCGATGCGGGTCAGGCGCCGCCAATATTGTCGGTTTCGATGGTGATCCGGTTCATGCGCCGGGTTTCCGGCCAATAGTCCGCCACCGCATAGTGAAGCGCGGCGCGGTTGTCCCAAAACGCCATAGATCCGGGCCGCCAGGCGAATCGGCATTGGAATTCCGGCTTTGCAACGTGCCGGAACAGGAAGTCCAGCAGCCGCTGGCTCTCCTCCGCCTCCACGCCCAGGATATGGGTCGTAAAGCTCTCCGAGAGGTACAGGTGCTTCTTGCCGGTGACTGGGTGATGTTTCACAAGCGGATGGACGACCGGCGGGTTGTCGCGCCGCATGGCGTCCATCCGCTCGAAATTATCGCCTTTCCAGCTTCGGGTCTTGGCCGGGCTGCCGTGCAGTTTCATGAATTCATTGGTTGCTGAAAGGGGTTCCAAATAGGCTTTCATGCCGTCGGAAAGCGCCTCATAGGCGGCGGCAAGGCTCACGAAAATCGTGTCGCCGCCGGCGTCCGGGACTATGTCGGCATGCAGGATTGAGGCAAATTCAGGCGCTTCGCGGTATATGCCGTCGCTATGATAATGGTTAACATTCGGCGGGCGCTCGCGGTCGTTGATCAGGACCTGCAGGTCGGGGGCCTCGTCATGAACTTCGAACGCGGCCCGGCGGGCCTTGCGCAGCGGGCCGAAACGTTTGCCGAAATCCGCATGCTGCCGAGGCGTGATGCTCTGATCGCGCAGAAACACCACGTGGTGCCGCATCAGGGTGGCGTGGATCTCCCGGATGACTTCGTCGGACAGGGAATCCCGCAGATCTATACCCTCGATTAGCGCGCCGATATTCGGCGTGACTGCCCTAGTCGTGATGGAATTGCTCGTTTTCATGCCCATTCTAAGTCCCGATTCCGGCAATTATGGCGCTTAGCATAGCCGCAGGGAGAATGGCGGGTACAGGGGTTAGTTGATCCGTTGGCAAGATCGATGGCGTTAGTCGGCAGAGCGGCCGAGCTGGTGGTGAAAGGTTGAATTTCCGTGATTAATCTGCGCCTGTTGTCGTTGCCAGGTAAGGCGTTCCTGGACGTATTCCGTATAGTTTCGGCGGCAGACCACCGTATCCCAATACCAAAGCGGCATTACGGCATATCGCCGTTCCAGTGCGGTGCGCCAGTCACCGAAGTCAGGCAGCCCGTTCGCGGCCGCCGCTTCTTTCGCTTCGGCGAAACGGGTATAGGGTCCTGAATGCGATTCAGCGCTCAATGGTCCGCCCCGAAGCCAACCCGGCGCAACCGACGGGTCATCTCGTCAAGCCATTGTGGATCCTCTGTAGAGCCATCGAGGGCGCCTTCATGGTCTTGGTCGATAGGGCCGGCATCGGCAATGTCCTGCCATTCGGCCTGATCTTGCCATTTTTCCCAGTCGGCCCATTCCGCCAGATCGGCATCGCTGAGCCGGTCCGGCGCCGGGTTTGGGGGCCGTTGTGTCGCTGTCATGAAATTTCCTCCCATTCGGTTGTCGAGATTCGAATTCATCCAAATCGACGGGGGATAATGTACTAAAATGCCGTACAATAAATTTGGGAATCCAACAATCGAATACGCGGCAAAATCGGTGCGCGACTCAATTCAACGCACCTTTAATCGTGTATTGTGGAAGGGGCGGATACGCTGGCGGATTGTTCGCTTAGGCGTCAGGGAAGACGTTCAAACGCGTACGCGCGGGCAACCGGTCATGAACCGCCGGGATTGGAAAACAGCGCAGCCATCTCCGCGATATCACCGAACTCCGCATCGATGCATGCCGGGCGGGCGGCCCGGGGGACATCCGCGACGTTGCCATAGATGCGGGATGCCAGATAAGCCCGTTGATGCGGCGCGAGCTGGAGCTGTCGGGCCTGTTCAAATTGGTCAAGCCGAAGCAAAATTTCAGACAGGAGGTCTGGATCAATTGTCTTGGATTTCTGGCGATTTTCGGGCTCTCCAACCGGATCCGGATGAAGCCACAGGCTGCCGCGCCGAACGCCGGTAAGGGCTGCGACCTGTGGTTCGGAAATTGGTGGGTCGCCGCGTCCGGCGAGCAATGGTCCCAGGGCTTCCACCAGATCGGCGGGTAGATACGGCTTCTTGTATTCGTTCTCGTAGTAGGCGTACGAGGACGCGGAACGGCCGTACTTTGAACCCGCGTCTTTCAATGCCATGGCGAGTTGACGAACGGAGAGTTGCGCCCGTTCGCGCAATCGCTTCAGTTCTGATGCCGCCTTGGACTCGGTCGCCATGGGGTTCGTCCCAATTTGTTGCGTCAGTTGTACTAACTTTCTGCATAATTTGCACGGGAAAACATTGACAGTTGTACGGAAAATTAATACAGCCTATGCACGAAGTTTTGGCAGGACCGCAATCTTATTGGGGTGAGGTATATGACGGATTTGCTTTGGCACGGGGACGCGTTGCGGATCGATCGATCCGGGAGGTGGCTGTGAAAATTCCCCGATTCAGCGCTAGGTCAGATGAAAGTGGGACGGATTATTGCCTGCGCCGGCAGAGCGCCCGAATGCTGGCGCGGAGCATTGAGGCGGCGTGGGCCGATTGCGGCCATCACGTCACGTGCCGTGTTGCGCCGATTCGCAACGAGGACGGCCGTATTCTCTGCTACTCGATCACGTCCGACCTGCAGAACGGCTTGCCCAGGTGACGGCTGACGATATGCCGCCGGACCATCTTTGGGTGCCGGATACGGTAAAACGGCGGTTTGAAGCGGCAGGGCGGACACTCATGGCGCTGCCGCTTCCAAAAGGCGCGCTGCCCGGCCGCCTGCGATCCGGTTGGCCGGCGACGGCACAGCGAGCAGAAGACGCGTTTGCCGCTATGATCGGAGCCTCGGACGAGGTGAGGCGGGATTTCTCGGATGACCGGCACCGATTGAGGTTGCCGCCAAGCGCCCGCGCGGTGGCGGATATGGACGAATCACTGCAATGGTTGTGGTATTTGAGGGACCCGCGGAAGCGGCGCTTATGTCTCTCCCGGTCGCTGCGCCACCCGGTCAGCGACCGCTATATCGTAAGTTATCGGCGCCTTGGCAAACTGTTCGGCTTGCACCACGATACCGTTCGATTGTGGCATGATCGTGCGCTGGGCGAGATTGCCCAGGCGCTGAATCAGGGGCGCGTTCCTGAAATTCGTCGGCCGGGACGCGCTCGCCGGATTTCGGCGTAATATGCCGTTGCGGGGAAGATAGCCGCACAATTTCCGAAGGGAACGGGCAAAATTACTGCTTCGGTACGCAAGCTCTCGCGTTGCCGGCAATTTGGAAGGAAAGGGAGGGCTTAGAAACGGCGGCGCAGACAGCCGCATTTAGGCGTGCCGGCGCGTGCAGTCAGCGCATGGATGGGGGTGCTGCGACGCGGAAGTCGGGCACAAATCCCGAATTAAACGGTCCGGTGCCGGAGTCCAGTATGCGGGCCATGATGCTGATGGCCGACGGTGCATTTTCGACAGGTCCGATGGCCTGGCCGTTGGGCAACGAAGGTCACCCCGCATTTGACACATTTTTGTAGGGCGCTTTGCTGGCCTTGGCGAACCGGCCGGGCGCGATTGCTGGTTTGGTAGTGCATGGTAAGCCCCATAAATCACAAGTTAATTAAGTACCTAAACTGCCTATCCGCAGAACCTGATACCAACGCCGACAATTCTCTGCTGCCGATCATTAACTACAGCGTCTATCTTCCGGCACGGTGCGGGCAGGATTCAGTCCAAATTGTGATGATTTAAAGGCACGGTGAAGGAGCTGACGAGGCATCGATGTCTGTTTTCAGGGATAGAGTCCCAATGCCGGAAGAATTCGCGGGCGAACCGAAAGTTATGACGTGATTCCAGTTATTTAAAATCGCACCGTCGGAACCGCTTAAGCTCCCGGTAATCCCGGTGTTGGGCCGAATGCGGTAATTCCTCAGGGCTGGTAGTCCAGCGGCGGCGAATTCGAATACGCGTCGGCTGAATTGGGGATATTTGGGTCGAGCGCTTCGCGATAATTTCCCAGCATTTCCACGTCTTCTTGTACCGGGCGCCGCTTATTTCTAATGAAAAACAGCAAATGATGCCACGTCAGATGGCCATAATAGGCGCATCCGCCAATCAGGATGGTCAACCCGGTCAATAGGATCGATGCATCATGCGCGCGCAAGGTAAGGGGGTGTGGATACAGCGCCGCCTGTAGCGCCATGCTGGCAATCAGCCCAAGGCACAGAAGGGTTGCGCCGGTGCAGATGACCGGGTCGAAGGCGATGAGCGCCGCGAGAATGCGCCTTCTTCGGCGCGATGGATCGGCGGTCACCCGGGGCGCTCTGGGGAACTGGGCCCGGAATTCCCGTTTGGGGCGTATTATCAGATCCCAGGATGCGATTAGAAAAGCCAGCGCTGTCGATGTGAGGAGGGCGGGAGCGGTCCCGTGTTCCGGCCCGAGCCACATCCTGAAACCCACGAATAATCCGATACATGAAAGCAAAATTATAAGGCCGCGTGGATAGTTACGCCTCGCGGCCACCGCCCGCATCCGGTAAAATTGCGGTAGCTCCTGCGCGGTCAATTCATATGCTTCATCCGTAAGATAGGCCGGATAGACCATCGCGCCGCCATTGTTATGGCGCACGATATTTCGGTTTTGGTACAGGCGCTCGCCAAAATCGGTGGTCCCTTTGTCAATTCCGTCCTTCCGCATCGGGCGGGTCGATGAGAGCGCCCAGGCGAACGCGATGAACAGGCCGACCACGGTCCAGCCGAGCAGCAAATTCACCGCGATGATATAGCGGGCCCGATAGTGGCTGCGCGAAATTGCGACGATCGAAGGCCCAAAATATATGGTCGCCGGCACGAGCCAAAAGACGAAGGTAGCGAGGACCTCCATTTTTCCTCCTTGGAAATCGGTCCGGTCGATGGCGTAAAGACGCCTCGGTCGAATATGGTTAAGCGCACTATCGTTAACCCACTATAGAGGAATTGATTTTTCGTTAACGGGGCCGCTGGTTGGTCTGAGCAGCAATATCGCCGGGTAATAAATGTCGGATACATAGACAATATAAAATTATGAATCGGGAAGAGTAGTTCTTATTATTATTTATATAAATCGGGAAATTGTATTATAGAATATATTGTATTCCTATTATTTGAATAAAATTTTGACGGTATTGTTGTATGAAATTGCGATATATCTTTGCAGCACTGCTGTTCGTCCTGCCGATATGGGTGCAGGCGGCGCCTTTGACGATCGAAGGCGAAGCGAAGGTCATCGACGGCCGGACGATCGAGATTTGGGGCCAGCGCATCCGTTTGTGGGGGATAGCAGCGATTCCGCCGGAAACCGAGGCGGCGGAGAAATCCGCACGTCAACTGCGCCGTCTTATTGCGGATGTCATCGTCCGTTGCAAATCGATGGGTACTTCTTCGCTTCGTTACACCGTCGCCCGGTGTTATGTCGGCGGAATCGATATCGCCTGGCCGTTGGTTCTTACCGGATCGGCCCAGGACGACCCCGGCGAGAGCGGCGGCTACTACGCAGGGCGCAAGTAAGGTTTGGGCGATTTCGAGTGCCGGTGGTTATCGCGAGTATCGACCGGCCATTACTTTGGGGGTGTGGCGGAATAGGCCGTGTATGATTTTTCCTCAACGATGGCCGAACCCAGCAAATCGTTGATTTGCCTTTTTGTACCGGCGCGCCGGTCATTCTCGCGGTAGACCGACCGGGCCAGCTCTATGAAGTGCGGGCCGAACGATTGGGCCGTTTCGCAGGCGCGAATTTCATCTTCGATATTCCATAATGTTTCATTGATGGCTTTCAGCCGTTTCATGAGTTGGCGAATATCATCGCCAATTTCCGGCAACCGTGACTGCGCCTTCCGGAGGCAGCCGAGTTCGTAGCGAATGTTTTTAAGTTGCCCGGCGGCTTTTATCCGTTCCCGTTTGATCTCCAGAATTGAAATGCGGTCAAACAGTTCGCCGGGGGACACTTCGATTTCGATCGTTTTGGAAGCCGTTAATTCTTGCCGACGCATCGCGTTCCTCGTCATGGGAGACGTTGCTTCGCCATTCGCCGGTCCGGCCACAAATGCGGCATCGCGGGTACTTACTTACCCGCCGTTTCTGGAAGTTTTTCCACTCGTTTCCGCAACGCTGCGGTCAGAGTCTGGATCTTGCCGCCATTGTTGCCGATGTAGGTCGTGAATTCATCACGCTGTGCGAGCACCATGCTGATGCCTTCAACACGCACATCCAAAATTTTGTACTTGTCTCCGACGTTTCGGACCTGAAAATCAACTCGCAGCGGTTGCCGGCCATCGCCCGTCAAAATATGCGCGACCACCATGCTATCCCGTGCGCGTGGTTTCTTTAGCACCTTCTGGATCCTAAGCGTTTCACCGGAATAGCGACTGAATTGAGCGGCGTAAAAGTTGACGATGTAATCTTCGAATACCGTGACGAATTCATCGACCGCCTCCGGGTCCGATGTTCGGCGATATTTACCGAGAACGAACCGGCCAATTCGTTCGACGGCGAAGCCTTCGCGCAGGAGTGAACTCAGTCGTTGCTTGCGAGATTCGAATGGCAAATTCTTGTCAGCCAGATAGCTGATCGTTCGTTTTCCAAGGTCGTCGACGAACGCTCGGGGACTATCGTGCGCCGATTGAGCGACAGCTGCGGAGGCGCCGACTGCGAGGCAGACCATGGTCAGGCCGAGCAGCCTGACGTGTTTACGGATACCAGACATTGAGCCGGAATTTTCTCTCACGAAATTCACCCTTGTTGCCCGTTCGGTATTTCACCCAGATACCACGATACCCACGTAAACTGCCCGCATTGGATCGGAATTGCAAGAATCCGGGTTGGCGCTCCCGCGACGATACTTTGTCATGCGTCTGATGCGTTCTTCCTGTAAACGGCGGCAAGCCGCATTCAACACGTCATGGGTCTGACGTTGCGGCGCGGCGCAACGCTAAGCGGGAAAATAGAATCTGATGTCGCTCCGTCGCGCAAAAGCAAAGGGTGGATGGCGCCCGCTATTCGCGTGTGACCCGCATTTGGATCGGCCCGTGCGCCCGGCTGTGAATGAGCTGATCAACATATGGATTGTCGGACGTGTCCGCGTCCGAATTGCGTCCGGCCCAAATGATGCGCCCCTCATGCAACATGGCGATCCGGTCTGAAATTTGTTTGGCGCCGGTCATGTCGCTTGTGATCGACAGCGCGGTGGCTCCGAGCTTATTCACGCAACTTGAAATCAGTCGTCCGATAACGTTCGTCATGATTGGATCGAGGCCCGCCGTCGGTTCATCAAGGAATAGAATTTCCGGCTCCGTAAATATTGCCCGCGCAATCCCCACACGTTTTTGCATGCCGCCTGATAATTCATGGGGAAACAAATCGACAATTTCCGGCGCCAGTCCAACGGTGTTGAGCGTTTCGGCGGCTTTCTCCCGTGCCTCCCGCCGGCCCAAGACGCCTTCCTGTATCCATTTGAACGCGATGTTTTCCCAAACGGAGAGGCTGTCGAACAATCCGGAGTATTGAAACAACACGCCAAATCGGCCGATATAGCGCATCCGTTCGTCGCCGCTGTATTGAGTCGTTTCGGCACCGTCTATCAGGATGCTGCCGGAGTCGGGCGCTTGCAGTCCGAGGATGCATTTAAGCAAAAGGCTTTTGCCGCAGCCGGAGGTGCCGATCAACACCAGCGATTCGCCATCGCGAATTTCGAGATCCACTCCGCGCAGAACATGATTGTCGCCAAAGCTCTTCCTGACATTTCGAAGAATGATTTTGGCGGGCGATGTATCAGACATGTGGTTCCATGGCGTCGTTTGGCGGACCCTAACTGCGAACCGCCATGGAAGGCAACATGGAGGTCGCGGAAAACGCCGCATCGCGCGTCGCAAGGTGGGTGGGTTCGGCGACGGCCAGGTCGCGCCGGGTCACTTTGCCGGGATTCCGAAAATCAAAGGGCCGGCATCTGAAAGCCGGCCCAGTGCGTGGTTCCTTGACTTTTGTCAGGATAAGTAGGGTTGATCGTTAGCTCATTCCGGTTCGTCGAAGTGCTGCGCCTGGGCAACGATTCCCTGTGTTCCGGCGGAACTGTATGCCAGGCTCGACGTTATGGTACCGTCCTCCATCTCGGCCGATACCGTGGTGGCCGCAGCCATCAGCGCCAGCGCCGAAATTGCGGCGAGAAGGGCATTAAAGCGGATCGAATTCATGATCGCATGCTCCTGTATGGTGTACGATGCTTAAATATTAATATCGTTGTCTATTTGAGTCATTTAACGCTTCGTCAAATAGGAGTGATATTTGAATGCCAAAATATTTCAATCGTCTGATTTCTTGCAGGTAAAATGATATGTAAAATTGGTATTTAGGTATTCAATATTGCATATCAGGATAGGTAAGCCATCCGCTGATCAAATGATGATCGCGCCAACGTGTAGTCTGCGTGCGCAAATTGTGAGGAGGCGCCGGCGCGGAGATATGATGCACTCCTGATCCAACCGGACGGTGCCAGTTTCAGATGCCGGCGCGGCCTTCGCGTTTGACGTCGTAGTCGACCGGTGTGGTGTAGTCCGGATTGTCGTGCAGCGCCCAGTACATTTCGGTCAATCGCTTGGTTACCGGGCCTGGTCCTCCAGCGCCGATGGTCCGGCCGTCAACGGCGCGAACGGGCATAATGCCGCCGGCGGTCGAAGTCAGGAACACTTCGTCGGCAGTGCGAAGGGCGTCCGCGGTAAACGATTGCAAGGCACCCTCCACATTCAGCTCATTGCATAGCTCGAGGACAGTCTGTCGCGTGATGCCCTCGAGAACGCCGGATGCAGGTGAAACGAGTTGTCCGCCGAACAGGGCGAACACGTTCCAGCCTCGTCCTTCGGTCACGTTTCCATCCTGATCCAGAAGCACCGCATATTTAGCGCCGCAGTCATAGGCTTCGAAAAGTGCGTTGCAGAAGTCCAGCCGGCCGAAATTCTTAACGGTCGGATCCACGGAATGTTCCGGAATTCGAACCACGTCGGAGACGACGATGTCGCACCCGGTGTGTAATTCATCGTCGCTGACCACCATGTAATAAGGAACCGCCCACGCCATCAGCCGATTGGCGCAGGTCCTCAAATCCTTGGACTCGTCGGTCGGCGAGCCGCGGGTAGCGATTGCATAGACCATCGCGTCCCGCAGCCCGGAACGGCGAACGCATTCGTGCAAAATATCAATTGTTTGCTGGCGGTCGTATTTTAGCGTGTCGAAGCGCCGTTCGCGGACCGATCGGTCCCAACGGTTCATGTGGTCTTCCTGGCGGAAAAATTTTCCATTTCGGACATGCAGGGCGTCGTAACACATGTCCGAGAGTTGGAATCCGAGATCGGTCACCGGCAGACGAATCTCGGTGTGCGGCATGAAGTCGCCCTCGAGGAAACCGATGCCGTTTTGGTTGGAATTCGGGGCCATTGTCAAAATCTCATTTGCATGATCGGCAATGTCCAGTATGGGGGCGATTTCTTCGTGCGGCCACCCAAATTCGCTTACGGTGTTGGCGGCGGCCACAGGACCATCTGCGTGCAGCGGAACAGGCCGATCGGATTGTCCGAAGCCGCGGCGGTGACCTCGGCGTCCCAGACATGGGTCGACCGGCCGATATGCATTGGTATTGCGATGCATTCGATTGTGCCGTCGCGCGCGGTCCCCAGGAAATTGCTCTTCAACTCGACCGTGGTGAATCCGGTCGCACCGTCCGGAAGGTTGGCGTAGCTGCCGAAGCCGCACGTGGTATCCGCCAGCGCAATGACCGTGGCTGCATGCAGGAACCCGTTGGGCGCCAACAGGTCTGGCCGGATCGTCAGGTAGCTCCGGAATTTATTCGGATCGGCTTCGACCATCGTGATGCCGAGAAGGCCGGGCAATCGGCCGTCGCATTGGGCGTTCCAGTATGCCGGGTCGGTTGTATCGGAGGTCACGGTCAATTCTCCCGAGGATTGGTATTTCGTCCCTATAGGCCACGCAGGCAGGTCGGTAAAATGGCGCCGCCAAAGTTACGCCGCTATGCGGTGGGACGCTGCGCTGGGGGGCTGCCCGGTGCGTTAATGCTTCCTAAATCTTCTCGACATCATATGACGGTATGCGTGAATTTGCCCTGTTTATCGGCTTGATGCTTGCCGGCGCGATTGCCGGCATTTCCTATGCGTATCTGTCGCCGAGCCCGCTGCCGCAGGAACCTGCGGCGGTGGCGAAGGCGCCGGATTCGGCGGCCAAAAGGAAACGCAGAGCCGCCCGATCGAGATCCAGAAAGAAAAGGCAGCAGGTCAGCCGGGCGCAGCGCCGCGCGACTGTGCGGAAATTGCGGGCGGGCGCCGAGCAGTTCTTCACGCGACTTGATACGCTCGGATGCTCGCTCGATCCCGCGAACAGCGATTTGATCCTCGATGGGGCGCGGTATTCGATGTCCTATCGTCTTGTCGATGGATCGCAGAAAACGCTCGAAATGTCCGGCGCGGAATACAAGGCATTCGGGTTGCAGCCGTCCCGGGAACTGAACCTCTACGAGTTGGAATGCACCAAGCAGGGCCGATTCTACAAAGTCGAGAAATCCTTCGTGCGTGTTCACGAACAACGGTCGCTTGCGGCGAAGCAGGACGGTAAGAAAGTGTCGATTCAGCTTGATCGCACCATCCTGATCGGCCCGGATGCCGCGGGCGTCTGGGTGATCCACGAAATCGCCGGCAAGGGCACCATTCGCCCGTAACCGGTATCTCCAGTGAATTTTACGCGCGGCGGCGCCCGCCGAAGCGGGCTCGCGCCGATTTCGCACCGCATTCAGTCGCCAGAACCGCCAAAATTTGCTATATAGAAATCCACGCTGAGAGAAACATGCGCGGCGGGTTGTTTGCCCCGCGCGCAGGAAGTAGGGCTTCTCATCGCGCCGTGATGCGGGCGTTTCCTTGGCGGCTCCGATCAAAATTGGTGATAAATCTCGCAAAGCACTCCGGTGCCGGCACTACCGGGCGACTGGGGCAGGATCGGCAAATCATGGCGAAGGCAGGCTCCAGGACCGCCTCGGCGGCGCGCCGGAAACCGGCAAATCGGGATGGCGGCGGCGCGGC
>CAJHYV010000019.1_pt1 | contig 14647 bp, 14 predicted proteins | sample 9198851 | NCBI WGS metagenome assembly CAJHYV01 (sample SAMEA7708375, study PRJEB35096) | sediment metagenome | biome: marine neritic benthic zone biome [ENVO:01000025]; feature: sediment [ENVO:00002007]; material: shallow marine sediment [ENVO:03000034] sea grass bed [ENVO_01000059] ...
AGGCGTCCTCCAGGGTTCCGGCCATGGTGCCGAGATGATCGTGGCTCGGCGATATCGGATGGACGCCGCCCAGGTTGAGCGCGCCATGGCTCGGCTTGAACCCGACATTGGCGCAATAGGATGCGGGCCGCAGCACCGATCCGCCGGTCTGCGAGCCCAGCGCGAGCGGCAGCATGCCGCTGCCGACCGCCGCGGCCGATCCGCTGGATGAGCCGCCGGGCGTGCGCGTCTCGTCATACGGGTTGCGGGTCGGGCCCGGCACGCCGAAGGCGAATTCCGTGGTGACAGTCTTGCCGAGAATCACGGCGCCGCCGGCCCGCAGGGCCTGCACGCAGGCGGCATCGCGCCGGCCGTGCCAGTCCTTGAAAATGGGGCTCCCCATCTGGGTCGGGAAGTCCTTGGTTTCAATGATATCTTTGATGCCGATGGGGCAACCGTCGAGGGGCGACAGCATTTGGTTGCGCGTGTACCGGTCGGTCGCGTCGTCTGCCGCCCGCCGCGCCGCTTCGGCATCGAGGCAGACAAAGGCCCTGACCGTTGCCTCGCGGGCATCCAGAACTTCCAGGCACCGTTCCAGGAAGGCGCGCGGCGTGTCGTCGCCGTCCAGAAAGGCTGGTATCGCCGCGGTAAAACAGGGTAAGGAGGCGCCGTTGGGCCGGTACGTCATCCTGCGGATTCCCTTCAGAGTTTAGAGGTCCGGCATTTGTGTGTGCCAGTCGGTCGCGTCCTGATATGCCGCGCCCATGGCAAACAACTGTGCCTCGCTGAACGGCCGGCCGACCAGTTGGCAGGCGACCGGCAGCGTGCCCGCGGTGAAGCCGCACGGCACGGACAGGGACGGCAGTCCCAGATAATTGAACGGCCGGGTAAACATGGTCATCTTCGCGACCAGTTCCGGGACGTTGTCGGCGCCATCGAACGCGGTCTCGTCGATCCTCGGCACCGGCATGGGAATGGTCGGCGTGTGCAATATGTCGGCCTTGGTGAACACACGCTCGATGAATTCGGCGAGGTAGCGGCGGCGCAGGCTGAGCGCCTCGATGTATCTGGTGGCCGGAAGGTGAAATCCCGCCTCGATGCGTGTCGCGGTATGGTGACCGTAATCCTGCGGTCGCTGGCGCATCCATTTGGAATGGATGGTCGCCGCCTCGGTCTTGGAGATGGCGTCGCCGAGCCGGAACATCGGTTTGAGATCGGGGACTTCCACCTCGACGATTTCGGCGCCGAGGCTGCGCAGCACCTCGACGCTGTCGCGCAGCACCGTGGCGACGCTTTCGTCGATATCGTCATAGAAAACATTCACTGGAATGGCGACGCGCAGGCCCTCGATCCCGCCTTCGATGGCGGCGGTGTAGTCGGGCACCGGTTCGTCTGCCGTGGTCGGGTCGTTCGGATCGGCGCCGGCGATCACCTGGGTCATCAGCGCGCCGTCGCGCACCGTACGGGCGAGCGGCCCCATGGTGTCGTTCGACCAGGCGCGCGGCATCGCACCGTAGCGGCTGATCCGGCCATAGGTGGGTTTCAGGCCGACCACGCCGCACAGCGCGGCCGGCAGGCGCACCGAGCCGCCGGTATCCGACCCCATGGCGCCGTAGATGAAACGCGCTGCGGTCGCCGCGCCGGAACCGCTCGACGAGCCGCCGGTGATATGGTCGCGGTTCCACGGGTTGCGGCAATCGCCGAAATGCTCGTTATGGCCGGTCGGACCGGCGGCGAATTCCGACATGTTGAGGCCCGCGAGATAAAGCGCGCCCGCGGCCTCCAGTTTCTCCAGAACGGTCGCGGTGACATCGGGCACGTAATTGCGCCGGATCGTCGAGCCGCAGGTCGAGATGTGGCCGCGCCGGTAATACATGTCCTTGTGCGCCAGGGGCACGCCGTGCAACGGTCCCATGGCGTCGCCCCGGGCCCGCGCCGCGTCGGCGGACTTTGCCGCGTCCAGCGCCGCCGCGCGCTCCAGATTGATGATGCAGTTGATCTGTTCCTCGTGGGCCTCGATGCGGGCGAGGCAGGCGGTGGTGACCTCCACGGAAGACAGGTCGCCGTCGCGAATCGCCGCGGCGACCTCGGTCAAGCTCATCAGGGCGGGATCGGTCACGACGTTTCCCCCTCTCTGGGCTTCTCCGCGCGCAGCAACCGGGCATGCGAGGCGGGTTCGTCATCGAAATCCATCTCCAATGCCGCGTCCAGTACCGTGTCGTTGATCGCCGCAACTTCGTCGCACAGTTCCTCGGCGCGGGTTTCATTGATTTCCAGCCGCTGCAGCGCCGATGCCTGTTTCAGGATCAGCTCGGGCGTGACCTTCGCATTCATTTTTATCACCTGTCTCGAAATCCAGTGCGACGTTAACTGTCAATTCCTTTGGACGCCGTGTCAAAATTTGAGCTCACCCGCGCCACGTATTCCGGCTAACCCGGCGGGATAGGCCATCGCAGAGGGATGAAGGCCTTAGGCGACATTGCCGTAGCGGCGGCCGTGTCGTCTCCTCATTGTCCGATGGCGGCCCATGAATGGAAAAACCGCCGAGTTGTGGAGGCCGAATAATCTATCGAATACGCCCATGGACCAGGCGATTGGGCGCCACGCTGCGCGCCGCACCGCCAATGGAAGCCACCCTTGCGGTTGTGCTCTTTGCCCTGGTCGTCGTCGGCAATTTGACCGACGCCGACGCGCGCATCAAAGGCGCGGTCGGTGCCGTGATCGGCGACGTCAACAGGACCGTGGTCGCGCTGCTCGAATAAACCGGGCGACACGCGGGCCGCGCCGGCTACGACGGAATGAATCCATACAGCTTGGCGGCATTCTCGCAGACCACCTTGTGACGCTTCGCCGCCGGCAGGTCGCCGAGTTCCTCATCGATGAACGCCTGCGAATCCGGCCACACGCCGTCCGGGTGCGGGAAATCCGATCCCCACATGACATTGTCTTCGCCCAGCTGCTCCAGCAGCAGTATGCCGACCCGGTCGCTCTGATAGGTCGCCTTGCACTGCCGGTGCCAGTATTCGGACGGTTTCATTTTCAGGGTCAGATCCTTGAACTGGTCACCCCATTCCAGGTCCATGTGCTGCAGGACATAAGGAATCCAGCCGATTCCGCTTTCGCCGATCACGATCTTCAGTTTCGGATAGGCTTCCAGCACACCGCCATAGACGATTTCCATCAAGACCTGCGACATTGCCATCTGGAAGCCGGTGATGTGCACCGCGAAGGCCTGGCGCGCCTGCATCGGCTCCATCGATTCGTAGTCCGGCCGTTTGGTGCCGATGGTGTGGAAATGCACCGGCAGGCCGGCTTCCTCGGCGACGGCCCACAGCGGATACCAGTGGGGATCGTACAGGGCCTTCATGTCGTGGGTGCGCGATACCTCGATGCCCCGGCACCCGCCGCGCTTGGCGACGCGCTCCACTTCGGCCAGCGCCGCGTCCATGTCGTGGTTGGGAATCGAGGCCATGCCGGCATAGCGCTCCGGATGGGTCTTACAGAACCCGTCGAGCCATTCGTTGTAGATGCGCATCACCTCGATCGCCGCTTCCGGATCCTCGAGTCGCTGTGACGTACCCAGGATACCGTACAGCACCTCCGCCTGGACGCCGTCGCGGTCCTGGTCCTTCAGGCGCAAGTCCGGGTCGGTGAGGCGGCGGATGCCCTTTTTGCCGTCGCTATAGAGGCCGGTCTCGGCCATCCGGTCGGACCGATGAATGACCCCCGGCACGTATTCGCGTCCGGCGGATCCCATGCCATTTACGAGACCGAACATCGCACCCTTCTTGGAGACCCAGGTCGGGCCTTTCTCGCCGTCGGTGACGTAGGGCATGCGGTCCTTCATGGCGGCGGATGCGTTCGACGTAAACAGGTCCGGCGGCATCCAGATCAGGTCGATATGGCAATCGGCGGAGATGCACTTGTAGTCCATAGTCGGTCCCTCCCGGCGTAATGGCGCAAGTTTGTCCGGACGTATTCTGAACCTTGCACCGATGGCGCGCAATACAACCACCCGAATCGTTCGGTGGATTGTGTGCGTCGGCCTTTCTTGCGCCGCCCGAGGGCGCCGTTTACCGTGTCCGCCGATACGAACCGACCGGGAGCCCCACCATGATCGATCTGTATTACTGGCCGACGCCGAACGGCTGGAAGATCACCATCATGCTGGAGGAATGCGGTTTGCCGTACCAGGCGCGGCCGGTCGACATCCGCAGCGGCGCGCAGTTCGAGCCTGAATTCCTGGCCATCAGCCCGAACAACCGCATGCCGGCGATCGTCGACCGGCGCGACCCGGATGATCCGGTGACGATTTTCGAATCCGGCGCGATCCTGAGCTATCTCGCCGAGACCACCGGCAAGTTCATGCCGCAGGACCTGAAGGGCCGCTACAACGTGCTGCAGTGGGTGTACTGGCAGGTCGGCGGGCTCGGGCCGATGGCCGGACAGCTCAGCCATTTCGTCAACTACGCGCCCGAGGAAAACCCGTATTCCAAGGATCGCTACGGCCGGGAATACGATCGCCTGCTTGGCGTTCTGGACCGGCAGCTCGCCGACCATGAGTTCATCGCCGGCGACTATTCGATTGCCGATATGGCGTCCTGGCCGTGGCTGATCCCCTATAAGCGGTTCGGGCAGTCGCTCGATCATTTGCCGAACGTGCAGCGCTGGCATGACACGATGAAGGTCCGTCCGGCGGTGCGCCGCGGCGTCGATGTGGGCAAGGACTGGCGCGACTACGGCCGGCCGCATACGGAAGAATCGCGCCGCATTCTATTCGGGCAAAACGCCGATTCCGTAAAGCAAGCGGGCGAGTGACGACCCGCTAATCCGCCGCCTGCAACGCGTCGCGCACGAAATCCAGCCGGTCGTTGCCGAAGAAGAGCTGGTCCTCATCGACAAAGAATGTCGGCGTGCCGAAGCCGCCGCGCCGGATGAATTCGTCGGTATTCGCCCGCAGCCGGTCCCGCGCATCGTCGCCATCTATACCTTCACGAAACATCGCGGAATCCAGACCCACTCCGGCTGCGATTTCGGCAAGAACGACTGGGTCGGAAATATCCTTTAAGTCCTCCCAATAGGCGTGGAACGTCGCGGCCGCGTATTCCGCAATGATTCCCCGGTCGATGGCGAGAAAGGCGCCGCGCAGGGCCTTGGCGCTGTTGAGCGGTTTCGAGCCGCCGCCATAGACCGGCGGCCGGCCGATTCGGATGCCGAGCCGTTCCGCCCAGCGCTGCATGTCGGTCCAGTAATAGTCGAGCTTCGCCGGGACCGGTGCGGCGCGCTTGGCCGCCACCTCTTGGTTCGCCTCGCGGAACACGGCGGCGACATAGAACGGCTTCCAGAGGAGTTCCGCGCCCGTCTCGGCGCAGAGCGGGCCAATCCGGGTAAAGGCCATATAAGTCCAAGGGCTGGAGAAATCGAAGAAGAATTCGAGTTTCGGCATGACGGCTCCGCACGGGCTGGCGGCAAGCAATCCACATCGTCGCCGCATTGGCAACGGCGGGTCCGCCGTTGCTTTCCTGGGCCGTTAAATCCCCAGCGCCGTCCGAATCATTCCAATGTCCGGTCCATCGCCCGCACAACAATCGGCTGGCACGCCGTCGATCACGACCGACGGGACCGATTTGATGCCGAGGGCGGCCGCACGTTCGGCGACACCGGTTTGGTGCATATCTCGCACCACGACGGCACATTTGTCGCCGGCGATTGCAGTGATTTCCCCCGCTAATGTGTTGCAAATTTCACAACCGGCGCTAAAAATTTCGCAGACTTTGGCCATTTTCTTGCTCCTCTGGAGTCGCCAATCCGGCGGATTTGCCGTGGGCTATCGGCGCTGCCGCGCGGTGATCGTTGCTTGACGTTGCCGGATTTCCTCCGGCCAGCGGGATTTGATGAAGTCGAGCACAGCCCAAATTTGCTCATCGCTCAGGGTATCACCGAAGCCGCGCATATCGCTTTTATAGTTCGGCGTGGTCATGGCTGTTGTCCCACGCTTGGTGATTGAAAAGAGCAGGTCGTCGGGATGGTGCCAAGTGTGACCGGTTTCGTCGTGCGGCGGCGCCGGGAGGCGGCCGTTCGGTAGCCGGGTCCGCCAATTCGGCTGCCCTTGCAAATTGACGCCGTGGCAGGCGGCACAATGTTCGGCGTACAAGGCAGCGCCCAATACCGTACCGGCATGGGGCACCGGGCCGTTCACCGGCCCGCGTGGCGTCTGATAGAAATACAGCGCAACGCCGGCCACGAAGACTAACAGTGCCGCTGTTAGGGTGCGCATAGGTGCTTTCACGGTGGAATGATCTTTCGTTGCGCCGATTGATATCCGATTTTGCCGTTTCCAGTCCCGGGAAGGTCAATCGGATAACCCGAGAGGCTGTCGGGTTTTTGCGGTTATTGACCTTCTAGTTACTGGAAGAAGTACCTTTCGATCCCTATGTTTATCCATGACGCCCGCATATGGGGTCTTGGGGTGTGTCCTGTGGATCAACGGCATAAATTGGGACGGTTCGAATGAATATTGGCGAGGCGGCGTATCAATCCGGCGTACCTGCGAAGACGATCCGGTATTATGAGGAAATCGGGCTTATCCCGCCTGCCGCGCGCAACGCGAACAACTACCGCCATTACCAGGACACCAGCGTTCGGACGCTACAGTTCCTCAAGCGGGCGCGGTCCTTGGGCTTTGGCATTCATGAATGCCGGGATCTGCTGTCACTATACGAAAACAGTGAGCGGTCGAGTGGCGATGTCCGGACGTTGGCTCAGGAGCGAGTTTCGGAGATAGACAAAAAAATCAAGGAACTCATGGGGATGCGCGATACTTTGGTGAAATTGATTGAACGGTGCCACGGGGACGAGCGGCCCGAGTGTCCGATACTCGAAGATCTCGCCGGCCGCTAGCGCCGGATGCCGGATCGATCCGGTGGTGCAACGCTCCGATCGATATGCGAGCATGACCCAATGAAAATATCGGGATTGCTTGGCGGGTTGTGCGCCGTGCTCGCATTCGCCTGCCAGACGGATGCGGCAGGTATCGAAGAAGAGAAGGGCGATGCGACCCGCGGTGCCTATGTAATGCGGCTCGGCGGGTGCGTGGCGTGCCACACCGATGCGAAAAACAAGGGGGCGCCGCTGACCGGCGGTCTGGCCTTAAAGTCGCCCTTCGGCACCTTCTACACGCCCAACATTACGCCCGACCGCGAAACTGGGATCGGCGGCTGGTCGACGGCTGATTTCATCCGGGCGATGACGCAGGGGCTGACGCCCAAGGGCGAGCACTACTATCCGTCTTTTCCCTACACCTCCTATACGCGCATGAGTCGGCGCGATCTCGTCGACCTCAAGGCGTATCTCGACTCGCTGAAGCCGGTCCGGAAAGCCGTGCGGCCGCACGACATGGCGTTTCCTTTCAACATTCGGAAGATGCTGTTCGGCTGGAAGATGTTGTTCTTCGAGCCAGGGCCCTTCAAGCCGGACCCGACAAAAAGCGCTTCGTGGAACCGCGGCGCCTACATCGTGAATGGACCGTCCCACTGCGGCGAATGTCATACGGCGCGGAATTATTTCGGCGCGACCGGCGACGCCTACGCCCTGGCCGGGACCCGCGCAGGGCCGGAGGGAAAACCGGTGCCGAATATCACTTCGCACATCCGTCAGGGGATCGGCAAATGGAGCGAGGCGGATCTGCTGGAACTATTCGAGTCGGGCGGTTTGCCGGATGGCGACGAGGTTGGCGGCGCCATGGCGGAGGTCGTCGAAGAGGGCAGCGGGCACTGGACCGAGCAAGATCGCAAGGCGGTGGTCGAGTACCTGCTCTCGCTACCGGCACGGGCCACACCCTAGCCGCCCATGCAGCGCGTTCCCTGCGGCTTATATGAGCGCCGCAGCGGCAGGAATGGCTGCCACCCGTTTCTTCGAGGCCGGTTTTTTTCGGGCGCGCTTTTGCCGCCGGCTCGCGACAGGCTGTCCCGCTGATTCGGACACCCATTTGTCGACGTCGGCGGGCGCCATCGGACGGCCGATGTGAAATCCCTGGCCCACATCGCATCCCATGCGCCGCAGCAGGACAAGGGCGTCTTCAGATTCGATGCCTTCGGCCACCACGGTGAGTCCGAGGTTGTGCGCCATGGCGATCGTGGACTCCACGATGGTGCGGTCGTTCTCGTTTTCCGTGAGTTCCATGACAAAGCTCTTGTCTATCTTGAGCTCCTCCGCGGCCAATTCCTTGAGCAGGCTGAGCGATGAATAGCCGGTTCCGAAATCATCGATCGCGATTCGAACGCCCATCTTGCGCAGGGCGGCGACAGTCTCACTGGAGCGCTGCGGATCGATCATCAGGGCATTTTCGGTGATTTCGATGACCAGACGCTCCGCGGGCATTTGCCATTTCTCCAGCCGCCGGCCGATCATTCCCACGATATCGCCGAAGTGGAGCATTCGTGGCGACAGATTGACCGCCATATCCAGTTCCAGGCCCTGGCGCTGCCAGGTCGACCATTGACGGAGTGCGGCGTTGAGGACCCAGTCAGTCAACGGCGCGGTCAAGCCGGTCTGTTCCGCATGATCGATGAATTCGTCTGGTGGAATGAAGCCGTGTTCCGGATGGTTCCAGCGCACCAACGCCTCGACGCCGATCAACTTGCCGCCACGCATGCGAATCTTCGGCTGGAAATGCAAGAACAGCTGATTTTCCTGAACCGCGCGGCGCAGGTCGCCGGTCAAGGTGAGATGGCGAACACTGTTGCGGTCTTCCTCGGCGTCGTAAAACGCGAACCCCGATTGGGTTTGTTTGGCGGCATACATGGCCACATCCGCGCGTTGGACCAAGTCGCTTGCCTCGGTGCCGTGATCGGGATACCGGGCGATACCGATGCTCGCACCGACTTCCAGACTGATGCCATCCAATTCGAACGGTTTGCACAAAGTCTCGATAATTGTCTCGGAGAGTTCGACCGCGACAGTATCGTCTCCGGAATCCGGCAAGAGAATCCCGAATTCGTCGCCGCCGAAGCGGGCGAGCGTCGCGATCTCGGGCTTCAGGGCAACGAGTTTTTTGGCGATTGCCTGCAACAGGCGGTCGCCGATCGGATGTCCGAGCGTGTCGTTGACTTCCTTGAACCTGTCGAGATCCAGCAGCAAGACCGAAAATGCGTTTTCTTGATCTGCCGATTGCTCAATGGTGGACCTGAGGCGTTTGAAAAATAGCGATCGGTTAGCAAGCCCTGTCAGGTCGTCGTGCATTGCCTGATGTTCAAGCGCCATTTGCTGTTGCCGGTAGGCGCTCAAATCGCGCACGAACAGCGTGACCCGCTGGACGCTATTCAATGGCGCCTTGCTGACGATGAGTTCGACGGGGAAGGTCTTGCCGCTGCGGCGCACGGCGACGGTCTCATAGGCGCCGTCGACTGCATCCAGAATTGAATTCTGCCGCCAACCCGGCGCTTTGTCGCACATCTCGCTAAACAGGTGGCGAACGTGCAGGCCAATCATTTCATTGGCTTCATTGCCATACATCGCCTCGATGGCGGGATTGACCATTTCGATGACTTCGTTGCCGTCGAGCGTGACGATGCCCATGCCGGCGTTGGTTGGAATAACGGGCGCGCGTCGCCGGCCCATCCCCATGGACGGCCGCCGCCGCACTGGACCGTTGACGAAGATCCGACGGTGCAGCGCCGGGACAATCAATACCGCAATAAGCGTTAATATCGCGCCGGCGAGTGGTAACGGCCATGCATGGTTTTGCATGCCGGCGAAGGAGAGGGACCAGTGCGACACGGACAGAATTGTTGCGGTGGCCCCGGCAACCAGGGCGCAGAACCCGATCCAACGCCACCGAACGACAAACTTGCGTACCGTGTATAAAATTTGCGTAGCCGCTTCTCTCATCACGCCTCCGACGGAATACCAGCTAATTGGTTGGGTGACGTTGGAGCGCCAGCCAACGTAAATAGTAATCCCAATAGAAGTAGAACTTATGAGTATAGTGGCACGCGATGTTGACTAATACATTTTGTATCTATTCAAAACGGACTAATACTTTTGTGATAAATGTAATGATTAATGAAATAATACGTTGAATTATCTAAATATTCCTATCGCCCAGAGGAGAATTACTCGTCTATCGAGAACATCTCTTTCAGGGTAAGCCGGCGCGCCGTCACCCCTTGCTCGTGGGCTTGGCGGGTCAGCGCCTCCAGCGCCGTCCGATTGGCGTCGATCCCATAGGGCCAGAACTCAGGCCCCATGATCGCTACCGTTTCGCCGACGGCGTCCGCCAGCCAGGGCAGGGCGATTTTGAGCGCCTGCACAGCCCTGAGATCTTCCAAGGCGATGGCCTTGGCTTTTTCGAATGCCGTGCAAAGGCTTTTGGCGAGCCAGGGATGTTGCTTCATCAGGCTGGTCTTTACGCCGACAGGATGCATGATCGGAAAGATGCCGGTTTTCTTGTAGTAGGCTTTTTCGTCCCGGACATAATCGGGGAAGAGCCGGCCCACATTTGGGGTGTTGTCGAGAAAACAGGGCGGGGGTTTATAGGCGAGCAGCGCGTCGATTTCGCCCGATCTCAGCATTGAATCGAGAAACTTGCCGTCCGGCGCCACCGTCACGTCGATATCGCGGGCCAGTACCGGCGCTACGATTTTATCCCGTTCCCGCACGTCCACGTCGCCCATGCACCAGCGGATGTCTTCCGGTCCCAGGTCGTACTCGTCGGCCAGTATTCCGCGTGCGACCACCGCCGCGGTCATGGTGTATTCGCGCACGCCGACCAAGCGTCCTTTTAAATCCTCGGGCCGGTCGATGCCCCGGTCGGTGCGGATAAAGAAGGCGGAATGGCGGAAACTGCGTGACGGGAAGACCGGGATCAAGGTATAGGCGTTTTCGCCGCGGTCGCATTGGGCCATGAAATTGCTGAAGGAAAGTTCGCTGACATCGAACTCGCCATGGGTCAGCGCGCGGGTGAACATTTCCTCGATCGGCATGGTCAGGAATGTGGCGTCGCATCCCTCGACCGTGACGCGGCCATCCAGCAGCGGCCGGGTGCGGTCGTAGTCCCAACAGGCGATGGTGATGGGGAGGGGCGCCACGGCTTTCGTCCGATCTATTTGCCGGCGCGGTCGGCGGCGGTATCTTGCTGCCGGGCAGCGATGAATTCCTCGATTTCCGCTTTCGTCATTACGTCCCGGAACATCTCGTTCCGCATGTCGACGCGCTGGCGGCTGATCGCGCGCACCGCCTCCGTGATACGCTGCAAATCGGCGTCGGAACGGATCAGCCCGGCCGCTTCCCGGGCTTGTTCGTGGTAATGGTCCTGTTCGTCGTCGAAAATCGTCTTCATCGCCTTGGCGGTCATGTCGTTGACGGTATTGCCGCCGAGTTTCGCGCCCTCCCGGAACAGCCGTGCGCCGCCACCCTCGGTCAGCCCGACCGCCGCGCGATCGAGGCCCGAGCCGCCCTCCACATAGCCGCGCCGCAATTCGCCCAGTTTCTTTTCCTGCGGCAGTTGCACCGTGTCGTCCGGCGATATCGGCCGGCCGATCAAATGCTCGAAAATATCGGCGAGCAGGACATAGTGGTTGAATTCCTGGGTCAGTTGCTCAAGCAAAAAGTGGTAATGGTGGCGGTCGATGTCCTTGTCGACACGCGGGAATTGTTCGACCAGATTGGCGAGTTCACGATGTAGACCGTTGAAAAATCCATCGACCGGGTTGAGTTCTTTCCAGAGCTGAGCGCGAAGATAAAATATATGATCCTCGTCGGTCGCCTTGGCGTAAAATCGGCGGGCAATTTCCGCCTCGGTTTCCCAATAAGGATAGGCGGCATCGATCAGGGCTTGCTCATGCTGCGCCATGGTGGCGTTTCCTCCGGATTCGATCCAACAGCGGTGATAGTCGCCAAACCTTGCGGCAGCGTCAAACGGCGGCATGACGGGGCCAATTTCGACCGTGCGCCCGTGTATCCCCGATACGCAGAGGCGTTGACGGAATGATCCAAATCGGTTTTGCTGCAACGCAACATAAATTGTGTCGACAAAAGAAAGACTAGCGATGGCAAACACAGAGTCGGTGTTGCACGACATTCTGGAGATTGCAGGCCGGCCGTTGGCACCGTCGGATGCGTTGGATCTGATCGAGGGGGATCCTATTTTGCCGACCAATTTTCTAATCGAGGCGGCGGGCGCGGGCGCATTGGCAGCGGTCGGACTTGCAGCGGCGGATTTGTGGGCGCTTCGCGGTGGCGCCCAACAGGGCGTTTCGGTCGATAGCCGGACGGCGGCGGTAGCGCTGCGCAGCGAGCGGTATTTGCGGGTGGACCAGAAGGCGCCGCCCGACCCTTGGAGTCCGATCGCAGGATTTTACCAAGCCGGCGACGGCCGCTGGATCCAGCTTCATACCAATTTTCCGCATCACCGGGATGGCGTCCTGAAAGTGCTCGAATGTGCGGACGACCGCGACGCTGTTGCCGAGGCGATCAGGGGATGGCAAGCGGAAGCGTTGGAGACAGCGCTCGCCGAGGCGAATATGTGCGCCCGCATGATACGCAATGCGGACGAATGGGCTGCCCATCCACAAGGGATTGCCGTCGCCGGGCTGCCTTTGTTCGAGATCATCAAAATTGGCGAGGCCCCGCCGGAGCCAATTCGCGTACCGCAAGGAGGGATTGATCGGCCGCTTACCGGCGTGCGGACGCTCGACCTGACACGCGTCCTGGCAGGACCGGTTTGCGGGCGTCTCTTGGCCGGGTTTGGTGCGGATGTGATGCGCGTTGCAGGGCCGCATCTGCCTTCTGTCGAGACCTTGGTGATCGACACGGGGCTGGGCAAGTTGTCGACGCATCTCGATCTACGGCAGGCGGCCGATCGCGACCGGCTGACGGCGCTGGTGCAAGCCGCCGATGTTTTTGTGCAGGCGTACCGTCCCGGCGCCATTGCGGGCCATGGCTTTACGCCGGAAGCGCTGGCCAAGGCGCGGCCGGGCATCGTTTGCGTCGATCTTTGCGCGTTCAGCCATAGGGGCCCGTGGCATGCCAGCCGTGGCTTCGACAGCCTCGTGCAATCGGCAAGCGGGATTGCCCATGAAGGCGGCGACGGGGACGCACCCAAGCATCTGCCGGCGCAGGCGTTGGATCATGTGACAGGCTATCTCGCCGCCTTCGGTGCAATGATCGCGTTGGCGCGGCGCGCGCGGGAAGGGGGCAGTTGGCTGGTCCGCCTGTCGCTGGCACAGACCGGGCACTGGGTGAAAGGCCTCGGGCGGCTGGATATCGGCATCGATGGCCGCACGCTCGCCGATCCGACGGCGGAAGACGTGGCCGATTTGCTGATGGAGAGCGATTCGCCGTTCGGGCGACTGACCCATGTTGTGCCGCCAATTGGCCTGTCCGATACGCCGGTGTGCTGGACCCGCCCCGCGGTGCCGCTGGGTACCCACGAACCCGTCTGGCCGGCGTGACGATCCGTCGGGGGATGTTCAGGACGCGGCGGTTAGCCTTTTTGGTTCTTCGCCAACCTGTACCTTTTTCAGGCAATCCGCGAGTTCGGCGGCGAGCGTCTGAACATGGGGCGGTTTCATGATCTCGAAATGGTGTCCTGGGATTGAACGAATTCTTAATCCACCCGTTACCAGATCTCGCCAACCGTCATGTGCGTCCGGATGGTTCCAGGCATAAAGCTCCGCCTTAAATAGAACGGCTGTACCGTCGTAAGGTTTAGCCCGGTAGTCGCGGCGAATCATGTCATTCGCTTCGACCGGGCGGCGCAGGAAACGCGGTATCGGCCTTTTCCGCGTTTCGAAATACTCCCAAGCCATGGAAAATAACTTCAGGCGCAACGATATCTTTGTCATCACCGCCAGATTCTTGAATCGCAAACCGAGGTATGCGGGCATTTCCGATGGCTGCAGTGCCGCAAACCGCCGGATGTGCCGCCCGAGCCATTGACGCCAGCCGACGCGGCGTTGGCCGCTATGGCAATACGTGTCGAGGAGCGCGAGCAGTGCGACGTCTTCGCCCGCATCGCGCAATTGTTGCGCCATGACATACGCTACCCTGCCGCCGAAGGAGTAACCGCCAATGTGGTAGGGGCCGGTCGGCTGCACCTTGCGGATTTCCCGGATGTAATGTGCTGCCATATCCTCGATTCGCGTAAAGGGAACCGCCTCGCCGTCCAGCCCGACGCTCTGAATGCCATAGAAGGGTTGGGAGTCGCCGAGACATCGGGAGAGGTCCCGAAAATTCAAGACGTGGCCATTGCCGTCATGGACACAGAAAAAGGGCAGCGCATCGCCATTTTGCTGGATCGGAACCAAACAGTCGGACGGGACAAAGGCATCGATTTGCCTCGCCATTTCCGCCACGTTGCCCGCTTTGAATAGAATCGATCGGGGAAGACGGCGGCCGAGATCGGCTTCGATACGCAAGAACAAACCGACCGCCTGAAGCGAATCGCCGCCAAGTAAAAAGAAATCGTCCTGGAGGCCCACCGAGTCGAGTCCCAGCGTGTCCGCCCAAATGCTTTGCAGTTTTGCTTCCAGCACGGTTGGCGGGCGGTCGTCCGCCGGTAGCCGGTTCTTGGCAATCTTTTGGTCGTCGAGACCGAAGGCGGCGGCCAGAGCATGCCGTTGGAATTTTCCGGTTGCACTCTTCGGGAGTGAATCGACGAAGACAAACC
>CAJHYV010000131.1_pt1 | contig 14632 bp, 14 predicted proteins | sample 9198851 | NCBI WGS metagenome assembly CAJHYV01 (sample SAMEA7708375, study PRJEB35096) | sediment metagenome | biome: marine neritic benthic zone biome [ENVO:01000025]; feature: sediment [ENVO:00002007]; material: shallow marine sediment [ENVO:03000034] sea grass bed [ENVO_01000059] ...
CTGCTCCAGCCGCTCCGGTTCGACCGGCCGCTTGCGCAGCGCGATCATCATCGACCGCGCCAGCTTGTCGCGGTCGAACGGTTCGCGCTGATTGTTGCGCTTCAGCACGGTGAGCTCGCGCAGCTGGACCCGCTCGAACGTCGTGAAGCGCGCGGCGCAGTTGGGACAGAAGCGGCGGCGGCGGATCGCGTGGTTGTCTTCCGTCGGCCGCGAGTCCTTCACCTGTGTATCGTTATGGCCGCAGAATGGACAGCGCATGTGTATCGACTCCTTGAGACGGCGCGGGCGCTAGGCCCCGGCCGGATAGATCGGGAAGCGTCGGCACAGCTCGCCGACCCGTTCTTGCACCGAGGCCTCCACGACCCCGTTGTCGTCGCCATTGGCCGCCAGCCCGTCCAGCACCTCGATGATCAAGGCGCCGATTTGCCGGAATTCCGCCTGGCCGAAGCCGCGGGTCGTGCCGGCCGGCGTACCGAGCCGGATACCCGAAGTGACCATCGGCTTCTCCGGATCGAAGGGGATGCCGTTCTTGTTGCAGGTCAGCCCGGCCCGCTCGAGGCTTTTCTCGGCCACGTTGCCGGTCAGTTTTTTCGGCCGCAAATCGACCAGCATCAAATGGGTGTCGGTGCCGCCCGACACGATGTCGAGGCCGCCTTCGGACAGGGTGGCGGCAAGCGCACGGGCATTGTCCACGACCGCCTGCGCATAGGTATTGAATTCCGGCTTCAACGCTTCGCCGAACGCCACCGCCTTGCCGGCGATCATGTGCATCAGCGGCCCGCCCTGCGTGCCCGGGAAGATCGCGGAGTTGAACTTCTTGCCGAGGTCGGGGTCGTTCGACAGGATCATGCCGCCGCGCGCACCGCGGAGCGTCTTGTGCGTCGTGGTCGTGACGACATGGGCATGGGGCAGCGGGCTCGGATGAACGCCGGCTGCGACAAGACCCGCGAAATGCGCCATGTCGACCATGAAGTACGCGCCGACGGCGTCGGCGATGGCACGGAACCGCGCGAAGTCGATGATCCGGGGATAGGCCGAACCGCCGGCCACGATGATCGCCGGCTTGTGCTCATGGGCCAGGGTCTCCACCTCGTCGAAATCGATCAGCGCATCCTGGCGGCGCACGCCGTATTGCACCGCGTTGAACCACTTGCCGGACTGGTTCGGCGGCGCCCCGTGCGTCAGGTGCCCGCCGGCGGCGAGCGACATGCCCATGATGGTGTCGCCCGGTTTCAGCAGCGCCATGTAGACCGCACCGTTGGCTTGCGCGCCCGAATGCGGCTGTACATTGACGAAGTCGCAGTCGAACAGCGTCTTCGCGCGATCGATCGCAAGTTGCTCCGCAATGTCGACGAACTCGCAGCCGCCATAGTAGCGGCGGCCGGGATAGCCTTCGGCGTATTTGTTGGTGAGCACGGAGCCGATCGCCTGGAGCACGGCCCGGCTAACGATATTCTCCGACGCGATCAACTCGATCTGATCCTGCTGGCGGCCGAGTTCGCCGCGGATCGCCGCGTCGATTTCCGGATCGGCGGACGCCAGGTCGTTCGTGAAAAACGCGTCGAAATCCCCGAGCGCGGAAGCGGTATTTTCGGCCATGTGTTCCTACTCTAAGAAAGTGTCAATTCCCGTCGCGTCGCGTGCCGGCGTCACGACATTTTATTCACGCGCCGCTGGTGCCGGCCGCCTTCGAACCCGGTGTCGAGGAAGACCCGCAGGCAATCGCCCGCCGTCTCCACGCCGGTCGTCCGCGCGCCGAGCGCCAGGACATTGGCGTCATTATGCTGCCGGCTGAGCCGCGCATCCGTCGTATCGCGGCACACCGCTGCGCGCACGTGCGGATGCCGGTTCGCGGCGATCGAGATGCCGATCCCGGTCCCGCAGACCAGGACGCCGCGCGACGCCCTGCCGTCCTTGAGGGCGGCGGCCAGCGCATCCGCGAAATCGGGGTAATCGACCGACTCCGCCCCGTCCGCCCCCAGATCGAGGGCGCGGTATCCGAGCTCGCCCAGCAACTCGATCAGCACGGCTTTCAGCGCCACACCGGCGTGGTCGGCGGCGATTGCGATACGCTCTTGCGCCATGGCGGATCGGCTCCCGAATGTGTCTCCTGGTCGGCCTCATTGCCGTCCGGGTTTCGAATACCATATGTCGGGGCTGCATTCCAGCACGACACAAGGTGTCGCCGGTGCCCCCAGCGGTCGCGATCCGGCCACAATTCAGATCCAAGTCTTGAGCAAGGGAAAGCAAGACAAAAAAGCCAAAAACTACCCAAAAGGAGCAGCCTCTTTGCCCAATCAAGCACCATATTGTGTTAATAAATATTAATTTCCCCAGATGTTGTGTTAACTTTTTGGGCATTTATTAATATTTATTCGGATTAGGTAGCTCTAAAATGATAAATATTAACGATTTTCAAATGGAAATTGACAGTTATATGGATATTATGTAGAAATACTTTCAATAATCTGATCCGAAGAGGCTTCCGATAAAATGACAAAGAATGCTGGGGAGACTACAGCCTCGTCCGAGGAAATTCTTAAGATGACCGCCGATGTCGTTGCCGCATATCTCGGCAACAACACGCTTCCGGCCACAGAGATTCCGTCGGTCATCAATACTGTTTATGGCTCGTTGCGTAATTTAGACGGCGTCCTTACGAATGGCCGCGTCCGGCCGCCCAAGGCGCCGGTGCCCATTCGCAAATCGATTACTCCTGATTACATCGTCTGCCTGGAAGACGGCAAAAAGCTCAAAATGCTGAAGCGCCACTTGCGCACCGTCTACGGCATGACGCCTGAAGAATACCGTGCCAAATGGGGTCTTCCCTCGGACTATCCGATGGTCGCGCCAAATTATTCACGGCAACGCTCGGCATTCGCTAAAAAGATCGGGCTAGGCCGCACCCCAGCTAGGAGCAAAAGAAAGAACGCCGCCTAAATCAAAGCGCGGCAACTTGGCACAGAACTGGCCGGTCTTTTTTTAAGACCGGCCGAGTTTTTTGTGGCTAGTACCCACCATCATAATAGGATGACACGTCTGATCGCGTGCCGCGTCCGCCGCGTAGGAAGCGTCGTGCGGGCGATGTGGCGCATCGGCAAGCGGCGCTGACGCCCGCCGGCGGTCGCGGCACGCGACCCCTTGGGCGGCCTTGCGGCCCCTTCGGACGGCGTCGCGCAGCCCTTGTGATGCGCGGCATCACCGCGGACCACGCTCCTGGCCGAAGGACCCGCAAGGCCGTCATACGTGTCATCCTATTATGATGGTGGGTACTCGCGCGACGTCGCGAGTTGCCGGTCCGGTTGGCCGGCCGGAATCCGGCATGTGGCGACGGTCCCGATGCCGGCCTTCGAGGACAACGCGACCTGACCGCCATGCAGTTCAATCAGGCTGCGGACGAGCGCCAGACCAAGGCCGACGCCGGAACCGCGAACCTGTCCGTCGCCCACCTCGAACCGGTCCAACAGGCGGTCGCCGCTGCTGTCGTCGAAGCCGACGCCGGTATCGGCAATGGCCAAGACGATGTCGCCGTCGTCGCGCCGAGCGGAGACCGTGACCACACCGCCCGCAGGCGTGAACTTCATGGCATTCGACAGCAGGTTTCGCAGCACCTGACGAAATCGGTTCGGATCGAGAACGACGGGCCCGATGTCGTCGGCGCATTCCAGGGTCAGCGAAAGTCCGCGCGCTTCGATCGCCGGCTGCGCCCGCTCTGCCTCTTCGCGCAACAGCGGTTCGAGGTGGGTCGGCTGGCGCTTGATTTCCAGATAACCGGCCTCGATCGCCGCAAAATCGAGCACGTTGTTGATCATCACGAGGAGTTGGCCGGTGGCGGTGCTGATATCATCGAGATACTCCCGTTGACGGCCGGATAAGCCATCGACGGCCTCGTCGCGCAAGAGCAGCTCGGTGAAGCCCTGGATCGAGTTGAGCGGCGTTCGCAATTCGTAGCTCATGCGCGCAATGAACTCGGTCTTCAGTTTGTCCGCCTGTTCAAGGGCGGCGTAGCGATCCTCGAGCACGCGCTGGACACGGATGCTATCGGTGACATCCAGATAGGTCACCAAACAGCCGCCGTCGGGCAGGGGCACGATGGTGTATTGCAATGTCGTACCGTTGGTTCGCTCCAGACGGCCGCTAAGCGGCTTCGGTTCGGTTACCTGAAGAACGAGTTTTTCCCGCAGCCGCGCCCAGTCCGCGTTGGGCTTGAAATAATGCCGTACCTTGTCGAGCAGTTCGCCGATCCTCGGTTCGCCCTGGAGGTCGAATTCATTGAACCGCCAATGCTGGATCAAGGCCGGATTCCAGAGTCGCAACCGACCATCCGCGCCATACACCGCCACCGCCTCGTGAAAATTGTTCAGCGTCTCCCGCTGCACCGCGATCAAGGTATTGTACGACCGCTCGAGCGCCAAACGGTCGGTTACGTCCTCATAGACGAACAGCAATCCACCGAAGGGATGCGGCGCGGTGACGAGACGAAGCGTCCGGTTGTCGGGCAGATGCATCATCGATTCCGACGGGTCGATAAGCGACGTGAAAAGTGCGTCCTGCTCCTGTTTGTACATCGGGAAATCGACGATTTCGGGCAAGCGCCGCAGTTCGCGCAGGATATCCAGAAGCTCGCTATAGGTCGGCTCATCGCGGATATGCGCCGAATCGATCCGCCACAACCGGGTGAACGCGGTGTTGAAGAATTTGAGCCGGCGGTCGGGACCGAAAACCGCGATCGCGGCCGCCAGACGCTCCAGAACCTCGTCATGAGCCGCGATGTGCTCTGCGAGGTCGGTTTGCACCCGTTCCAGCGTCGTCACGTCGGCGGCGTGACCGACTGTCCCATCGTCGCCCTGTTCGATGATGGATTCGGTCAATTCGAGAAGCCGCCGTTCCCCATCGACGATGAAATGCCGGCTTTCCGTTTGCGCCGCACCGGCCTTGGCCGCGCGCGCCGCGAGCCGCGGCTCGATCAATGGCGGCGGATCGACGAGCGCCGCCGCCGCACGGTTGCGCCCCTCGATCGACAGGTCAGACCGGCGCCACCACACGGGAAAGGGCAGCGCGTCGAGCACCGACTGCAGGTGCGCCGTGGCGGAGCGCTGCCGGTCAAGCTCATCGGTGAGTTTGCCGGTCCGCCGCTCCATCCCCGCCAGCCGCGCCTTGTCCGCCCGGACCCGGCGCCAGAACAGGTAGAGCGCCAGCAGCAGTCCCGACACGATCACGCCCAGCGCTCCCAGCGGCGCGGCCATGCCGGTGTCCGCCGCAAGACCGGGACGGATCGCGATTGGGCCCATCCAAACAAAGATGGCCATGAGGGCGATTGGCGCTCGAGTCACGCGGCGCAGTCTAGGCAGCATGCCATTGAGGCTCAAGCGTAACTACAGCCTGCGCAAGCCAAGGAACGCGTCAGTAGCGGTAGTAATCCGGCTTGAAGGGGCCCGCCGGCGACATGCCGAGATACTCCGCTTGTGCCGCCGACAATGTGGTGAGCTTGACCCCCAGTTTTTCGAGGTGCAGCGCCGCGACCTTTTCGTCGAGATGCTTGGGCAGGACGTAGACTTTTTTCTCGTAATTATCCGCGTTGCGCCACAATTCTATCTGGGCCAGCACCTGATTGGTGAAGGACGCGGACATCACGAAACTCGGATGGCCGGTACCGCAGCCGAGGTTGACCAGACGCCCTTCGGCCAGAACGATCAGCCGCTTGCCGTCGGGAAACTCAACCTCGTCGACTTGTGGCTTGACGTTGTGCCAGGGATGGTTGCGCAGGGCCTCGATCTGAATCTCGGAGTCGAAATGCCCGATATTGCTGACAATCGCCCGATCCTTCATTTGCCGCATGTGATCGATGGTGATCACATCCACATTGCCCGTCGTCGTCACGAAGATATCGCCCAGCGCCGCGGCGTCCTCCATGGTGACCACTTCGTAGCCTTCCATCGCCGCCTGCAAGGCGCAGATCGGATCAATCTCGGTCACCAGCACGCGGGCGCCCAGGCCGCGCAGCGAGGCCGCCGACCCCTTGCCCACATCGCCATAGCCGCAGACGACCGCGACCTTGCCGGCGATCATGACGTCGGTCGCGCGCTTGATGCCATCGACAAGGCTTTCCCGGCAGCCGTATAAATTGTCGAACTTCGATTTCGTTACCGAGTCGTTGACGTTGATTGCCGGCACCGCGAGCGACCCGTCGCGCTCCATTTCATAGAGCCGGTGAACGCCAGTGGTCGTTTCTTCCGACAGGCCGCGCACATCCTTCATCAAGGGCGCGAACTTCTCATGCATGACCTTCGTCAAATCGCCGCCGTCGTCGAGCAATATATTCGGCCGCCAACCATCCGGCCCCTCGATCGTCTGGTCGATGGCCCACCAGAATTCGTCCTCGCTCATGCCTTTCCAGGCAAACACCGGAACGCCGGTCGCCGCGATCGCCGCCGCCGCCTGATCCTGCGTCGAGAAAATGTTGCACGAAGACCAGCGAACTTCGGCGCCCAGCGCCGTCAGGGTTTCGATCAGCACGGCGGTCTGAATGGTCATATGCAGGCAGCCGGCGATACGCGCGCCGCTCAGCGGCTTTTCGGCGTCGAATTCATCGCGCAGCGCCATCAGCCCGGGCATTTCGGTCTCGGCAATGGCGATCTCCTTGCGGCCCCATTCGGCCAGACTGGAATCGGCAACCTTAAAATCTTGTGCGGCGGTCATGTGTGTTTTCCTCAGGAATCAAGCCGGTCTAATGCGGCGCTAGCCCCATTTTCAGGACTTCTCGGCGCTCGGGGTATAACAGCGCCATCGGTCAGCGACAAGACCGCAATCGGCGGCCATGGCAAACGGTAGCGCAGCGGCGGCATCGATTGGCCGCGTTCCCGCAGGCGCAGCCGCCGTAATCCAGGTCTCTACCGTGACAACCGGATAAAAAGCGATGAAATCCTTTATATTGGCCGCGGCCTCTTTCGGCATCCGGTAGGTCCAGGCAGCGTTCTCCGCCTGCTCGCCATGCACCGTCACGGTGAAATAATTCGCCGTCCCTTTCCAGCCGCAAACCGTGCTGTGGTCTGTCGGCACGAAGTACTCGCGCTGCAACGGTTCGGACGGGAATTAGATATTGCCGTCGACAGTCTCGAACCCGTCGCTTTCCGCGATGACCGTGCCGTTGAATATCGCCCGTACCATCGTATCCTTCCATGTCGCGCCATGCCGCCGGTCAGCCTGTCGCCAGCCGATTCATTTTTCGTCAAACCCGCCCGCCACGAGCGTACTCAAAGCGGCGATTGCCGCCTGCGCATCGTCCCCTTCCGCCCGTACCAGAATTCGGCTCCCAGTCGCCGCGGACAACATCATCAACCCCATAATCGAATCGCCGGGAACGGTGGAGCCGTCCTTTGAAACGGTGATCTGGGCGTCGAACGATCCGGCCAGTTGAGCGAATTTCGCCGCGGCGCGTGCGTGCAAGCCGCGCTGGTTGGTTATCTCAATATCCGCTTCAACCATCCGCCCCCGTCGCTCTCGGCGCGGTCTGCTCGGCGAGCAGCCGGGACGCCACATTGATGTATTTCCGCCCTGCCTCTTGGGCACTGACCACCGCATCGGCAAGCGCCATGCGCTCGCGAATTGACGCAAGACGAACCAGCATGGGCAAGTTTACCCCGGCGATCACTTCCACTTGCGGCTGATCCATCGCCGAGATCGCCAGGTTGCACGGCGTACCGCCGAACATATCGGTCAACAGCACCACGCCGGCGCCGTTGTCCACTTGGGCGATGGACTCCAGAACTTCCGCCCGGCGCTGCTCCAAATCATCATCGGCGCCGATGCAGACGGTCATCACACTGCGCTGAGGCCCGACAATATGCTCAAGCGCCGAAAGGAATTCCACCGCCAAGTTCCCATGGGTAACCAAAACGATGCCGATCATGCCGCAGTCTCCGCGATTGAGCGCTGTCGCTGTTGTATCATGATGGATTAACGATCCTATCGCTGCCGCCATCGATGTCGCGATGGGAAACGCCGACCCGCCATGTGTTTGCCGACAACCATTCCGCAAGGCGCATTGCAACAAAAACGCTGCGATGCCGGCCGCCGGTGCATCCGATGGCAATCGTCAAGTAGCTTTTGCCTTCTTCCGCATAGCGCGGCAACAGGATCTCGAGCAGGCCGGTGACCGCGTCGAAAAACCCATCGAAGTCCCGATCGGCCGCGACCGCGTCTTGCACGGGACGGTCTTCGCCGGTGAGGTTGCGTAACGCCGGATCGTAATGCGGATTGTTGAGGAACCGCACATCGAACACGAGATCGGCCTCACGCGGCACGCCATAGCGATAGCCAAACGACGTCACGAACAGGCTCATCCCGATGCCGCTATCGCCGACGAATTGATCGCGCAGTCGCTCGCGCAGATGCCAGGGGGATATGCCCGTGGTATCGATCACCACGTCCGCGCGCCCGCGTAACCGCGACAACATGCGCCGCTCAATCTGAATCATATCAGGAACCGGCCGATCGGAATCGAGCGGATGGCGGCGGCGTGTTTCGGCGTAACGGCGCAGCAGAAATTCGTCGTCGCAATCCAAAAACACGGTGCGAACGTCGAGTTCCGCCGCGTCGATCAAGCGGTCGAGCTCGTCGATAAACGGATCGACCCCGAAATCGCGGGTGCGAATGTCGACGCCAATCGCGAGCGGACGCCGCGGACCCGCGCCGCCGATTTCCGGCCCCGACCGGACCAGGCCGCCCAGCAAGGACAGCGGCAGATTGTCCACCGCCTCGTAGCCGAGATCTTCCAGGCTCTTCAGCGCCGTCGTACGTCCCGCGCCCGACATGCCGGTTACGAGCACCAGGCTATTCCGGGCCTGCCTTTTGCCGTCCGCCGCCGTCACCGCATGATCTCCTCGGATGCCAACCGCAGGGCCAGCCGGATTTTAGACGGCGTCGATGCATGAAACGCGGTGAGACGCAGCAGCGGAAGCTCGGCTCCCATCAAGGCGACGTAACGCTCGGTCGGCATTCGCTCGCCGCCATCCGGTTCAATCAGGTCGACAACGAGCCGCAACGGCGCCGCGTCGGCGGCAGCGAGCGGCACGATGCCGAGGCCGCGCACCTCGATCCGTCCGGCAATCGCTGGCGGCGCGGATGCCACAACCGTGCCCGTACCAGGCGTCAACACAGTACGGTCATCCGCGACAAGCACGGCGCCGTCATCGATAAGACGCAAGGCTAGATCCGATTTGCCGCTGGCAGACGGGCCGCGCAGCAACACGCCCGCGCCCGCGATTGCAACGGTTGTGCCGTGAACAGTTTCCATGCAACGAAGCCTGATCCCGTCTGAATACGAAGTCAATCCGCCGGATGGACAAGGGAGCAGCCTTTTATCCCGCGACGGCGGCCAGCATGCCGTCCATGCCCCGGCACCGATCCGCCGCATTCTGCGCAGGCGTCAAGCGACCGGCAGGCGCACCACGAACCGCGCACCCGCGATGTTCTGCGGATCACCCTCCGCATGGCGGTTTTCAGCGGTGATGGTGCCACCATGGGCTTCTATGATCTGTTTCGAAATGGACAGACCGAGGCCGGAATGCTTACCGAATTTTTCACCCTTGGGGCGTTCGGTGTAGAACCGGTCGAAAATGGCGTCGACCTTGGCTTCCGGTATGCCCGGCCCATTGTCCTCGACCGCGATCTCCACATAATTCTTGATACGCGCCGCCGTCAGCCGTATCTCGCCGTCCGCCGGGCTGAAGCTCATGGCGTTGGCGATCAGGTTGCGCATCACCTGAACCAGCCGATCTTCCACCGCCTGAACCCGCAAGGCACGGCCGTTCCGCAGCGTTACCGTCAGCCGCGGCATGCCCGGGCCGCGTGTGGTTTCATGCATATCCACCAGGGCCTGCAGCATGCGGCCGATATCCACCGGTTCGGTTTCCGACCGGCTTAGCTCGGAATCGAGACGGGAGGCATTGGAAATGTCGGTGATCAGCCGGTCGAGCCGTTGCACGTCTTCAAGAATGACCGCCATCAGGCGGCGCTGTTGCTGTGTATCGGGCACGCGGGCGGCGGTTTCGACGGCGCTGCGGAGAGAGGTCAGCGGGTTTTTGATTTCATGGCTGACGTCGGCAGCGAATCGTTCGATGGCATCCATGCGCTGCTGCAGCGCATCGGTCATTTCCCGCAATGCGCCGGAAAGTTCGCCGATTTCGTCCCCCCGGTTGGTGAAATCGGGAATGCGCTGCGTCTTAGTGCCGTAGCCGCGGCGCACGCGTTCGGCAGCAACGGCAAGCCGGAGCACCGGCTGCGCGATCGTCCGCGCCAGATAAAGTGACAGCAGGATGGTGATCACGAACGCGCCCGCAAACACCGCAAGCACGGTCAGGCGGATATTGCGCACCGACGCCTCGATTTCGATTCCGTCATTCGCCAGCAGCAACACGCCGATCACCTGGCGGTATCGCTGCACCGGGATCGAAACGGTGAGCATATAGCCGCTGGTGCCACCCGACCGGACCACACCGATGATCTCGCCCGAAAAGGCCCGCTGCACTTCCGGATAGTCGTCGGCGCGCTGATCCGCCCGCTCGCGATACGGTTCCAGTTTTTCGCCGTAAGAGAGCCAGCTGACGGCGAAATCGATGCTGTCAATCAGCCAGTCCAGCGCCCAATTGGATTCCCGCGGCGGCGGCAACGCCTCGACCTGCACGACCCAGCGACCGCCGAGAAGCCTGCTGCTGTCCGCCACCATTTCGCCGGAGTTAAGAAAGAGCCGCGACCGGACGCGCGACGCGGCGCTGAGGCGCCGAACGATATGGCGGGCAGGTTCCAGGTCGATGAACTGGCCGCCCGCCGGGGTGATCTCGATCGCGCTCTCGCCGATCGCACCGGCGATCATTTCGCCCTGGCTGCGCAGGGATTCGAGTTCCGCATCGATCAGGCTGTCGCGATAAGGGCCAACATAAAGAAGCCCGCCGATCGGGATCAGCAGGGCGACAACGTTCACCGCAAGGATGCGCCGAGTCAGAGGCGACATCAGGCGCCGCTTCTTCGGCGGCGGTGTGGCGGGCTGAATGCGCCCGGTCTGTTCGAGACGGCCGCGATCGCCACGCCGGACCAGACGCGACAAACCGCCCGGCCAGCGCAGGCCCTTCCGAATCGCCTTCAGCGCCGCCTCATATTCCATATCGGTTACTGCTCGCCGTAACGATACCCCACGCCATACAAGGTTTCGATTTGCGAAAAGCTATTGTCGACCTGGCGAAATTTCTTGCGAAGACGCTTGATGTGGCTGTCGATGGTACGGTCATCCACATAGATGCTTTCGCCATAGGCCGCGTCCATCAATTGATCGCGGCTCTTGACATGACCGGGCCGCAGCGCCAGTGCCTTGAGAAGCAGGAATTCGGTCACCGTAAGCTGGACGTCCAGCCCTTCCCACGAGCATGAGTGGCGTTCGGTGTCCAGCACCAGCGGTCCGCGGACCAGCACCGCATCCGTCTTCTTGACCGGTGTTTCATCGCCGAGCTCGGACCGGCGCAGCAAGGTGCGGATGCGCTCAATCAGCAATCTCTGGGAAAACGGCTTCTTGATGTAATCGTCCGCCCCCATCCGCAGGCCGAGAACCTCATCGACCTCGTCGTCCTTGGAGGTCAGAAATATGACCGGTAAATTGCTGCTGCTGCGCAATTTCTGCAGCAGTTCCATACCGTCCATGCGGGGCATTTTTATGTCGAGAATGGCAAGGTCGACCGGTTGCTGCGACAATCCGCGCAGCGCTTCCTCCCCGTCATTATAGATCCGTACATGATAGCCCTCGGCCTCGAGAGCCATCGACACGGATGTCAAAATATTCTTGTCGTCATCGACAAGCGCAATCGTCTGCTGCATGACGAACTCCTGGCCGAATTGTACCTGTTGGTGGCGCGCTGCCACAATCTTCCGTGTCTATGGCAGCATTTTGGCACGTTCACGGCTTTGTTGCGACTTCGGTGCATCGCTCGAAGGGCCGCGCTGCGTCGATTTGTCTAATCGCGGCCCACCGAACCGACAGTATATCAAATTGGTTAATGCGGCGTTGAAATCAATTTTCAAATCAAGGGTCTCGGACCTAAACCCCGGATATAAAGATGAATTCCAAGCCTCCGCTGCCGGTTATTGGCGCCATGCTGGTGGCACTCGTGGTGATCGCGATCGCCGCTTGGATCGTCTGGCGCAATATTTCCGGCGCCGAACCGAACGCCGGCAATCGAGTTTCCGGCACGACGACCACAACGATTGATATCGGCGGCCCTTTCAGTCTTGTGGACCATCGTGGCCAGCGGGTCAGCGACGCCAGCTTCCGCGGCCGCTATATGTTGATTTACTTCGGCTATGGGTATTGCCCCGACGTGTGCCCGACGGAGCTCGCCACCATGGGGTCGGCGCTGGACGAATTGGCCGGGCAGGGCGCCGCGATTCAACCGATGTTCATCACCATCGATCCGGCGCGCGACACGCCGGCGTTTCTCGCCGAGTATGTCGCGCAGTTTCATCCGCGGCTGATCGGCCTCAGCGGAACCGCCGCCGAGATCGCTCAGGCCGCCAAGGCCTACCGGGTCTTCTACGCGCGCGCGAAATCCGGCAACACCGCCGATTACCTTATGGATCACAGCAGCTTCGTCTACTTCATGGGCCCGGACGGCCGCAATTTGACGATTTTCCGCCGCGGCGCCAACGCCAAGGACATGGCAGCGCAAATGCGTCGACTCATGGCGGTCGGAACCGCGGTACAATCGAAATCATGACACGGCAATTGCATCCCTCGCGGCGCCAAACTCAGCAGGGCCTCCATGCCGGCTGACAGCAGCTCCCCCTCAGCCCCGGGCGATATCTGCCGCCGCCTGATCCGGACCGCCGGCGCGGCGGCCCTTGCCACCGCCGAACGCAACCACGAGGGGCGGCCCTACGCCTCGCTGGTCGAGACCGCCTGCGGGCAGGATGCGAACCCGATCCTGTTGCTTTCCGACCTGGCCGACCACACCAAGAACATCGCCAGGGACGACCGGGTATCCCTGCTCTATGACGGCACGACCGCAGGGCCGGACCGGCTGGCCGGCGACCGCGTCACCGTGCAGGGCCGGGCGAGCCGGCTGGACGACGGACCGCGAAAGGACACATTGGCCGGGCGGTATCTGGCGCGACATCCCGGCGCGGAAGCCTATGCGGGTTTCGGGGACTTCAATTTCTATGAGGTAACGCTGGAAAGGGCCCATTTGATCGGTGGTTTCGGCGAAATCCATTGGCTGGACGCCGAGTCGTTTCTCTACGATACCGGCACTGCGGCGGCGCTGGCCGATGCCGAGCCGGAAATTCTGGAGCACATGAATTCCGATCACGCCGACGCCGTCCAACTCTATGCGGCGCTCGCGCAATCCGCCGCGGCGGATTGGCGCCTTTGCGGGATCGACCCGGAAGGCATCGATCTAGAGCGCCATGGGCGATATTTGCGAATCGCCTTCGAAAAACCGGTGCTCGACCCATCATCGGCGCGGACACGCCTCGCGGCGCTCGCCAAGCAAGCACGCAGAGACTCAGGGCATAAGTCGTACCCTAAAGGACGTAGTTGATTTCACCCCCATTCGCCAGATATCAATCAGCATGGATAATCGCACGGGAGGCTAATCGGCCCAACCCGGCGGCCCGACGGGAGGAAAGTTAAAGTGGAGCACATCAATAAAGCCGGCCTGGAAGCCCACGGCATTACCAATGCGAAAAGCGTGCATTGGAACCTGAGCGCCGCGCCACTCTATGAAGCGACAATGGCCGCCGGATTGGGCCAGATTTCCGCCGGCGGCGCCCTGGTCGTCGAGACCGGCAAGCACACCGGCCGGTCGCCGAACGACAAGTTCCTGGTCGAAGAACCGTCGAGCAAGGACAACATCTGGTGGGGGCCGATCAACCGGCCGACGACGCCCGAGCGGTTCGAGAACATGCATCGGCAAATTTGCGCCTATTACCAAGGGCGGAAGCTGTATGTGCAGGATTTGTTTGCCGGCGCCGACCCGGACTACCGGATTTCGGTCCGCGTGGTTTCGGATAGCCCGTGGCACAGCCTGTTCGCGCGCAACATGTTCATCGAGCCGAACAGCGATGAGCTGGCCACATTCGAGCCCGACCTCACCATCCTCAACGCGCCGTATTTCCAGGCCGTGCCCGAACGTGACGGCACCAATTCCGAATGCGCGGTGATGATGAACTTCGCCGAAAAAATGGTGCTGATCGCCGGCACGGTATACGCGGGTGAGATCAAAAAATCGGTCTTTTCCTATCTCAATTACCTTCTGCCCGAGAACGACGTGCTGCCGATGCATTGCTCCGCCAACATCGGCACCGGCGGCGACGTCAGCATCTTCTTCGGCTTGTCGGGCACGGGCAAGACGACGCTGTCGGCCGACGGCACCCGAGCGCTGATCGGCGACGACGAACACGGCTGGTCGGCCACCGGCGTGTTCAATTTCGAAGGCGGCTGTTACGCCAAGGTCATCAATCTTTCGGCCAAGGCCGAACCGGAAATCTACGCGACGACGCGGCGTTTCGGCACGATTTTGGAAAATGTCGTAATGGACCCGGCGACCCGGATGCTCGACCTGAACGACGGCTCGCTAACCGAAAACAC
>CAJHYV010000092.1_pt1 | contig 14453 bp, 13 predicted proteins | sample 9198851 | NCBI WGS metagenome assembly CAJHYV01 (sample SAMEA7708375, study PRJEB35096) | sediment metagenome | biome: marine neritic benthic zone biome [ENVO:01000025]; feature: sediment [ENVO:00002007]; material: shallow marine sediment [ENVO:03000034] sea grass bed [ENVO_01000059] ...
TCCAATGAAGCGTACAGGATCGATCCGGAAGTCTACGCCGAGCGTACGGAGGCCATGGCCGCCAAATACACGGTGCGCGAGGAAGGCGAGACCGGAATTCCGGTCGTTCACCCGCCGCCCGGCACCGAGGTTTATATGCTCGGACGGCTTTGGGAGTGGTGGCCGATCCTCGAATTGGAAAAAGGCAAAAGCTACCGGCTGCACCTTTCCTCGCTCGACTGGCAACACGGCTTTTCGCTACAGCCTACGAACATCAACCTTCAGGTCCATCCCGGCTACGAGATGGTGCTGACGATTACGCCGTCCGAAACGGGCGAGTTCGGCGTCGTCTGCAACGAGTATTGCGGCATCGGCCACCACCAAATGGTCGGCAAGATTTATGTCGTGGACAAAAAATAGGGGGTAAAGCGGCCATGACAGCCACCACTGCACCGGCGACCTATCCAACCACAACATTTCGCACATGCCCGGAGACCGGCCTGCTCGTCGACGCGAAGGCGGAGACGCTGATCAAGGCGAATGCGGTGGTTGCAGTCGTCTTTCTCGCGATCGGCGGGCTCTTCGGCCTGCTCGTGGCGCTGACGCGCTGGCCGGCGGTGCACATCCTCCCGGCGGACTGGTTCTATCTCGCCCTCACGGCGCATGGCGCCGACGTTCTATTGTTTTGGATCGTCTTCTTCGAAGTGGCGCTTCTCTATTTTGCGTCGGCGATTCTGCTGAATTGCCGCTTGGCGACGCCGCGTCTCGCATGGGTCGCTTTCGCACTGATGCTGGTTGGCGCCCTGACGGCGAATGTCGCCGTCCTACAAGGCGAGAGCAGCGTCATGTTCACATCCTATGTGCCGATGCAGGCCGCGCCGCATTTCTATTTGGGGCTTATCCTGTTCGCGGTCGGTACGCTCACGGCCTGTTTCATTTTTTTCGGCACGCTGGTCATTGCACGCGAAGAGGGCACCTACGAGGGCTCAATCCCGCTCGTGACATTCGGTGCGATGACGGCGGCGATCATTGCCGTATTTACCCTCGCATCGGGCGCGATCATCCTGATCCCGACCTTTCTGTGGTCGATCGGCCTGATCGGGCATATCGACCCGGTCGTCTACAAGCTGGTGTGGTGGGGCATGGGTCACTCGTCGCAGCAGATCAATGTAGCCGCGCATGTCGCGGTCTGGTACGCGATCGCCGCGATGGTGCTGGGCGCCAAACCGCTGTCCGAGAAAGTCAGCCGCACCGCATTCCTCATGTACATCCTGTTCCTGCAGCTGGCCAGCGCGCACCATATGCTCGTCGAGCCGGGCGTCAGTTCGGAATGGAAAATCTTCAATACCAGCTATGCAATGTATCTCGCGGTGCTCGGCAGCATGATTCACGGCATGAGCATCCCCGGTGCGGTCGAAGCCGCGCAACGGCGAAGGGGATTCGACCGCGGCATGTTCGAATGGCTGCGCAAGGCGCCGTGGGGCAATCCCGCCTTTTCCGGAATGTTCCTCTCCCTCGTCATGTTCGGCTTCCTCGGCGGCATTTCAGGCGTGGTGCTGGGCACGGAACAGATCAATCTGCTCATGCACAACACGCTCTACGTGCCTGGCCACTTCCATGCGACCGTTGTCGCCGGAACGACGCTCGCCTTCATGGCGATGACCTACCTGGTGGTTCCCCTTGTTTTCCGGCGCGAACTTGTCCTGAAGCGACTGGCACAGTGGCAACCCTATCTGTTCGGCATCGGCGTCGCCGGCATATCGCTGTTTATGATGGGCGCGGGTACGCTGGGCGTATCGCGGCGGCACTGGGATATCACCTTCTCGGACGCACAACTGACATTCGACTATCCGCCGGCGGCCTTCCTCATGATGGGACTCAACGGCCTCTCCGCAATCCTCGCCACGATCGGCGGTATCGCCTACGTCGTGGTCGTTGTGGGGTCGATACTCTTCGGAAAGCGGCGTGACGAGGCCGCGGCAAAGGCGAGCCCGGTCGTCCTGACGGGCGGCGACACCGTGGCGAGCTATGGCGGCGAACATACCTTGAAGCTGCCAGGCACCATCACCCTGGTCGCCGTCTTCTTCCTTGCTTTTGTGCTCTATTATTACGTCAACTGGAAGTACCTGTCTGAAGTGTGGCCGTTGAGCTAACGGGCGCCGGAGCGCATTCGGGTCAAATGGTGTTGGACAATGACTAGCGTCGCGAAAGATGTCCTGTCGGTATTCAAGCTTCGCATCGGCGTCGCGATCGCGCTGAGCGCCGTCGCCGGATTGGCGGTTGCGCCAGGCGCGCCCGTCGCCGGATGGAAGATCGCCGCGCTTGCGATAGGCATCCTGCTCTCCGCGGCAAGCGCCGGCGCGTTCAACCAGTTCGTCGAACGCGATCTCGACGCACAGATGCCGCGCACCCGCAGCCGGCCCTTCGTCGATGGTCGATTCCAAGCCGGCCCCTTCTGGCTGTTCACGATCGTCGGAATTCTCGCTGCGGCCGTCGCGATTACCGGATATGCGCTGAATGCCTGGGTCGCGCTGTACGCCTTTCTCGGGGCCTTCGTCTACGGCGTGGTCTACACCGTGTGGCTGAAACGACGGAGCTGGATGAACATCGTGATCGGCGGCCTTTCCGGGAGTTTCGCCGTGCTTGCGGGTGGCGCCGCGGTCGACCCCGTCCTGTCACCCGCGGTCATCGCCCTCGCCGTGGTCCTGTTTCTCTGGACGCCCCCTCATTTCTGGAGCCTCGCCATGCATTTGCGCGAGGAATACGCGGCGGCGCGGGTTCCGATGCTGCCGGTCGTGGTCGGCGACGTCCGGGCATCCTGGATAATTCTCGGCCATACCGTCGGCGTATTGATATCGTCAATCGTGCCCGTCATGTTCGGCATGGGGTGGATATATTTTGCCTGCGCGTTGTCCGGCGGAGTCTTTTTCCTAATTCGCAGTATCGCCCTGGTCCGGCAGCCCGGGCCGGAACGCGCGATCGCGAATTTTCACGCATCGCTGATTCAGCTCAGCCTCCTGCTTCTCGGCGCGATCGCCGACGGGTGGATCGCGGCGTAGACGATGCCCGCACAACGCCACCCCGGGATTGCAGCCATCCGGACGATCATTGCAGCCACTGCTTTTTTCGGCCTGTACATAGATCAGCAATCGACGGCCAACCCGAAGCCGACACTGGACGAGAATGCGGCAATCCGAACCAGCCAAGCTGCAATTGGCGAAAAAGTGCGTGATCATCGCTTCGTCGACACCGAACGGCAGCCGGTTGGACTCTCAACGTTTTGGGGGAAACCGCTGGTTATAAGTCTCGTCTACACGAGTTGCGACCACACCTGCCCGATGTTGACCCAGGCGCTGGCCCGCGCCGTCGACGTCGCGCGGAACGCGCTGGGCGAGGACAGCTTCCATGTCGTGACGATCGGATTCGATACCCGGGTCGATACGCCCGAACGCATGCGGTCCTACGCCAGGGCGCAAGGCATCGATCAGCCGAATTGGCGGTTCCTGAGCGCCGACGCCGAAACCATCGCCGCGCTGGCGAAGGATTTGGGTTTCGTCTTCTATCCGTCAGCGCACGGCTTCGACCATCTCGCCCAAACAACGATCATTGACGAGAATGCCTTGGTTTACCGGCAAATCTACGGGTTGGCCTTCGATCCGCCGGTTTTCGTTGAGCCCATGAAGGATCTGATCTTTGGAAGAAAGGGCGATTTCGTGTCGCTCTCGGGCATCATCAATCGGGTCCGCCTGTTCTGTACCATCTACGACCCCGCGAGCGATCGGTACCGATTCGACTATTCCGTCATCATCGGCGCCATCATCGGCGCGGCAAGCCTGGCCGGTATCGCGATCGTGCTCGTCCGCGCATGGCAACGGTCACGTCCCCATCGCGGCGAAGCGTAACAGCCGTGGGCCCGATTCAGGCGATATTGCGAAAGGGGTTTTTTGTCGTGGAGGGCTGGCTCGACCAGATCTTTACGCCAGCCTGGAATCCCTTTCACCACTTCGGCGCGCTGGGTTTCTTCTACTACTGGATCGTCGCGGTAACGGGCATCTATCTCTACATCTTCTTCGATACCAGCACCTCGACGGCGTATACGACGGTGGAATATCTGACCACGGAACAATGGTATCTCGGCGGCGTCATGCGGAGCCTTCATCGTTACGCGTCCGACGGCATGGTGCTGATGATGGCCGTTCACATCGTTCGGGAATTCGCGTTCGATCGTTTTCGGGGTGCCCGTTGGTTCACGTGGGTTACCGGCGTTCCCATCCTGTGGTTCGTCATCGCCTCCGGCGTGACGGGATACTGGCTCGTTTGGGACAAACTCGCCCAATATGTCGCCATCCGCACCACCGAATGGCTGGACTGGCTGCCCATTTTCGGGGAGCCGGTGGCGCGCAACTTTCTGTCTCCGACAAATCTGGACGACAGGTTTTTCACGCTTCTGATTTTTCTCCATATCGCCGTGCCCTTGTTCCTGCTGTTGGCCTTGTGGATCCATCTAAACCGAGTGACCCGCCCCCGCATCAATCCTCCGCGCGGATTGGCTGTGGGAACTTTCGTCATGATGATAGCGCTCGCCTTCATCAAACCCGCGGTAAGCCATGGCCCCGCAGATTTATCCGTTGTGCCGACAACCCTTAATCTGGATTGGTTTTACCTTGCGGCCTACCCGCTCATGGACGTCTGGTCGCACGGCACGGTATGGGGCGCGGCCGCATCCGTGACGCTCATTCTCTTCCTGCTGCCCTTTATTCCACCGATGCGCCGGCCGTTGGCCGCTGTCGTGGATCTGGCCAACTGCAACGGCTGCACTCGTTGCGAGGAAGATTGCCCCTATGCCGCCATCGAAATGGGACGCCGCACCGACGAACGGCCATTCGATCGACAGGCGGTCGTCATCGACACCCGTTGCGTAGGCTGTGGGATTTGCGCCGGATCCTGCCCCACGGCGACGCCGTTTCGCATTGGAAGCGACCTTATCCCCGGCATAGACCTGCCGAACCCGTCGATCAGCACCCTGCGCGACCAGTTGGATCGAGCCGTGGACGAGATCACCGGTCATCCTAAAATTCTGCTGATCGGGTGCGATTATGCGGCGCAAGTGGCGCGGCTGACCGACGACCGTATCGCGGCCGTCAGCCTGCCATGCATCGGCATGCTGCCACCGTCCTTCATCGACTATGCCCTCAGTCGCAAACATGCGGACGGCGTGTTCGTGACCGGGTGCCGAGACGGCGAATGCCGGAACCGACTGGGCGTGCGATGGACGGAAGACCGCCTCAACGGCGAGCGTGACCCGGCCCTGCGCAAACGCGTCCCCCGAAACCGGTTGGCTTGGCATTGGGCCGCCCCTACCGATTTGGCGGCCCTCCGACGGGAAATCGAAGATTTCGCCGACCGCCTAACAGACCTGCCAACGGCCGACCCGCCGATTATCCCGACGACCAGGAGTGCTCAGCCGGCGCCGGAGATGCAGACGGGAGCACAAGCCAATGATTAAAGCGATGCGGCTGATGGCACAGATTGCCGTGTATGGCGGGTTCGCCGCGTTGATCGGCTATTTCTCGGATTCGCCCGCCTATACAAATTTCTCGGGTGACAAGGCGGTTATTGTTCTGAGTTTCGCGCATGGCGCCAAACACAAGGGAGAGTGTCAAAGACTATCGCGGGAAGAACTGCAGAAACTGGCGCCCAACATGCGCAAGCCGACATCCTGCCCGCGCGAGCGGTTACCCGTCGTGGTGAAACTGGATCTCGACGGAACGGAAATATTTCATGCATCGCTCCCGCCGACCGGTCTCGCCGGCGATGGGCCTTCACGCGCTTATCGGCGGTTCGTGGTTCCGGCCGGCCGCCATACGGTGGTTGCCCGGTTGCGCGACACCAACCGAAAGACGGGATTCGATTACAGCGCCACCAAGACGATCGAACTCCGGCCGTCGCAAAGTCTCGCCGTGGACTTTCGCGCCGATGTCGGCGGCTTCATTTTCGAATAGTCTGCGATGCGGGGAGCGAGTTAGCGTGGCATTGATCGAATGGCAGGACAAATTCTCGATTGGCATCGCGTCGGTGGATTACGAGCACCGGCAAATGATCGACTTGATCAACGAGCTTCATGGCAGGCTCTCCGCCGAGGCATCGACGGATGAAATCCTCCGGTTCCTTGGCGATATCGATGCCAAAATCGCCGCACATTTCGCCCTCGAAGAAAAGGAAATGCGCAATTTGCGATATGATCAGTTCGATGACCACAAAGCGGATCATGAGCGGCTGTTGGATGAAATTCGTGACATTGCCGACGCATTCGAGTCGGGCGCCTATACGGATTTCAGCGAGATCCTGGCGGAACAGCTCAGAGGATGGTTTACCGAGCACTTCAGCCGCCGGGATGCCCGGCTGCACCGATTTCTTGCGGAGCGAACAGCTTGACCATAGTCAAGCTTGGCATTGAAGTACCGTGACATCTTTTAACCCGAAGCGTTTCGATAACCCGACTTCGTCCACCAATAACAGAAAAGGAGACACAACATGTTCCGAAGCACATTTGCCCTGGCTGGAATTGCCGCACTGCTTGCCGTTTCAGCCGGTCCGGTACTCGCGGATGGCGACCCCAAGAAGGGGAAGCGGGTCTACAACAAATGTAAATCCTGCCACGAACTTACCAAGACCAAGAACAAAATCGGCCCTCATCTGGTCGGAATTTTCGGCCGCAAGGCCGCGAGCGTCGACGGCTTCAAATATTCATCCGCCATGCGCAAATCGGGCATCACCTGGGATGAAAAGTCGATCGAAGAATATGTCACGAAACCGAGAAAATTCATCCCCGGCAACAAGATGACATTCGCAGGCCTGAAGAAGCCAAAACAGCGGGCCGACTTGATCGCCTATATGAAGCAGCAACAGGCCAAATAGCGATAATGCAGCGCTGGCGGGCGGGCACTCGCCAACGGTACGAAGCCGGAGGCTACGGCTAGCCCAACCCGCCCATCGCCCATTTTACCTTGCTTGATCTAGGTCAAATCCCCGAGGCCGCCATGTCGATACCGTTTTTTGGACTTAATGGTCCAAGAAATCGGTCGTCGGGGAGGCAATGCCGTGACTGGGCACACAACAATCGATCGGGAAACGTTTCAACGCCGGACGGGATTGACGGGAAGTGACCTTAGGGTCGTCGCGCAAAATCCGATATTTGATGGCTGTTCGTGGGATGCTCTCTCGCAAATCCTGATTGACTCGGCCATTCAGGAGTTTCCAAGAAACGCCGTCGTTTTTCTCCAGGGCGAACCGGCGCAGCGTTTTTACATCGTCCTGAATGGGTGGGTTAAAGTGTTTCGCGAAACGCTCGACGGTCGCGAAAGCGTGCTTCACGTATTCGGTCCCGCAGAGTCCTTTGCCGAAGCGGTAATTTATGAAACGAAGGGATTTCCGGCCAGCGCCAGCGCTTGCGTCGATGTGCGTATACTCGGCATACCCTCGGCGTCCTTCAAGCTTCATCTCGCCGAAAACGCCGGGTTGTCGGTGAACTTCATGACTGCCGTAAGTAACAAATTGCGATTGTTGTCTCGGCAAGTCGAGCAGCTCGCGGCACGCTCGGCGGCCGAGCGCCTTGCCGGTTATTTGTCTGGCCTCTGCTCGTCGGATTCAGCCACCGCAGTGGTGCGCCTGCCGCTCGAAAAGGCCGTCATCGCAGCCAAACTGGGTATGCAGCCGGAGACCTTTTCCAGATCCATTTCAAAGTTGCGATCGGTCGGCGTTCACATCAATGGTGACAAAGTCGATATACGCGATGTCTATGCACTCCGCCGTCTTGGCGAGGGGGCCGAGACCGCCGACACGCAAATCATGCCGCTGCCGCAATTCGGTCGATTCGACTAAAGCGGAAGTTCGATGCCGCGGCGCGCCGCCATTGCGCGGCCAATCCGCTCAAGATCCTCGGTGATAAGACGACGCCGTGCGAGCGGCAGGACCAAATCGTTTTCCAGGATGAGATGCCGGCTTTCGGTCGCGACAAATGCCGTGGCAAGTCTTTCGAAACTAGGCCTTTTCGTACTGGCCCCATCATCGATGATACGGTTCAAGTCCTGAACGATGCCTCTGGCCAGATGTTCGTCCGCGGCGTGGTCCCGCGCCAAGCCATCGAGCATCCCATCGATATCGTCCTCCTGCCGGCACCGTCTTCGGAGAGCGGGATACAAATCGATTTCCTCGTCCTCGATGTGCCAGAGAAAATCTTCTGAGAGATAGCCGAGCAATGCTTCGGCTATCTGATGCGATTGCTGGCCCTCCCCACCGTCGACAAGAGATTTCAACGCGTTGCACAAGGTGCGTTGGCGAAAATGATCAGCAAACAGAAAATCGATTGGCTCCCGCAAAAGATTGTCGGGAATCCTTTCGAACTGGAACGGCTGCTGTTGCCCTACCGCCCCCATGCGTCGCGTTTCCTCAAGCGGTTGCATTGTCAAACAGTATTCCGCACTGGCGCGGTCGGCACCTTGACCGCTGTCAAGCCGTCGAACGCGGTCCGCTTGACCATGATCAATGACCGTCGAAAGCGCCCCTACTAGCCTGTTTTTGAGCGAATCCGCGCGCGGCAAGAAGCTTGGCGCTTTCATCGCGGCAAACGTTTTGCCGACCATCAAGCGGATGAAATGGGCCTTCTTGAGGTGGCGTTCATGATGAATTATCAACGATACTTTAGCGATAAACTCACAGGTCTTAAGACCGAAGGCCGGTATCGTGTCTTTGCCGATCTTGAACGATCGGCCGGCACCTTCCCATCGGCAACCTTCCACGACAGCGCCGCGGAACGAAACGTCACGGTCTGGTGTTCAAACGACTACTTGGGACAGGGCCAGAATCCATCCGTACTCAATGCAATGCACCGCGCGCTCGACCGGTGCGGCGCCGGCGCCGGCGGGACACGCAACATTTCCGGCACAAATCATTATCATGTACTCCTCGAACAGGAACTTGCCTCACTCCATCGCAAGGAGGCGGCGTTGCTGTTCACGTCGGGCTACGTTGCAAACCTTACGACGCTGTCTACACTCGCCGTGCATCTGCCCGATTGCATCGTCTATTCCGACGCCCTGAACCACAACTCAATGATCGAGGGAATCCGCCACGGACGCCCGACCAAACGAATTTTTCGCCACAACGACCCGAAACATCTGGAAGTACTCCTGAGCCAGGATGATCCGGAGGCCGCAAAACTCGTGGCGTTCGAATCCCTATATTCAATGGATGGCGATATTGCGCCGATCGGGGAAATACTCGATGTCTGTGAGCGTTACAACGCGATCAGCTATCTCGACGAAGTCCACGCCGTCGGCATGTACGGTCCCCAAGGAGCAGGCGTAGCGGCGCGTGACGGCGTTGCAGACCGGGTGACGATAATCCAGGGTACGCTTGCAAAGGCGTTCGGCGTGATCGGCGGCTATATCTCGGCGTCTGCCGCACTGGTGGATTTCATCCGTTCATTTGGCGACGGGTTCATTTTTACCACCGCTCTACCGCCGGCGATTGCGGCAGGGGCGCTCGAGAGCGTGCGCCATGTGCGCCGGGCGGAGCATTTGCGCGAACGTCATCAGGAACGCGCCCGGACGCTCATGACGATGTTGAAGGGCGCAGGGCTCCCGGTAATGCCCTCGGACAGCCATATCGTACCCGTCTGGATCGGCGATGCCCGGCTATGCAAGCAGGCGAGCGACACGCTGTTGGATCGATACGGCATTTATATTCAACCGATCAACTTCCCCACGGTGCCGAGAGGAACCGAGCGTCTTCGCATAACGCCAACCCCGATACATGACGACGACGACCTCGGTCGCCTCGTCGATGCCCTGCGGCAGGTTTGGAACGATCTCAGCCTCGACCGGGCCGCATAGCGTTTGGATTCCGTCCGCAGTGCGTGGTCGGCGAAACCTGCGAACGCGGCTCATCGCGTATTGCCGGAAGACAGGCCGCGCCTATATCGTCGGCTGCCGCGTTCGAATGACGCGATTTGGACCCAGTCGATTTGGACCCAGTAAGGTGAGGATGTGTTTTAGCGATGTAATTGCTGGCCTCGGACGCGGCTTGATTTTGCCGGCGGCCGTTTGGCTTGTCCTTCCGTCGACGGCGGTCGCCGACATGACCGGGGCACCGCGAATCGTTGACGGCGACACGATTGAGATCGCGGATCAGCGCATACACCTTTACGGAATCGATGCCCCTGAGAAAAAACAAACCTGCCATACCCGCAAAAAGGGCAAACCGTTTCCGTGCGGCAAATTCGCGGCGCGCGCCTTGTCCGATCTGATAGCCGGACAAGTCGTGACATGTAGACGAAACGGCTCGAACGAGGCCAATGCGCCGATGGCAATTTGTTATGTGGGGCGTATCGATCTAAACGAACAAATGGTCTTGCAGGGCTGGGCGCTCGCCTTTCGAAAACACAGCGATAAATACACGAAGGCCGAGAACGCCGCACGGCGGCTCAAGGAAGGATTATGGAAACATAAGTTCACCGCTCCTTGGGAGTGGCGGGAAAAAATCAAATGATATCGAAATCATCCCTTTACCGCGTCGACACCGCCATTTCTCCGTTTATGTGAACCCAGCTGATGGCCAGGTAAATTTCCTGAACACATCAGGTGGAAAAGGGTGTCGCTTGAAGGAGGGTTGGCGCATCCGCCAACCCTATAGATGCGACCGCACAAGCTAAGATGACAATGCCATAAGGCCAGTCGGTCCCCTCAAGATGCTCTCTTCAATCATTGCTTGCCGATATCACGCAGGGCGAGGCCACAATACTTGTTCAATTTTGTATTGTTTGCCCTCAGGCAATTCAGGACACGCTCCTCTCCCAATTTGACGTCCGGACAGTATTTCAACGCATCCGCCGCACACTGAGAGGCGACATAACTCAAGGTACGCGTTAAAAATTCCAACCAATAACCGGCTCGATTAATGGCGTAGATGCATTCGGACGAGAGCTTGTCTTCATGTGCTTTCGCACATGAAACCAAACGTCCTCCGCCGGGCGTAACCGTACTGCAATAGGTCTTGATCTCCTTTGAACACCCCTTAAGCGCTTCCTCGACGGGATTCTGCGCATTCGCCGTACCGAGAGGCGCACAAAACAGAAATAGTGCCGCAATTATGCTCGCAGACAATTTCAACAAAATTCTTCTCCATGTTTTTAGATTTTGACGCGTGACCGTACGAAATCTTATCTCCCGATTTCGCCCATGGAGCAACCTGCCTACGCATTAGAAGCCAACAACAGAGTGCACATCTCGCGGCTGAAACCCTCGCTTGATTGTCCGCCCCGGCATTGGGACATCGTTTCGCATCGCCGGAATTCATGATCGCTTCGCTGTCGATGACACGGCCGGTCGATTACCGATATTTCGCGCCGATACTATCCTTGACTTACATCACTGCTGAAATTTTCCAATCGCCGATGCTGACGGATGCCCTGCCGCACCGTCCCAGCCCCGTCTCGGACACAAGGACCGAACTGATGATCGCTCCGGCGGCTGAAACTCTGGATCGTTCTCCGGGTGAACCGGCCCTCAGAACGGAAGAACTCACGAAAGTCTACCGGACCGGCGATGTGGAGGTTTGGGCGCTCCGTGGCGTAAACCTCGATCTCCATATGTCCGAACTCGTCGTGCTCTTGGGACCGTCGGGCAGCGGCAAATCGACATTGCTCAATATTGTCGGCGGGCTCGATACGCCGAGCTCGGGCAAGGTTTTCTTCGGCGGTTTTGAACTTACTGCGTTCGATGAGGATGCCCTAACCGACTACCGCCGTAAGCATGTCGGCTTCGTGTTCCAATTCTATAATTTGATCCCGAGCCTGACGGCGCGCGAGAACGTCGCCCTGGTTACCGATATTGCCCCTAATCCAATGCCGCCCGCCGATGCACTCGCCCTCGTCGGCCTCACCGACCGTCTCGACCACTTCCCGGCGCAGCTCTCCGGTGGGGAACAACAACGCGTTGCGATTGCTCGCGCCGTGGCGAAGCGACCCAATGTCCTTCTCTGCGACGAGCCGACCGGCGCGTTGGATAGCGAAACCGGGATTCTCGTCCTGGAGGCGATCGATTCGGTCAACAGAGAATTGGGCACGACGACCGCATTGATCACGCACAACACCGCGATCGGCGATATGGCGGATCGCGTCTTGCGCTTTGCGGACGGCAAGATCGTCGACGTCCATACCAACGCCGCGCGCAAACCCATACGCGATCTTCACTGGTAGGCTCGGATGCGCGCGCTCGACCGGAAACTCACCAGAGATTTGTGGCGCCTGCGCGGGCAAATTCTCGCGATCGCCGGCGTGGTCGGTTCCGGCGTCGCGGTTCTCCTGATGTCACTGACGACCATCGAGGCGCTACAGGACACGGCGACGGCTTACTACGAGCGCTATCGGTTCGCCCAGGTCTTCGCCGGCGTAAAACGCGCACCCAACAAGCTTGCCCGGCACATTGCCGATATCCCGGGCGTACAGACCGTCGAAACCCGTATCGTCAAGATCGCCACGCTATCCATTCTTGGTTTCGAGGAGCCGGTTATTGGCCAGTTAGTCTCGATTCCGGAACGCGGCCAGCCCGTTCTCAACCGGCTGGCGCTCCGGGCGGGGCGATACGTCGCGGCAGGCCGTCCAGAGGAAGTCATCGTAAGCGAACCCTTCGCAGAAGCGCACGGCCTGTCACCGGGTGATCAGCTGCAGGCGATTCTGAACGGTCACAAGCAGACACTGCGTGTCGTCGGAATCGCCTTGTCACCGGAATACGTTTACAGCATCGGACCCGGCGCTTTGATGCCAGATGACAAACGCTTCGGCGCATTATGGATGGGCCGCAATGCCCTGGAAGCCGCGTACGATCTGGACGACGCATTCAACGATGTCTCACTGTCCCTGTTGCGCGGCGTCCAACCGGCCGATGTAATCGACCGGGTGGATACGCTACTCGACCAATACGGCGGTGTCGGTGCTTTCGAACGGGCGGATCAGCTTTCAAACTGGTTTCTCATGAACGAGCTTGAGCAACTCCGAAATATGGCGACCATTCTCCCGACCATATTTCTTGCGGTTGCGGGTTTTCTTGCCAACATCGTGCTCGCCCGACTGATCGCCACGGAACGCGCCGAGATCGGGTTGATGAAGGCGTTCGGTTACCGGAACAGGGAAGTCGGATGGCACTACGCCAAGCTGGTCATCGCAATGACGGGCGTCGGCATTCTTTTAGGATGGGGCGCAGGCACCTGGCTCGGCCGTTTCAACACCCAGATCTATGCGGAATTTTACCGCTTCCCGTTTCTGCTTTTCCAGCCGGGCCCAGCGGCCTTCCTTATGTCCGGCCTGTTTAGCATTGCCGCCACAATATTGGGAGCGGCAGGAGCGGTTTGGCGCGCCGTCCGGATACCGCCCGCCGAAGCGATGCGGCCACCCGTGCCGCCGCTCTATAATAAGGCGCAGTTGGGGACCGGTCAGCTCGCCCGCTGGTTCGATCAGCCAACCCGGATTATCTTGAGGCAGGTACTCCGCACGCCATTGCGCTCTTTCCTGACCACCCTCGGCGTCGCCATGGCGATGGGGGTGCTCATCTCGTCAATGCAATGGGCCGACTCAATAGACCACATCATCGACGTCTATTTCTTTCAGGCGCAACGGCAAGACATCACTGTCGGTCTGGTGGAAGCCCAGTCCAGCGAGGTGACCCGATCGTTCGAACGGTTGCCCGGAACCCTATCGGTGGAGCCGATGCGCATTCTGAGCGCCACATTTCATGCGGGTCCACGGTCGCACAGGGGCGCGATACAAGGCATTTTGCCCGACCCGGTCCTGAGCCCGATTTATGACGCCCACCGTCAGGAGGTTCGCGTTCCCGCCGCCGGCCTCGTGCTTTCAACCGCTTTGGCCCGCAAATTGGGTCTGGCCCGCGGCGACACGCTCTGGGTTCAGATGCGCGAAGGACGGCGGCCGCTTCGGCAGATGCGCGTCGCCGAGGTGTTCGAAACGTTTATCGGCACGGCGGCGTATATGAACCTTGACGCGCTCAATCGCATGCTCCGCGAACGCCCCAGTGTGAACTACGTCAACCTCCTGGTCGATTCGGCGCAAAATGCAGCGTTTTTCGCCACACTCAAGGACATACCGAGAATTGCCTCGGTAACGTCGCGCCGCGCGGCAGTCGACACCTTCAACGAGACGCTTGGCCAAACCGTCATGATCTTCATCTCGTTTTTCGTCGTCTTCGCCTGCACCCTGGCTTTTGGCGTGGTATACAACAGCGCCCGCATTGCGCTGTCCGAACGCGGCCGCGAACTCGCGACCTTGCGCGTCCTTGGTTTCGGCCGGGCCGAAGTCTCCTATATTCTTCTGGGAGAAGTCGCCCTCTTGATCGCGGCGGCGTTGCCGCTGGGATGTGTCGCCGGATATGGCCTTGCTTGGATTTTTACGACGAGTTTCGAAA
>CAJHYV010000012.1_pt1 | contig 14114 bp, 15 predicted proteins | sample 9198851 | NCBI WGS metagenome assembly CAJHYV01 (sample SAMEA7708375, study PRJEB35096) | sediment metagenome | biome: marine neritic benthic zone biome [ENVO:01000025]; feature: sediment [ENVO:00002007]; material: shallow marine sediment [ENVO:03000034] sea grass bed [ENVO_01000059] ...
GAGAATGGGCGGCAGGTATTTTTCCTTCTGTGCGTCGGTGCCGAAGGTGTAGATCACCGGCGCGACCATGCGCAGGCCAAAGGCAATCAGCCGTGGGGTGTGGCCGCGGCCCAATTCCTCACCCAGGATGTAGCGCTCAACCGCCGGCAGATCGCTGCCGCCATAGTCCTTCGGCCAATGGGGGGCGAGCCAGCCCTTCTTGCCGAGGATTTTCTGCCACCGGACGTAGTCTTCCCGGCCTAGACGATAGCCCTTCGCCACTTTTTCGCGAATGTCGTCCGGCAATTCCTGTTCGATGAAAGTGCGAACCTCCTGCTGAAAGGCGAGGTCCTTATCGGAAAAATTCAAATCCATCGCGGTGCGCCCCTGGCTGCGTGTCGTGTGTTGACGTCGGCAATCCCGGCGCCGGAACCGGAGGCGGCGGGTCAATCGACAGTAGCGTTACCCGATGATACCCGTGGCCGTCCGGCGCGCCAGTATTTTGTCTCCGCCGGGCAGGATGGGTGCGAGCGGCGCCGCGCGCGGGCCCGGAATTAGAGCCCGAGCACCGCCTTGGCGATGATATTGCGCTGAATCTCGTTGGTGCCGCCGACGATCGAGGCCTTTCGCGTGACGAAATAATTGGCGCCGAGAGTGCCGCTGTACGCTGCACCCACCGGTTCTTCGTTCCAGCCGTATTCGCGGGCTTCCTGAATGAAGGGGTTGGCGTAGTAACCGACCGCTTGCATCAGCAATTCGGACAATTGCTGCTGGATTTCCGTGCCGCGAATTTTCAGCACGCTGGCTTCCGGGCCCGGCGCTTCACCGCGCGCCTGCGCCATGATGCAGCGGAGCTCGGTGTGATGCAGCGCTTCCAGGTCGATTTCGACCCGGGCAATTTGCTGGCGGAAATCCTGATCGTCGATCAGCGCCGCGCCGCCGTCCGGTTCCGCGCCGGCGATCTGCTTCAATTTGCCGAGTTGCGCCTTTGCGATGCCGATTTTCGCGATCCCGATCCGCTCATGACTGAGCAGGAATTTCGCATAGGTCCAGCCCTTGTTCTCTTCGCCGACGAGGTCCTCGACGGGCACTTTGACGTCGGTCAGATAGACCATGTTGACGTGATGGGTGCCTTCCATCAGCGGCACCGGGTGAACTTCGACGCCCGGCTGGTCCATGTCGATCAGCAGGAAGGAGATGCCTTCCTGAAACTTGACGTCGGGGTCGGTCCGGCAGAGGCAGAACATGCGGTCCGAGAAATGCGCGTGCGAGGTCCACATCTTGGTCCCGTTGACGATGTAGTGGTCGCCGTCGCGCACCGCGCGCGTCTGCAGCGAGGCAAGATCGGAACCCGATCCCGGCTCGGAATAACCCTGACACCAGATGTCGTCGCTGGCGATGATGCGGGGCAGGTACTTTTCCTTTTGCGCGTCGGTTCCGAATTTGTAGATCACCGGCCCGACCATGCGGATGCCCTGGTTGATGACCAGGGGCGCATCGCCGCGGGCCAGTTCCTCGCTCAGAATGTAGCGTTGGACCGGGGTGAGCTCCGATCCGCCGTACTCCACCGGCCATTCGGGAACCAGCCAGCCTTTCTCGGACAGCATCCGCATCCAGCGGACGTAGTCCTCCCGTTTCAGGTTGAGTCCGTTCCGGACCTTTTCCCTGAGATCGTCGGGTAGGTGCTGAGCCATGAAGTCGTGAACTTCCTGGCGGAATGCGCGATCCTGCTCGGAAAACTGCAAATCCATCCTGTTATTCCCTGCTAGGAGTTGCCGAGACGCCAGTGAATTCGTGTAATGGCGCGGAAGAGTCTGATCATTATCGCCTGATTGGACGCGTTGGACAAACGATCGCAGAGTGGGGACGCAGACGGCATGGGATACGACGCACCGTTCGAGGGACTCAAGGTTGTCGACCTCAGCCAGGGGGTGGCCGGGCCCTATACCGGACTGCTGATGGCCCAGAACGGTGCAGATGTGATCAAGGTCGAGCCGCTCGACGGCGATTGGGGCCGGCATATTTCCAAGAATTATGACGGTCATTCCGCCTATTCGGTGCCGACCAATTTGGGCAAGCGCAGCATTGCGCTGGACCTGAAATCCAAGCAAGGCCGGGCGGTCGTCTATCGTCTGATCCAGGATGCGGACGTCTTCATCGAAGGGTTTCGGCCGGGGATTATCGACCGGCTTGGGGTCGGGTATGAGGATGTGGCCGCGGCCAATCCGCGGATTTTGTACGTCTCCATCTCGGGCTTCGGACAGACCGGTCCGATGCGCGAGCGCCCGGCAATGGATCCGGTGCTGCAGGCTTTTTCCGGGCTGATGTCGGTCAACGAGGGGGTGGATGGTATTCCGCACCGGATCGGCGTTATCGTTTGCGACATGGCGACCGGCCTCTACGCGTTTCAGGCGCTGTCGACCGCATTGTATGCCCGGCGGCATGAGCCCAGGGGAAAGCGTATCGACGCGAATTTGATGCAGGGAGCCGCCTGTTTCCAGGTGGTCCGGATGATTTCCAACTACCTCGACGGCGGCAAGATCGTGCCGGGGCGGATTCCGTCGGGCACGTTTCCGACCGCGGATGGCTGGGTCAATATCCTGGTATACAAGGAAGAGGAATTCGCGCCGTTTTGCGAGATCATCGGGCGGCCGGAATTGGCGGTCGATCCGCGGTTCGCGACCAACGCGGCCCGGCTCGAAAACGAACTGACCCTGGTGCCGATCCTCAACGAAGCTTGTGCGAAATTAGAGTGCGCCGCGCTCTGCGCCGGCCTGGCGGAAGCGCGCATCATGCATGAAAAGGTCAACGACTATTTCGCTTTTCTGAAACACCCCCAGGTCGAGGAAACCGGCTTGATCAGTTGGCTCGATCATCCGGGAATTGGCCGCATCCCCGTGCCGAACCCGCCCGGACTGCAGCAGCACGGCGATGGCGGTCCGCGTAGCATCGCGCCGGGCATAGGCGAGCACTCGCGCGACATCCTGTCGGCGCATGGCTACACTGCGGGGGAGATCGACGGGCTGATACGCGAGAAAATCGTATACGGGTAGGGAGGAGCCGGCACGATGGACGACATCCTGACAAGCGACAGCGCCGCCGCACTGCGCCGGACGGCGAAGATAACGTCGGTGGAAACCATTCCGCTGGAAATACCCTTCACCACGCCCTTCAAGATTTCACAGGGCGCGCCGCGTGCGACGATCGAGACCCTGCTCGTGCGGGTGCACTGCGATCAGGGCATCGCCGGCGTCGGTGAAACCCAGGCGTGGCGGCGGCAGGGCAGCGCAGAGATCCTGCCCAATCTGGTCACCGCGGTGGAAAAGTATTTCGAGCCGCTGTTGATCGGCCGCTCACCTTTCGACATCGCCGCAATACTCCACGACCTGAATGCCACGCTGTACAACAGCCTGTATGCGCAGGCGGCGATTGGCGACGCGCTCTACGACCTGACCGGCAAGCTGCTCGGCGTGCCGGTGCACGACCTGCTCGGCGGCAAATGCCGCGATCGCATCCGTGTCGGCGCGGTGCTATCGATGAAGCCGGCCGTCGAAGAGGTGATTGCCGAAGCGGAGGCGTTTCACGAGCGGGGCTTTCGGCATTTCGGCTTGAAGATCGGCATCGACCCGGTGGCGGATCTGCGGGGGGTCGAAGGATTGCGCAAGCATTTCGGCGACGACATCGTCCTGCGCGTCGATGCAAACGCCTCGATGTCGTTCGATGCGGCCTTGCAGCTTCTCAAGAAGATGGAGCCGTACGATATCGACGCCGCCGAGCAGCCGGTGGCGATATGGGATGTAGAAGGGCTTGCGGCGTTGAGCCGCGCGGTGTCGATCCCGATCATGGCCGACGAATCCGTCTCGACCGACCATTCCCTGCTCGACGTGATCCGCCGGCGCGCGGCCAGCGTGGTTCAGACCAAAGTGGCGAAGAACGGCGGTATCTATTACATCCGCAAACTCTGGCATCTGGCCGGCGCGGCGGGTATGCGCATCTATCCCGGTAATCACCCGAGCGTCAGCGTCGCCACGGCATCGGTCGCGCAGATGGCCGCGGCCTGGCCGGAACCCTTGATGGAGGGCGTATTTGCCGTCGGCGTCAGCGGTGCCCTGGCAGCCGACGTGGTGCAGGACCCGATCCGGCCCGAGAATGGCGAAATTCGCATTCCCGAAGGTCCGGGGCTGGGGATCATGCTGGATGAAGACCGCATGTCCTCGCTGCGGCTCGATCTCTGAGCGGGATTGGAAAGCGATGCGGCCCAAACGACGGTTTTTGATCGCCAATCTAAGCGAGTAAAGCTAAAAAAATCGGTTGGCTATGAATGTCGGCTATCGGGTGCAAAGCGGCCCAACAGATGCAGCACAGCTTACTCCGGTTTGTAGCCATTACCGGACATCTGCATTCAGCCACCGGCGGGAAAGTCGGCTTACCTGCGCGTAACGGGGTCGGTCGGGACCGGGCGCCGCAGCATCGGCAGCGCCATGTAGGCAGCCCCGGCGGCGGCCAGATGCTTGAGCGTGTGTCCGCTGACGATCCGACCAAAATGATCGAAAATCCCGTGGTCGAAATACTCGAAGATCTTGGCCAGGCCATAGAGGCCGACCATTGCGACCAGATACCGGGCATCCAGCCTGCGCGGTGAGAAGAGGATACAGATGAGCGGTATCGCCAGCATCGGGAAGAACTGGACGACGGCATAAAGGCGCAGATCGCCTTGGCCGGTCTGCTCCGTCAGATGCCAATAGATGACGCTGAAAATCCCTAAGATGACCAGGAACGGCAGTAGAACCAACCCTACCTTGACCTGGATTCGATCCACAACGAAGGCGGACGACAGAGCCATGAAGGCGATGCTCATGGGCAGGCGGTCCCAGAACAAGGTCTCGTTCGAGGGCGCGTAGTGATAATAGGCCGAGCCAAATGCGACCAGAGCCACCCCAGCGAAATAAATAAAAATCGGCCAGCGCAGTGAATCGGTTTCACCGCTTGCGTCGTCCGGGCGCCGAAGAATGAAGGCAATACCCAATGCGCCTACCAGGAAGAACGGGATGTTGGACACGACGTCGCCGAAATTCGGGATTCCCAGTAAGGGCCGACGGTCGGCGAAATTGTGATAGCCTGGGTCTTGCGGGATCGGTGGCACGAAGAGGGCGACAACAGCGACCACGATGACAACCCCCAGGATGATGCCAATTCTAGCTTGGTACGTCAGTGCTCTAGCACGGCCCAACAAGGTCAACCCCCCATTCTCAAATTGCCTGAGTTTTCACTGTCATTTTTGCCGACAGTCACGCGCATGCGTGACGCTAACAGAAAAACGGTACTGTCATCTATGGACGCCCCCTGATTGCAAGCGATTTTGATTGTTAGAGGCGGTCTGGGAAATGTCAGATTAATAAACAACCACGCTCACATCGTGTTTTAATTGGCGGCAGACAACTCGCGCCAAATCAGGGCGGCAAACCCATGGTGACCGAAAAGATGACTTGGGAGAAACTTGTGTGAAAGGATCTTGGGCCGTTGTTGTCGCCGCACTGGGCCTGTTTTTGCCGGACGCGGCATTCGGGCTGAGTTGCGCGCGGCTAGGCTTGGACAAAACTGCCATCGATGCCGCTGTCGTCATTTTTGAGGGGACCGCGGGTTCAAAACGTTCGCTCAGTTTTCGCGAAAGAGCGGTCGTCCGAATGCACGCCATCGAAGCAAAAGGCGGTAGCATCAAGGACCTGAGGGTCTACACCTTCACGGTGACGCATGGCTGGAAGGGCGCGGCGAAGGGGCAGAGCGTCGAAGTACTCTTCAACAGCTATTGGGGAGACGGATTTGCGGAGGGCGTAGCCTACCTCGTGGTCAGCCCGCGGCAGGTCGGCAAGCTCTTCTGGGCGCCGCTTTGCGGCCATACTCTTGATGTGAAACACGCCGCCGATATCGGCAGCCTCACTATGCTGGAGCAGCTGATCGGTATCGGGGCCGTTAAACCTTGAATCGGTCGAACACCCGGCCGAAGCGCGGTCCGGAAAATCGATTAGCCGGAAGCTGCCCAAATCCTCCGATTCGTCGTCGGTCGTAAAGGGCCCCGCGAACATGGTCTGGTCGTCGAATCCCTTCAGGTAGTCGAGATGCGCCTTCCGGTATTCGTCCCGCAAGGCCGCGGAATTCGGTTCGTCGTGAATCAATATGGATTTGTTCTGGCATCCCTCTTGGCTTGATAGCTGGCTGCCGCAATTATTCCCCAGATGGCTGCCAACCTGGCTGTTTTTATAGTCGTCGGGCTTCACATAAGAACCCGGCCTTGTGCCTCTCGATCGACAACACGGGTTATGATCGAGATCATCAGCGGCGGCTTTAATCCCTGCCGACCCGCCCGCGGTAGCTATTGCTAAGACGATGATACTCTCCGTTGCCGGCCTCATGGCGGAGGGGCAATTAGGCATGTCGTTGAATTAATGTCCGCTTGTAGCCAATTCACCGGCCGCCCGAAAAGCCGAAAAACGCCATTCACAAGATTAGGGCATCAACCCGAGGACTAGTGCGGCGGTCCTATCTGCTGCTCGACCTGTCGGCGGCGATAATTGAAATAGATGCAACACCCGGCGAGGACGAGAGCGCCGATGCCATACGGGCCTTCGCCGTGCATGACGAATGCGGGAATGAACAGGGCGAAAGAGGCGATGCCGGATATGATGCACGCGAGAAGGTAGCGCTGTGCAAGCCGTTGAAGGTCCTGGTGACTAGATGACATTTTGCAACTTCGGAGTAACCCTCACCCTTCCCGGAGCTGTTGCAGCCGTGGCGCGTTCGCTTCGATCACGTGTTCCTGGTAGGCCGGGCGCGCGGCGAGGCGTTCGTAGTAGGCTTCGACATTGGGGTGAGCGGGCCGGTTCGGGGTCCAGTTGATCCAGCGGTCGGTCAGCGAGCCTGCCGGGAAGTCCGCCATGGTCAGCCGGTCGCCGCCGAGATAGTCGTTCTCCGCCAGATGCGCGTCGAGGATATCGTACATGGCACTCGCCTGTTTCGTCGCCTCGGCGATCTTGGCATCGTCGCGGTCCTCCTTCGCCACCCGGAAGAACTGGTCGAGGAAGACCGAGTTGAACGCGGCGAGGTTCATCGAGCTCCAGTCCATCCATTTGTCGGCCGCCGCGCGGGCGTGCAGGTCTTCGGGATAGAGGTCGCCCATGCTGTACTTGGCGCAGAGGTAGCGGGTGACCGCACCGGATTCCCAGAGCGTGAAGCCGTCTTCTTCCTCGAGGGTCGGCAGGCGGCCGTTCGGGTTCTTCGCCCGGTATTCCGGATCGTCGTTGCCGCCGAACGGGCCGCCCCAGTCGATCCGTTCGTAGTCGACGCCGATCTCACCGAGGCACCACGTCACCTTGATGACGTTCGAGCCGTCTTTCCGTCCCCAAATCTTAAACATCGCTCACCCTCCGATTATCCGTTCGGTCATAAAATAGGTACACCTGCACGCGCCGCAAGCGCAGGATCAGCGCGCCGATGATGACGAGGTCCCACCCGTTGGCGAGCGCGCCCGCCAAACTCCGGGATTGTGTCCGTTCTGGCGGGTAGTTGGCAATCACAACCTGGGGGCCGCGATTTCTCGAACCGGCTAATACCGCGTTTTGGAAGTCTATCAAAACGGAACGGTCCGAATTGCATAAAGGCTTCAATCCTTGGGACATGATCACCCAGCCTGATTTGCTCAGAGATCTGATGAGAAGGGCGGGTATCGGTGATTGCGAGATCGAAGCCGAAGTGGCTTGGCACCCGATCCCTTCGCCTGGCGATTGGCGGAAGATCGTGCGTGGCACCGGCGTCATCGTCTTGCGTTCGACGGTTCACAATCAGAAAGGTGCGTTGTGCATGGAGGGGAAAATCCGTTTGCGTGTCGCCAAGCGGGACTGGAAATCCCAAAAATAGATTTCGGCGCAAACATATACAACGCCTGATAGTTTGAACTAGATGTAATTAACGGAAAATAAACAATAAATCGGCATTATTCATGCCTATTTTGTAAACTGACGCAGACATGGCATGGCGGAATCGAATTTCTCCGACCGAATTTTGACTGGCCTTATCCGTTCAGCACACCCGCGAACGCGTGCGTCCCGGCTGAATATATTGTCATGGTTCCGGCGCACCGAGCGTTCCCAATTGGACGCGATTCGCATGCTTGCGGAGCAACTGCAGGAAGGTTTTGCACTCTACGGTTCCGATGATCGCCTGGTGTTCGCAAATCAGGAATATGTCCGGCTGCATAAAAACCTCGAGGATATGCTCAAGCCTGGCATGCTGTTCGAGGACATGATCCGCGCCAGTGTCGCGCGGGGTCAAATAGCCGGCGCCGCCGGACGCGAAGAGGAGCACATTCGCGACCGGTTGGCGCAACATCGCAATCCGTCCGGATCGATTCACCGGACCTTGTCCGACGGCACCTCCTACATCATTAAGGAAAGCCTTCTGCCGGATGGCAGCGTCGCGGTGACGCAGACGGACGTGTCGGAAATGACCCAGGCCAAGGAAGCCTTGCGGATTGAACAGGAGCGCTTCAAGGAGCTTGCCGAGATCGCGTCCGACTGGTTTTGGGAGACCGATGCCCAACACCGGATGACAACGGTCGTCGCGCCAGTAGAAAAGATCGGCATGTCCCTGGATATCATGCGGGGTAAGACGCGTTGGGAGATGGCCAATGCGGATCCGGAGAAGGAAGCCAATTGGGCCGAGCATTTGGCGGACCTCGATGCGCGCCGGCCGTTTAGGGATTTCCGGTATAGCGTGGAGTTGCAAAATGATCACGACGTCTATCACCGGGTAAGCGGGCAAAGCGTCCTGAACGACGCTGGGCAAGTTCTGGGGTATCACAGTTTCAGGCGCAATGACGGCAACCGGCGGCATTTCAGCGCCAGCGGTCACCCGGTCTATGACGCCCGCGGCGGGTTCGTCGGATATCGCGGCATGGCGCGGGAAATTACCGAAGAAGTCATTGTCCAGGAGCAAGCGCGGGCGGCGCACCAGCGATTGTTGGACGCGATCGAATCCCTGCCGGAAAGCTTTGTGCTGTACGACGCTGAAGACCGCGTCGTCCTTTGCAATAGCGCCAGCTACAACAAACTGCCCTGGTGTAAGACGCCGGTCGAACCCGGTATGAAGTACGAGCATATGATGCAGGAAATCGCCTATGCAGGGTTGGTGGCGGAGGCGCGCGGCCGCGAGGAGGAATGGATCCGGGAAAGCGTCGAAAAACATCGCAACCCTGCCGGTCCGCGAGAAATTCAGCGATCCGACGGGAGCTGGCTGCTGATTACGGAACGCAAGACATCGGATGGCGGCATCGTTGCGATACGGATGGACATCACCAAACAAAAGCGGGCACAGATCGACCGCGAGGAAGCGATCAAAAGGGCCGAGGAGGCAAATCGCGCGAAATCGAATTTCCTGGCCAATATGAGCCACGAATTGCGGACACCGCTCAACGCCATCATTGGCATGTCCGAAATGATGAGCCTGAAGATATTCGGGCCGATCAATGTGCCGCGATATGAGGGGTATGTTGAGTCGATTTCGATCGCCGGCCGGCACTTGCTGGAACTGGTCAACGATATCTTGGACATCTCCCGGATCGAATCGGGAAATTACACGTTTAGCCCCCAAACCATACAGCCGCTGGCGATCATCGAGGATTGCCGCCGGTTGATCCTTGAACAGCCCGGCCGCGAACACGCGGATTTGGTAGTCGACGTTGAAGACCCGCTGCCGGATATCCAGAGCGACATCCGCGCGGTTCGTCAGATTCTGCTCAACCTCATGGGGAATGCGATCAAGTTTACCCCGCTGGACAAAAAGATCTGGCTTCGGTCGGCGTCCACCGATGCGTATGTGGCGATCAGCGTGGTTGATTCAGGGCCCGGTATCGCGGATAGGGACCTGGATCGTATCATCCGGCCCTTCGAACGTGCTGACCAAAATGCTTATCTCGCGCGCGACGACGGTTTGGGGCTGGGACTGGCAATATGCAACACATTGGCCGAAGGCCTCGGCGGTGAACTGATCATCGATAGTGAATTGGGAACCGGCACAACCGTGACATTGCGTCTGCCGCGTTCTGAGAGCATCGATGCCAAGAGCGCTTAACCTTTCATTAACCAGCGGCTGCATATCCTAGAAGTTCCCCCGAGGGGGATGAACATTCTGTGCCAGTTCAGATGAACTCCTTCGCCGCCCATCTTTGAATGGGCGGCGAATTTTTCTTGCAGATTCCAGCTCAAATTTGAAGCTCGTCGCCCAATGATGGTCGGGAACTACCGTCTGTTTCGCGTCCGACGTCGGTCGCGCGCCAACCGTTCGGCCTCGGCGATTTCGTTGGGCGTCATCGAATGTGCCAGTAATTCACGGAATTTCACCGCTGCCTGCAAACCCGATTGTGCCGCCAGGTTGAACCACATTAAGGCCTGCACGGTGCTTTTCGGGACGCCTTCGCCGGCTGCATGCATGATGCCGAGTGAATATTGTGCGGCCCGGTCGCCCTGCGCGGCGGCCCGCCGATACCACAGAAGGGCTTTGGTATAATCCTTTGAAACGCCTTCTCCGAGATAATGCAGCGTGCCGAGATAAAACTGAGCATCCGTATTGCCCGTTGTCGCGGCGGCAAGAAAATATGCTGCCGCCCGCTTGTAATCGGCAGAGACGCCTTCGCCCAGAAGGTACATCCGGCCGAGATAGTATTGCGCGCCGGCATGGCCCTGGTCGGCCTCCGCACGAAAGGACCGGAGGGCTGCCGGGTGATTCTTGTTGTTGAACGCACGGAGTCCCTCGTCGAAGCCGGCGGTGGCGGTCGTGGCGCTCATCGCATGCAAGAGTGCGAATAGGCCGAGGGATCGGGCCTTTTTTAGCGTCGAAGAAATCGCGGCGGCTGCTAACAGGGTTGCTGGCCTTGATTAGAATAAATTGGAGGGCGGATGAGCATCGTCTGATACACTTGGTAATACCACATGCAATTGGGGCCGGCAGCGTGAAAGCATGAATCGAATCCAGTATTTTCTCGTCATTTGTATTGCGAGCGCAATCTGTGGGGTGATCTATCCCGCAACCGCATTGGGCCCGGGTCCGCGCGCATTGGGTTGGGCGGAACATGTTCTGATTTTGCCGGAAATGCTGAAAATGAAAGCAAAGTTGGATACGGGTGCCCAGACCACCTCTATCGACGCCTTGAATATTACTCGATTTGAGCAAAATGGCCGTCCATGGGTGCGTTTCTCGATAGCGGATCGAGAAGGCGAGTCGGCGGTACTCGAAAGGCCGGTCGTCCGGATCGTCAAGGTGAAGCGCAGCGGTCTCAAGGGGCTGCATAGACCCGTGGTTATGCTTGCGTTGTGTCTCGACGGGATTTTCAGGGAGGTAGCGGTTACGCTCGCCAATCGTTCCAATTTGCGCTATCCGCTGCTGATCGGCCGGTCGGCGATGGAGGGGCGGTTCATTGTGGATTCAGCCCGCAAATACACCGCAAAACACCACTGCTTCCGCGGCCGCTAAGCGGCTGGCGCAAGAATCGGCGCTTCTGGGATTGCCGTGCACCGGCGGTCCTTATTTCCAGCAAGAAAATCAGTTCTATCATCCTAAATGTCTCTGGCATTCATACGGCCGTAATGGCCTAATCAGGGGTAAATTTGGTGGATAAAATTCATGGTAAACCCTCGGAATACTGAGGTTTCCACGATGGGTCAGACAATTCGGGCCGCGATGGAGCGTGACGGCGAAACCTTTTACGAAGAGTTCGCAAATGCGGTCACACATGGAGTCGGTGCGGTCCTGGCGGCGGCGGCATTGGCGCTGCTTGTGGTGATCGCGGCGAGCACGGGCAGCGCCTGGGCCATCGTCGCCAGCTCCGTCTATGGCAGCACCCTGTTTTTGGCCTTTTTTTCGTCGTCGGTTCATCACGGGAGCTGGCATCTACCGACCAAATCGGCCTTTCTGGCGCTCGATCATTGCGCAATTTTTCTATTGATTGCAGGCACATATACGCCGATTACCCTGCTCGCTTTTCCTCAACCTCTCGGTTGGGTCTTGTTCGGCATCATCTGGAGCTTGGCGATTATCGGTATTTCGGTCCGTCTTTGGCTCGGCCGGCCGCATTGGTTTCTCGTGCCGGTCTTCCTCATCATGGGATGGCTGGGGTTCTTTTGGGTCGATATCTTTTTCGAGCATATGGGGACCGCAGGCTCCTGGCTGATTCTATCCGGCGGTATCGCCTATACCTTGGGCGTCGTGTTTTATCTATGGCGCAGCCTGCCCTTCAACCATGCGATCTGGCATCTATGGGTGCTGGCGGGGAGCATCTGCCATTTCGTGGCAATTGCCCTCTACGCGGTGCCGCAGGCCGCCTGATTCGCCATTCCGACTCCAAAACTTGTGCCAACATTGCGTATTTGAGTTAGGGTTTTAACCTTGGCTCCATTGCCCCTGGATCGGCCGGGTGCGGGCGCCAAAATGAGGTTTTCCATGGCCAAGAAATATCATCTGATCAGTTCTGTCACTTGACCCTGGGTACAGCGCGCCGTGATTGTTTTGCGTGCCAAGTCCGTGGATTTCGACGTGACCTACATCAATCTTCGGGAAAAACCCGATTGGTTCCTGAAGATTTCACCGCACGGCAAGGTGCCCGTTCTGGTGGTCGACGAGCAGCCATTGTTCGAATCCAATGCCATCGCCGAATATCTCGATGAGGTAATCGCGCCGAGGCTCCATCCGGAAGATGCCATTCAGCGGGCGCGCCATCGCGCTTGGACCGATTTCGTCCCGGATTTCGCGCGCGGATTGAGTGGCATTTACTACACCAAGACCTCCGAAGAGATGCAAGAAGGGCTGAAATCCGCCCCGCAGCGGGTGGCGAAGCTGGAGGAAGCGATCGCCAAAGAACGCGGCAACGATGGCCCCTATTTTAGCGGCGATTCGGTGTGTCTGGTGGATGCGGCGTATGCCCCGTTCTTGCAACGCTTCGCCTTCGTCGAGGCCAAGCTTCAGACCGGTCTGCTGAAGGATTTCCCTCTGGTTCAGGCCTGGTCCGATGCCCTGCTGTCGAATGATGGCGTGACCGGCTCGGTGGCGCCGAGTTTCCCGGACGAATTCGTCGCCAGTCTGAAGCGGCGCGAGTTCTATGTGGGGACATTGTTCGATACGGAAAGCGCCGCCGCCGAATAGTGCTGCGAGCCCGCTTCGGCGTTCCAGCCATTGGTCGCCGGCTGAAATGCCGGAGATGCGGCGCAAAGTGGTGCGTTTCTGTTTCATTTGGCCGGGGCGCATCGAATGTCGAGCGGTATGGCGCGGTCGGCGAAGTAGACCTGTCCGGCGGCATCCCCGGACACGGTTTGGCACTCAATGTGCCGCCGGTGCCGTGCTGGCGCGTTCGGCCGCTCGCGTGACGACGACTGCCTCGCCTGTTTGTCGCCGTCGCGGATCCCCATGAAACGCAACACCTTTGCATCGCGCGCTGGCGGTCGGATAGGGTGGGTGATGGTGCGAATAAACGGAGGAGATTGTTTCAGTGTTTCAGAAGGATCGTTTTGTGGACGACTGCAAGGCAGCCGTTGGGGAAGGACAGCGCGCGGTGCGCGAGCTTATGCTGGAGGCGGTGGCCGATCCATCGGGTATTATTTCGGAACTCGGGGAGCCGACCAAAGCCGGCGTCTATCCGATTCATCATGCGGACGATTTGACTGTGATCAATTTCGTCTGGGCGCCCTGCATGACCCTGTTGCCCCATAACCACAAAATGTTCGCCGTAATCGGCATTTACGGCGGGCGCGAGGACAACATGTTCTGGCGGCAGATCGAGGATGACACAGGCGCCGGCCCCCAGATCGAGGCCGCCGGCGCAGAATCCATGGGGACGGGGCAGGTGGCGACCTTAGGTCCCGACATCATCCATTCGGTGGCCAATCCGATCACTAAATTGACCAGTGCGATCCACGTCTATGGCGCCGACTTCTTCAATCCGCCCGAGCCGCGCAGCCAATGGGATCATGAGACATTAACCCGACAGCCCTGGGATATGGAGCATACCCGCGCTGTCTTTCGCGCCGCCGAGACACGCTATAGCGCCGGACTCGCGGCGGGCGCAGCGGACCTCTGAAACTTCACTCAAATTAAGA
>CAJHYV010000300.1_pt1 | contig 13874 bp, 14 predicted proteins | sample 9198851 | NCBI WGS metagenome assembly CAJHYV01 (sample SAMEA7708375, study PRJEB35096) | sediment metagenome | biome: marine neritic benthic zone biome [ENVO:01000025]; feature: sediment [ENVO:00002007]; material: shallow marine sediment [ENVO:03000034] sea grass bed [ENVO_01000059] ...
GATCTAACATACGATCAAAGAAGGTCTCGAAACCGCCAGCCCTCTGGCGGATTTTTTGTGCCGCCGGTATGGCCAACAAACAAGGAGCACGTACCTGTGTTGGAAAATACTGACGACATTCGCATTCGCAATATCGAGGAATTGGACACGCCGGCCGAAATCATGCGCGAATTCCCGCGCAACGACATTTCCACGCGCACGGTGACCGGTGCGCGCAGCGCCCTCCAGCACATCATCCACCATCGAGACGACCGGTTGGCGGTCATTATCGGCCCCTGTTCGATCCACGACCCGAACGCCGCGATCGACTATGCCAACCGCTTGGCCGAGCTGCGCCAACGTCTCGGCGACACATTGGAGATCGTCATGCGCGTCTACTTCGAAAAACCTCGCACCACCGTAGGATGGAAGGGATTGGTCAACGATCCCAATCTCGATGGCAGCTTCCAAATCGAACAAGGGTTGCGTCTCGCCCGCGGTCTATTGCTGGACATCAATAATCTTGGCCTCCCCGCGGGGTGCGAATTCCTCGAAATGACCACGCCGCAATACATCGCCGATCTGGTGTCGTGGGCGGCCATCGGCGCCCGCACAACGGAAAGTCAGGTGCACCGCGAGATGGCGTCAGGCGTTTCCTGCCCAGTGGGATTCAAGAACGGAACAAATGGCGACGTGCAGATTGCCGTCGACGCGGTAAGTTCCGCCTCCCAGCAACACCACTTTCTCGCCGTGACAAAAGACGGACGATCAGCGATCGCCGCGACTGCCGGCAACAAGGACTGCCATATTGTTTTGCGCGGCGGCAAGACGCCAAATTTCGACGCCGCCAGCATCGACGCCGCATGCGACGTGGCGCGGCGGTCCGACCTGACGCCCGCAGTGATGATAGACGCCAGTCATTCCAACAGCGCCAAGGACCCGGACAACCAGCCTGGTGTGATTGAAAATGTCGCGCGCCAGATTGCCGCCGGTGACGGCCGTATCATCGGTGTCATGGTTGAAAGCAACCTTGTCGGCGGGCGCCAGAACCTCGTTGCCGGGCAGCCGCTCAAATACGGACAGAGCATTACCGACGGCTGTATCGACTGGGAGACCTCGGTCACGGTTCTCGAGCGCCTCGCCGCGGCAGTCGCGCAACGCCAGCGAACGGCTACCGCTACCGGCTAGGCAAATTCGACGGCGGAAATGGAAGCGGCGCCAGTACCCACGCACGGTCGCCGCGTTGCCTTGCGGCAATCCGGCGGGTTACATAGTCGGGTCGGCAATTCGAGCCGGCCATGGGCGTGTCGACGTCACCAATCAGAACACCGGTGTAAGCGACCCGCAGGTCCCTTTCGTCGAAATTCGCCGGGAGCACCGAGAATGAACGCAATCGATCTGAGCGGACAGAAGGCGGTGGTCACCGGCGGCGCCAATGGCATTGGCTATGCGGTGGCCGAACGGCTCTGCCGCTCGGGCGCCATCGTGGCGATTTGGGATTTGGACGTCGCGCTCGGCGAAAACGCCGCGGCAAAACTGGGCGACGCCGGAAAGGCGGTATTCCATGGGGTCGACGTCACCGATGCGGGCGGCGTGATCGAGACGCTGGCACGGACCGAGCAGGACATCGGGCCGGTCGACATTGTCGTCAACAGCGCCGGCATCGCCGGCATGAACACGACGGTCGAGGATTACCCCATCGAGGAATGGAACCGCGTCATCAACATCAATCTGAACGGCACCTTCTACGTCAATCGCGCCGTCGTGCCGGGCATGCGGGAACGCAACTATGGGCGGATCTGCAATATCGCCTCGATCGCGGGCAAGGAAGGCAACCCCAACGCCGCCGCCTACAGCGCATCGAAGGGCGGTGTCATCGCACTGACGAAATCGCTGGGCAAGGAACTCGCCGCCTATGACGTCTCGGTCAATTGCGTGACGCCGGCAGCGGCGCGCACACGGATATTCGACCAGATGACCGAGGAGCACATCGACTTCATGTTGTCGAAAATTCCACGCAACCGTTTCGTCGAGGTCGAGGAAATCGCGTCGATGATCGCGTGGATCGTCTCCCGGGAAAACAGCTTCACCACCGCCGCCGTCTTCGATATTTCCGGCGGGCGGGCGACGTACTGACGCAGATGCCGCGCGCCTCGGTGGGCGGGGCCGAGAAATAGGAAAGCAAACGATGGCGTATCATATCTATGTCACCGTGTCGGGCGAAGACCGTATCGCACGGATTTCAATGAATCCCGATTCCGGCGCGCTGCAACGGATCGCAGTGCACGAAGCGGGCGCCGTGCCCATGTAGGTGAAGATTATTGCGGCGGAATAGCGGGACGCGCGTCACAGCCCATAGTAGAGCGGCGCGAAGAGACTGAAGCTCACCCAGACCAGCACCAGCAACGGCACGCCCAGCCGCATGAAATCGACGAACCGGTAGTTGCCCGGCGCCATCACCAGCAGGTTGGTCTGATACCCCATCGGCGTCGCGAACGCGCTGTTCGCGGCGAAGATGACGGCCACGGCAAAGGGCTCGTAGGGCAGGTTCAAGCTGTCCGCAATGGACACGGCGATCGGCGTAAAAAGCACCGCGGTCGCCTTCGAACTGATCGTATTCGCGAGAATCGCGACGAGAGCAAAGAACACCGAAAGCACCACGGCCGGTCCGGCGTCACCGACGATTACGAGCAACAGATCGGCAAGCACCTTGGCCCCGCCCGTTTCGTGAAGGGCTGCGCCCATGGCCAGGGCCGCGACGATCATCAAGACGAGATCCGAATCGATCGCCCGCAACGCGCGATTCACCGAAAGGATGCCCGCCGCAACCATCAAGCCGGCGCCGCATAACGCGGACACCACGATCGGCACCATCCCGGTCGCCGCCGACACCACTACCGCACCGAATATGGCCAGCGCCGGCATGGCATGATGCGTCGCCGGCAATTCGCTCGCGGACCACTCGATCAGCAGGACTCCAGGCGCGGAACGGAGCTCCCGGACAGCCGCCGGTCGGCCCTGGACAAGCAGAATATCCCCCGCCTCCAACGGAATTTGCGTGATCCGTTTTCGGATCATGCTGTAGCGGCGCTGAATGCCAATCACGATGCAGCGATGCTGATAGCGGAATCCAATGCGCTCCAGCGTTCTGCCGATCATAGGGGAATTCGGCGTGACCATGAGTTCGGCAAGCGCCTGACGGCGGTCCCGCTCGCCGGACGTATCCTCCGGCGGCGCGGTTCTTCTTTTCAATTCGGGGTGGAGCAGTTCCGACGCCCCACCCACCGCCTCGGTCAGCGCATCGCGGGTTGCAAAGACAACCAGCACGTCGCCGGCGCTCAACTGAAAATCATCGTCGAAGGGCGGGACGAATGCGTGTTCGCCGCGCTGTATCAAGCGCACCGAGGTTTCGCGTAATTCCGGGAAGGCGCCGCCGCGCGACTGCATTCCGTCCAGCCGGGAACCCGCTTCAACGGTGATCTGCGCGGCAAACTGACGGCCGTGGCCGGGCCGCCGGTTGAACGTGCTCGTTCGATTAGGAAGCAGAAATGGCGCAACAACGATCAGAAATATCAGCCCCAACCCCGCGAGAACGAGTCCGGGAACCGTAAAATCAAAAAAACCGAACCCGGTATGGCCCAGCGATACCAGAGACTCGGAGACGAGAAGATTGGTGCTCGATCCGATCAGGGTCGTCATGCCGCCGAGTATCGCGGCATAGCTCAAAGGCAGCATAAGCTTGCTTGGGGCCCGCCGAGTGCGCTGCGAAATTTCATGCAGGATCGGGATGAAAATGACGACGATCGGCGTGTTGTTGATGATGCCGCTCAGCAAGAGCGCGATCAACATCGCAAATCCACCCGCGAGGACGGCACTGCCCTTCGCATGGGCCAGCAATTGGCCGGCGCAACGTTGCAACAGCCCTGTCGCCGCAAGACCGCGGCCCAAGATCATCAACCCGATCAGCGCTAGCAAAGCCGTGTTGGCGAAGCCCGCCAGCAATTGGGACGGGCCCAAACGATTGGCGCCGCCCGCGTCGGCTACAGGCACAATTTGGAAGACCAGCATGAGAACGCAGATTGCGCCCAGGGAAATGAGGGACAGGGGTGCCCGTTCCCGCGCAAACAGGACCATCGCCGTGATGATGACGGCGAATGTTGCCCACATTCCTATTGCCTGTGTTGTCATGGTCTGGCGCCCGAAAACCCGAATCTTCCTGCCTCACTGGACCCAGTGCCCAGTCTAGACCATTTGAATTTGAATTGACTCCCATTGCTGAACGCAATGGCAACGAGCCCACTGTCGAATGCTTGCTTCTTCACCCCACAAAGCTGTGTTCAAATGAGCCGTACAGTCTTGCATTGCTCAAGGCATGCCAAAGGAGCTCGATATGGAAGACCACATCTATCGCGTAATTCGGGTTGTCGGGACATCGAAAGACAGTGTCAGCGACGCAATCGACAAGGCAATCGCCCGCGCTTCAAAGAATCTCAAAAATTTGCGTTGGTTTGAAGTCGTCGAAACGCGCGGCATGATCAAGGATGGCAAAGCCGAGAATTATCAGGTGACGCTCAGAGTAGGTTTCACGCTCGACGAGGATTGAGCGTTCTCAACGAACAAGATTCACGGCGCCGCCGCGAGCCTCGACTCACGCCTCCACTGCAACGCCCGAACGCGCGGTTTGGTCCCGCCGCGCCGTCGCATCGGCCTCCGGCGTCCAGTCGTGTTCCATCATCGAGGTGCGCCAGTGAACGCGATGCTCATCGGGCGGATAGTCGCCCGTCGCGGCGTGCACGACGCAGCGGTTATCCCATATGACCAGGTCGCCGACCCGCCATTTGTGGCGGTAGTCGCCGTCGGGCGATTCGATATAGCCCTTCAACTCGTCGATCAGCGCGTCGCCTTCCGCCCCGTCCATGCCCACAATTTCCATCACCTGGCCCGGATTGAAATAGATTGCCTTCCGCCCGGTTTCCGGATGGACCCGGACCAGATCGTGCACCGCGGGCGGACGAACACGGTCCTCTTCCTCGAGCAGTTGAACCTCCCGCTTGAGCCGGCCGCCATATTTGTAAGTCGCCCGGAGCCCCTCGATACGGCGCTTCAGGGTTTCCGGCAGCATGTCGTAAATCGTATAGGCGCTGGTGAAGAGCGTGTCGCCGCCACGGCTCGGGATGGCGCGTGAATAGAGCTGCGTCGCCATGGCCCGCACAAAGTCGTAGGACGTGTCGGTATGCCAGACCGCGCCCCGCTTTAGCAGACTGGGAGACGGCTTATCCTCGGCGCCGATCTTCGTATCGACGATCTTGTTGTCCATGATCATCAGCTCGGGCAAGACGGGATGGCGGCTCTTGCGCACGATATGCGGCCGCAGCGGCCCGTACCGGCGGCCATGGGCGAGAAAATCCTCCATGGCGAGGTCCTGATCACGGAAGACGAGTACGATATGGTCCAGAAAGGCCTGGTGAATTTGTGAGAAGTCCTCGTCATCAAGGGATTTGAGATCGACGCCGGCTATTTCCGCGCCGAGCGGCCCATCGAGGGGGCGAACGTCCACCATGATTGCAGTCCCTCCATCGTCTTCAACGAAACGCCAGTACGCTCCTGGGTGGCATGGCTCAAAATCAGGCCGGGGACGGAATCGGTCCTAGTGCGGTTTGTCTCCGCAGACCGTGACGCGATAACCGAAGCGGCGCTGCGGAAAGTAGTCCCACATGGCGTGATGCAGGACGCACCGATTGTCCCAAAAGGCGATCGAGTTCGCCTCCCATTTGAAGCGGCACTGCCACGCCGGCTTCTCGATATGCCGGTAGAGAAATTCAAGCAGGCCATCGCTTTCATCCTGCGATAGCTGCGCGATTTTAGACGTGAAGATGCGGTTCACGAACAAAGCCTTTCTCCCGGTCTCCGGATGGGTGCGCACGACCGGATGTTCGTTCCTCGGGAAGGTCTTCGACGAATCATTCGTCCTGGGCCGGTAATGCTCCCCATCGTGAAAGGCGGTGAGGCCGTCAAGAAAATCGCGCATTGAGTCCGAGAGCGCCTCATAGGCGCTGTACATGTTGGCGAACAGGGTGTCGCCGCCGCCGTTCTCGGGCACTTCCTGAAGATGCAGAATGGAGCCCATGGGCGGTTCGGCGTCACAGGTCACGTCCGAATGCCATTCCGAACCAGATATGCGCGTCGAATTCTCATCTGCCTTGATGGCGATGACGTCCGGGTGTCCCTCCACGGGATTGCTCGGTTGCGGATGAACGTGCAGCTTACCGAAATGCCGGCCGAAATCCTTGTGCTGGTCGAGCGTCAAATCCTGGTCGCGGAAGAAAATGACAAGATTGTCGAGCAGCGCCTGATGGATTGTTTCCACCTGACTGTTGCTGAGCCCTTTCGCAATGTCCACACCGAAGATCTCGGCGCCAATTGACGGTGTCAGCTTACGCACTTCGACGGATTGATCGCTCATGGCAGCACAGTCCCCATATTTCCCGTTGGTACCGGTCGGCGGCGAACCGGTCTCCCCTACACCATAGCGCGGAGTTTCCATGCCGCCAATCGACGCCGCTTGGTTAGGGCGAAAGAGCGAGCGCATTTGTCTGCTTCGGGTCAGGTGCGGGCGACCTTCGCCCTTGGCCGCTGATGAAGGCGTGAGGTTGACGCCCTCGACCGTTTCTCCTCGCCGGAGCCGCTGCAATATCGGGCATCGAACCAAAGTCAGGTTCATATGTGCGTGGTTTGCTATGCGTTATTTTAAACACTATCCTCAATAAAATTCAGGCGCTTCCTCGAGATATTGGAATGGGAAGCTCATTCAGGGAGTAATATGTATGCGGGTCATTCTTTTTGCGCCGCTGTTTGTGTTTTTGCAGATCGCGTCGAGTGCTGCTGGCGAGTTGACCGGAACGTTGAAGCGGATCAACGATACCGGGCAAATAAATCTCGGCTTCCGTGCGGCGGAGCCGCCCATGTCGTTTCAAGATAAATCTGGGAAAGTGGCCGGCTACTCGATTGACATTTGCGACCACATAGTTGCCGCGGTGAAACAAAAATTGGGCCGATCCGATATCTCCGCAAATTATGTCCCTGTTACAGCGAAGAACCGCTTTAGCGCCATAGAAAAAGGCACCATCGATATTCTGTGTGGTGCAACAACCAAGACGCTCGGCCGATCCGAGCGGGTCGGCTTCACTCAGCTTACATTTGTGACCGGCGCTTCGTTATTGAGCCTGGATGATGCCAAAGTTTCGAGAATTTCCAAACTTAAGGGCAAGCGGGTAGCGGTCGTAGCCAACACGACGACCATCGAAGCGCTCGAAGCGGCCCTGAAGAAACTGCTGATCGATGCCAAGGTCGTCCCCGTTGAGTCGGCGAAGGCGGGCATGGCCGCGCTAGACAAGGGTGAGGTCGATGCCTTTTCATCGGATCAGATCGTGCTGATTGGCCAAGTGATCCTCCGGCAGGATCAAGACAAGTATCATGTATCCCAGCAACTGTACTCCTTCGAGCCATTCGCCCTGGCCGTCCGGCGTAATGATGCGGATTTCCGGCTGGTTGCGGATTCTGCGATTGCGCGGCTGAGCCGCAATGGCCAGATTGCCGGGCTCTATCAAAAGTGGTTCGGGCGTTTTGGATTGAAGCCGCCGGTGGCCCTTAAGGCGCTCTATCAACTGAACGCAACACCGAAATAGGCGCCCCGCGCTATAGGCCGAAATGCCGTTTGTTGGACCCGAACGCCCTGGACGCGATCAACACCGGTGATCCGGTCAAAATTCATGACGCCGGTACGAGGCGATGCAGCCTCTGGTTCTATTTCTGCATTTCGGCTATGAAAAATGTCAGGGTCGCCGTCAGTCCCGCCACAAACTCCTCCGCCTTGGCGGGATCTTTTGGAGCGCCTCTCACTTTTTGAAATACATTTCCCCATACCGGCATCGTCGTCTCTCCGTGGGCTCGAACCGTACGTCTGCCGTCGATCACTCGAGAAACTCTCTTATAAGGAAAAACCCCCTTGTTTTCCTTGGCAAGCTTCGTCAAATCGGAAGGCTGTATCCTCAGGTACCGTGTCATGATCCCATTGCCCTTGCCGTCCGTACCATGGCATGAGGCACAGTTCTCCAGGTAAAGCTTCTTGCCCACCACCGATACATCGGCTCTTGCCGGAGACAGAATCAAAGTGAAAGCCAATCCGCCGATCGCATAGCCAGCGAAAGACATTATCTTTTTAAACGACATACTGTTCCTCTCTTGCCTGGTCGCCGCGATCTGGCACCGTTAGAATCAGGTGGACAATATTGTCATTTTGCAAATTGACCGTAAACATATGGAATGACCTAATATCCCTGTATAAGGACCGGGATGAACCGGAATATTGGTATTCCCAGTTCGCCAGGAATTGCTTGGCCGGATTGTCATAGCCGCCGAGAATTGGGTGAATCACGTCTAGAAGTAGCCGCACAAATGATAAAGAGCATTATAAGAACCAAAGTCCTGCTTGTAGCGCTGGTTCTGCCATTAACCGCAGCCTCCGCCCAGAAAGCTTCCCCCGACATGAATCTGCTTTGCGGAAAATCCGCTGAAGTACACGAGAGCGATCGCGCGTGTTCTTGGGGTACAAGGATGTCCCCGTGGAAATTCTCCATCACCGAAGACCCGATAACCGAGGAGAGATCATTCACGGTCGAGACAGTCGATTTTGTTATTGGCGCGCTTCTATCGATTAAATGCCAACAAACCGGCAGCCTGAACGTTTCAATGCTGATGCTGGGCAGAGTGCTGTCCCTGACCGGCGCAAAGGGGAAGCTCGGTAAAGAAATCGATGTCCCGGTCGTATACCGCACAGACAAGAACAAGCATGTGAAAGAAATGTGGCGTACCGGAAAATTCGAAGCGCATGACGATTCTCGTGGCGATTTGATTCTAGGAGCAATGACCAAGACACCAGAACAGGCTGCCGTTCTCGCAAATGCCCTTTCAAAAGGAAAAGAGCAGGCTGTAATACGGGTGGATCACGTGACCGCCACCTTCAATCTAAAAGGCTCGACGAGTGCGATCGATACGCTCCGGAAAAAATGTGACTTTTGAACAAGTCGCTATAACGCGCCGATAATCGCCAAAGACCGCCAAGAACCGAACGAACGCCTGAATGCCGGCAGGCACTATCGCACGTCGATCAATCCCTCTTCCGTCGCCTTGATCTGCAGCGCCAGATACTTCGAATAGATCCGGCATTGCGCAAGACTGCCGGCCATAAACCACAGACCGTCTTGCGCCGTGCGTTTCCACATATTGGCCATTTCGCCTACGTCGTCGATTCCCCAAACCGGACCGACGCGGTCGGCCACCGCATCGCCAAGTAGGCGGCGAACAAGTTCCTGTTGGGTATGGTATCCGGTGGCCAGAACGAGCAAGTCGGCCGGCACCGTCGTGCCGTCGTTCAGCAGTGCGCCATCCGCTGTAAAGCGTTCGATCGTATCGAACTGCAGAAGGCCGATCTCGCCGTCAATGATGAGGCCCGAGCACCCGGCGTCGAGGTAGTATCCCCCGCCGCGCCGCCGGTATTTCATTTGATGGCCGGTCTTGTCCTCGCCCAGGTCATATTTGAAACCACGTGCGATCAGCGCTTCGATCAGCTCCTTGTCATACTCAACCATACGCTCGACCGCCATCTGGTAGCCGCGAACGATCAATGGATACGTGGCCGTGGCCGCGAACAGATCGCTGTCCTCAAGCGGCGCACCCTCGTCATAGAGCGCGTAATTCAGTTTGGCGCTCGGGTCGATGCTGACCACCGTGCCGGAGCCGCGTTGAATGATGGTCGTGTCCGCGCCGTGACTGTGCAGATCCTGGGCGACATCGTGACCACTGTTGCCGGTGCCGAGCACCAACGCCCTTTTACCCCGCCATGCCGAACCGTCGGTAAAGCTGTGCGAATGGATGACCTCACCGGAAAAGTCATCCAGACCGGGTAGCGAGGGCATCTTGGGAATGCCGCTGACGCCATTGGCGAAAACAACGTGACGCGGGCGCAACGTACGCTCGGTGCCATCCGGCCGACGGACGACGGCGGACCAACATTTTGCCTCATCGTCATAGGCCCCGCGCACGAATTCGGTGCCGGTCCAGAAATTAATCGACATCGCATCGGCGTAGGATTCGAACCAATTCCCCAACATGTCCTTGGGAACGTATTTCGGCCAGGTCGGCGGAAACGGCATATAGGGCAGATGATTGACATGTATCTGATTGTGCAGCGCCAGCGAATGATAACGCGTGCGCCAGCAATCCCCGATGCGCTCGAGGCGGTCGACCACCAATGTATCGACATCGAGCTGGCCGAGCCGCGCCGCGATGCCGAGACCCGCCTGACCGCCGCCGACGACGAGCACGGCGGGCTCGCGGTCCGCATAGGCCTGACTCTTGAGCCGTTGATCCAGCCAGTTCTCGCCGCCGAAATTCCGGGAATAGGCCTCCCCGGTCGGCCGCCGTTCACCGACGTGTTCCTCGAAGCCTTTCAGCTCATCAAGCGCGGTCAGCAAGATCCAAGCACGGACGGCACCACCCGCTCCCGCCGTATCGTCGGTTATCAGCCGGACAACGCCGTTGCCGCGCCCGACATCCGTCTCGAACTCGATAATCGCCTCGATCACGTCGATACCGAGCCGACGGGTACGGCGCGGCGGTGTCCGGTTTGCGGAAATCATGAAACCACGCGCGTTGACAGATTTCTGCGCCGAAATCATCGCCGTGGCGATTTTGCCGGAACCGATGAACGGGCTGATATGCCAGGTGAATGCAACAAGATCTCGCCAGTGGCTATCCGGCTGGAACAGCTCTTCTATGGCGTTCGTGTCTTGCGCGTGAAGCGCAGCCTCGAAGGTGTCGAGCCAATGCGACACGAGCGACTCAGCACCGTCGGCAGGGCGCTCGCTCAGGGCGGCGAGGTCAATGTCGTTCATGGAATTCCTCTTGTACGGGCGCCGGCCCATCCGCACGCGCGGCACAGCGCCGGAGCATCAAAGGTAGTTGAAGAATTATTGTCAAGCTACCCGCATGTGGAATGTCGACGAACGATGTCGTGAACCGATCAAGCGTCCACCGAAGACCAAAAACCCAATTACTTGGGTCGCCACTTTCGCTCGTATCCGTCCATACGGACTTTGGCCGAAATTGAACATTGAAGCACACGCCGGCAGGCATGGCATAAATCGCCCGCCACTTCATCAGGTGCGGCGATACAATACGAAGCAAGCTCGCGCCGAGCCGGATCCGCCCCAGAAGAGGGTTGAATTCACCGTACCCGTTTCGATGCCGATGGCGCGCCTTTAGCGACGAAACGATGCCCTTCGACCAGCTTGAGCAGGTCGAACGAACTGATCATTCCGACGACCCGTTTCTCATGCGTGACCACGATATGATGAATTTTGTGCCGCCGCATGGCGCGCGCGGCCGCACTCACATCGTTGTAGGCTGGCACCCTTCGCACGTCCCTGGTCATAAACTGGCTAACCGGTGTGCCGTTTTTCAATTCATTCGCCAAGTCCGCAGACGTGACAATGCCGACCGGTTCGTCGTTTGGCCCGACAACCGGTACAGCGTGAATGCGGTTCCGCCGCAACAATTCGCGCACATGCTCTACCGTGTGATGCGGTTGCGCGGATACAACACGCTTCGCCATCACATCCGCAATTTTGACGTTCATGATCTCCTCCACCGCCGAATTCGCAACGCGTCATCCTCCATTCCGGCCGATAGATAGAACGACGTTCATGGCATGATTTCAGCTGCTGGTATTTAGGAGAATTTATCTGGCGCCATCATTGATTCTGATCAAATGATGAATGCATCCGCCGGCCATCGCCGAACCGGTCCTGCAAATCGACTTCCATCACGTCGGGCTTAAAGAGGCATGCCGGTCCCGAAAACGACCATCGCTCATCCCAACTCGTATACCTCTTTCATTTTTAGCGCATCCTCGGCGCGGGTGCAGGAGAAGGTAAGAACGTTCGGCTCGATCCGAAAATGCTCGATAATCCCGTCTTGCGTAATCATCATGAACCGCTCGCTACGCTCCCCTAGAATCAGATCCGGCAACTTCGCAGCCAATCCGAGCGATCGTATAAACGAGAGATTGCCATCCGCAAGAAACAGGATTTTATGATCCGGATCGAGCTGGCGCGCCCATTCGTCGAGCACGAATGGATCGTTGGCTGCAATACACACCAATTTCGAGAACCCGCTATTCTTCAATTGCTCTGCGTTGCGGATGAAATCCGGGACATGCTCCTTCGTGCAGATGGGCGTGAAAGCGCCGGGGACACCGATCGTAACGACCCTTTCATTCGCGAACACCTTTTCCGCGTCGATCGTCTTCAACATACCGTTTTCCATATAACCAAGCGTCGCGTCCGGTATCCGCCGACCTACCAAATTTGTAGAAAACATTGACCTTCCTCACGGCTCATGAAGCAGGCAGCATCCGCCAACCGGATTAAATTACACTTAACAGTTGCGCCTGACTGCCATGACACCGCGTTCTGGCAATAACGGCGCGCCGGCGAGAGCGGCTCCGGGCGCGTCGTTTCATGCCAGCAACACGAACCGCCGGATCGCCACTACATCGATACCGATAATTCGCAGACACCTTGCACTGATACGTCCGGCCGCCGCAATCGACTAGTAAAAGACGCCGGGCGTCGAGCCGCCATCGACGCCGATTGCCTGACCGGTGACCGCCGCGGCATGGGGCGAGGCCAGAAACAGCACCATCGGCGCGATATCGCTTGGCTCCACGATACGGCCGATCGGGAAATTGGCGGTGAACGTCGCCTCCGCTTCCGCGAGACTGATGCCGCGTTCCTTGGCCCGCGCCTCCAGCCGGGCCGGGTAGCGGTCCGTCTTGGTGAAGGGCGGATGCACCACATTGACGGTGATGTTTTCGGGCCCGACATCGTTGCTCAAATGTTTGACGAAATTGGTCATCGCCGAATTGCCGAGACCGCTCGGCAGCGATGCCTTGCCGGCGGCGCGCGCCGCCGACCCGCCGATGCAAATAACCCGGCCGCCGCCGGCCTTGCGAAACCAGGGCAGCGCGGCGCGGGAGCAGCGCATATAGGCCAGCGTCTTGCCGGTCAGCCGCTCCATAAGCTGCTCGTCCGTCAAGGTTTCAAGTCCACCGCTGACACTCGTCGATGCATTGTTCACCAGCACATCGAGCCCGCCGAACGCGGCGGCCGTCTCGTCAACTGCGCGGCTGCAGCCATCCGCGGTGAACAAGTCGGCTGCGATAGCGAGCGCCTTTACGCCCGTCGCCTCGATCTCGCCCTTTACCGCCGCCAACGCATCGATATCCCGGCCGACGATCGCGACATTCGCGCCTTCCTCGGCAAATGCCAGCGCAATGGCTCGACCAATCCCGCGATTGCCGCCCGTGACAACGACGGATTTATTTTTCAGCCCCAAGTCCATGATTTGTTCTCTTAATTTGAGTGAAGTTTCAGAGGTCCGCTGCGCCCGCCGCGAGTCCGGCGCTATAGCGTGTCTCGGCGGCGCGAAAAACGGCACGGGTATGCTCCATATCCCAGGGCTGCTCCGTCAGTGTCTCATGATCCCATTGGCTGCGCGGCTCGGGCGGATTGAAGAAGTCGGCGCCATAGACGTGGATCGCACTGGTCAATTTAGTGATCGGATTGGCTACCGAATGGATGATGTCGGGACCTAAGGTCGCCACCTGCCCCGTCCCCATGGATTCGGCGCCGGCGGCCTCGATCTGGGGGCCGGCGCCTGTGTCATCCTCGATCTGCCGCCAGAACATGTTGTCCTCGCGCCCGCCGTAAATGCCGATTACGGCGAACATTTTGTGGTTATGGGGCAACAGGGTCATGCAGGGCGCCCAGACGAAA
>CAJHYV010000089.1_pt1 | contig 13833 bp, 13 predicted proteins | sample 9198851 | NCBI WGS metagenome assembly CAJHYV01 (sample SAMEA7708375, study PRJEB35096) | sediment metagenome | biome: marine neritic benthic zone biome [ENVO:01000025]; feature: sediment [ENVO:00002007]; material: shallow marine sediment [ENVO:03000034] sea grass bed [ENVO_01000059] ...
AGGATGGCGCCGGCCAGCGCGCGGCCTTGCCCGTCGATATGCTTGGTCGCGGAATAGACCACAATGTCGGCGCCCAGGATCAACGGCTTCTGCAGGATCGGTGTCGCCAGCACATTGTCGACCACGAGCTTGCCGCCCGCCGCATGGGTCAGTTCGGCGACCCGTTCGATGTCGATGATTTCCAATGTCGGGTTCGACGGGGATTCCAGAAAGACGCATTGGGTCGGCTTCGACAGCGCCTCTTCCCATTGCGCCGGATCGGTGCCGTCGACGAATTCGGTCTCGACGCCGAAGCGCGGTAGCAATTCGCTGATGATGTAGTGGCAGGAGCCGAACAGCGCGCGCGAGGCAACGACGCGGTCGCCGGCCTTGAGCAACCCGATCAGGGCGGTGAAGACCGCCGACATACCGCTCGCCGTCGCCGAACAGAACTCGGCGCCTTCCAGCAATCGCAGCCGTTCCTCGAAGGAGGCGACGGTCGGATTGCCGTAGCGGGTATAAATAAAACGGTCGGTCTCACCCTTGAAGGCGGCTTCGGCGTCCTCGGCCTGATCGTAGACGAAGCCCGAGGTGAGAAACAGCGCCTCCGCCGTCTCCCGGTGCGGCGACCGGTCGAGACCGCCCCGCACCAATTTCGTCTGGGGCCGCCAGCTATCCTTGCGGGACTGATGCGTATCCTTCATCGCGTCCTCCTTGCCGGCCGCGCCGGCATAAAAAATCCCCGACCGATTCAGGTCAGGGCTTCTCCGGAGACGCTCCGACCTTTTAGCTGGATTATTTAACGTGGCCGCAAGCCGATCGGGCCAAATCACCACGTACCAACCTGTGTAGACCCGTGTTCTGAACGAGTCAATGCAGATTATCCGTGGTGATCGATTTCACGAGGTTAATTCTCGTTATTGCAATGAGTTAGGGTGTTGTCTATGGGTTTGGATTTGGCGTTGCCATGCCCGAATATGAGCCCGGTGCGCCTTTGCATGCCCGTCATTCACGATTACCATCGACACCACAAGCCGCTATGACGGAGGCCGCCGGGAGACCGCGATGGAACTGCGCACGAAACCGCTGCACGAAAGCTTCGGGCTCGAGGTGCTCGACGTCGATCTGGCGCAGCTGGACCCATCGACCTTCGATGCAATCTACCGGCTCTGGCGCCGGGAACCCCTTCTGTTGTTTCGGCGCCAGAACATTACCGAGGATGAGATGGTCGCGTACAGCCGGGGTTTCGGGGAGCTCGAGGTGACGGTTCGCGGCGAGATGCATTCGCCGAAACATCCGGAGGTGATCTACGTATCGCCCCTGAAGCGGCCGGACGGGTCGACGCTGGGCGGGCTCGGCAGCAGCGAGCTTGTCTGGCATACCGACCAGATCTATCGGCAGCGGCCGGCGACGGGCTCGATTTTTCACGGCACGGAAATGCCGGAAGGGGCTGGTAACACGTCCTTCTGTAATATGGCGGTCGCCTATGCGGCCCTGCCGGACGATCTGCGTGCGCAGGTGGAGGGCAAACGGGCGCACTGCAAATACGGGCAGAAATGGTCGCCGAGTTTCCAGGACCTGCTGGACGAGAAGCAGGTCGAGGCGATCCACGACCGCACGCCCCCGGTGACTCATGAGATGGTGCTGGATATTCCCGATACGGATGCGCGCACGCTCTATATCTCGCCCAATCATACCTTCGCCATCGAGGGCATGACGGATATTGATGGGCGAGCGTTGCTCGATGCGCTACTGGCGCATGCCCTTCGCGACCAATTCATCTATACGCATCGCTGGCGCAACGGCGACCTCATCATGTGGGATAATGGGCGCCTGTTGCACCGCCGGGCGCCATTCGACGGCGCTTTGCCCCGTTTCGCCAAGCGCACGACGATTTTTCTGCGGCCGGAACATTTCGCCGTTCCCGCAGCGTGCGACGGGCTATAATCGCCGGGATTGTTTGGAAGCGCCCGGAATTTCGCTTCGAAGGAGGATATCGTGACACTATCGATCAAACCGTTGTCGGACGCGCTCGGCGTCGAAGTGACCGGCGTCGATCTTTCCCGCCCGGTCGACCCGGACGATCTTGCGGCAATGAAGCGCGCCCATGCCGATCATTTGGTGATGGTGGTGCGCGACCAGAAAATGACGCCGGAGCAGTACCTCGCCGCGGCCCGCCTGTTCGGCGATACGATGCCGCAGCATCTCTCCGACATGCTGATGGAGGAGCATCCGGAAATCGCGGTACTCGACAGCCGCAAGACCATTGCCGGGCCCGATGGCCGAAAGGCGGCGGTCGGATCGCGCGCCTGGCACACCGATCATACCAACCATGCGCGGCCGCCGAAAACCACCGTGCTCTATGCCCTCTCCTTGCCCTCGTCGGGCGGCGACACCGGCTTCGCCAACATGCAGGCCGCGTATGCCGCCTTGCCCGAGCCGGAGCAGAAAGAACTCGCGGCGCTGAAGACCGTCAACAAGATCGAAGACCATGGCTATGTCAGCGCGAAAGACCGTAAGAAGTTCGGCGCTAAGCAAACCCACCCCCTGGTGCGGACCCATCCGGATACCGGCAAAAAGGCGCTGTATTTCCATCCGGGCAAGACCGACCGGGTCGGCGATATGAAGCCGGCCGAAAGCCTCAAATTCCTGGACAAACTCTTGGACAAGACGATCAAGCCGGATGTGACCTATCGCCATAAATGGCGGGTCGGCGACGTGCTCCTGTGCGACAATCGCGCCGTTCTACATCTTGCCTATGACGACTACGATCATGCGGAAGGCCGCGTCATGCACCGCATTATTCTGGAAGGCGAAGTGCCGTTCTAACCGCCGCCCAGAATTCGTTTTCCCGGTCAGCCGGCGGGTGAGAACCGCTGGCCGGAGATTGCCGGATGGAACATCGGCTGGATCACGTTGCCTGCCGGGTCCTTGCAATGAAAGCTGCGCGCGCCGTCGGCGTGATCGTGCGGCGTGTCGAGCAGGTTGACCGCCTCGTTCTTCATGAAGGCGAACCAGTCCTCGAGTTCCTCCTTGCTGTCGACGATGAAACCGAAATGGTCGAGGCAGCCGCCGTCTTCCGTCGCCGATTTGGCGCGCGACAGCGACAGATTGTCATTGCCGCAGGTCAGGTAGACCAGGTTCTCGTGCGGACGGCTGAGCATCTCCATGCCCATGACGTCGATATAGAACCGCTCGCATTCCTCCAAGTTCGGCACTTCGAGGGCTATGTGGCGGATGCCGCTGAAAGGCTTCGGACGGTCGGTCATGGGTCGGGGCCCTTTCGCTGGTGAGACTTCAATGAAGTATGGGGGACTTTCCTGATTGCATCCAGCCGCCTGTCAGAAAAGCGGAACAAATTTATCCGCCGGCCATCAGGGCGACGTTGCCGTGCAAATGGAGGATCTGGAACGCCAGCCCCGCCTCGGCGAACCAATTCTGATAATCGCCAAGGCTGGCCGGCCGGTTATCGCTGCCCAGATCATCCAGATAGGTTTCGTAATCGGGCGCCGACCGCATGCCGACACCGTATTCCTTTTCGATGCGCGCCCAGATGCTCCGCTGCAACGGAAACAGCGCCGCATCGGTCATGCGCAGCCGGTCGTACAGTAGAAAGAAACCGCCAGGCGCCAAGTGCGCCGCTGCCCAGCGAATGACCGCCTGTTTCGCGTCATCGGTCAGATCGTGAAAGGTGAGCGTGCTGAATATCGCCTTGTACGGGCCGGCGGGAATCGGCAGGTTCGCGATTGCCTCCAGATCCCCCTCGATACAGGTCAGGTCGAAACCCGCAAACGCGCCTTGCGCACTGGTCAACGACTCCGACTTTCGGTCAATGCCGATGATCGTAGCGGCCGGCTGCTTGGCGAAGATCAGGTGCGCGACATAGCCGACGCCGACGCCGAGATCGAGCAGGCGGTCGCCCGCCGCATAATTGTCCGCCACGACGGTGGCCAATATGTCGAGCTGTTCCGCCCGTGTCGGATGCCTTTGTACGGGATCGTCCATTTTCCCTCGCTCAGAGTTTGGTCGTGCGCGCGGCGCGCCGGCGGATTGCGTCATCCCGCGCGATGACCTGCTCGGCGCGGGCGACGACCGGGTAATCGATCATCTTGCCGTCCACTTCCAGGGACGCGCGGCCTTCGGCGACGGCGGTCTCGAAGGCGGCGACGATGCGTTTGGCGTCGGCGACCTCTTGCCCGGTCGGGCTGAAGACGTCGTTCAGGATGGGCACGACCGCCGGGTGGATGCAGGCCGCGCCCTCGAAGCCGAATCGCTGCGACGTTTCCAGGATCTGCCGCATTTCGGCAAGATCCGAGAAATCGGCAACCGACCCGATCAGCCCCAGCGGCGTCACCCCGGCGGCGCGTGCCGCGATCAGGGCTTCCTGCTTCGGCGTCCGGAAGGCGTCGGGAAGCGGCTCCATGCCGAGCGAGAGCGCGAAATCTTCGCTGCCCAGCCCCATGGCGACGATGCGGGGGTGGGCGGCGGCGGTCGCCCGCATGGTGTGGAAGGCATCCGCGGTTTCGACCTGGGCGATCAGCCGAGTGTGGCCCAGGGGGATGCCCCGCTCGGCTTCCAATTCGTCCACCAGATCGGCGATCAGCCGGATATGACTGGGGCTCGCGGTCTTCGCGACCCACAGTGTGGAGACGGCGGTCGAGATGCAGGCTTCGATGTCGCGCACTGCGTGCTGCAGGGGCCGGTTGATGCGGACCACGACGTCCGCGCCGCCGCGCGAAACGCGCGCCGCCGCTTCCTGCACCATGCCCCGCGCATCGCCTTTGGCGGCGGCCGGCACGCTGTCCTCCAGATCCAGGATGACCGCATCGGCGCCGCGTGTATGTGCCTTCGCGACATAGCGTTCGACGTTGACCGGCACGTAGAGCAGCGACCGCCAGACGGGTGCAGTCGTATCGCCGGTCATCGTGTGGCCCGTTCCCGCGTCACCCGTTCCGCGCCTCGCGTTGGCGGATCGCTGTGTCGAGTTCCAGCACCCGTTGCGCGCGAAAGACGATGGGATAGTCGATCATCTTACCATCCACTTCCAGCGAGGCGCGGCCGTCGGCGATGGCGGCGTCGAACGCCTGTATGATCCGTTGCGCGCCGGAAACTTCTTCCTCGCTGGGCCGGAATTCCTCGTTCAGGATCGGCACGATGCTGGGGTGAATACAGGACGACCCCTCGAACCCGAAGCGCCGCGATTTTCGAATGATCTGGCGCATCTTCTCGGTGTCGGAATAGTCCGCCACCGTGCCGATGATGCCGAGCGGGATGATGCCGGCGGCGCGCGCGGCGATGATGGTCTGCTGTTTCGGGTATTGCATGGCGTCCGGCTCCGGCTCCATGCCGAGCGCGGTGGCGAAGTCTTCGCCGCCCAGCCCCATTGCGACCAGGCGCGGATGCGATTTGCCGATTTCCTCCAGCCGGAAGAAGGCGTCGGCGGTCTCCACCAGGGCGATGAACAGCGTGTGTCCCGGCGTCATGCCGCGTTCCGCCTCCAACTCGTCGACCATTTCGGCGAGCAGGCGAATATGGCTGGCGCTGTCCACTTTCGGCAGGGTGATCGCACGCACCAGCGGCGAGACCGAGGCTTCCAGGTCGGGCACGGCGAGGCGCAGCGGCTGGTTGATGCGCACCACCACGTCGGCGCCGGCCTGCGACACGGTCTTGGCGGCGTCCTGCACCATTCCGCGCGCAGTCGCTTTGTCGGCAAGCGGCACGCTGTCTTCCAGATCGAGTTGGACCGCGTCGGCGCCGCGGGTATGCGCCTTGGCGACGAACCGGTCCACGTTCACCGGAACGAACATCAGCGACCGCCATACGGGCCGCGCGTGTTGAGTGGGTGTCGTCATGTCTCTTGGTCCTTTCGATTGTCGCGACTCCACACGACGCCTTTGCCCGTCAGGGTATCGATAGCGCCGGCATCGAGGCCGATTTCTTTCAGGAAGCCTTCATTGTGCTCGCCGATATGTGGCGCCGGGTTGCGGAATGTTCCCGGCGTCCCGGACAGTTTGGGCACCACATTGTGCATCGGGATTTCGCCGAGTTCCGCATCCTCGACATCGACGATGATCTGCCGTTCCTTGAAATGGGGATCGTCCGCCATCTGGCTCGGATCGTAGATCGGCGCGGCGGTCACGCTCTCCTTCTCGAAAAAGGCCAGCGCGTCGACCAGCGTGCGTTGCGCGATCCAGCCGCCGACGACCGCATCCACTTCCTCGCGATGCTGGACCCGGGCCGCATTGGTCGCGTAGCGCGGATCGTCCAGCATGTCGCCGGCGCCGATCGCCCGCAGCAGCCGCTCCGCCATGACCTGCATCGAAGCGGAAATGGCGACGAATTTGCCGTCGCTGGTGACATAGACGTTGCGGGGCGAGGCGGTGTTGGAGCCATTGCCGACCCGGGGTTTGATCTGCCCGGTGAGGCGGTAATTGGCGGCTTCCGGGCCAAGCACCGAATGGATCGGCTCGAGCAGGGACAGGTCGATCACCTGTCCGCCGCCGCCCTTGAGATCGCGGTGGTAGAAGGCGATCACCACCGACATCGCGCCGGACAGGCCGGCAATCATGTCGGCGAGCGCAAGCGGCGGCAGCAGCGGCGGCCGGTCGGGAAAGCCGTTGCGCGCGGCAAACCCGGACATGCCCTCGACCAGGGTGCCGAAGCCCGGTTTGTGGCGATAGGGGCCGGTCTGGCCGAAGCCGGAAAGCCGCGCCAGCACCAGGCGCGGGTTGCGTTTCAGCAGGACATCCGGCCCCAGGCCCATCTTTTCCAGCGTGCCGGGCCGGAAATTCTCGATCATGCCGTCGGCGGTCTCGATCAGGCGCAACAGCAGATCGCGGCCCGCCGCTTCGCGCAGGTTCAGGCCAATGCTCTTCTTGTTGCGGCAGTACACCTTCCAATGCAGCTGAACGCCGTCCGCCGCCCAATCGCGCAACGGATCGCCGCGCGGCGGTGTTTCGATCTTGATAACCTCGGCGCCGAAATCCGCGAGCTGCAGGGACAGCATGTTACCGGCGACGAGCCGGGACAGGTCGAGAATGCGCAGACCGTCCAACGGTCCCTTCTTGCTCGGATCGAATTTCAACATGGCGTTCTGCGGCTCTCGGGAGTTCCGCCGCCGGGCGGCGGGCGCTGTATTTTGTTGCGGTTGCGCAGTTGGGTTGTGCGTGGCGGTTCCGCCATGCCGCCAAATCGTGCCCGCTCGATGCCGGTATGACAATAGGCGGCGGCGCGACCGCCCTTCCTTTCGCTCTTGACCCTTGGCGCGGGATGGCCGATGCAGGAGGGATGAAGATTCTCGTTACCGGGGGCGCGGGATTCATCGGGTCGGCGGTGGTGCGCCATCTCGTGCAGGATGTGCAGGCGTCGGTGGTGACGCTCGACAAGCTGACCTATGCCGGGCGGCGCGAATCGCTCGCCGATGTCATGGACTCGCCCCGCCATGCTTTCGAACATGCGGATATCTGCGACGCGGCGACAGTGGCGCGGATATTCGACGACCATGCGCCGGACGCGGTGATGCATCTCGCCGCCGAATCGCATGTGGACCGCTCGATCGACGGTCCGGCGGACTTCGTACAAACCAATCTCGTCGGCACCTATACGCTGCTCGAAGCGTCGCGGACCTATTATGACGCCTTGCCGCCGGCGCGACGGGACGGGTTCCGGTTTCTGCATGTCTCGACGGATGAGGTCTATGGCGATCTCGGCGCGGGCGGCGCGGCGGCGGATGAGACCGCGCCGCACCGTCCCAACTCGCCCTACGCGGCCACCAAGGCCGGGGCGGATCACCTGGCGCGGGCCTGGCGCCGCACCTACGGGTTGCCGGTGGTGACCAGCAATTGCTGCAACAACTACGGCCCCTATCAGTTTCCCGAAAAAGTCATTCCGACGATCATCCTGGCCGCGCTGGCGGGCCGGCCCCTGCCGGTATACGGCGATGGCCAAAACGAGCGCGATTGGCTGCATGTGGAGGATCATGCCGAAGCCTTGCACCTGATCCTGACGCAGGGCACACCGGGCGAGGTTTATAATGTCGGCGGCGGCGTGGTGATGCGGAATATCGATCTGGTGCATGCGATTTGTGCGTGTCTCGACACGGTGCTGGCGCAATCGCCGCACTGTCCGCATGAGTCGCTGATCGCGTTCGTCGAAGACCGGCCGGGCCACGATTTCCGCTATGCGGTCGACAGCGCCAAGCTGGCGGCGCAATTCGGGTGGCGGGCGCGGCGCGATTTCGGCGACGGGCTGCGGGACACCGTGCAGTGGTATATTGACCGCCGGGACTGGTGGGAACCGATCAGCCGCGACATCTATGGCGGCGAACGACAGGGAGTGGTGCCGTGAAAATCGCCCGTATCGATCATTTCGTGATGACCGTGTCCGATATCGAGGCGACCTGTGACTTCTATACGCGGGTTCTTGGCATGGAGGTTTTGAAATTCGGCGAAGGCCGGATCGCGCTCCGATTTGGCCAGCACAAGATCAACCTGCATCCGGTCGACAACAAACCCGGGCTGATAGCCGCGCACCCGTCGGTTGGCGGCGCGGATTTTTGCATGATTACGGAAACGCCCATCGAGGCGGTGGTCGAGCATCTCGGCGCCGAAGGTGTTGAGATCATTATGGGGCCGGACACGCGGTCGGGCGCGCTTGGGCCGATTACTTCGGTCTATTTCCGCGACCCGGACGACAATTTGGTCGAGGTTTCGAATTATCACGGCGAAGCCGCCTGATCCTTTCGGAGGCGCGGGGGTATCTTCGCCAAGCGTCCATGCTGCGCTAGACTGCCGGCATCGGGCATGATTGTTGGAGAAGGGACGCGGCAATGTCCGTCAAAGTTACACCGCTGACGCCGGTCTTCGCCGCCCGCCTGACCGGCATAGATCTGGCCGGGGAGGTGAGCGACGCGGCATTCGCCGAAATCCGCGCCGCGTTCGAGGCGCATTCGGTGCTGGTCCTGCCGGGTCAACCGATGACCGACGAGCGGCAAATCGCCTTCAGCAAACGGTTCGGGCCGCTGGAGCGGACGATCGGCGCCAATCCCGCCGGCGGCACGCCGTTCGCGCGACAGTCCAATGTCGACATCGAGACCGGGGGGGTGATCCCGCCGGATGACCGCCGTATGGATTATCAGAAGGGCAACATGCAGTGGCATGCGGACAGCACCTTCAAAGCCATCCCGTCGCTGTGTTCCATCCTGACCGCCCGTGAGGTGCCGCCGGAAGGGGGCGCCACCGAATTCGCCTCGACACGGGCCGCCTGGGAAAGCCTGCCGGTAGAGATGCAGCGTGATTTGGACGAACTGACCGTCGAACACGATCTGATCTTTTCGCGCCGCCGCGTTGGATTCGAGTTTACTGAACAGGAGGCCGCGGAAACGCCGCCGGTGCGCCACCCGCTTGTGCAGGTCAATCCGGTGACGGGGCGGAAATCGCTGCTGATCGGGGCGCACGCGGCGCGGATCGTCGGCTGGCCCGAGGACAAGGGCGCGGCGCTGCTGGACGATCTGCTGGAACGGGCGGCGCGGCCGGAGCATCAGTACCGCCACGATTGGCAAGAAGGCGATGTCGTCGTGTGGGACAACCGGTCGGTGCTGCATCGGGCCACGCCCTATGACGGCACCCGCTACCGCCGGGTGATGCAGCGCACCACGATTTCCTATCCGGAGGCGGTTGCGGCGAACGCCTGACCGCCAACGCCGACCCTAGGACAGCGCCGCGTCGAGATCGGCGACCAGGTCTTCCACGTCCTCGATGCCGACCGACAACCGCACGAGACCGTCGTCGATGCCGAGTTCGGCGCGCATCTCCGGCGGCACGCTGGCATGGGTCATGATCGCCGGATGCTCGATCAGGCTTTCGACACCGCCCAGGCTTTCCGCCAAGGCGAAGAGTTGGCATCGCTCGAGAAACCGCCGGGTCGGCTCCAACCCGCCCTTGATCACGGCGGACACCATGCCGCCATAGTCGCGCATCTGTTTTTTCGCCAGCGCATGTTGCGGGTGGCTCTCGAGCCCCGGGTAGAATACTCGTTCGATGGCCGGATGGCCTTCGAGCCAGGCGGCGATTTGCGTGGCGCTTTCGCAATGCCGTTGCATGCGGATCGCCAGGGTCTTGACGCCGCGCAGCGCCATGTAGCTGTCGAACGGACCGGCGATGCCGCCCACCGCGTTCTGCAGGAAGCCCATTTGCTCGGCGAGCTCGGCATTGTCGCCGACGACCGCGATTCCCGCGACGACATCGGAGTGGCCGTTGATGTATTTGGTCGCCGAATGCACCACCAGATCGAATCCGAAGTCGATCGGCCGCTGTGTCCAGGGGGTGGCGAAGGTGTTGTCCGCCACGGTCAGGATGCCGCGCGCGCGCGCCACCTCGGCGATCATCGCGAGATCGACCAGCTTGAGCAGAGGGTTGGACGGCGTCTCGACCCAAATCATACGCGTTTCCGGGGTCAGCGCCGCTTCCAGCGCCTGGCGGTCCGAGATATCGACGAAGCTGAAGCGGAGGCCCGAGGACCGCGTGCGAACCCGCTCGAACAAACGGTAGGTGCCGCCGTACAGATCATCGCTGGCGACAATATGCGCGCCGGTATCCACGCATTCCAGGATGGTCGCCGTCGCCGCCATGCCCGATGCGAAGGCGTAGCCGGCGGTGCCGCCTTCAAGCGCGGCGATGCAGCGTTCGAAGGCCTGGCGGGTCGGGTTGTGGCTGCGGCTGTATTCGTACCCTTTGTGGACGCCCGGGCTGTCCTGGACAAAGGTGGTTGATGTGTAGATCGGGGTCCAGACCGCACCCGTGGTCGGGTCCGGACTTTGTCCGGCATGCACCGCGTCGGTGGAAAAGCCGCGGGGCGGTTCGTTCGGCCGTTTTGGGGTGCTCATGCAGCGCTCCGGCGTAAATAATTCAGCAGGTCGATACGGGTGATCAAACCGTGGAATTGATCCTTGTCCTTCACGATCGCGACGTGGCCGTGCTCGAAGATCGGCAGGAGATCCTGAATTGATGCGGCGACGTCCAGGGTTTCGAGCCGACTGGTCATGGCATCCTTCACCGGCTGGGAAAATCGTTCATTGTTGTCATAAACCGCCAGCAGAATATCCGATTCATGGATGATGCCGACCAGGTCGCCTTTCTCGACGACCGGCAGCTGGGATATGTCGAACAGCTTCATTCGGGAATAGGCGGCCATCAATGTGTCGTCCGGCGCTGCCGTCACGGTGCTGCCCTCGTCGAACGGGCGCGCGATGATGTCGCGCAGATCGCCATGGCTCTTGCGTTTGATCAGGCCCTGATCGAGCATCCAGTAATCATTGAACGCCTTCGACAGGTATTTATTGCCGCTGTCGCACACGAAGGTGACGACGCGACGCGGCTCGGTCTGTTCGCGGCAATACCGCAATGCCGCCGTTATCAACGTGCCCGAGGAGGTGCCGGCGAGGATGCCTTCCTTCTCCAGGAGTTCACGGGCGGTGAGGAAGCTTTCTGCGTCATCGACGGTATAGGCCTTTTTGACACGGGACAGATCGCAAACCGGCGGGATGAAATCCTCGCCGATGCCTTCCACCAGCCAGCTTCCCACATCGGTTCTCAACTCGCCGGTCGCGACATAGTCGGCCAGGATGGAACCTTTGGGATCGGCGAGGATCATCTCCGTTTCCGGGCTGACCCGCTCGAAGAACCGGCTCAGCCCGGTAATCGTCCCGCCGGACCCGACGCCGCAGACAACCGCGTCCACCTCATGCCCCATCTGGGACCAGATTTCCGGGCCGGTCTCGGTCTCATGGGCGAGCGGATTCGCCGAATTCTCGAATTGATTGACGTGTACGGCGCCCGGCGTGGTTCGGACGATTTCCGCCGCCTTGTCCTGGTAATACTCGGGATGGCCCTTACCCACATCGGATCGGGTGAGCACGATTTCCGTTCCCATGGCGTTGAGGTTGAATATTTTCTCCTGGCTCATCTTGTCCGGGATGACGAGGATTAACTTGTACCCCTTCTGACCGGCAACCAGCGCCAGACCAAGCCCGGTGTTGCCGGCGGTCGCCTCAACAATCGTGCCGCCCGGTTTCAGCTGTCCGCTGCGTTCCGCCGCCTCGATCATCGATCGGCCGATGCGGTCCTTGATCGATCCTCCGGGGTTCTGGTTTTCCAGTTTTACGAAGAGGCGGCAGGGGCCTGTATCGATGTTGCGGAGTTCGACCAGCGGCGTATTACCAATGAGGTCAAGAATACTGCGTGCGGTCGTCATGTCGAATGACCCCCTTTTTTCTTGGCTGATCGGCTGTCGGGGACGAGGGACCCCGTGCCATCAACCTAGCAACAGCCGCATTGGCTGTCCTCTGGATTCCGAATTTATCGTCAGGCGCACATTTTTTTTGGGGTATCGGCTTGAACACCCGGCGTGGGTTGATTATGTGCCCTAGCACTCAGGGTTGTGGAGTGCCAGGGCACTTGCCGGCTCGTGAGGAGCGTCAATTTTTAGGGGAATTGCCCCATCAAGGGCAGGAGGATTATCAATGAAATTCAGGCCATTGCATGACCGTGTCGCAGTTCGTCGACTGGATGAAGATCAAAAGACTGCGGGCGGCATCATCATTCCGGATACGGCGACCGAAAAACCTACGCAGGGTGAGGTGGTCGCCGTTGGCGCGGGCGCGCGCGATGAAAAAGGCGCTCTGGTGCCGCTAGACGTGAAAAAGGGCGATCGGGTGCTTTTCGGCAAGTGGTCCGGCACCGAGGTCAAGATCGACGGCGAAGACCTGTTGATCATGAAGGAAAGCGACATCATGGCCGTATTCGACGCGGCCAAAGCCAAGCCGAAAAAGAAGGCGGCTTGATTTAACCGAGGAGCGTGTAAATGGCTGCTAAAGAAGTTAAATTCTCAACCGACGCCCGCGACCGCATGTTGCGCGGCGTCGACATCCTGGCCGATACGGTCAAGGTGACGTTGGGCCCCAAGGGCCGCAACGTGGTGCTCGACAAATCCTTCGGCGCACCGCGTATTTCCAAGGACGGCGTAACCGTCGCCAAGGAGATCGAGCTCAAGGACAAGTTCGAGAACATGGGCGCCCAGATGGTGCGCGAAGTCGCCAGCAAGACCAATGACGAGGCCGGTGACGGCACCACCACGGCGACGGTTCTGGCGGCGGCGATCGTGCGCGAAGGCGTCAAGGCCGTGGCCGCGGGCATGAACCCGATGGACCTGAAGCGCGGCGTCGATCTGGCGGTCGAAAAGGTGGTCGCCGACATCGAGAAGCGTTCGAAGAAAATATCGTCCGGCGACGAAGTCGCGCAGGTCGGCACGATTTCCGCCAATGGCGACACGGAAATCGGTGATTTCATTGCCAAGGCGATGGAAAAGGTCGGCAACGAGGGTGTGATCACGGTGGAAGAAGCGAAGAGCCTCGCGACCGAGCTCGATGTGGTCGAAGGCATGCAGTTCGACCGCGGCTACCTGTCGCCGTACTTCATCACCAACGCCGAGAAGATGATCTGCGAGCTGGAAAGCCCGTTCATCCTGCTGCACGAAGCCAAGCTGTCGAACCTGCAGCCGATGCTGCCGGTGCTGGAAGCGGTGGTGCAGTCGGGCAAGCCGCTGCTGATCATCGCCGAAGACATCGAAGGCGAGGCGCTGGCAACCCTGGTGGTCAACAAGCTGCGCGGCGGCCTGAAGGTCGCGGCGGTGAAGGCGCCGGGCTTCGGCGACCGGCGCAAGGCGATGCTGGAGGACATCGCGATCCTGACCGGCGGCCAGGTGATCTCCGAGGATCTCGGCATCAAGCTGGAGAAGGTAAATATCGAGATGCTCGGCCGGGCGAAGCGCTTGATCCTGACCAAGGACGAGACGACGCTG
>CAJHYV010000368.1_pt1 | contig 13768 bp, 14 predicted proteins | sample 9198851 | NCBI WGS metagenome assembly CAJHYV01 (sample SAMEA7708375, study PRJEB35096) | sediment metagenome | biome: marine neritic benthic zone biome [ENVO:01000025]; feature: sediment [ENVO:00002007]; material: shallow marine sediment [ENVO:03000034] sea grass bed [ENVO_01000059] ...
GATGCATGAGGCTTTACTTTCTATTGACAGATTTCTGTTAACTCTCTTGTTCAACTTTATGACATCGGCGCCAAAACAGAATGTTGAAGCCCAGACTTGTCGTTCCAACGTTTGGACGACTCACGATCGCACTGAAAATCCCGGCTATCATTGTGGTGCTAACGGGGCTCGCCATCCTGTGCACGGGAATGATTGCCCAATTCTACGCCTCGAGCAGCATTGCCGAAACCGCAATGCAATCGCTCGCGGCGATCAACCAAGCGCGCAAAATCGCTTTGGATTCGTATTTCCTGCGCATCGCCACCGATATCAAGACCGCCGGCGCCGACCCGCAAGTCAAGCAGGCCCTGGACGATCTCAAGACAGGCTGGGCGGAAATTAAAAACCCCACGACCAAGCTGCAATCCCTCTACATCAACCAAAATCCCTATCCGGCGGGCGATAAGCAGGAACTCGTCGCGGCCGATGACAATTCGCTCTACAGCGTGGCGCACCGGAAACATCACCAACGCCTCCATGATTTTGCGGACAAAAGGGATTACTACGACGTCTACCTTTTCGACCCGCAAGGCAACCTGATCTACACCGTTTACAAGGAACGCGATTTCGCAACGAATATGCTCACGGGCCCCGGGCGGGACAGACCGCTCGCCAAGGCGTTCCGCTCGGCACGCGATACACCACGCCGCGGACAGGTGAGCTTTCTCGATTTCGCTAAATACGGCCCAGCCGACGCGGTCGTCAGCTTCGTCGCAACGCCGATTCTCGACGCGTTCGGCCGCCTGGAAGGCGTGCTCGCCTTCCGTGTTCCGGTCACAGCAATCAATGAAATTTTGAACGACCCATCCGGCATAGGAAAAACCGGTGAAACCTATCTTGTCGGCCAGGACATGATCATGCGCAGCGATCCCCTGCGCAGCGGCGCACAGACCGCCCTTAGCCAGCGTGTCGCGTCGGACGCGGTACGCAAGGGCCTAAACGGACATTCCGGCGTCCTTCAACTATCGAACTACCGTGGCGCCGCAGTCGCCTCTGCATTCCGGCCAATTTCGTTCCAGGGGACGAATTTCGTCGTGGTTTCGGAAAAAGCAATGAGCGAGATTTTGGCGTCATCAAGCGCGATGGCGATGGTTCTCAGCATTGTTGGGACGGTAATTCTGCTCGTCACCGGCTCAATCGGATTCGCGGTGAGCCGCGGTATCAGCGGCCCCATCCGGCGCATGGCAAATGTCCTGACCCGGCTCGCGAACCAGGATACCATGATCGACATTCCCGATATCGGCCGTCGGGACGAAATCGGTGTCATGAGCCGCGCCGCCTTGGTGTTACGGGACGAAACCGCGACCGCATTCAAACTTGGTCAAATGGTCGAAGAGATGCCGATTAGCGTGATGACCTGCAGTGCCGACGATTTCGTGATCGATTACGCGAACAAGGCAATCCGTGAAACACTTTCCAAGTTCAAGGATTTGCTCCCGCCGGGCGTCGACGACGTCGTTGGCCATTCGATCGACATCTTCCACGAGGATCCGACGCATCCGCGCCGCATCCTGTCCGACCCGAACAGTCTGCCGCATAACACAATGCTGAAATTCGGTAACGAACACCTTGCGGTAAAAATCTCCGCCATTCGAGACCGGGCCGGCGCCTATATCGGTCCGATGATGACCTGGTACGTCATTACCGAACGGGTAAACCTGGCCAATACATTCGAAGACAGCGTCATGAAGGTTGTCGAAACCGTTTCCTCCTCGGCAACCCAGATGGAAGCCACCGCGAAGGCGATGTCCCATGCCGTGGACGCCACAAATGAAAAGGCTACCGCCGTCGCATCGGCGGTCGAAGAAGCGGCGACAAATGTTCACAGCGTAGCCTCGGCAACCGAAGAACTCGCGGTTTCGGTCGCCGAAATCGGCCGCCAGGTAAATCAGTCCTCGGCCATCGCCATCAAGGCGAACGAAGAAGCGAAACGCACCAACGGCACGGTGCGCAGCCTCGCGGACGCGGCACAGCGAATCGGCGAGATCGTAGATTTGATCACCAACGTCGCGGAAAGAACCAACCTACTTGCGCTCAACGCGACGATCGAGGCCGCGCGAGCCGGAGAAGCCGGTAAGGGATTCGCCGTCGTAGCGTCCGAGGTGAAAAATCTCGCCAACCAGACCGCCCAGGCAACCGGAGAAATCGCCGGCCAAATCAGCGGAATTCAGGATGCGACCGGCGACGCGGTCGTCGCGATCCAAAACATCGGCGAGACCATCGGCGAAATCCACGAAATCACTGCCACCATCGCCAATGCGGTCACCGAACAGGGTGCCGCCACGCAGGAAATTGCGGTGAACGTGCATCAAGCTTCATTGGGCGCCCAGGACGTGAGCCAGAACATCAACAGCGTCACCGCCGCGGCCGCCGAGACCGGCGCCGCCGCTCATCAGGTTCTGGAAGCGGCCTCGGCCCTGACCCATCAATCCGAGACCCTTGCGGAACAAGTTCAACACTACTTGCTCGAGGTCCGCGGCACATAAGCGTCGACGGAAGTCGCGGTCCTGCGCCGATGCAACCGGCGCCCACGCAAAAGAATACCGGCGAGCACGAGGCTCGCCGGTTTCACATTAGACTTACGACGATCGTCAAATGACGCAGAGATCGCCGCAGGACCCCAGATCTTCGTCGGCTTCCGAAATCAATGCATCCCAACCGGCGGGCAGATCGATCATCATTCCCGCGACTTTCGGTGCATTGCCCTGCATCCAGAAATTATGGGTTGGATGATGGCCGCCGGCAACGCACAGGATAAGCTGTTCCGGCGTGCGGGTTATCGGCCAGGGATCCATCGTTGCCGATGCGACGGTTTCCGGTTCGGCCGCCTGCTCGATCCACTGCTTCATGCCGGTTTCGCAGACCTCCGCATGCGGCGTGGTCGAATTTTCCCAGAGGAACTGCTTGATCTTCGCCTTGGACCAGCCAAGTCCCGCGAGCTGGTTCGCCACGACCCGGGACATCAGCAGTGCCCCCGGCGAGCCGTGCGCCCAGCCATGGGTGTAGTGCGGGCTCGGGCTTCGCAGATAGCGGGCAACCCGATGCAGGCTTTGCACCGCTTCCTCATCCGGCTCCTCCTTGCCGACACCGCGACGCATCACATTCGATGCGCCGGTCGCCACATAGACCGTTACCGCGTTCGCGCCGCGCGGAAAGCCATGTTGCTCCGTGGCGACCGTGTCCCAACCGTCGGGGAGTCCATCTTCGTCTTCCGCGAATACGGCATTGGTGTAGCGCATGCCGCCATACATCGCCATCGTGCCCACGCCGGGCAGCGCGCCTCCGACATTCTGCAGCAGCAAACGGATAGCCCGCCCGATGCTCGCCCCGGCAGGGTGTTGCGGATCGGGTCCAAGCAGCCCGAAGCCCGAATTGAGCCGTATTTTCTGTGCGATCGGCCCGTTGACGATGACCACCGGGAATGTACTGCCGGAGGTCGCCTGGAATTTGTCGTGCTCCAGGCCGGGGTCGAGAATGCCTTCCATCGCCGCAATCAGAACCGGCAGATATTCCGGCCGTCCACCGGCCAGGCCCAGCGCCACCGCCAGCGTTTCAACCGTTGCGATGCCGCCACGCGGCATGATTTTGCCGACAAGCGACTCGCGCGGGCGGTCCGTTCCCTTGAGGATCCAGTCGACCCGTTCCCTGGTCGGCGCATTCAGGGGCAACCCATCGCCCCAGGCGTTCATCAGGAATTGCCGGTTCATCTTGTCGAGCGCCGCCTCGAAACCGTTGGCCTCGACGCTCAGTTTCGGCGGTTGCCGCGTGCCGGTCTGCTCGGCCCGCGCCTTCCAGCCGGTCAGGCCTTCGGCGAATTCTCCGACCCGTTTCTGCACCGGCGCAAGATCGCTGCCGACAAGGAACGGATCGATCGGAAAGGTGACCATCGGCGCGTCCTGGTCGAAGCCCAGCCCCGCAAGCGCGTTGCGGACGACGCCCACGAAATCCTCGCGGGTCACGATTACCGTGGGAATGCCCCTGCTTTCTAATCTAGCGGCAGCACGGCCGCATGCTGTTGCGCAGGCGCCTCAAGAGGCGTTGCCGACAATGACCGCGTCAACACCCCGCGCGGCCAACATATCGGCGGTCTCATCCCGGTCCATCGCCGTATTCCCCATCGGGAACTCGGTCTCGGACAGCACCGTGATGCCCGAATAGGTTTCTTCGAGATGCGCGCGGATCATCGGGAGAATCCGGTGCGCTTGCCACATATCGTCGGAAAGCAAGGCGACGGTCTTGCCCTCCAGTGTATCCAGCCTCGGCGCGTGGAGTTGGGTAATCTCCGTGGCGCCGGACGGATCAAAAACTTCCAGCGATTGCATGGGCTTATCCTGTTGCTGTTGCGGACCGGAAAAATTTAGACCCGGGTTCCGTGTTGAAAGGACGGCGCGATACCTCCGCCGTCCCAATTCTCATCACTTTACCACAAAACTGGATTGGGAGGTAAACCGCTCACCCGGCTCGCGATCACCGCGGCAAAAACCGGCGCGACGCCGGACGGCCACACCTAGCTGCCGGCTTGAACCTTGCCGATCACATCGTCGATCTGATCCTTCACGTCGCCGCCGGCTTGATAAAGCATCCGCATGAAGGCGAGCGTATTTGCGGCCGGGCCGCCGAAATCCCATATACAACCCGCAAACTGGCAATTGTCGAAGGTTGCCGGCAACAGGCCGGAATACACCAGATTGCATTTCTGAAAGGTACACCCCACATAAGTGCCGCCATCCAGGCTAATGTTCAAATTGACGAATTCCTGGTCGCGTTCAACCAAGGTCCCCTCCTGATGTTGGTCAGTTAAATTTCCAGCACGAATTGGGCCGCGCGGGCTAGCATATAGCATCGTTGGGTACGCGCGAGACTGGTGCCGCCAGCGACCAGACGCCGCACCTGGCACCAAGACAAATCTCTCGCCGAAACCGTGGTATACTGGCAGCAAATCGTAAAACCGCAAAATGCCGTCATGACCATCGACACCCCATCCGCGATCCGGTTCGAGACCGAACGTTTCTTAATGCGCCCCCTGACCCGCGCCGACGTCACCGGTCGAATGGTGCGTTGGATGCACGACGACGAACTCCTGCGCTATACGGAATTGCCGATCCGGCCGTCCGTCGACGCCTTTATCGATTTCGTTAACCAGTTCGATAATCATTCTTCGTTGCTGCTCGGCCTCTTTACCAAGGACGATGAAAAGGCAATCGGTCTGTTTCAGATACACTGCGACCTGCGGCTGCGGCGCGGCAGGACCGAAGTGCTGATCGGCGACCGCAAATTCTGGGGCAAGAAGGTGGTGGTGGAGATCAGGACCCGCATTCTGGACTTCCTGTTCAACGATCTCCGCCTGCATCGGGTTTACGGCCTCGTACACGCGCGCAACCTGCCGGCGGCGTTCAACTATCGGGCCTTGGGATTCACCTGTGAGGGCATCCTGCGGCGCCATGCAATGGGCGCCGAGAATGAATTCAGCGATGTCTATTTCTTCGGGCTTTTGCAGGAAGAGTGGCAGGAGCGCCAAAAATTAACCATATGACGGCAATCCACAAAAAAAATCGCTCGATAGAGAAAATTTTATCCTACGGTGACCGCGGTCACTGGCGCGCACGGGAGATTGTGTCAAATTATGGGCACGTTCTAACGACGAGGCCGCGCGCAACATTGCCCCTCCCCACGCGCGGTCTCGTTTTCTTTTTTTCCTCCAAATATTTCAATCTTCTCGGTCTCGCCTGACTCGCGGCGAACGGTGTAAACTGCGCCCGATTCGCGCGGCATACGCCGGCGCATTCGATTTCGGGAGGGTCAAATATGGCAAATGACGCAGAATCGGCAGCGGACGCCGTTGCGCAGCCGGCGGCGAAATCGCCGATCCAGACGCAATATATTTACGAAATGGCAGGGCCCGAGGCCAATTCCGGCCAAAATCCAAGCTGTCAAATCATGGCGCGCCGTCATACCAGCGGCAAATCCTCCGCCGAGGGTGGCGCGCTGTTCGGTGAAAAGATCATCGTTGCCCTGATCCACAAGAAACGCGGCAGCGGCTCGAAACGCCATACCCATCCCAACGAGCAGTTCAATTTCGTGCTGCAGGGCACCCTGCTGTGCGATATCGACGACCAGACGTTGCTGTGCCCCGCCGGTCATTGCATCCACATCCCGGCGGGCGTCGAACACAGCTGTGTGGCCACCGGCGACGAAGATGTGGTCTATATGGTCGCCAAGGATACGCGTCACGGCATTGCCGGCCCCCCGGTCGACGGGAAGGAGGATGGCCCCCGCTACCTGCCCGGCTTCGGGCCGGAGGAATCCGGGGCTTGATGGCTTAGCCTGAAAAACCAGAGGAAACGCCGCCATGGACGCAATCGAAAAACTCGCCGATATTTACACGACCACCGGATTAGAGGTGTTTGAGGGCGACCGAACGGTCACCCAAACGTCGCACGCGCTGCAGACGGCAATGATCGCCGAGGCGGAGGGCGCGAATGCGGCGATGATCGCCGCCGCGCTGCTGCATGACATCGGGCGCATCGTCAATCCAAAGGACCGGGCCATTACCGATTCGGGCGGGGACGCCAAGCACGAGATTGTCGCCCAGAAATACCTCGAACCCTGGTTCGGACCGGAAGTGACGATGCCGATAAAATGGCACGTCGCCGCCAAGCGCTACCTGATCGCCACCGCAGAGGATTATGCGTCGAAGGTTTCGGGCGGGTCGGTCCGCAGCCTGAAAGGCCAGGGCGGCGCCTTCACCGCGGCGGAGGCCGAAACCTTCATCCGTGAGCCCTTTGCGCGCGAAGGCGTGCTGCTGCGCCGCTGGGACGACCGCGCCAAGCTGCCGGACGCCGAGACGCCGGAATTTGCGCATTTCGTGCCATTCCTGAGGGCATCCCTCTCATCTTGAAGGTTCGTGCGCCCGCAGCGTGACTTCAGCATTTTGGAAACCCCGCTTCATTTAGCTTTTGACGCAAGGCGCCGACCCACTTAGTCAATTGCATTGGTCGGCGACGCATCATCCGCCAAACAAAGAAAAATGCTCCCCGACTAGCGTTTGCCGGGAAGCATTTTCGTTAGTTCCAGCGCGCTATAATATTAGCGCATTTGTTACTAAGATTCGTTCAAATACGATATCCTAGAGATCGGCTTCGCCAGCCCCTCGAAGCATCGCGAGCAACATCTCATCGCGCCGATCACGGCACTCCTGACGAGGAATCCGAGGCCGCGTCCGCCGGCATTGCCGATATTCGGCCCGCACTTCCCGACGCATCTGCCGGACATGTTGCCGTACCTCTCGGCGGCACTGTCGACGCGACCGACGCGCATCGCGATCGCGACCCGAAAATTGTTGATTACACTGCTGCATGAGCATTCTACGGTAATCGTCCAAAGGACCGGCCATGCTCGGCGTTGAAGTAAACACCAGGGCGGCAATAATTGCCAAACTGGCGAGGATAATTCGGTTAGACATTTCCAAGCTCCCACTTTCGAATTTATCAAAACACGCGAATTGCCCTAACCCAATCACGTTGCACGAACCGTAAATCAACGGCCGTCAACGCCACCGGGACCAGATTGGCGCTAAAAACTTAACAACCCGTTAATGGAGTGCATCTGTTTAAAATTTTATTAGAATTCAACGCAATCCACGGCCGCCCTCTACTGGGGGCGGCCGCATCCACCTGAATTTGCATGCAAATTCGTTAAAGGCCGAACATATTTTTTAGGTCTTTCCAGTACTTTTCCTGTTTCGCGGCGCATTGCGAAGGCGTGCCGCCACCATCCAGGCAGGCCTGACGCTGGTTCTTGGCATCGGCCCTACGCATATCGAAAACCAGCGTCCGGCCGCGCATGCAGGTGCCCATCGCGTGATCGGGTTTACCGTCACATGTCGAGTACAGGGCATCCCGGAACGTTTCGGAAGATTGCGCCGCAGACGCGGCCGACCCTTCCGCCGGAAGCAGGAGCGCAAGGGCGCCCATCGCAATCAGGCTCGCGAGAATTGATTTCTTGGTCATTACTTTCCCCAATCTGGTTCAATTGGAATACGGTTCTTTCCCACCCTTCAGATTCGAACGACATTCCTTATACGTCCGGCTTTGCAACATCCGAATTTTGAACCGAGATCACTTAATATCTTGTTTACAATTGATAAAATTTTATTAATTTGCATCCATAAGTCGATACCGTTAACGCCTTATACAATTCCAGGAAACAGGTGAAAGGCTCCCGGATTTCCGAGCCTTTTTCGCCCAACCGGCTCAATCGAGAGCGATTACACCCTTGGCGATCAGCCCGATCGCGGCGAGCAAAAGTAGCATCTGGAACAACCGGAAATATCGCTGCGCGGAGAGCCGCCCGGCCAGCCGGCGGCCGCCCCAGCCTCCCGCATAAACGGCCGGCAGCACCAAAACAGCCGCAATAAACAATTTTATCGTGAACAATCCGGCAAACCCCGTCGCGATTGCACGCCATAACGACATGGCGCCGGAAACGACGATATTCGTCGCACGGAATGCCGTCGGCGTCGGCGCCACGAACCGTATGTAGAATGAGAGAAAATAGTTCGCACCCGCGCCCGCCACCCCGGCCATCAGGCCGGCCAGCGCCGCCAAGGAAAAGGCGACCGAAAACCGGTCCAACCGGAGATGCGGCGCGGCCCGTTCCGCCAGCCGCGCCATATCCGCCAGCACCGCGAGGGAAAGGCACCCCCCCATCACCACTGTCAGCCATTCGGCACGAAGACTGGCAAAAATACCGATGCCGATGACCACGGATAGCATCATCCCGGCGATCATCGGCCAGGTGACCTTCCAGTTGGTGTCGCGGAATCCCTGCGGCAACAGCTGAATCTGCGAAAAGACGCCCGCCAGCAGCGCGATCATTACCGCGTCGTGCGGCGGCAATATCCAGGCGCTACCGAGCACTGCCGGCATTCCCGAACCGAAGCCGATCATGCCGCGAATGAAGAACGCCATGAAATAAATGAACGCCAAAACGGCGATCGTCCAACCGGAAAGATCGTCAAACGAGGACCCGTCGAGCATCATCCGACGGGCTCCTTTGCCGCTGGCGTTGCCAACAGGGTCGCGCCGGCCATCGCACCCGATAACCGGTTCATGCGCCGGCGAATTTCGTCACAGGGTGAGTGGTGGTGCCCCCGGGGAGACTCGAACTCCCACTCCCAAAGGGAACGTGATTTTGAGTCACGCGCGTCTACCAGTTCCGCCACAGGGGCGCCCAAGCGGGCGGCCCCACTATACGCCCGCCGCGATGCCGGTCAACGGGCAGGTTGACCGCATGATGGGAAAGCCGCCCTCCGACATCCTCCCAATCTTCCCCTCGCGATTTCAGCGCGCCCGGCGTAATGTGCGTCGCTGACGTTTAGGGGGACGGTGCATGCTGGGATACGACGCGCCGAAGGAAGATGTCGAGGCAATCCGAGATTGGTTCGCGACATGGCACGGCCATGTGGATGCGGTGAACTTTACGGCATCCCGCGATTTGTTCGATGCCGATGTCATCGGATTCGGCACCTTTATGGACACGGTCGAGGGGCTGGACAATCTCGAGCAACAGCAATGGCGGTCGATCTGGCCGACCATCGAAGGCTTTCGGTTCAACCTCGAAACGCTGCGGGCCGGCGTGTCCAAGGACCGCTGCCTGGCGTTTGGCGTCATTACCTGGAATTCCACCGGGACCGACGATGCCGGCCGCCCGTATCCGCGCCCGGGCCGCGCCACGGTCCTGTTCGGCCGCGCAAGTCCGGAGGCGTCCTGGAAGGGCTTGCACACGCATATCTCCTTGAATCCGGGCACGCCGCAGCGCTCCCATGGTGCGCGGGCGGAGACCCGTTAGTCCGGCCAGCTGATGGCAACGGGTTGGATCGGCATTCCGGCCGGGGATAAGGCGACCCTGGACCTGGCGCTTAAATTCCATGACGACGGCGAATTGACGGCCGCAATGGCCCTATATCGGGCCTTGCTGCAAAGCCATCCGGATCAGGGTGAAATTTGGGGGCTGTTGGGCAGTGCGCTGCGAATGACCGGCGAGGCGGCCGAGGCCGTCCAATCCTTGGAGAATGGCGTTAATCACGCGCCGGACCGTTTCGATATGAAGGCGGAGTTGGCAATCGCCATGTCGGAAGCGGGTCATCACGCGGAAGCGGCCGACAAACTTAATGGCTTGCTGCCGGTGCTGCGGTCTTCCGGGCAAGACGAGGCGGTGGTTTATGCGGCTTTGGGCGACGTGTCTCTGGCGCTTGAAAACTATGGCGAAGCGATCGCCCATTACAGGACGGCGCTGGAAAAAGACCCGGACAATGCCGTCGCGCGTGAAAATCTGGCCACGGCGCTCCAATACGATGGACAATTCGATGAGGCCATCGCCACTTGCCGGGAGACGCTTGCAAAAGACCCGGACAATGTCTCAGCCCTCGCCGGCTTGGGCGCCGCATTGCGGGACTCGGGCCAACCGGAGGAATCGCTGGAACCGCTCAAACGGGCAATCACGCTGGAGCTGCACGACGCCACGGCAATGGCCAGTCTCGGCGTCTCGCTACGGCAGATGAAGCGAACCGACGAGGCGGAGGCGGCGTTCCGCGGTGCCCTGTCCCGTGATCCGACAGACGCCGCAAGCTGGAACGCGCTGGCCGAGCTGTTGCGCGACGGCTTCAAATTGACCGAAGCCCTGCGCGCGCACAAATCCGCCCTAAAGGCGAACAGTCAAAACCCTGATCTGCATTTGAACTATGCCCGAACCCTGATTCTTTCGGGAGATTTGCTGCGGGGATTCGCGGAGTTGGAGTGGCGCCGCGCTCAACGGGAATTTGCCGGCCGGCGTATCGAAGGCCCGGCCTGGAACGGTGCAGACGCAATGGGCAAAACCATCCTGCTATACACCGGTCACGATTTTGGCGACATCATCCAGTTCTCGCGCTACGCGTTGTTGCTGGCATTGTCGGGCGCCACCGTTATACTCGCGTGCCCGGAGCCCTTGGCCGGGCTGCTTGCCACCCTCGATGGTCCGGTTGGGACCGTCTCCAGTCTGGACGACGCGCCGCCCTATGATTTTCACGCCCCCCTTATGAGCCTGCCGCATTTCATGGGCACGACATTGACGACGGTTCCGTCGGAAACGCCCTATCTCTTCGTGCCGCCCGGCACGGATCCCCCCCTGGCGGCAGATCCGGAAGGACGCCGGATCGGCATCGCTTGGGCCGACGACCCCGATCATCCGGCGGATGGCAGCCGCACGGCGCCGTTAAATCGCCTGTCGCCGATTTTCGACCTCCCCCGAACCGAATGGATCAGTCTTCAGACCGGCTCCCCGGCGGAGGAATTGTCCGAAACCTATCTGCCGATAAACGACATCGCCCCGGCGCTCGACAATTTCGCCCAGACCGCGGCGGCAATCGCGGAACTGGACCTTGTCATCAGCGTCGACACCACGGTCGCCCATCTTGCCGGCGCGCTGGGCCGGCCCGTCTGGCTCATGCTGCCGCATTTGCCGGACGCACGCTGGATGACCGGGCGAACCGACTCCCCCTGGTATCCAACGATGCGACTTTTCCGGCAGTCGCGGCCTGGCGATTGGCAGTCATTGGCATTCGACGTCCGCACCGCCTTGCGGGAGCATTGGCAGGACTGATGCTGCGCCGAACCTACGATTGGACCATGAGCCTGGCCGGCCACCCGCATGCGATTTGGTGGCTCGCCTTGCTCACCTGCGCCGAAAGCGTCGTATTCCCGATTCCGCCCGATGTCCTCATCATTCCGATGGTCCTGGCCGCGCGCACCCAGGCTTGGCGAATCGCCGCTGTAGTGACCACCGCTTCGGTCGTCGGCGGCGCGCTCGGCTATGGCGCCGGATTCTTCCTGTATGAAGAGATCGGCAAACCGATCATCGAGTTTTACGGATACGCCGCAAAATATGACACCTTCCAAGGCTGGTACACGGAATATGGCGCCTGGATCGTCGCCGCCGGCGGTTTCACGCCGATTCCCTACAAGGTCATCACCATCGCATCGGGAGTGGCGCAACTCGACCTCACCACATTCATGATTGTTTCCGTGATCAGCCGCGGCGCCCGCTTCCTGCTCGTCTGTGCCTTGTTGTGGCGTTTCGGCGCGCCGATCCGTCGTTTCGTCGAGGCCCGCCTCGGTCTGCTCGCCCTGGTTTTCTTCGTCCTGTTGTTTTTGGGCTTCGTCGTGATCAAATATCTGGTCTAGATCAACCTGCCTTTAAATGGAATCATTTAAAGGCAGAAAAGTTGATCTGTTCTATAGAGATAGAGCAGCTTATGTACGCCCAATTGGGCGCACGCTGCTCTAGGAGATCGAAGCGACATGATCGCATCCGGCCGAAACGCTGCACACAGCCTAACCGCCGTCCGACCGTTGCCCGTGCTCGCAACCATCGCCGCCGCGACGCTCGCCACGGCCTATGCGTCGCAGTATCTCGGCGGGTTGGAACCTTGCCAACTATGCCTGTATCAGCGTTGGCCGTGGTGGGGCGTCTTGGTGATCGCCGGGGCAGGGCTTTGGCCGAAGACGGGTGACCGGTTCCGCCGGTCGCTCACCGGGCTCTGCGGCGCCATTCTTCTTGCCGGCGCGGCGCTGGCCTTTTTCCATGCGGGCGTCGAACAAGGGTGGTGGGAAGGCTTGGCCAGCTGCGGTGGCGGCGCGGTGCCGGACTCGCTGGCCGAAATGCGAAAATTAATGCACCAGCCGATTGTCCGGTGCGACCAGCCGGCATGGACGCTCTTTGGCGTTTCGATGGCCGGCTATAATGGATTGGCGTCCCTGGTGGCCGGCCTGTGGGCCCTCTGGATGACCACCGCGCACGGAAATCGGCGTCGACAAGGCCCGGCGGATGGCTGAACCCACAGGCTCTACAGGCTCTACAGGCTCCACGGGCCCGAAATACCTGCCGGGCGACCGGCCGCCGGAAGCCGAGATTGCGGCCATGGTCCGGGTCGACCATGCAGGCGAATACGGCGCGGCCCGGATCTATGCGGGGCAGTTAGCGGTTCTCGGCAATCGCCCGGTCGCAGAAACCATCCGCCAAATGGCCGACCAGGAACAGCGTCACCTGGAACGGTTCGATGCGCTGGTCGCCGAACGCCGGGTGCGACCGACCGTGTTCTCGCCGATCTGGCATGCCGCCGGCTGGCTGTTGGGGGCGGGCACGGCCCTGCTCGGCGAACGCGCCGCCATGGCGTGTACCGTCGCGGTGGAAGAAGTGATCGACGAGCATTATGCCGGCCAAGCCGACCAACTGGGCGATCGTGATCCGGAACTAAAATCGGTCGTCGAGGAATTCCGCCAGGACGAGTTGGAGCACCGCGACACCGCGCTGGCGCATGACGCCGAACAAGCGGCCGGATATCCGGTTTTGACGGGCGCCATCAAGGCGGGCGCGCGGCTCGCCATCCGGCTATCGCAGCGCTGGTAACGCACCGTCCCTACGACGGATCGAGTTCGGTATCCCAGTAGAGGAAATCGCGCCAGCTCTCATGCAGAAAATTCGGCGGAAAGGCGCGGCCGTTTTCCTGCAGTTCCCAAACCGAAGGCTGACGCGGCGTGCGAAACGGGTAGAGGCCCCCTTCCCTCGGCATGCGGCCGCCCTTCCGCAGGTTGCACGGCGCACACGCGGATACCACGTTGCCCCAGGTCGTGCGGCCGCCGCGTGAGCGTGGCACCACATGATCGAATGTGAGTTCATGGGTCGGAAATCC
>CAJHYV010000443.1_pt1 | contig 13756 bp, 13 predicted proteins | sample 9198851 | NCBI WGS metagenome assembly CAJHYV01 (sample SAMEA7708375, study PRJEB35096) | sediment metagenome | biome: marine neritic benthic zone biome [ENVO:01000025]; feature: sediment [ENVO:00002007]; material: shallow marine sediment [ENVO:03000034] sea grass bed [ENVO_01000059] ...
CCATTTTGCGCGTCCACCGTGGTGACCACGGAATCGAGCCGGCACCGGTCGGCGATCACCGCCTCGCCGGTGAGAGCGTGCACGATCGGCACCGGGTCGGCGAGGCCTGTAGTCTCGATGACGATACGCGAAAAGGGCGGCAGCCGCCCCTGCCCGACATTGGCGAACAGATCGCCGATCGTGTCGACCAGGTCGCCGCGGATGCTGCAACAGATGCAGCCGCTGTCCATGACCACGGTATTTTCAAAGGAAGAATCCACCAGTTCGTGATCGATGCCGATCTCACCGAATTCGTTGACGATGAGCGCGGTGTCCGCCATGCCCGGATGCCGCACCAGGCGGTTCAGCAGCGTCGTCTTTCCGCTGCCGAGAAAGCCGGTGATAACCGAGACCGGGACTCGGTTGCTCGGCGCGGATTCGTGGGATTTCGGCGGCATTCCTCGCCCTTGTCGACAATTGAGTGGCCAGCCGTCGTTGCCGGCGCAATGTGCTGCGTTCGAGTTATATCCCTTGAAGTATCATGCGTATTCATGCTGGCATCTCAAGGTATCGATGCCTGACGAGACCGTCGCCGCGGGCGCGCCGTAAACTTGAGCGACGCCCGGGCCGAAATTCACAGCGAGATACGGCGTTCATCCGCGCCCCTGAAACCACGCCAAGAATAGTTGGAGGGAAAAGATGTCCAAGCACGAAGCAAAAAACATGAAGCTCCTTTCGCACAATAGTTTGCAGGGATTTGGCGGGCTGGGCGAAGGCATGAGCCTGCAAATTGCCAAGGACGGACGGCGCATCATGTGGCTGGCCCATGAAGGGCCGCCAAAGAATTTCACCGGCGTCGATGTATCGGATCCGCGCAACCCAAAGGTCATCGTGCAGACAGATTTGCCGCACACCAACATGCGGTCGAATTCGCTCGAAGTCTGCGACGATATTATGGCGGTCGCCTATCAGACCTATGGCTGGGAAATCGAGAATGCCGGGATCGAGCTGTTCGACATATCCAAGCCCGAGGAGCCGAAGTCGATTTCCTTCTTCGACTGTTCCGGCCCGCGGTCGCGCGGCGTTCATTGTGTGTGGTATGTCGACGGCGAATACATCCACGCCGCCAGCGGTGCGGCGGATTACATGCCGCGGCATCCGCGCGACGACCAATGCTACCGCATTATCGACGTGCGCAACCCGTCGAAACCGGAGGAGACCGGACGCTGGTGGCTGCCTGGCACCGAAGAGGACGACGACACACCACCGCTGCCGAGGCTCTATGACCATGCGCCGGACGATCCGCGCGGCCGCGACAACTACCGCGTCCATAATTCCAACGTCTATCCAGAACGTCCGGACCGCGCCTATATCGGGTATCTCGACGGCGGCGCAATCATTCTGGATATTTCGGATAAATCGAAGCCCGAGTTTATCTCGCAATGGAACCCGCACCCGCCCTATCCGGGCTTCACCCATACGGCGCTGCCGCTGCCGGATCGGGATCTGATGATCGTCGCGGACGAGAGTAACAAGGACAATGCGGACGACTGGCCCAAACTGACCTGGGTGCTCGACATTCGGGAGGAGAAAAATCCCGTATCGATCGCGACCTTCCCAATGCCGGCACTGGACGACTTTCGCGACCGCGGCGGGCGGTTCGGGTCACACAATTTGCATGAGAACCGGCCGGGGCCGTCGTTCCGGTCGGACACGATTGTCTTTGCGACTTTCTTTAATGGCGGCGTGCGGGCCTTTGACCTTAGCAATCCCTACCAGCCAAAGGATGTCGCATCCTTTGTCCCGGCCTGTCCGGAAGGATCGCGCTATACAGCCAGCCAGATCAACGACGTGTATGTCGACGAGAACGGCCTGATCTACGCCGCGGAACGGATCTCCGGCGGGCTCTATATCCTGGAGTCGGAACTCTAACGCGCCAGTGACCGGGGCAATCCCTGCGGCCGGAACGGGCTGCAGGGAAACGGCGCGTCGTGCCAGAAGAACAGAAATTCGGGTGGGAAGCCGGAGTCACCAAAAAGTTTAGTACCGGTCGCCAAATCCGCGCCCGCGATCGTCACGACCCGCCCGCCCATCGCCTGCAATCGCTCACAGGCATCCACTTCCCGGGTCGACGGCGTGCCGCTGCCAAGAAGCCGGATCGCCAGTACCGTCTGACCGGTCCAGAAAACCATATCATGGGGCTCCCCCGCGGGCGGGGTTTCGGGATCGTTCGCGTCGAAGACCACGGCGTTCGGCAACGGCCGCAACGCGGAATACGTCCAGTCCTCGATCCGGAACAGCCCGCCCATTGGGCGCAGCAGTTGTTCGAGCGCAGCGCTCTCCGTCTCCAGCCGCGCCGCGATAAAGTCGAAATAGAGATCCAGCAGTCGCCGTGGATTCTTGGCGAACACATCCAGGTCCCGCGCCACCGCCGATTTGAGCCGAGCCACCTTGGTTGCAGTGTCGGGGATTTCGGCGAGAAACGATGGCGAAAACCGAACCAGCGCGTCACTGCAGAACCGGAGCGGCGGGGAAGTTCCCGCTTCGAAAACCTGCACACCGGTCCCGCCCTGCCCCTGTCGCCACGCCTCCAACCGTTTCAGGATGGCGGCCTGCGACTGCTGGCGACCGAAGATCACGGTAAACCGGGTGGCCATCGGGGTATCCCGTTTTCCGTTCTAACGGACTCCGGCAGGATGTCGGTGTCCTCTACTTTATCGTTATTTCGACGATACACCATTTCAGCAACTTTGCGCGCCGACAGGGTCGAGCGCAGATCTTCACAATGCCAGTTTGGCTCCACCTCCTCAGGCGTTCAGTGCATGTACCGCAGGGTCTGCCGGCGACGGTCCTTGCGGGCGATTCCACGGCATCAGCGAGAGCAAACCGGCGAGCGCACAGGTGCCGCTGATGCCGGCAAACATCAAGCCCGCGCCAACGAATCCGCTAAGCGCCACGAACCAGGGCGAGACGAGAAAGCCGAGCAAGACGCCCAGCACCACCATGGAACCGGCGGTAATCTGCACCTGACGCATTATGCTGATCGGCGCTTTCCGGTTGAGATTGACCGCGAACCCGGCTTTTCTCCATGCTTGCAGTCCGCCCTCCAATTGATAGACCTCATTGAAGCCGGTGCTCAGGATCCGGGACGCCGCCTCGCAGGTCCGGTTTCCGCTGCTGCAATGGAACACACCGACCTTGTCATGGTCGTGAGCGAAATCCGCCGAATCGAACCCCGATAGCGGCACCAACCGTGATCCCGGGATATGTTCGCGGGCGTATTCGTCGGATTCCCGGATATCGATGACAACGGCCTTGTCCTCATCGAGCCAGGATTTGAGCGTCCCGGCGTCGATTTTCCGCAATTCCAGAGTGTTCATGCCAAGATCTCCTTAATTAAGCGCGGCGTCTTCGCCGCAGTAGGTTTCATAAAGAAACGCCATCAGCTTGCTAATGTCGGTGCGGGCCAAGGCGTAATAGATCGTCTGCCCGTCGCGGCGGGTGGAAACCAGACCGTCCTTGCGTAGCAGGGCCAGCTGTTGCGACATGGCGGGCGCACGCGCGCCGACGAGATCCGTCAACGCCCCAACCGATTTCTCACCCTCCACCAGCTGACAGAGGATCATCAGACGGGTCTTGTGCGACAGGATCTTCATAAGATCGCTGACCTTTTCCGCCGCGGTTTCCATTTCCTTCAGTTTCATAATTGCATATATGCGAATATATGCAATTACTGTCAAGCCCTCTTTTCGAACCAAAATATCCGGCGGATGCCTTGCCCAATCGGATGCGCAAGCGGGGCATTTGATTCGGATCAAGGCGAAGGATGGGGACGATGTGACACCAATACCCGATCAAGGAGGAACAACCCGATGCGCCCAGACGTCAAAGCTTTCTTCGACGAAACGACGAACACCGCTTCCTACGTCGTGCGGGACCCCGGCACGGAGCGCTGCGCCGTCATCGATGCCGTTTTGGATTTCGATCCCAACTCCGGGCGCACCTCTACGACATCGGCGGACGCGATCATCGCCTATGCGCGCGCGGGCGGCCTGACCGTCGACTGGATTTTGGAGACCCATGTCCATGCCGACCACCTAACCGCCGCGCCGTATCTCCGAGAACAGCTCGGCGGTCGAACGGCGATCGGCGAGCACGTCACCGATGTGCAGGCGACATTCAAGACGATCTTCAATGCCGAACCCGCCTTCCGGGCCGATGGGAACCAATTCGACCATTTATTCGCCGATGGCGACATCTTCCGGATCGGAGAACTCGGCGGCAGGATAATGCACACGCCGGGGCACACACCTGCATGCATCACCTATGTCATCGGCGATGCCGCTTTCGTCGGCGATACGATATTCATGTCGGATTTTGGAACCGCGCGCGCCGATTTCCCGGGCGGCGACGCCCGGACATTGTACCGCTCCATTCAAAAGGTACTGTCTTTGCCGCCGGAAACGCGGCTTTTCATTTGCCATGACTACAAGGCGCCGGGCCGCGACGCATTCGCGTGGGAAACCACGGTGGCGGAAGAACGCGCGAACAACGTGCACGTCCGCAACGGCGTGACGGAAGAGGATTTCGTCAAGATGCGCACCGAGCGTGACGCCATACTCGATATGCCGAGACTCCTCCTGCCCTCGGTACAGGTCAATATGCGCGGCGGCCAATTCCCGCCGCCCGAGGACAACGGCGTCTCTTATCTCAAACTGCCGCTCAACGCGGTTTAGGTCCGGTGCTTCGCTAAGCGACGGCACGCTACAGCATGCATGGCGCATCGCATTCGGACCGACGATCGCGTCAATCGCCGGACTCGAAAAAATCCGACATATCCGGGGAATCGGCAATCGCCGTTAGACGCCCGATCAGTCGATCGGTGCGCGCCTGATCGAGCGGACGCGCGCCCGCGGCGATGCACGCCCGGAACTTGTCCTCGATTTGGGTCGCGGTCAGGCGGCGCTCGGGCGTCCCCGGCACATGCTCCTGACGCCGCCGGACCGTACCGTGTCCCGCGGTTTCCACGACGACTTCAGCCGGAGCGAATTTTCCGGCGTTGGCCTCGTCGATTTCGATGGAAATCCGCCCGATGATATCGCGGATTTCCGGCGCGTTGATCGCCCCTTCCTGGATATCATCCACCGTCAGCCGCCGCCGCAATACCGCACAGGCAATCGAGTATTCCAAGCTGAACTGCGCCGCCACTTGCGGATTGTCGCCGGGATCGAAGGCCGCGCCGACCAGACCGTGGGCGAACGGGGAGATCACCGCCTTAACCGATCGGATGTCGTCCGGCGCAAGATCGAGTTCCTCGGCGACCTCGATGACCGCATCGATCGGCACGTGGTTTGCCGTGCAGCTCGGAAACTTCTTCACCGCGGCACCGGTGCAGAGATAGTCCTCCCCGAACCCGTCCAGCAGCGGCGCCGGGTCTCCGTCACAGTATAGGCGATAGAATCCGTAGTCGCCTTCGAAGCATTCGGCGGGCGCGGTGACGCCGCGGGCGGCCAGCAAGGCGGCGAAGACCCCGGCGCGGGCGGCGAACCCCGATTGCACACGCTTCGCCATGGTCTTTTCGATTAGCGCTTGCTGCGATCCGCCGGTTTGACTCAAGACAAGGCCGAGCGCGTCGCGCGTTTGCTCGACCGAGAGACCGAGAATTTTCGCCGCCGCGGCCGCCGCGCCGAAGCCCCCGTACAATGCGGTGTTGAACCAGCCCCTGTGCTCTGTCGCCGCCGCGGCAAGCCGGCACATCAATTCGTTGGCCAGGACAACGGCTGCAAGCAATGCCTTGCCCGTGCCGCCGGTCTCTTCGGACAGGGCCCAGGCGGCGGGGATGCTGACGATGTCCGGGTGCACCGAGCCTTTTTCGAAAACGCTGTCGAAGTCGAGCGCAGCGGCATGCACGCTGTTGAGAAACGCGGCGCCCAACGGATCAAGGGATTGCCCGGAAGCCCAGGCACGGCACTTCCCGCCCCCGCTTCCCGAAATCATCAGGTCTTCGATATCCGCCGATCCGGGTGCGCCGGCGCCCGCCCATGCGACACCAAAGGTATCGAGAATCATGAGCCGCGTATGATCGAGAACCGTATCGGGAATGTCATCGTAGGACAGGTTGACGATACGATCGCTTAGTCGATGCGAAACACTGGCCAATTCTTTCGTCACAATCTGAGCATCCCTGGTTTGCGCAGTTCGGTGCACGGTAAGCGCAACGGTTCGGCGGGTCTATGGTTTCGCGACCTGCCGCTGCTTTGGAGCGGGCAACGCCCTGTTTGCACTCCCCGCGTGAACAGACGTCCGGGGTTTTGATCCCGATCGGATGTCGTAATACGCTTTGACGCCAGAAATAACAGATGGTCTCGCGGATCGGCGCGTCTTGTCCGGTTCAAGTTCGCCGCGACCGAGCGAACACGCGCTGTCGAGCTGATCCGGGATGCCCAAGGTTTCTATTGCCAAAAGGAAGAGGAATTGAACGATGGCTTTTACCAGACCAATCTTCATCGTCAGTTCGCCGCGTTCCGGGTCAACGTTACTGCGCCTGATTTTGGACGCCCATCCCAATATCGCGATTCCGTCACCGGCGTGGATCTACGAATATATCCGGCCTTACCTATACAGCTTCGGCGACCTTGGACAGGAATTGAACTTCCGCGACTTGGTGCGGGATATGATCGAAATGCCGACCATTGAGCGATGGCTGGTCGATTTCGCGGTAGACGAGCTTGTCGCTGCCTGTCCCGGGCGCTCCTTCAAGGAGGCGTACGAATATCTTCACGTCAAGGACGCAACGGCGAAGGGTAAGGTCCGGTGGGGTGAAAAATCGCCTCGCAATGGGTACTGGATCGACGAGATTAAGTCTGATTTTCCGGACGCGCAGTTTGTCCACATCGTTCGCGACGGTCGCGACATGGCGATCGATATCAGCCAGTCGGTATCGATGCGACCATGCTCGGTCTTAATGGGTTCGTACTACTGGAAACACTACCTGACCGCTATCCGCGATAGCTTCACACGCTTGGACAAGGCTGACCGTTACGAAATCAAATACGAGGCGCTTTGCGCCGACCCGGAGGTCGAACTCAAAGCACTTTGCAATTTCCTCGGCGAGGACTTCGACCCGGCGATGCTTCGTCATCACAAAAGCAAGAGCACCGAGGCCTGGGCCGCTAACGCTCAACACGGCAAGACAGGCCAGCCCATTACGACCGAATTTTGCGAGCTCCATAAGAAATGCCTGCATGAACGTGACGCCCGCATCCTGGAAAGCGTTATCGCTGAATTACTGCAACAATACGGATATCCGATCAATGGCACGCCGAAACATCTGCCGCAGCGCGAGGAATGGCAAATTCTCGAGAGCGATATGATCTCTTCCCGCGCCAACGATCCGTACCGCAGTGAGCTGGAACAACGGCGCCTGCAACGAAAGGCGCGCGGGAGCTATTCCGACGCCGATCGTGACTCGCTGCTGCGGTCGCTTTTTTGATCGACTCGGATGGCAGAGGAAATTGCCATTTCGGCGGCACTGGATGGACTGACCGTTCGCGATCTCACGGCGGTGCGGCATCCGGAGTTCCGCGTGACTCATTTGCTTTTGGCGACCTTGGCACGCGCCCAGGCGGAAACGGCTTCGGACAGCAGCACCAGCACGACGATCGACAGCAGGATCGCGGCCACCCGTTCGGTCTCGATCTGCTGCACATTGCGCTTGAGGTACCACCCCATACCCCCGGCACCGAAAAAGCCCACCACGGTGCCGGCGCGAAACGCAACATCCCAGGTATAAATCGCGATGCCGGTGAACGCGACGCGGACTTGCGGGATCACGCCATAGACGAAAACCTGAAACAGGCTGCCGCCGGTCGCCTTGATCGCTTCCACCGGCCCCATATCGATGGCCTCGATTTCCTCCGCAAACAGTTTTGCCGCGAAACCGGTGCAAAACACGGTCAGGGCCAGGACGCCGGGCAGCATGCCGAAACCGAGGATGCTGACGAACAGGATCGTCCAGATCATCTCATGCACGGCGCGGCCGAGCATGGTGACCAGCCGCGCCAGCGGATAAACGAAGCGCCGGTGCGGCGTCATGTTGTAGCTCGCGAACCAGCCGAGCGGCACGCTGATCAGCAGTCCGAACAGCGCGCCGAGATACGCCATCTGGATGGTGTCCACGACCGACCCCAAATAGGTGGCATCGAGGATATAGTCGATATCCGCAGGGTAATACCGGTCGGTGACCAGATGGCCGATCTTTCCGAACATCGGAAACAGCCGATCGAGCGGAATTTCCAGATACTCGATCGAATAACCGAGTAAGAGAAACACGCCGAGCACCACGCCATAGCGTATCAGCGACCCCGGAAACTTGAAACGCCGCCATTGCGGTTCGGCCGCTACAGCGCCGCCGATATGGTCGCTATTGCCCATCGTCATCGGATTGCGCTTCCGCCGCCCTCCATCAAATCACCGACTTGCGGCCGTAATGCGAGAGAAACTCGCCCACCAGGATGATGCACAAAATCGCGAAGATCACCGTCGTCACGCCGGGGAAGTTGAAGGTATTCATTTGCCGGAAAAACATCAGACCGAGTCCGCCGGCGCCGACCAGGCCGAGAATGGCGGAGCGCCGGATGTTGATTTCCCATTCGAAAATGATCACGCCGATCACCACCGGCAAAATCTGCGGCACGATCCCATAGATCAGCACTTGAAATCCATTGCCGCCGACGGCGCGGATTGCCTCGACCGGCGCGGGGTCGATGTCCTCGATCGCTTCGGCGGAAATCTTGGCGATGAAACCGACCGAGCGCATGGCGATGGCCAGCACGCCCGCAAGCGCGCCGAGACCGACCGCGGCCACGAAGAACAGCGCCCAGACGATCTCGTGAATCGACCGGCTCAGCGTCATCAAAAGACGGGCGATCGGATAGGTGACCGGCTTGAAAGGCGTAATGTTGAGCGCGCCGAACCAGATCACCGGAATACAGATGATCACGCCCAGCATCGTGCCGAGGCACGCGATCATCAGGGTTTCGATGGTCGGCCCGATAAGGCTCGGCAGCAGGGCAAAATCGAAACCGACAAACCGGTCGACGGATTGGAGGACCGCCCCGAAGGATCCCATCCGCGCCCAGTCTGTATCCTCGACGACCGTCACCTGCACGCTCCAGACGACAAGGCCGAACAAGCCGAGATACAGCGCGGATCGGATTAATCGGCTGCGCCTCCGTGCAGCCTCGATCCGGTCGAGCAGGGCGCTGTGCACCGCCGCGTCGGTCATTGGCTTGCCGGGCGCCGCGGGCGCATCATCACAAAACCTCCATGGCATAGATTTCGTTCAGCTTGTCCTGATCGATGCTGTCGGTCGGACCATCGAACATTTTCACGCCATCCTGCAATCCGATGATCTTGTTGCAGAACTCCAGCGCGAGCTGAACGTCATGGATATTGCAGAGCACCGGCACGCCGAATTCGGTGGCGATTTCCTTGATCAGCGCCATGACCTCGCGTGAAATCTTCGGATCCAGGCTGGAGGTCGGCTCGTCGAGCAGCAGTAATTTCGGATCCTGCATCAACGCCCGGGCGATGCCGACCCGCTGCCGTTGGCCGCCGCTCAATTCGTCGGCCCGTTTGTCCACATGGTCGATCAAGCCGACACGATCGAGAATTTGCAATGCGCGCGTGATGTCGTCCCTGGAGAATAACCGGAACAGGCTGCGCAAATTGCCCACATAGCCGAGCCGGCCGGACAGCACGTTGTCCATCACCGACATCCGGTCGACCAGATTGAATTCCTGGAAAATCATGCCGATATTTCGCCGCAGCTTGCGAAGATCGGATTGCGACAGCGTCAGCACCTCGGTGTCATAGAGCCGGATGCTGCCGCCGGTCGGCTCCACCAAGCGGTTGATGCAGCGGATCAGGGTCGACTTCCCGGCGCCGCTGGGACCGATGATTGCGAAGAAATCCTCCGCGTCGACGCCGAAACTGACGCCCTGAAGAATCTCGGGCCCGGTCCGGCTATAACGCGCGGTGAGATCGGTAACGGTAAGAATAGACATGGGCGTGACAGCGCGACCCTCCGCGTTGGGGCGAAACCGTGGATTGTTCCGCCCCCTTACGCGGTTGATCTGACGCCGGTTACTTCTTTTTCTTCTTTTTGCGGGCGTCCTTGGCCTTCTTCAGATCACGGATGACATCGTAATCCTTGGAAGACATGCGCACGAAGGTGTTGGATTTCACGTTTTTGAGAAAGGCCTTTGCTTCCGGCTGCCCTTTCAGACCCAGAAACGTCTCCGAGATCTTCGCCTTCAGGTCCTTGCACAGCGTGTTGCGATAGACGAAGGGATCCTGCGGGATCGCCGGGGATTTCCAAAGGACATTGAAATCCGCGAGTTTGACCTCCCCCTTGTTCACCACATTGTCGAAGCGGTGCGATGCGACGAAGGCGGCATCGACCTTGCCTTGGTGAACGGCGACGGTGGAGAGTTCGTGGCTGCCGGTGTAGACGACTTTTTTGAAGTAGTTATCGATGTCCGTCTTGATCACCTTCGAGAAAACCACGCGCGGTACCAGATTGCCCGACGTGCTGCCGGGATCGGTAAGGCCGACAATCGATCCCTTCAGATCCTTGATGGTCTTGAACTTGCTTCCCTTCTTGGAAACCAGCACGCCCTTGTAGCCGGGGCCTTCTTCCTGCAGATGGCCGGGCCGTTTGGCGTAGGTCGCAAACACCTCGACACTCGGATCCTTGGAATTCGCGATGACGTAGGTGTAGGGCCCGAGCACCGCGACATCGACGAACCCGCCGAGCAGCCCTTCCACCACCGCGGCGTAGGAGGTCGGCATGAAGAACTGGATTTTCTTGCCCGTCAGCTTCGCCATGCGGTCGGTGACCGGCTTATAGAGTTTGAGCTCGGCGACCGTCTCTTCGGTCGGCACCATCGCGAAGGTGAGCGCCTTGGGATTTTCGCATTTGCCCGCGGCCGCGGCGACGGTGGCCGTCCCCATCAGCAATCCGGCCGCCAGGGCCATGCTGCCGACAGTGCGTTTCGTCCGGCCCTTTTCGACTGACCGAGATACTCGATTATGTGTCATTTTTTGAGATCCTCCCTTTGTCTTGCAGTTTTGAATTTTTAGTTTCGCATCGATGCGATCCCCCCACGCCTTACCAACGCATGTTGATGTTCTTGATCTGCGTATAGCTCAGCAATTCGTCGAAACATTCCTCCTGGCCGATGCCGCTGCTTTTCCAGCCGCCATAGGGCGCGCCGATGTAGCGGCCGTTGGTGTTGATCCAGACATACCCGGCCTCGATCCGCTCGGCGGTCTCCATCGCCTTGTCCAGGTCATTGGTCACAATCGCCGCGGTCAGGCCGTATTCGAGCGCATTGGCGCGCCCGATCATGTCTTCGTAATCGTCCCAGGGCATGACCGACATGACCGGCCCGAAGATCTCCTCGCGGGCGATCCGCATGTCGGGCTTCACGTTATTGAACACGGTCGGTGCGACGAAGAAGCCGTCTTTCAACGCGGGATCCGACGGGGCGCCGCCGCCGGTGATCAGCTCGGCGCCTTCGGACTTGCCCGATTCGATGTAGCCGGTGACCCGGTCGTATTGTTCCTGGGAAACGATCGGGCCCATTTCCTTGCCCTCCTCCCACGGCAGGCCGATCGGCAGGGCCTCCGCCTCGGCGGCAAGCGCCTTCAGGACCGGTGCGTGAAGCGATTTATGCACGAAAACGCGCGACGTCGAACTGCAGGATTGACCCTGGCGGTTCATGTTCATGCCCTTGACGGCGGCCTGTGCCGCCTTCGCGGGATCCGCGTCGGGGAAGATGATAATCGGGTTCTTGCCGCCCAGTTCGAGGCTGACGTTCTTCAGCCCGTCGGCGGCTTCGCGCGCGATGATCCGGCCGGTGGCGACGGAGCCGACGAAGCCGATGCGGTGCACCAGCGGATGACGCACCATCGCCGATCCCGCGACCGCATCGCCGGTGACGACATTGACGACGCCCGGCGGAAAGATGCCGTCGCACAATTCGGCCAGGCGCAGGCTCGAGAGCGGCGCCTGTTCCGGCCCCTTGATGACAACGGTGTTGCCGGCGGCCAGGGGCGCGGCCGCCTTTTCGGCGCAGAACCGGAACGGATGGTTGAACGGGTTGATCTTGGCCACCACGCCGTAAGGCTGGCGCCGCGTGAAGTTCATGTGCCGTGGACCGAAGGACGATGTCTCGCCTTTGATCTCGGTGATCAATCCCGCGAAATAGCGCAGCGTGTCGACGGTCCAGTCGACATCGCCGGTCATGCCGCTCAGTGCATTGCCGGAATCGACGCAGTCCATCATGCCGAGCTCTTCCCGATGGGCCGCAAGTTTATCGGCGAACAACTCGAGGCAGCGGGCGCGCTCCTTGATCGGAACCCGGCGCCATTCCTGAAACGCGTTATGAGCAACCTTGACCGCATGATCGACGTCTTCGGCGGTCGCCTTCGGCACTTCGCCGAGCCGGTCCCCGTTCGACGGGTTGAACGATTCGATCGTGCCATTGTCCTGGCTCGGCAACCATTCGCCGCCGATATACAAGCCCTTTGGCGAAAATTTCAGATCGGGTGTGGCAGACATATGATCTCTTCTCCCAAATTGGTTGGCCGCCGTTACGGCACGATTGCGGCGCGCAGCACGCTGCGATCGGCGGCACGTTTGAAAGCCTCGTCCAGATCGGCGAGGGCGAATTTCGAATCGACGATATCCTTGAACGGAAAGCGGTCCCGGTTCGCCATGACGAAGTCGAGCGCCTGAATGAGGTGCCGCGGATGGTAGTTGTGAATGCCGCGCAAGGTGATCCACTGGCGCACCAGAATGTTGGCGTCGATGTTGATATACGCATCCGGGTTCACCAGGCCGGCCAATGTATACCGTCCGCCGACCCGCAGCATGCGCAGCCCGGCGGCGACCACGTCGGGCACGCCGCAGACTTCGATCACCGCGTCGGCGCCATCCGGCGGGCACAGCGCGCGAATGGAGTCGATCAGCGCATCCTGTTCCATCTCGGCGACATTCATGGTCATGTCGGCGCCGAATTTTTTCGCGATCTCCAATCGGTCCGGCACCGCATCGAGGCCGATCACCAGCCGCGCGCCCCGCGCCTTGGCCATGGCGCAGCCATAGAGGCCAAGCAACCCGAGGCCCTGAATCACGACCGTGTCGCCCAGGGATATCTGTGTCGCCTCGGTGACCGAAACCATGGTCGCGACGCCGCAGTTCAGCGGGGTCGCCTCCTCGTCGCTCAACTCATCCGGCAGTTTCAGAATTCCAGTGCCGGGCACGATGTAGCAATACTCGGCAAACCCGCCGAGAAAATGCGGGTCTTCCTCGGCCAGGTCGTGGCCGTATTTGCGAACGCCCTTGCATTTCTGCGGCATGTCGTGAACGTCGCGGTAGTGACACTCGCCGTCGAAAAAATATTCGGTCCAGGTAACCCGGTCGCCGATCCCCAGCGGATCGCCCCGCATATCCCGCTCGATCTCATTGCCGAGCTCTTCGATCACGCCGATGATTTCATGCCCCAGGATACCGGGGCACGGATTCGGCCGATGGCCCTGATACGAATGAATGTCCGACCGGCAGATGGTCGACATGGTAACGCGAACAAGCGCCTCGCGCGGCAGGACCGGCCGGAGCGGATACTCCTTCAGAACGAAGGGGGTGTTCGGCGCATCGTAGACGGCGGCCTTGGCGGTGCGGCTCATCCGCCGGCCGCTCCGGCAGCGG
>CAJHYV010000116.1_pt1 | contig 13649 bp, 14 predicted proteins | sample 9198851 | NCBI WGS metagenome assembly CAJHYV01 (sample SAMEA7708375, study PRJEB35096) | sediment metagenome | biome: marine neritic benthic zone biome [ENVO:01000025]; feature: sediment [ENVO:00002007]; material: shallow marine sediment [ENVO:03000034] sea grass bed [ENVO_01000059] ...
CGACTGCGCCGTCGGTTTTTTTGCGGCTTTCCGGCTGTAAACGCTCCATACGGGGTTTGACAACAGGGGCGGAATCCCTATAGTCCGCGCACCTTATCCGGTAACGCGGGTTGTATTACGGCCCCGTCATTTGTCCGAATAGAGAAATGACTGACTGGATCATCAAGAACACCGGTAAAAACAGGGTGTTATGCCATGAGCAAGCGACTTAAATCGAAGTACAAGATTAACCGCCGTCTCGGCGTCAATTTGTGGGGACGGCCCCGCAGCCCCATCAACAAGCGTGAATATGGCCCCGGTCAGCATGGCCAGCGTCGGCGCAAGCCGTCCGATTTCGGCACGCAGCTGGCGGCCAAGCAGAAGTTGAAGGGCTATTACGGCAATATCGGCGAGAAGCAGTTCCGCCGGTATTACAAATCGGCCGATCAGCGCAAGGGCGATACCGGCGAAAACCTGATCGAGTCGCTCGAACGCCGGCTCGACGCGGTGGTCTATCGTTCGAAATTCGTGCGGACGGTCTTTACCGCGCGTCAATTCGTCAACCACGGCCACATCAAAGTGAACGGGCGACGGGTCAATATCCCGTCCTATCAGGTCAAGGATGGCGACGTCGTCGAGGTACGCGAGAAGAGCCGGCAATTGGGAATGGTTCTCGACGCGGTGGATCTGCCGGAACGTGACGTGCCGGAGTATATCTCGGTCGATTACAACAAGATGACCGCGACCTTCGTGCGGGGGCCGAAGTTTGAGGACGTGCCCTATCCGGTCCAGATGGAACCGAACCTGGTCATCGAATTCTATTCACGCTGAGTCACGGATTTCCCCGGGTTAGTTGCCAGGTGCGGTTTACCTGGCAGCCTTCGGCGCGTATTGATTCTCCTCGACACTATTCATAATCGGATTGAGGGGAGCGCGCGATGCGTCTCGGCTTACTTCATGGCAGTGCCGGTGCCAGTTACGCCGTCGATATGGATCTGATTCTGGAGGCAGAGCGTCTCGGGTTCGATTCCGTATGGACGTCCGAATCCTGGGGATCGGACGCGGTCACGCCGGCTGCCTGGATTTTGGCCCGCACCTCGCGGATCAAGGTGGGCACCGCCATCATGCAGATGCAGGCGCGCAGCCCGGCGATGGCGGCCATGACCGCCATGACACTGCAGGCAATGTCGGGCAACCGCTTCGTTCTCGGCATCGGCGCGTCGGGGCCGCAGGTCATCGAGGGCTGGCACGGCGTCCCCTACGGCAAGCCGGTGACCCGGATTCGCGAATACGTCGCGATCGTCCGGAAAATTCTCGAGCGCAAGGAACCGCTCACCCATGAAGGCGCCCATTATCAACTACCCTATACGGGCGCGGGATCGACCGGCCTCGGCAAGCCGCTCAAGAGCATCCTGCACGGTGATCCGTCGCTGAAAATCTACACCGCGTCGATCACGCCGGCCGGCGTGCGTGTCGCGGCGGAAATCGCCGACGGGTTCTTCCCGATCTATATGATTCCGGAGAAATACGCCGTTTTCGGCGAGTTCATCGAGCAGGGCTTCGCCAAGGCCGGCGGCGGCAAGGGCCTGGCGGATTTCGACGTGGCGCCCTTCGTCAACGTCATCGTCGGGGACGATCTGGAGAAATGCCGCGAGCCGGTCAAGGCGCAGATGGCGTTATATATCGGCGGCATGGGCGCACGCGGGAAGAATTTCTACAATGATTTGGCGAAACGCCTTGGCTATGAGGACGCGGCGATTCGCATTCAGGACCTGTTCCTCGACGGCAAGCGGGCCGAGGCCGTGGCGGCCGTGCCCGACGATCTGGTCGACGCGGTTTCCCTGGTCGGCCCGGCAGATCGCATCCGCGACCGGCTCGGCGCCTGGAAGGACGCCGCCAAGCAGGGCCACGTAACCTCGCTGATGGTGCGTCGCGCGGACGCGGTCGGCGTCAGGCTGCTGGCGGAAGAGGTTTTATAGGCCGGCCTATTTCGAAATCCTGCAAAATAGATAGCCCCCATCCGGGGATAGTTACCGGATGGGGGCGAGATTCCTAAAACCAGGCGATCGCCCGGCGGACGCCGATTACGCGCTTTGCGCGGCAACGCCCTTTTCGGCGATCAACTGCTGCAGTTCGCCGGTCTCGTACATTTCACGCACGATGTCGCAGCCGCCGACGAATTCGCCTTTGACGTAAAGCTGCGGGATGGTCGGCCAATTGCTGAATTCCTTGATGCCCTGGCGCAGGCCCGGGTCTTCGAGCACGTCGATGCCCTTGAATTTAGTGCCGATTTCACTGAGCACCTGGACCACCGCCGCGGAGAAACCGCATTGCGGGAAGACCGGGTTGCCTTTCATGAAGAGCACGACGTCGTTCGCGTCGATTTCGTCCTGGATGCGTTGGGAAGCGGGGTTATCCGTCATGATGTCGTCCTTTGTTTACGTGTTGTTCGCTAATCGGGTGCGCTTACGCATCCTCCGGTACCGCAGTTTGCAGGGCGAGCGCATGCAATTCATTGCCCATTCGACCTTGAAGCGCATCATAGACCATTTGATGCTGCTTGACGCGGCTGATTCCTTTGAAGGCGGCGGCCCGAACCAGCGCGGCGTAATGGTCGCCGTCGCCCCGCAGGTCGGAAATCTGGACCTCGGCGTCCGGAATCGCTTCCTTGATCATCTGTTCGATCTCTGTCGCGCTCATCGCCATGCCGCTGATCTCCCGCTCGTTTGTTCTCAGGGGCTTCCCATGTAGTCCGGGAGCCAGCCCTCATGCGCCGTCGCCAAGGCGTCCAAGGATATGGTGGGTCCGCCGGCCAGAGTCAACGCGCCGCCGCCGGTTTGACCGATGATCCGGGCCGGAACCGCAGCCGCTTGCGCAGCTTCGAGAATCGGGTCCGGATCGTCCGTCGCGACAATATAGCGGCCCTGATCCTCCCCGAACAACCACGCATGAAGGGGTAGGGCGTCCTTGGACGGCTCGATTACCGCGCCGATGCCGCCGGCAAGGGCCATTTCCGCCAGGGCGACGAGCAGCCCGCCATCCGCGATGTCGTGGCAAATCCGTACCAGTCCCCGGTCCACGAGATCCAGGATCAGCGACCCGTTGCGCCGCTCCGTCGCCAGGTCGACCGGTGGTGGCGCGCCGTCCTCGCGCCCCAGGATATCACGCAGGTACAGGGATGCGCCGAGCCAGCCCGCGGTCTCGCCCAGCAGGATGATCGTCCGGCCGGGCGCATCGAAGCCGATGCGGGTCGCCTTGTCGATATCGGCCAGCAGGCCGAGCCCGCCGATGACCGGCGTGGGCAGGATCGCCTCGCCCTCGGTTTCGTTGTAGAGCGAGACATTGCCCGAGACGACCGGGAAGTCGAGCGCCGCCGCCGCTTCGCCGATGCCGCGCACGCAGCCGACGAACTGTCCCATGATGGCTGGCCGTTCCGGATTGCCGAAATTAAGGTTGTTGGTGAGGGCCAGCGGGGTGGCGCCGGTCGCGACAAGGTTGCGCCAGGCCTCGACGACCGCCTGCCGGCCGCCGCGTTCCGGGTCGGCGCGGCAATAGCGCGGCGTCGAATCGGTGGTGACCGCAAGCCCGCGTTGAGTTCCATGCACCCGAACCACGGCGGCGTCGGCACCCGGGCCGCGGACCGTATCGGCCATCACCATGTGATCGTATTGCTCCCAGATCCAGCGGCGGCTGCACAAATCGGGTGTCGCCAGCAAGGTTTCGAGGGCGTCGAGCGGGTTTTCGGACGCCGCGATATCGGCCGCCGGCAGTTCCGGTCGCGCGGGCGGCGCGTCCCACGGGCGGTCGTATTCGGGCGCCGCGCTGACCAGCGGATCGACGGGAATGTCCGCCTCGACCCGGCCATCCATTTGCAATATCAGCCGGCCGGTTTCTGTGATCCGCCCGATGATTGCGAAATCGAGCTCCCATTTCTCGAAGATCGCCCGCGCGGCGTCTTCATGGCCCGGTTTCAGGACCATCAGCATCCGTTCCTGGCTCTCCGACAGCATCAGCTCATAGGCCGTCATGCCATCTTCGCGCATCGGCACCATGTCGAGGTCCAGATCGATCCCGACGCCGCCCTTGGACGCCATTTCGACCGAGGAGGAGGTGAGCCCCGCCGCCCCCATGTCCTGGATCGCGACGATCGCGTCGGTCGCCATCAATTCGAGGCAAGCCTCCAGCAGCAATTTTTCGGTGAACGGGTCGCCGACCTGCACCGTTGGTCGTTTTTCTTCCGAATCCTCCGAGAATTCGGCGGACGCCATCGTCGCGCCGTGGATCCCGTCGCGGCCGGTCTTGGATCCCACATAGACCACCGGGTTACCCGGCCCCGCCGCCGCCGAATAGAAGATCCGGTCCGCGTCGGCGATCCCGACCGTCATGGCGTTGACCAGGATATTACCGTCATAAGCGGTGTGAAAATTGGTCTCACCACCGACCGTCGGCACGCCGATGCAGTTGCCGTATCCGCCGATTCCGGCCACGACGCCGGCGACCAGATGCTTGGTCTTCGGGTGATCGGGTCGGCCGAAGCGCAAGGCGTTGAGATTGGCGACCGGGCGGGCGCCCATGGTGAAGACGTCCCGCATAATGCCGCCGACGCCGGTCGCGGCGCCTTGATACGGCTCGATGAAACTCGGGTGGTTGTGGCTCTCGATTTTGAACACCGCCGCCTTGCCGTCGCCGATATCGACCACGCCGGCATTCTCGCCCGGCCCGCAGATGACTTGCGGTCCTTCGGTAGGCAACGTCTTCAGCCATTTTTTGGATGATTTATAGGAGCAATGCTCCGACCACATCACGGAGAAGATGCCGAGTTCGGTAAGGCTGGGTTCCCGGCCGAGGATATCGAGCACGGTTGCGTATTCGTCAGCCGTCAGGCCGTGTTCGGCGACCAACGCCGGTGTGATCTGGCTCATGCGGGCCTTCATAACAGATTCGGTTTGTCAGGCAACACCGACGGGACAATCGGGAGGAGGAGACTTGTGTGCGAGCGGTTTTGCCTCAAGACTGTGCCGGTGCCAAGTTGCCTGCGTAACCGGATAATCAGGGAGGATAGGATGCGGGGTGTTGTGTTTCTGGGAAATCGGGAATTGGAAATTCGGAATTTTCCGGATCCGACGCCGGGGCCGGGCGAAGTCATTATCGAAATCAAGGCCTCGGGGATGTGCGGCAGCGACCTCAAACCCTATCGCGCGGCCGACAGCGCCGCGTCCCTGGGGCTCGGTGGCGACGGCGGACCGGTTATCGCGGGGCACGAGCCTTGCGGCGTTGTGGCGGAGGTCGGCCCCGGCGTCACCGAAGCCGAAGCCAGAATCGGCCAGCGGGTGATGGATCATCACTACGCGGGGTGCGGCGTTTGCGGGCATTGCCGGACCGGCTGGTCGCAACTCTGCGGCGACGGCATCGTGGTCTATGGCATGACCGGCAATGGCGGGCATGCGGAATATATGAAGGTGCCGGCGCGTACGCTTGTGCCGCTGCCCGACGAGCTTTCCTTCGAAACCGGTGCGGCAATTTCCTGCGGCACCGGTACCGCGTATGGCGCGTTGCGGCGGCTGAATATTTCGGGCCGCGACACTATCGCGATCTTCGGCCAGGGACCGGTTGGGTTGAGCGCAACCCAGCTGGCCTCGGCAATGGGTGCGCGGGTCATCGCGATCGATATCGGCGCGGAAAGGCGCGCGCTTGCCACCGAATTCGGCGCCGATGCGGTGATCGATCCGGGCGCGGACGATCCGGTGGCGGCGATCCGCGACCTGACCCATGGCGAAGGTGCGCATTTGACGCTCGACTGCAGTGGCAATCCCGATGCGCGTGCGGCGGCGGTGCGTAGCGCGCGCACCTGGGGCACCGCGTGTTTCGTCGGAGAGGGCAATGACGTGACGCTTGAGGTCAGCCCGGACATGCTGCGCCGGCAGATCACCATCGTTGCCTCCTGGACTTTCAATACCGTCGGGCAGGCGGAGTGCGCGCGATTCGTGGCGGATCGCAAGATCGATGTGGATAGCCTGTTCTCGCATCGCTTTAATCTGGAACAAGCCGACGAGGCGTACCAGTTGTTCGACACCCAGACCACCGGCAAGGGCGTCTTCGTTCTCTGATTCGAGGAAAATAGGGCCGGTGCCGCGATGGTTCAGGCAAACCCGCCCGACGCGGCCGTCAAGGCCGCCATCATCGGTTTGCCGTCGGTGCCGCCGTGCCGGGCGTCCGCGGCGCGCTCCGGATGGGGCATCATGCCGAGGACTGTTTTGCTCTCGTTGAAGATGCCGGCGATGTTATCCCGAGAACCGTTGGGGTTGTCTTCTTCCGTCGGATCGCCTGATCGGCCGACATATCGGAAGGCCACGCGGTCTTCGCCGTTCAAGCGATCGATCGTTTCCGTATCGGCGAAATAATTGCCGTCGTGATGGGCAACCGGAATGCGGATGATCTGACCCGAATCATACCGCGCGGTGAACAGGGTTTGGCTGTTCTCGACCCGCAAGTCGACCGGCCGGCAGAGGAATTTCAGACCGGCGTTGCGCATCAGCGCGCCCGGCAGCAAACCGGCCTCGGTCAGAATTTGGAAACCATTGCAGATACCGAGCGTCGGCACGCCCCGTTCGGCATGGGCGACCACTTCGCGCATCACCGGCGATTGCGCCGCCATCGCACCGGCCCGCAGGTAGTCGCCATAGGAAAATCCGCCCGGAATGACGATCACATCGACTTTGGGCAGTTCGGTTTCCCGGTGCCAGACCATGGCGGGTTTGGCTCCGGTCGCCTGCTTCAGCGCAACCGCGGCGTCGCGGTCGCAGTTTGAACCGGGAAAAACGATGACGGCGGCTTTCACGTCTGGGCTCCGTGGATGCCGGGGACCATACCGGCGGGGCTCATGTTTCCAGTTCGATCTCGTAATTCTCGATGACGGTGTTGGCGAGCAATTTGCGGCACATTTCTTCGGCCTGCGCGCGCGCCTGCTCGGGATCTTCCTCGACCAGTTCGAGTTCGACGACCTTGCCTTGGCGAACGTCGGTGACTCCCAGGAATCCAAGGGCTTCGAGCGCATGGCGGATGGCCTTGCCTTGCGGATCGAGAACGCCCTTCTTGAGCGTGATGTGTACCCGTGCTTTCACGTGGCTGTCCTACTGCACCAGGTCCGGAGCCCGGACATCGCCCGGGCCGCCTTCGGGTAGAATTCCGAGCCGCCGTGCAACTTCTTGATAGGCTTCCTCGACTTCGCCGAGATCGTGCCGGAAGCGGTCTTTGTCCAGCTTCTTGTTCGTTTCCAAATCCCAAAGGCGGCAACTGTCCGGGCTAATTTCGTCGGCCAGCACAACGCGCATATCGCCGCTTTCTTCGTACAAGCGGCCAAATTCGAGTTTGAAATCAATCAGCTTCAGGTTGACCCCCAGGAACAGGCCGCTGAGGAAATCATTGATGCGCAAGGCCAGCGCGAGCATATCGTCGATATCCTGCGGCGTCGCCCAACCGAATGCGGTGATGTGTTCTTCGCACACCATCGGATCATCGAGTTCGTCGGCCTTGTAATAATATTCCACGATCGATCGCGGCAGGGGGGCGCCTTCCTCCATGCCGAACCGTTTCGCAAGCGATCCGGCAACGACATTGCGAATGACCACTTCGATCGGGATGATCTCGACTTCGCGCACCAATTGTTCGCGCATGTTGAGGCGCCGCATGAAATGGGTCGGTATGCCGATTTCGCCAAGCCGGACCATCAAATATTCGGAGATCCGGTTGTTGAGAACGCCCTTGCCGGTAATGGTGCCGGTCTTTTTCCGGTTGAACGCGCTCGCGTCGTCCTTGAAGTACTGCACCAGCGTTCCGGGTTCCGGCCCTTCGAAGAGGATTTTGGCCTTACCCTCGTAAATTCTTCTGCGTCTCGCCATTTTTAGGGAAACCTTTCATCGAAGGGCCCGGCGGGTCCTTCTTTCCAACCTCATATAGCAACTGGCAATGGCCGCGACAATGAAGCTCTTGAGAAACCTGTATTCGTTACATTTAGTTATTTTTAATCAACGTTTTATATAAGGCGCGCCGCGCCTCCGGACATCCCGAAATCAGGTTAATGGGGTGCCTCCCCTGGGGTGAGTCTCATTCGGCCGCGCCGGCGGACTGGCGCTGGGTAAGGTCCGACCAGAGTGCGTCTCCGCCGCGCGCCGCCACGGTTCGGCCGAGTTCCTCGGCCCAACGGCTCTCGCCGCCGAATTCCGGCCGCCAGGACCAGAGCCGGCGTGTGGCGAAATGCAGCGAATGCTCGTAGGTAAAACCGATTGCTCCATGCACCTGATGGGCGATCGCCGCGGCCACGCCCGCGGCTTCTCCAGCGATGATTTTGGCGCAGGCGATTTCGAAACGGGGATCGCGCCGGTCGGCGGCGCGGAAAGCGCTTTCGGCGGCAAGTGTGGCCTGTGCGGAGAGTGCGGCGAGGGTGGCCAGTTGATGCTGGATCGCCTGGAACTTCGCTATCGGCCGGCCGAACTGGACCCGGTCGTTGGCGTACTGCACGCCCGCGGCGAGTGTATGTTCGACCGCCCCCGCCATCTGCGCCGCGCGGATCATGGCGCCGTACAGGCTGATGCTGTCGCCGGCGGCGATGTCCGGGGCGAGGACGTCGGCCGGCGCGGTGTCGAAACTCAATTGGTCGCGGGGTTCGCGCGCCGTATTGCGGTCGGGCTGGCAGGTGGCGTCGGACGTATCCGCCAGGGCGAGCCGAGTTTCACCGTCATGATTGGCGGTGAGCACCACGTGGCCGGCGGCGGCGCCCCATGGCACGGCCGGCAGGACGCCGGATATCCGCCATCCACCGTTTTCCTGCGAGAGAACGGGTAGTGGCGCCGCTCCAGTGCCGGCAATCGTCATCGGGCCGTCGGGGATATCCACGCCGGATCGGCCGAGCAGCCAGCTCGCGAGGATCGTCTCCGGCAAGGGCACCGGCGCCGCGAACCGGCCGGCGGCCTTGATGATGACGAAGGCATCGTGCCAGCCCGCACCGGCGCCACCCTGGGATTCGGCGACCAGCGGCCGGGTCAGGCCGCTCTCGGTAAGGGCGGTCCACAGCGGTTCGGGCCAGACGCCTTTTTCGGCCGCTTCCAAGCGCTCACGGGTGACGAAATCGTCGAACAGCCGGGTTACCGACTCTTCGAGAATGTCGCGGAGTTCGCTCATCGGAGGCCCAACCCGCGCGCAATAATGCCGCGCACCACTTCGCGGGTACCGCCGCGAAGGGAATATGAAACCGACGCCTGCGTCACGAAGGCGAGCGATTTGCCGAATTCGTCGCCATGGTCGAGCAGCGGCTCTGCGCCGGTCAAATCCTGGGCAATGCCAGGGATGCCTTGTTCGAATGTGACCCCGAGTTCCTTCACGACAGTGCCTTCGAGCGCCGGGTCCTTGCCGGCGTGCTGCATTCCGGCGACGGATAATGACATCTCGCGCAACGTGGCGAGCTGCGCCACCATGCGGCCGATGCCGACCGCGGCGCGTTCACCGGGATCTTGCGAACACGCGTTGATGAGCTGGGCAACCATCGGGAGATTGCTCATATAGCGTTCCGGGCCGGCGCGTTCAAACGCAAGCTCGGCGACGACCTGTTTCCAGCCTTCGCCCTCGCCGCCGATAAGGCGATCTTCCGCCAGGAATACGTCCTCGAAATGGATCTGATTGAAATCGTGATCGCCGGTCATGTTGATGATCGGCCGAATTTCGATGCCGGGCGTTTTCATATCCACCAGGAACTGCGACAGGCCGTCATGGCGATCTTCGGCTTTGCCGCCGGTGCGAAACAACCCGATCATGAAATCGCAGTTATGCGCGCCGGAGGTCCAAACCTTGGTGCCGTTGACCACCCAGCCGCCCTCGACCTTCTCCGCGCGGGTGCGGACAGATGCCAAATCGGAGCCGGAATCCGGCTCGCTCATGCCTATGCAGAAAAAGGCCTCGCCACGGGTGATCCGCGGCAGGATTTCCTGTCGTTGCGCCTCGGTTCCGAACCGCAGGATGAGCGGCCCGCTCTGGCGGTCGGCAATCCAATGCAGTCCCACCGGCGCACCCACGGCGAGCATCTCTTCCAGCATAACGTAACGCTCGAGCGCGCTGCGCTCCTGACCGCCGTAATTTTTCGGCCACGTCATGCCGATCCAGCCTTGTTTCGCGACCTTGCGGCTGAAGGCGGCATCGCCTTCGGCCCAGGATTTTGCCAGGCGCGAGGCCGGGTAGTCGGCCAAGGCCTCGCGAAGAAAATCGCGGACCTCTTCGCGGAAGGTTTCCGTCCCGGGCGGGAGATCACAGGGTTCGAATTGCATTTCCTGCATTGGCCGATTTTGTCCTCTGTTCCTGCAACGCTCGGCGGTTCGAATAATTGTATCGGTGGCGGCGAAAATGCAATTGGTCAGATGATCGTAACCGGCGCGAATTCGGCACTGTCCGGCGGCCCCGGCGCAAAAAGCCAGATGTCATCGACATCGTCCGACGCCGCTTGTGCGCCGGCAAGCGCAATCAGGCTGCTCGACACGGTGCCATAGCCGTAATCGGTCGCCACGCACATCGCGCCGCTTGGCCCGGCCGCGGGGCTGAACTCTTTGCTTGCCAGGATTTCCTGCCAAGCGGTCCAGTTGCCCGCATCGGGGTCGGGTGCCGCGGCGGCCTGAAATTTCGGCAGGTACAATCCGATCCGGGCGTGCGAGGTGTCGTTGAGATCGGCGGATGTGAGTATCGCGAGTCCGGGCGATATTGCGACGGAGTCTACCCGGTCGGCACCGTCACGTCCGGCCAGCCAGAATGCGTCGGTGTTGTCGGCAATGACCAGGTTGAAACTGCGATACGCCGCGGGGTCGATATCGCTCAACGCGGAGGCGGCGACACTGGCATCCGCATGGTCCAAGGCCTCAAGCACCAGTTCGCCGCGGCTGCGCTTGTCCTTCGACGGACCGAGCGATCCTTCGCGATTGAGGATGGCGGCCGTCACGCCATGAGCGTTGCACCCCAGCCAGCTACCGCCCGCCAGCCGGTCGCGGCCGGCGACGGCCTCTGGACGGTCGGGCCAATGATGGCCCGGCGGATCCCAGGGACGGTCGGTCATTTCGTCTCGATTTGCGGCGAGAAGCAGGGGCCAGCGGTGGCCGGGTCGGCGCAGAAGGGTGAGAGTGCACATACGGCCCTCGCTTAGCACATAACAGATACGAGCGTAAAACGCCGGTAGCGTTGGCAATGGACCGCCAAGCAGGCTATACCCTCGCCCGAAATAGTCCCCATATAGAGATTAGGGCAATCGTTCGAAAGGGAGGAAACCAACATGACTCAATTCGACCAACGTGAAAAAGCCTTCGAGGCAAAATTCCAGAAAGATCAAGAGCTTCAGTTCAGAGTTACCGCACGTCGGAATAAGCTCCTGGGGCTTTGGGTGGCGCAGCAGCTTGGACTGGAAGGCGGCGACGCGGAAGCCTATGCGAAGGAAGTCGTCGCGTCCGATTTTGATGAACCCGGTGATGACGATGTCTTGCGCAAGGTGATGCAGGATATCGAGGCAAAGAATTTAGCGCTGACCGAGCGTTCGGTTCGCACCGAGATGGTTCGGCTGATGGATCAGGCTAAGAGTGAAATGGCTGCGGAGAGTTAGCCATATCGGCCGCGGTCCGGGCGCGGCTCACGGGGATTTGCTGGAGGTGTTTTCCGGAGTCCCGGCCTTTTCGAAGTCTTCCCAACTGGATGCCTTGGAAGTTGCCTTTGCTTGCTGCGCTTGGAGTGGGAGCGCAAGCGCGACGGCGCTATAGGCGGCGGCGCGCGCCCCGGGATGGGTTATCTTCCGGGCCGCCCGGAGCGCGAGCTTACCGTCGCCGCGTTTTGCGGCAGCAACCGCGACGGCTTGCAACGCGCGGTATTTCGGCTGCTTCCTGTTAATTCCAAAGTTGAAGTTTTCGCCGGGGGCACTTGCCGTCTCGTCCGGGATGCGCGCCGCGGTATCGAATGCCGTCAGCAATTCGCCGACCGCAAGCTGGGCTTCCGAAATGTGTTCGAGCAACTCGGGTAAAATTTCCTGATCCTTATTGAGCCAGGCTATCCGCCAGGCAAACCCGAGGGATCGTTCCATGGCGTCCTTTTGTCCGCCTGCGGCCTGGGCTCGGGCCAGACGCGTCATGACATAGATTTTCTTTGGGTTGTCGGGAATTTGTCCGAGCAGCTTGCGGACGCGGCTGAAAACCTTCTTGGCAGAGGGGGTTGAGCCAAGCGCAATCTGCGATTCGTATAGTTCAGGCAAGGCCCGGGAGAGCATCTCGGGCGTTGTGGTTGTGCCGGTCGGGTCGAGCGCCCTGGCTAGCAGCATTTCCGCGCCCTTCCGGTCGCCGGTTTGAAGCTTGTGTCTTGCACCCGCTGCGAAAATCCAGGCGCGCATGCCAATATCAGGCAGGTAATCGGTCAATTTGAGTGCTTCTTTGACCTTACCCATCTCCAGCATGGCCTCGCCCATGGCGAATAGCGCGCGGTGCTGCAGGCGGGAGTCCCTGATTTTACCGGCGGCGTTGAAGGCATCGGCGAGCCGGCCCGCCTTGGCTTGATTTCGGATAACATGGACAAGAGTTTCGCCCCGGATTTTCGGGTCGGTAATGCCTTCGATATCCTGCAAGGCCAACAGGAATAGCGGCGCGGCGCCCTCGCGCGACCCCCGCAAGGCGATTTCAGCGCCAATCGAAGCGAGCGCAAGGGCCCGGCGCTCGTCTTGCTTCAGCGTGCGCACGATTTTCATCGTTTTGGCTTTTCCCCCGGCGGCGATGTATGTCACCGCGATCTCGGTAAGCTGCTTCCACACATGTTCGGAAGGCCGCGCGCGCAATGCACGATACGTTTCGTCCAAAACGCGGAGTGCAGATTTTGAGTGACCGGCGGTCGTCATGACTCGGGCGGTTTTCAGCAATAATTGGAATTTCGCGTCGTCATCGATTGGCTGAGCTTTCAGTTCGCGATAGACGGTTTCGGCCGTCTTGCGGGATCGGCGCGCGACATTGTTGTCTTCGGCGGCGCCCTGCCGCTCGGCGATCCGAAGCATTTGGTCGATCTTGGTTTCGGGGGCAACAATGCGCCGCGCGGTCGAAATCGCGCCTTCGAAATCACCAATTTCCGCCTGCCGCCGGCTGATGAGGCGAAGCACGCCGGCGTTGTCCCTTTCGGCAACGTCCGCGTCGATCAGTTTGGCGGCTTTGCGCAAATCGTTGCGCGCCTTGCGAAATACGCCGTTATCGATTTGATGGTCAGCGAAATGGACCATAGCCCGCGCGCGCCATAGCGGATCCGTAATCACGCTGAAATCCACATTGGCGTCTTTGATCCGGTTGCGTTTAAGGAAGGCGCCGACCAGTCCCGCGAGGGCTTCGCCCTGGTTTTTCGGGTCATCGAGCGAAATCGCCGCGATGCGCAACAGGATCAGCGGACTGCGCTGAACCGCCGTTGTAACCGGGTCGAATTCCACCTGTTTTTGATTGGCAGCCGATGGTTTCCGGTCCGCCGCGATGGCGCTTGCCGTCCACGGAATGACGACGGCGGCTAGCAGAGCCATGCGGAATCGCGCGCTCATTATCCTAGCTACCGGTGAAGACCCGTTGGAATATCGTGTCCACGTGCTTGGTGTGGTAGCCAAGGTCGAACAGGACGTCGAGTTCGTCATTGGC
>CAJHYV010000488.1_pt1 | contig 13561 bp, 14 predicted proteins | sample 9198851 | NCBI WGS metagenome assembly CAJHYV01 (sample SAMEA7708375, study PRJEB35096) | sediment metagenome | biome: marine neritic benthic zone biome [ENVO:01000025]; feature: sediment [ENVO:00002007]; material: shallow marine sediment [ENVO:03000034] sea grass bed [ENVO_01000059] ...
TCCCTGTTAAACAGGGAAAATACAGGGAATTTTCTCAATATTGGGGTATTTTGAGTGTCTTGACCCCTCGTAATGCACTGGAATTACGCTAATTTTTGAGCGATTTCCCTACGCATCAGAACAGGGAATTTAAATCATTGAACAGGGAAATTCTCTGAAGGAACAGGGAAACTCAATCGAGTTTCAGGGAACTCCAAGATCGGAGTTTTGTAGGTTCAAATCCCGGGCCCGAATCCACCGACAATTGACTCTTATTGTGGCTTTGTGATTGCGGCTGATGAACGTGATGCATTGGCACGCATTCTACTCAATGACGACCTTCACACGCCAATGTCCGCTTTTGCGCAATTTACGTCCACTCTACATCCATCAGCGGACATAAAATGGAAGTGGCGGAGAGTCCGGTTTTGACCCGAAGCGGACATTTCGCAGCCAGCAGCCCGACACTCTAAAGCAAACCGGAGTAACATTAATCAAGGGCTATCGGTTGCGAAGATTTCGACAGGGAGAGTCTATCGAACTGTGGAACGCGTTGCTTGCTCCTCGGTCGGCCACATGAGCTACTGTAGATCTCATGAGCACAAAGGCAGGACCAAATGGTACAGGACGCCTTTCAACTAACTGATAGCGCAGCCGAGATTTACGAAGATCAAAAAGTGCCAGCAATGTTCAGGCCGTTGGCCGAAGCTACTTTGAATGCAGTACCGCTACCTGGGGATGACAGCATCTTGGATGTCGCATGTGGCACCGGAATTGTCGCACGCAAGATCCGGGAAAGGGTCGGACTATCAGCTCGCGTTGTCGGCGCTGCTGTCCTCACCGCGAAGGCCTTCAAGAACAATGCGGATCTTCTCTTCCGCTGAATACTGCTTGCGCGTAGCCCGGCGGATATCACGGACGGTCTTTTCTACGCCGTCCGATTTGCTTGCGTGTTTCCGTCTCATCTTCGCTCCTTACGTCACTGCGATGAGCCAAAAACACTCTCCTCCTCAGTTCAACGATTATGTCCAACTAGTGCTGACGGGATACATGATCTAATCGAGATCACTCTCGGAGCCGTCATTTGGTTGGTCCTGCAGTCCAACTCCGCTGCTCCATTTGCCAGCCGAGGTCTTTTCGTCGATGGACGGTGGAAAGTTCGGCGGCGAGCTAACCACAGGCATGCTCTCAGGAATACTTCGCCGAACAATTTACCGCTTTCCCTGTTTCTGGCGAGCGCGGCGAGAAAGCATATTGAGCCCTTCGATGAAAGCAGAAAATGCCATCGCAGCGTATATGTACCCCCTCGGAACGTGCACTCCAAAACCGTCCGCGATTAACGTTGTGCCGATCATGAGCAGAAAGCCTAGGGCCAGCATTACGATCGTCGGGTTCGCATGGATGAAATTTGCAAGTGGGTCAGCAGCCAGCAACATGGCGATGACCGCGACAATAACGGCAACTATCATGATCGGAAAATGGTCGGTCATACCAACAGCAGTGACAATGCTGTCGATCGAGAACACTAGGTCCAACACCAGGATTTGACCGATGACGGTCACCACGCTGGTAGTGGCTACTGCGGGATTTAGCATGTCCGGGCCCGGGTCTGGGTCCACACTATGGTGAATTTCCTTCGTCGCCTTCCAAACAAGAAAAAGCCCTCCAGCGATCAGGATCAGATCGCGCCAGGAGAACGCTTGATCGATCACATCAAAAACAGGATCGGTAAGTTTGGCTATAACCGCCACTGTGCCGAGAAGAGCGAGCCGCAGAACCAGCGCTCCGGTGATACCGACACGGCGAACTTTGGGGCGCTGCTGCTCAGGCAGCTTGTTTGTCAAAACTGAAATGAAGATCAGATTGTCAATACCAAGCACTACTTCCATTGCTATCAGGGTCGCAAGAGCGACCCAGGCGGTAGGATCAGTGACAAGCGTTAGCAGGTATTCCATTTCAAGCACTCACGTATACAAGGGCAGGGTTGGCTCACTCACGCTTCCGTAGTTTTCGATTGTTATTTGTGAGGCGGCAGCGGCTAATTGAGACAGCTCAGCCCCGGAAATTCCAACCCCTTTGCTCTAACGCGACGATGCGTTTTTTTTATTGAGCGATGGCTGGAAAAGATTGCCGGTAATTGACCGGCGTTAATAGCGAAGGCCACAGCGGCGCATCCCGTTCGCTAGCCCGAAATAGGCTTTGGCGAAAAATTCTCCTTTGCGAACTGCACGCGGTCCGCTGCCGTATTCAGCTCAGCGATGTGTGTCTCGATCAGTTCCAGTCGATGACGCAAGCCTTCGCGATTGGCGATTTGGATGTTCAGCCCGGGTCGGGCGTTGAGTTCCAGCAACAACGGACCGCGTGCCTTGTCCAAGACAATATCGATACCCTGGTAGCCGAGTTGAGTCAGGTCGCAGGAACGCGCAGCCATATTTAACAACGCGTCCCAACTCGGAATATCCACATCCATCACCGGGTTGTTGGTGTCCGGATGCTCCGACACTACGGAATTCTTCAACACAGCCGTTAGCGTGCGTCCGGTTGGAATGGCGATACCGGCGCCAATCGCCCCTTGGTGCAAATTCGCTTTACCTCGCGACATGCGGGTCGGAAGCCGCACCATCGCCATCACCGGCACCCCCAGGAATACCACGATGCGGATGTCCGGAACTCCACGATAGGTGATGTTTGCAAACACTGGATCGAAATCCACCCGATACTCGACCAGCACCTTGTCCGGCTGTCCGCCGAGGCTGAATGTTCCGGCAAGGACGTTGTTGAGGTGGAATGTCATGTCCTCTTCGGTGATCATGCTGCCGTCCGCAAGGCGGAAATAGCCGCCCATACGTCCGACGACGACCAGAATTCCGTCGCCGCCGCTCCCTTGTGCCGGCTTCACCACAAAATCGGCACGATTCGCGACGATTGAAGAAAACGACCGAACTTCATGCGGATATTCAATTTTGCCATAGAGCGTCGGCACACCAATACCAACCTTCTCCGCGATTTCCTTGGTCAACAGCTTGTCATCCACCAGAGGGAAAAACCGCCGCCGATTATGCATCAGGATATAGTCGGCATTGCGCTTATTGATGCCAACAACACCGTTGTCCCAAAGCTGCCGGGCAATGCCGAACATCGTTAGCTACTGCCCGCCAACACCCGAAAACGGGGCAAATCGAGCAACCGGAATCCAGAATAGCGGCCGATCAGCAGGTTGCCGGCAAGCAGGATCAGCAGAAGTTCGGGAAAGACAAGCGCGGCGTGTTCCGCATACGGATTGACCATGATGAAGTAAGCGATAATGGCAACAATCATACTGCCGACGCCCTGTCGCAGCATCTCGCCGGCGCCGCGCTCGTCCCAGATGACCGACATACGCTCCACGGTCATGGTCAGGATTACCATGGGAAACAAGGCGACCGATAAACCGCGTTGCAAGCCCAATTGGTTGCTGACCACGCTGATGCCCGCCATCGTCAACACGACGATGATCAGCACGCTGGAAAGGCGTGGCACCACCAGGAGTCTTAAGTTTTCCAGATAGAGCCGGGCGAGAAGACCGATCGAGATGACGAGCGTGAACAGGACAACACCCCACAGCACCTGCGTTTCGCGAAAGGCGATCGCGATCAGGATCGGCATGAAGGTGCCCATCGTTCGCAGGCCGATCACGTTGCGCAGTATGGTCAAAAAGAACACACCGAGCGGAACCGTCAGGATAATCTTGTAGACGAGCTGTGTATTCAGCGGCAGCGTGAACATGGAATAATCCAAAAGGCTCCGCTCGTTCGCTTTTCCGACCGTCAGCGCCGTTCGCAGCGCCGGCGCTGATGCGGCCGCCACCGTAAGGCTCGTTTTCAGGAACATCCCCCCGTCGACGAAGGCCAACGGTCCCGGTCCTCGCCACCAAGCCAGAAAATTGGCCGGCACGTCGAAGGTCGCGGTCTGGGGTGCAAAGCCCTGCCACCCGCCCCGAATATAGGCTTCCAGCCAATGCGTCGGGCGCGCGTTCTTATTTCCCTTGACCAGTTGCAGGCCGGACACGGTTCGCGCGGGAACGCCGGCCAAAAGGAGAATTTGCCGTGCGACACGGACGCGCTTAAGCATTGTGGGAGATGCGCCAAGAAGCATTATCGCGTTTTCGTCCGCATTTGGGGTAGTTAACCGCTTAAGCAAGAGTCGTACTAAGGTGTCGTCGTCTGCAGATTCCGGAAATATTGTTTTGAGGATGCCCTGGGCGGCTGCCAGGTGCATCTCGTCAAGCTGAGATTTTACCACCTCGGGTTCCGGTTCGGCCTCGCTCGGTCCGATGGATTTCGACCGATTCACGATAAACCGGTAAAAGATCGTCTGCTTGTCCGCGGCATTACGGATGGAAAACATTGCCCGCCGGTTGGCGCCAGCACTGGCCGTCGTGAGGCCGTAGCCGTCGGAGACGAAATTCTGATTAACGATTGTGTAGGGCGCTTCGTTTCGTGGGATGAAAAGCACAACCTTCGCCGGACCGCCCCGAGCGTCGAACGTGACCTTAGCCTGTACCTCCCAATTCTTGATCCGCTCATCCGGCCGCAGTGGCAAATCCAGCCACAGCGCCTTGTATAGAAAAATTCCGACACCAATTGTCGCCAGCACAGCGGCAAGAACATATAAATGCTTGTTTTTCATTTGGCTGACGCCTCGCTGCAGGTTGGCCGAGTAAGAAAACTGGGATCGGCATCCACCAAAAATCGACCCTTTAGAAAATCTCGTCCTAATAACAGACGGTAGTTCAGCTCTCGGCGTTCGGCGAAATTGATAAGAACGTCCGCGGCGACAGTGCCGAGACAAATACGCATCATCACTGCCAGCCGCACATCACGCGGCGTTCCGGCACGCCTGATCCTGACCGAACGCGCGACAGGCATCTCCAGACTGTACTTCTCACCTTTGTCCCCAAACATTTGAAACCGAACCCAGTCCGCGCCATTTCGGGTGAATTTTTTAAGTATCCTCGCGTCAATGGAGGAGGATTTCGCGCCGGTATCGACCTTGGCGCGAATCTGAATTTTCTGCGGATAGATCGTGACCAGTTCGACCGCCCCAATGACAGTGTAACCAGCGTAAGACTTTGTCTGCACCTTGGGCAGCCGTTGGCCGGCCGGAACCTTCGCCGGCGTGGCTTGAGCCAATTCGGTAAGCGCAACCGTATGGTTATTTGCGCCATTTCGCTCCACCGCCTTCACTTCCGGGACCCACAACCCGAAAATAGAAAAGGCGGCAGCCGAGAAACTGGCAGTGCGAGAGAAATATGGCCATGCGCGCTCCCACAGTCGCTTGAGGTGTTGGAAAAAAATTCCTGCCAAATCGATGCCTTTTGTCCGACCGAACATTCGATCGTTGTTCGGGTTGTCCTTCAATGGCCGCACAATACGAACCAACCAACAATCCCGAAGAATTAACCGCTGTCCCGTATGGGCCGCCCCACCAAGATCGTAGTGAAACCATGCCCCAATGAAATTGCCAACTCGGTTTACATAGGGAATTTTAGGATTGGCCGCCCATCAATCGAGTCGAGGAGCTGCCCCGCGGCAAACGATTAATGGTCCGGGGTTTTCAGCGATATGCATCGTGCCGAAAGCGTTCCACTCGATGTCATGACAGCGTGCTCATTAGCAGCGTCGCGATTCCCAGAAACGAAAAGAAACCGGCAATATCGGTCACCGTGGTCAGGATAATCGACGATGCCACTGCCGGGTCCTGCCCAAGCCGCGACAACGTGATCGGCACCAGGGCGCCAGCAATGCCAGCCATGACCATCGATATGACCATCGACACCGCGATCACGATTACCAGCCCGACACTGCCGCTCCAGATATAAACGCCGGCCGCGCATGTGACGGAAATGCTGACGCCGTTCCAAAATCCCGCATTCATTTCCTTCCGCATCACACCAAACCAATGGGATAAGCGAATTTCCCTCAACGCGAGGCCGCGCATAGTCACCGCGAGCGCCTGCGCCCCGGCATTGCCGGACTGTCCCGCGACGACCGGCAGGAGTACGGCCAGCGCCGTGACCTTTGCGATCGTTCCCTCGAATAGCCCGACCACGGCTGCCGCCATGAATGCTGTTAGCAGATTGACCTGCAGCCACGGCATCCTCTTGCGAACGGCGAACCAACTGCTTGACGTGGCGCGTTCATCCCTACTGACGCCAACCATGGTCTGAATGTCGAGGGTCGCGGTTTCCTTCAGGGCATCGATCAATTCCGAATGCCGAATGACACCGAGCAGAACTCCGTCGTTGTCGATAACCGGTAGCTCTTCCAAGGTGTAACGTTCGAGTTTGTCGACCACGTCCTCCTGTGGATCCAGCGGAAAAACGACCGCGACGACGCCCCGGGCCAGGCTATCCAAGGTCTGATGCGATTCGGCCAATGCGAGATCCTTGATATTCACGATCGATTTCAGTTTTTGGGCGTCGTCGACGATCCTGAGCTCAGAGACAGTTCGGTATTGGCGGCGCCGACGCAAAATCTCTGCCGCTTCCGCGACCGTCTGACTGCCCTTGAATCCAATAATCCGCGTATCCATAAGCTGACCGGCAGAATTGGGAGGAAAGCTCATCAATGCGCGTAATTCCTTCGCGACGTCATTTTCGATGCTGTCCAGGAATCCCTCTCGGTCCGCCTCATCCATTCGGCTCAACAGAACCGCAAGCATTCCCATGTTCGCGCGGCTGGCCAGTACCGATCGTGTTTCGGATGGAAAATGCAGGAGCATTTCAGCGCCGGCGTCGGCGCTCAGGGCTTCCCAGGCGACGATCATACTGTCGATTGGCAATTCCGAGAGAATTTGCGCCGCTTCCTCACGATCTAAAATCTCGAGCTTTTGCGCGGCGACCCTGGGTTGGTCGGCAAAAAATCTATGCAACAGCGAATTGACGACGACGTCGTCATCTTGATGGACCGCCATTCTACCGCTCCTCGGATTCATTCACCGATTTTTCGATTGCCAGTGACGTGCTCATGAGTTCTGCGAGGCCGAGATAACAAGTCTCCGCTAAATCCATGAACGTGCCGGAGACATCCTTATCCTCCACCGGGGGTCGCGGCCGCGAAGCTGCCGACCGGAGCGCCGCGTAGCTCAGCACACCCAAGAATTTATCCCGGCGATCGAGGACCGGCAGGTAGTCGTTTTCCAGCCAGCCCGCATTTTCCATTGCCATGTCAAGAGACGCGCTGGCCCGCAGAGCACCCGTTACCGGTTCAAGGTGTTCCGCCAGGGGGCTGTCGCCATCTGCCTGAATGAGGCGCACCATCCTTACGAACCCTTTAAGGTGTTGTGCTTCGTCCACCACATAGACGCGGTGGAAATCCGCATAACCTTCATTCTTGAGACGCAGTTGTGCCTCGCCGATGCTGCAGTCCAACGGAAACGCCAGGACCGACGGTTCGACCCATGCTCCCACCATCGATAAGGAATAGTTCAAAATTACGAAAATTCGCGCCGACAGTTGGCGTGGCAGATCCTTTAGAATTACATTCCTCAACTCCGAAGGCACATGCCGCAGAATGGCGGCCGCAATCCGCGGTTCGAGCTCCGCGAGATATCGCACCGCGACCCCGGCGGACAACTGCGATATGCATTTGGCTGCGTGATACGGAAGCATCGACGAAAGAAGATTCGAGCTCTGTTTGTCGGGCACGGCGTCAATAAAAGTGGATGCCGCGTCCAACGCCATCTCTTCGAGAACGCGCGCCGCCGCTTGCGGATAGATTTCGACGAATTGCTGCGCAAGCGTGAACTTAGCCGACATTGGAATTCTCCCGGTTCAATAGCAGACTGACTTCTTCGCCAAATTTTTTGGCGGGTACCGTCATGCGACCTTCGTTCGTATCCAAAATGATCGCGACCGGAGAAATTTCGAGCACGGTCCCAATGATATCGCCGATACGGATGGTTTCGCCGATCCGATAGTCCTTGTTCAGGTACCGCGCCCCGATGAGATTGCTGACCAAGGTTCTCGAACCTAGGCTGAATGCGATCGCCACACCGCCCAGCAAGGTCCCGACCACAATGGCCATGACCATTATCAGAACCGTAATATCTATTCCGATCTGATCAACGCCGATCACGATCATCGTCGCGACCGTGAATACCTGCGCGCTCCGCGCCAAAAGTGCCCGCTGCCGCGACGGCATGGCATGCGCCGCCGTGCGAACTCCATCGTTCACAATGCTACCGACAACCACACCCGCGAAGATGATCAAAGCACCGGACAGGATGTTCGGTAAATGACCAATGACTCGGTCGAGCCAGCCCGCGAACATCGTGAGCCCGAGCAAGTTGGTAGCGGCAGTCAGAAAGAACAGAATCACGAGCCAGAACACGACGTTGCCGACAATTACAATCACCGACTCATTCATTTTCTTGGCACCGGAGATCGAGCCCAAACCAAGCAAACTGGACATCCGATCAAAACTGTTTGCCAGTCGGACCGTCAGGGCTTTCAGGAATTTCGCAACGATCCACCCAAGGATGAGGATTGCGATCGCACCGATCAATTGCGGAAGGTATTCCAAGAACCCTTGGGCCATACGCATCGACGCGGCAACAATGGGCGCACTCCAATCAAAGACCTTATCCATCTTCTAGTCTCCATCTGCCTTGTCTGTGGTGGCATCAAGCTTTTCTATCTGCACGAGCCTCACGTGACGGTCCTCTACCGCCTTGGCGGTGAAGCGGTACGCGCCGTCTATTACGCGATCGCCGACACGCGGTATGCGCTCCAGATGGTTCATGAACAGGCCGGAGAGCGTATTGGCGTTAAAATTGTCGTCGACGACAAAACCGGTATCGCGCTCGACATCGGCAAGTGATGCCAAACCATGTGCATCCCATCCCGACTCGGTCGCAATGATTGGAAAATCCGAATCGCCCACATCGGTCTCATCCGCGATATCGCCGACGATCTCCTCCAACAGATCTTCGAGCGTAACCAGCCCGACAAAGGCGCCGTACTCGTCGATGATGCACGCCATGTGGCCTTTCACCGCGCGCATCGTGTCGAACAGGCCTGAAACCCGATTGGTCTCCGGAACCACCAGCGGTTCGCGGCAAAACGATTTCAGATCGGTCCAGGGCTCCGGTTGGCCGCTCAACATGGCATCCACGAGATCCTTCATCAGGATCACACCGACCAGATTGTCCGCGCTGCCTTCCACCACGGGAAACCGGGAATGCTTGGTCTCCTTCATGATGACGATATTGGCCTCGGCTGGACTGTCGAGCCGCAAGACGTCGCACTCCAACCGCGGGATCATCACGCGGCTGACCGCGCGTTCGTCGAAGCGAAACAAATTGTGGATCATCTCCGCCCGGTCTTCGTTCAGCTCGCCATGCTCGGCCGAGGTATTGACGATTCCGCGAATTTCCAAATTGCTCAGGACTTCGAAATGGGGCGCTTCCTCGACGCCGAGCAACTTCAGAACGGCGCGCGACGCCCAATTGAGAAGCCAGGTCAACGGAAACAACAGGATGTAGAACACCCGCAAGGGGATCGCGCACAGAAGCGAAACGGGTTCGGGTTTGCGAATCGCGAGCGTCTTGGGCACCTGCTCGCCGACGACAATGTGCAGCGACGAGAAGATCGTGAAGCCGAGCAGGAATGAGATCGTATGAAGCGCCGCCTCGCCCAACCCGGTCGGAACGAGCAGCGGCCGAAGCAATGCAGCCACCGCGGGTTCTCCCACCCAACCGAGACCGAGCGACGCCATTGTGATCCCGAGTTGGCAAGCGGCGAGGTAGGATTCGAGTTCCGCCTGGATTCTTTGCGTTAGCTTCGCCGCGTAACTGCCTTCAGTTGCGAGGCTATCAATCCGGAACTCCCGCGCTTTCACGAGCGCGAATTCGGCTGCGACAAAAAACGCATTCGCTGCAAGCAACGATGCTACGGCGAGTAAGCTCAAGGCGCTTTCTTCGATCGTCAACATGCTTCGCTCTCTTGCTCCGACAGTACTGTTTTTCGCGGGAACAGGGACGCCGGCGCCCCGCCCGTGAAATTCCCATGCGACGCCGGTCCCTGATCATGGATCTGTGCGAAAGTCCGCCAGATCGTTTCCCGGCGGATTCGAAATTGGCGCCTATTGCACAAAATTTTCGTGGGCAATCGCCTAAAACCGAATTCTTCTAAATGCGATCAGGTCGATTGGACGCCCGAAATAAGTGAAGACGAGACTTGATACCGCGACAAACGCCGCAGCAATGATATTCGGCGAATGGTTCACGGATGTAGCTATAGATTTCCGCAAATTCACGGGTCAAAAATATCCGGCGGGCAATTTGAATTGGCCCGCATGTTCGAACGGCACAGCGAGTTTCCGACGACCTCGAAAGCCGACGGCTCGTTGTCCACCTTTGACCGCCCTGCGCCATACCACTGCATCTTGACGATTTGCATCGCTTCGTCCCTATCTAAAGAATCCGCCACATCGTAATACGCTCCGCGAGAATTTTGGCGGGAAAACCGGGCAAAATTGGGAAGAGAATTACCTGTCGTCCGCGACTCTGCCGCTGTTAAGCTTGAAAAGTTTCGATCAGAGCAGCCGGCAATACGGAGTTTTTCACCATAACGGCCCGGAGATAACGATTGGTCGGTTGACGTGAATGGGTCGCAATTCTGGCCCTGAATTTTCCGGCAATTAAGGCGAAAGTCGATACCGGCGCGCACACGTCGGCACTGCATGCGTTTTGTGTGAAACCCTTCACAGCCAACGGCGTCGAACGGATCCGGTTCGGCGTTCATCCGGTCCAACGGCGCAAAGATAAAGTCGTCGAATGCGAAGCGGATGTTCTTGACCAGCGTCCGGTGACCGATTCTGGAGGGCACCGGGAGAAACGCTACACCATCGACGTCGAAATCATTTTGGGTGGTTAGAAATGGCCGATCGAGATGACAATGCCGAAATTTGTCCCCTAGTGGGCGACAAGCTTCAAACCAAGATGATTGCCGAGAAAGTGGGGATCAACTTGCTGGGCCAGTATCGCAAGAACGGGGTTCCACACGAGGTTCAAGCATTTTTGTCGAATTTCGCCAATCGAGCCGGCTTCTTCGGAAAGCCAGCGCAAGGCAGCACCGGCGGCGAAATCCTGGTCATCGGGCGCATGGTCGGGCACTTGTGCCAGACCGGTATCAAAGTCATGAGTATAGATGACGTTCGACAGATCATAATCTTATTCGGTTTATTACTTTTCTCGCGCAATTTAATTCAATTGAGCGTCAGGCATTTTCTGCTCACCAAAATACGCCGCCAACGTCTACGCGGATTGCCGACGTGACCGCGGCAATCGCTCAAATAGGTGCGCTACTACTCTCCGTGGTGCTGCTGCTGATGGGCAATGGCCTGCACAGCACACTGGTGCCGATGCGCGCGCAGATCGAGCATTTTTCACCGACCTCCATCGGCTTGATTGGCTCCGCCTACTTCGCCGGCTTCGTACTCGGCTGCCTTTGGTGCCCGTCCATTGTGCGCCGCGTCGGCCACATTCGCTCTTTTGCCGCATTGGCGGCACTCACCTCCGCCGTTGTCCTTGTGCATCCTCTGCTTTTGCATCCAGGGACATGGATCGGACTAAGGTTACTGACGGGTTTCTGTTTTGCCGGTCTCTACGCCGTGATCGAAAGCTGGCTAAACGAACAAGCCACAAACGAAAACCGCGGCCAGGTGCTCTCGATTTATCAGATCGTTAATTTCGGTGCGTTAATCTGCGGGCAATTCCTGTTGAACGCGGCCGATCCTGCGGGACTATCAATATTTTCATTCGTCGCCATCCTGGTGGCGCTCTCCGTTTTACCGGTAACCGTCGGCGCAACGCATTCACCGTTGCCGATTGCTCGGGTCCGTATCAGCCTCCGTTGGCTCTACGATATGTCGCCGGTTGGCGTATTGGGATGCCTTACTGTTGGCCTGGCCAATGGCGCGTTTTGGGCACTAGCACCCGCGTTTGCGCAGCAAAGCGGTCTTAATATCTCCGAGACCGCCAGCTTTATGGCTGTGACAATACTCGGCGGGTTGGTATTTCAATGGCCGCTCGGCCGTTTGTCCGACCGCATGGATCGCCGCCATGTGATCGCAGGCGTGTGCATTGCCAGCGCGCTAGCGGCAGCCGGTGTCGTCGTTGCGGCGATGCTGCAGCATGCAAATTCGATGCTCTTGTTGGCATTTATCTTTGGCGGCTTCACTTTTCCGCTCTACTCACTCTGCGTGGCTCATGCTAACGACTTCGCCCCTTCTGATAGCTTCTTCGAAGTAAGCGGTGGCCTGCTCCTGACCTATGGTATCGGCGCGGTTTTTGGACCAGCCATAGCATCGCTCCTGATTACAGCGATAGCGCCGCCGGCACTTTATGGGTTCATCGGGGCTGTTTATGTCGCGGTCGCTGGACTTATTGTCGGGTGTATACGGCAGCACCCGCGGTTACCGGTAGAAGAGATGGTGAGATTTCGGGGCGTGCCCCGAACGACACCGGAGGTCTTTAATCTTGATCCGAGAAACCCGATCGAGAAATCAGAGACGACAGAGGTTGATCCACCGAAACCGCTCTAGTCTGATAAAATGCGCGGCGGGTAACCTGGCAAGCAGCATCAAACTTAGACCGCGATGTGCTCGGATACCCAAAGCCCAAAATCATCCCCGTGCCGCAAAACCTAGCCGGCGTTATTCAATGAGCCATAAGGACAGGCAACTCGGCGCGCTTAATGATGTATTTGGTTACGCCACCAAGGATTAACTCACTCCAACGGGTCCGTGAATAAGCGCCCATGACAAGTAGGTCTGCCGAAATCGCAGTGGCATGGTCGAGCAGGATCTGCCCAACCGGACGGTCATCCGGTTTGATATCCGCAACCTCCGCCTCGATGCCATTCCACGCCATGGTTTGGGCAAGATCCATTGGCGTGGGTCCCTGTTTGGCGCCGGTCGCAACCGTCATAATCACGACTCGGTTCGCCTGGTTTAAGAACGGCATCGCAGCAATCGTAGCGTGGGCGGACTGCGCCGTCTTATTCCAACACAAGAGGATGGTTTTACCGATACTCGTTGGCGCAGCCGGTGGCGCGAGCAAAACCGGACGACCGGTTTCGAATAGGACGGCCTTCAGCGCGTCCCGCATTTCATCGTGCGACCGTGCCGTTACAGAATCGAACACGATGAGATCGTACGCACCACCTTTGTGACCAAAAACCTCGGCCTCCCGTCCCGTCGCGACGAGCCATGCAGCCGAAGGCGTCTCCTTTATCTGCTGTTCTGTGCATAGGACAATTTTCTCGGCAGCGAGGATTTGTTCGAATCGGCGGCGCGCGGCCCGCTCGCTGACCGCATGTGCCTCTCGTACGTGTTCGGCAAGACCGCGTATCAACGTAATGCTCATGGACTCATCCCTCAAAGACATCTCACGCAATATATCGTGTTGCACGTGGAGCCCATCGAGGTGGCCATCGAACATCCGTACGACATGCAGTGCGGTTCGCAATGCAAATTCATCGGATGGGTCACCAAAAACCGGCAGCAAGATGTTTTGAAATGTCATTGTAGTTCTCCGA
>CAJHYV010000102.1_pt1 | contig 13486 bp, 10 predicted proteins | sample 9198851 | NCBI WGS metagenome assembly CAJHYV01 (sample SAMEA7708375, study PRJEB35096) | sediment metagenome | biome: marine neritic benthic zone biome [ENVO:01000025]; feature: sediment [ENVO:00002007]; material: shallow marine sediment [ENVO:03000034] sea grass bed [ENVO_01000059] ...
CCGCCATGACGCCGCCATGCCCGGTGTCGCCGTCCATGATGATCGGGAATTTTACGCTGTCGGCGATCCATCCCGCGATGGTGACGCATTCGTTGAGGGTCGCCGTGCCGACATCGGCGAGGCCCGTATAGGTGCCGACCACGCCGCCGGTACCGACGAAGCCGCATTCCGCACCGGCTTGCTCCATGATCCGGGCATGGGCCGCGGTCGGTGGATGCAGCACGACCAGAACCTTGTCCTTGCGATGGATGAGGTCCTGCAACCGCGCCGAAGGTTTGGTCTCTCCGCTCACCGCTCAGCTTTCATGATCCATTTCGCCAATGTCGCCGCATGCGATGGTTCATATTGTTCCGAACTGGCGGCATGAGCGCAAGACCGGCCCGGGGGGATGCCGGCCGGCATTGAAATCCTGTCCGGCTTACGGGACTTCCGACAGTCCGACGATTCGGCGTCGGCGCAGGATCAGAAACACCGACAAGGCGGTCAGCGCCCAGAACAGGATGCATATCCCGTTGCGGAAAAAGATATCGAGTCCGCCACCGGACAGCAGCAAGGCTTGCCGGAAGTTATCCTCCAGTAACGGGCCGAGCACGAAGGCGATGAGAAAGGGAGCGGCGGGGATATTGGCCCGCAGCATGGCGAAGCCGAGCAAGCCAACGATGATCATGACCAGGATATCGAACAAGGTGTTGTTCACAGCGTAGCCGCCATAGACGCAGAGCACCAGGACAATCGGGAACAGGATATCGTTGGGAATCTGCGAGACCCGGCTGAATAGCCGGATCGAGGATTTGCCGACGATGAACAGGAAAATCGAACTCAACATGATGCCGATGAACAGGCCATAGACCAGCTCTATCTTCTCCTGGAACAACAGTGGACCCGGCCGGAGCCCATGGATCATAAAGGCGCCGAGAATGACCGCGGTCACCACATCGCCCGGCACGCCGAGCGCCAGCAGCGGGATCATCGTCGACCCGGCGACGCCGTTATTGCCCGCTTCCGAGGCGGCGACGCCTTCGATCTCACCCTTGCCGAACCGTTCCGGGGTGGGGGAGGTGCGCCGAGCCTCGCTGTAGGACAGGAAGGCGGAGGGCGCGCCGCCGATGCCGGGGATCGCCCCCAATACCACGCCGATCGCGCTGCCGCGAATGATGCTCTTGAGGCATCGCCGGAATTCCGCAAACGTCGCGTGGCCGCCGGCAAGGGACTGAATTTGGTCGCCGCTGCCACGCCGCTTTGTGTAATGGTTGATAATCTCCGGCAGGGCGAACAGCCCGATCAGCACCGGAATGAAATTGAGCCCGGCCATTAATTCCACCTCGCCGAACACGAAGCGGTTGGTGCCGTAAACGAGATCGAGCCCGACCGTGGCCAACAGCAGGCCCAGTCCCGCCGAGATCAATCCTTTCGCCATATTTTCGCTGGAGATGCCGGCGATGATCGTCAGCGAGAAGACGATCAGGGTGAAGAATTCAGGCGGACCGAACCGCAAGGCGAAACTCGCCAGGAACCCGGCGAACAGGATCAGCGACAGGTTGGAGATGAAGTCGGCCACACACGACGCATAAAGCGCAATGTCGAGCGCTTTTCGCGCCTGGCCGTTCTGCGACATCGGATAGCCGTCCAGAACGGTGCACGATGCCGCCGGCGTCCCCGGTGTTTTGATCAGGATGGCGGTGATCGAGCCGCCGTAGATGCCGCCTTTGTAGACGCCGAGCAGCAAAAGAATTCCCGTCACCGGATGCATGGAAAATGTGAAGGGAAGGGTCAACGCCACGCCCATCGTGACCGTCATGCCGGGAATTGCGCCGATGATCGTGCCGATCAGGACGCCGGCGAACAGCGCGAAGATCGTCTCGAACGTGAAGACCAGCGACAGCGCGGTTTGCAGATGTTCGATCATGATGCGCTAACCGAGCATTTCTTCGAAGATGCCGACCGGGATCGCGACCTGCGCTACTTCCTGGAAGAACAGATAGAGCCCGATCGGAACCAGGAAGGCGAGCGGCGCGACAATCGCGATCCGCCGTTCGCCGGCCAGAACCGTGAAGGCGATCATTGCCAGCATGGACGCCGCCACCAGCCCGAGCGGATTGAGCAGCGAATAATAGACGAACAATAACGCGACCGCCGCCAGGGTCTTCGGAACGGCGCCGAGGCCGGGCCAATTCTTTGAGGATGCCGCATAGTCCGGCGTCGGTGACCTTTGGGTCTTATGCCGCCACAGGGTTTGGCCGGTCACCAGACTGCCCATGAGCAGCAGGAAAACACCGAGTACCGTTGGCCAGAAATCCGGCGACAGAGCCGAGACATCGACCTGGCCGGGGAGATCGACGCCATAGGGCACCAGCACCAGCAGCACCAGGAGGGCAAATGTGACGACGATGCCGCCGGTGATCAGATCGCTCCTGATGTCAGCTTGCATCGACTACACGCTTGCGACTTGGCGCAATTGTCGCCATTGCGGGACTACTCCAGTGCGAACTAGCGGCTGCGTCGAAACGGACCTGTTGCGACGAGCACCCATGTCCGTTCCTTCGCCGCAACCACGCTCCCCACCCGAAGAGGGGCAGGGAGTGTGGTGCGTTGCCGCTATTTCTTCTTCATCACCATGCCGACCTTTTTGGCGACGGCATGGAAGGTTTCGTACTGGGTTTTCGCGAATTTCTCGGTATCCCCTGGCGACATGATCGCCGGAATCGAGCCGAGTTTCTTGGTCATCTTGTTCCAGGATTTATCCGCCTTGATGTTCTGAAGCGCGGCGGTCCATTTTTTCACGACCGGCGTCTTCATTTTCGGCGGGCCATATAACGCACTCCAGCCGACCACCACTTCGAGATTTTTGTGGCCCAACTCGCCGACCGTCGGAACGTCTTTAATCGCCGAATACCGTTTCGGCGTGGTGACGCAGAGCGCGCGCATGCCGCCCGAGCGAATCTGGCCAATGACGCCCGACAGGTTCTGGAAGAACATGTCGACATGGCCGCCGGCCAGCGCCGCTGCGGCCTTGCCGCCGCCCTTATAGGGCACGTGGGTCATCGCGTTCGCCGGCAATCCGAACTCGTCGAGCAGCATCACCATCGCGATGTGCGGCAGGGTGCCGACGCCACCGGTCGAATAGGTGAGTTTCTTGCCGGATTTCAACGCCGCTTTTGCACCGGTCTGAATATCTTTCAGCGACTTGAAGGACGACTTGCTGTTGACCACCAGTACGAACGGATTTTTCTCGAGCAGACCGAGGAAGGTGTAATCGTTCCATTTGTAGGGGATATTCGGGTTGATCGCCGGGACGCCCGCCTGCGAACCCACGCGCGCCAATAGCAGCGTGTATCCGTCCGGCCGCGAACGCACGACATAGTTCGATCCGGTCACGCCGCCGGCCCCGGTCTTGTTGCTCACCAAAATGCCCTGGCCGATATAGGCCGGCGCGGTCGATGCAAGAATGCGCGCGGCCAAATCTGCCGCTCCGCCGGAATCGTACGGCGAGATCAATCTAATCGGCTTCTTCGGGTAGTCAGCGGCAAAGGTCGCTGTGCTGCCCGATGCCATGACCGCAGCGCCGATGATGGCGCCGGCCAGACCGAGCAGTGTTCGTTTTAGTCGCATCGCGTCATTCCTCCCTGGAATATTTATTTTAGGCCCTCATCGCGGCTGTTCCGTGCGGCCTCGACAAGGGTCGGTTGTCCGATCGTTTTTGTTGGATCCGGATGCTGGAATTCAGATGGTTTGCGCAATTTCGCGGAAATCTCTCCTCATCGGATCATATTTGGAACCAAAAGTCTCAATTGTTGCGCGGTCAGCTTGGCCCTGCGGCGGCCACGCGTCAAGTCGCGCCGAATGTATCCGCCGTGCCGATCCCTTACGGGCGCAGGATAATTTTTGCAGCGGCGGAGCGGCCGGTGTCGAGATCGCGGAATGCCGCGGCGCCCTCCGACAGCGGGCGCTCTTCGATCCAGTCGAGTGCGCCCAGCCGGCCGTCATGGAGGGCGGTGAGCGAGGCTTTCAAATCGGCCTCGGTGTAGGTGTACACGCCGACCATTGTGATTTCAGAGAGCGTTAGGGTGCGGGCGTCGAAGTCGCCGGCCCAATCCTGCAATCCGATATGCGAGATGACGCCGCCGGGGCGGGTGGCGGCGATCGCGGCGGCGCGCGTGACGGTGGCGCCGACCGCGTCGAGAACGATATCGGCGCCGGCGTCGGCCGGTGGCGTTGCCAGGGGATCGAAAGCGTCGAGGCCTGCCGCCGCCGCGGTCTTGCGGCGCAGCGGGTTGGTCTCGGCAATACGGACCTCGCGGGCGCCCCAGCTCTTCAGGATCAGGCCGCCCAGAAGGCCGACCGATCCGCCGCCGATGACCAGGCATCGAAGGTCGCCGATCGGACGCCAGGCGGCGCGCGCCGCCAGGGTGAGCGCATGCCAGGCGGTGGCGCAGGGTTCGGTCAAGGCGGCCGCGGACGGGTCCATGTCGGCCGGTACCGGAATGAGATTGCGCGCCGGAAGGGCGATTTGGTCGGCGAAGGCGCCGGGGATCCGCATGCCGATCAGCTCCCGGTCCGGGCAAAGATTGGATCGCCCGGTGGTGCAGTGGTCACATTTCCCGCAGGTGATCAGCGGGTTGAGGATGACCCGTGCGCCGGGCGTGCCACCCGTCAGGACAGTGCCGCATGCCTCGTGCCCCAGAATCAGCGGTGGAATGCGCCGCGGATCGTGACCGTGCCAGGCATGCATGTCCGATCCGCAAATACCGACCGCCTCGACCTGCACCAGGGCATCGCCCGGGCCCGGCGTCGGATCGGCTTCGTCGCGGTAGGTCGTTTCCTCGGTGTCGGTGTAGACGAGCGCCTTCATGGTCTTCTCACTTTGCGGAAAAGCCGCCGTCGATCGCCAGGATCTGGCCGGTCACGTAGTCGGAGGCGGGGGAGGCGAAAAACAGCAGCGGCCCGACCAGATCGTCGAGCCGGCCGTTCCGGCCGATGCAGGTTTGTTGGGCGTTGCGGTCCGCGATCGTCGGATCGTCGAAGACCGGCGCGGTCAGTTCGGTCGGAAAAAAACCCGGCGTCAACGCGTTGCAGCAGATGCCATCCTTCGACCAGGCTTCGGCCATGGCGCGGGTCAATTGCGCAACGCCACCCTTGGACGCGCCATAGGCGATGCTGTTGGCGAAGGCGCGTTCGGATTGCAGCGATGCGATATTGATGATCCGTCCCCAGCCCCGTTCCTGCATTGCGGGCACGAGGGCTTGCGACAGAAAAAAGGGCACGGAAAGATTGATATCGACCGTCTGCCGCCAACTCTCGGCGGTAACCGCCTCCGCCGGTTCGCGCAAGTTGACGCCGGCGGCGTTGATCAGGATATCCGGGGGCCCGAACGGAACGGCGATACGTCCCGCGACCGCGGCCGCATTGTCCGGATCGGACAAGTCGGCGGCGATACCGGCTGCCCGGCCGCCCTTTTGTTCGACATCGCGGACCCAGGCCTCGAGCCGGTCGGCGCGCCGCGCGACGCCGACGACCGAAGCGCCGGCATTGGCCAGCGCGGTTGCCAGCGCCTGACCGATTCCCGAGCTCGCGCCGGTGACGCAGGCGATTTTGCCGCCGATGTCGAACAGGCGGTCGCTCATTCGCGGCCTTCCAGATCGAAATTTATGCCCGGGAAATACTTGGCAAGGCGCACGTCGCCGGTCCGCGCGTGTCCTTCCATCCCTTCGAGGCGGGAGATGCGGGCGGTTACCGCGGCGACGTCACGGTTGGCGTCACGGGTCGCGCGCTGGGTGGTGACGACTTTTATGAATTTGTGGACCGACAGCCCGCCGGTGTAGTGGCCGGCGCCCTTGGTGGGCAGAATATGGTTGGTGCCGGAGCATTTGTCGCCGAACGCGACCGTGGTCTCTTCGCCGACGAACAGCGAGCCGTAATTGCGCAGCCGCTCCACGAACCAGTCCTGATTCTGGGTCTGAATTTCCAGATGTTCGGGCGCGTAATCGTCGGAGACCTGGGCGGCTTCCTCGTCGGTATCGCACAGCACCACCTCGCCGTAGTCGCGCCACGCCGCGTCGGCGGCTGCGCGCTGAATTTCCGGCAGCTCATCGATCAGGCTCTGCATGCGGGCCATAACGCGCTCGGCCAGGCCGGCGTTTGTGGTAACGAGCCAGGCCGGCGAGTCCGGGCCATGTTCTGCCTGGCCGACCAGATCATAGGCGACGATTTCCGGGTCCGCGGCTGCGTCGGCGATAACCAGGATTTCCGTCGGACCGGCGAACAGGTCGATGCCGACGCGGCCGAACAGCATGCGTTTGGATTCCGCGACGAAACGGTTGCCCGGGCCGACCAGCAAGTTCGCCTTATGGCCGGTAAACAGCCCGAAGGCGAGGGCGGCCACGCCCTGCACGCCGCCGAGAGCGAGACAATGGTCGGCGCCGCACAAATCCATCGTGTAGAGAATGGCCGGGTGCATGCCGTTGTGTGCCGCGCTGGGCGCGGAGCATGCGATGACGTTCGGCACGCCCGCGACTTTTGCGGTGGTGATGCTCATGATGGCGGAGGCGACGTGCGCATAGCGGCCGCCCGGCACATAGCATCCGGCCGTCTCCACCGGGATCAGCTTTTGGCCGGCCCACAGGCCCGGGGAGAGTTCGGTCTCGAACTCGCCGATGCTCTCCTTCTGCTTTTCGGCAAAGCCGCGCACCCGGTCATAGGCGAATTTGAGGTCGTCCTTGAGCCGGTCCGGCACCTTTGCCGCGGCGGCGGCGATGGTTTCTTCGCCGACGAGGATTTCACCGGTATAGCCGTCCAACCGCTCGCTGTAGGCGCGGGCTGCGTCTTCACCTTCCGCTTCGATCTCGGCCAGCATTTCGGCGACGATCCGGCGCGTTTCGTCTTCGCCGCTTGCCGCCGTCTTGGATGCTTTTTTCAGGTACCGGACTGTCATTGGGTGCTCCGTTTCTGTTCTGCGGCGATTCTATCGTTCGAACGGCGTGGGCTCGACGAACGGATAGCGCGCCTTGATCTTCGTGCCGACGGCGCTGTCGTTGCGGACGAACCGGTCGCCGTCGTCCGGCCTGAACTTGTAGGCCCAATTGGGATTGCCGCCTGTCGTCTCCTGGATAAATATCCGGTCCTTCTGGCTCTGGATGCATTGCGCGGCGATATGATCCGGGTCCCAGCCGTCGAGCAGCGCGGCCTGCAACTCGGTCTCGATTTTTGCCGCCGCCGGCGTGCCAGCCAGATTTTCCAGCTCCAGCGGATCCTTCGCCGTATCGAACAGCATGGCGGGATGGCCGTGCGTGTAGATGTATTTGTAGGCGTCGCGGCGAATCATGCGGCACGGCGCGATAACGCCCTCGCCGGTATATTCGGAAATCACGGTGTTGTTCCAGCCGCCGGTCTTTCCCGACAACAACCCCGTCATCGACTGTCCGTCGAGCGGCGACGGCGCTTCCGGCGCGCTGCCGTCGGCGGCGATATCGCGCAGGGTCGGGATCAGGTCGATCAGCGAAACCAGCTCGGTCACGCGCCGGGGCGCGAACGCCCGCGGATAGCGGACGATCATCGGGACCCGAACCGACCATTCGAAGAAGCATTGCTTGTACCACATGCCCCGCTCGCCGAGCATTTCGCCGTGATCGGCGGTGAAGATGACGACGGTGTCGTCGAGCAGCCCGGTTTCGTCCATCGTGTCGAGGATGCGCCCGACCTTGTCGTCGATATAGCTGCACATGCCGTAATAGGCGTGTCGGGCTGTGCGGATGTGGTCGTCGGTCACCGTATGCAAGTCGGCGGCATGGGCGTAATGCAGCCAGCGGCTGAACTCGTCCATCTCGTCGACCGGTATCGCCGGCACCGCCGGCATATCGATATCGTCGTGATCGTACAAGTCCCAGTATTTTTTGGTCGTCACGAAGGGCGAGTGGGGATGGGTGAAGGAGACCGTCAGGAAGAAGGATTGATCGTTCGAAAAGCGCGCCAGATCGTAGATTTTCTGAATGCCCGCATGTTCCACCTCATCGTCATAGTCGATTTGCAGGCTGCGGACACACTGGCCGGCATCCACCACCGCGCGCATGTTGATGCCGGTCGGGCGGTAGCGTTCACCCTTGATCCAATCGGGCGTCCAGGCAAAGTTCGACGGGTAAACGTCGGTCGAAACGCGTTCGCCGTAACCATGCAGCTGATCGGGTCCGATGAAATGCATTTTGCCGGCCAAGGTCGCGGAATAACCGGCGCTCCGGAGGTAATGCGCCATCGTCGGCGTTGCCGCTGACAATTCGGTCGCGTTGTCCCAGGAGCCGATATTATGCGCCAGTCGGCCGGCCAGCATCGACATGCGCGAGGGGACGCACAGCGGAAAATTGCAATACGCGTTGTCGAAGACGACGCCGTCCTCGGCCAGCCGCATCAGGTTTGGCGCCTGGACCAGGCCGTGGCCGTGCACCGGCAGCGCTTGCGGCGCCAGTTGGTCGGCCATGATCAGCAGGATATTGGGCGATTTTTTCTTTGCCATTGCTCCCTCCCGTTATTCGCACTCTCTCGCTAACAAGTGCCGGCAGGTCGCGCAAACTCTATTTGTTCCGCACCGTCGCAAAGACCAAGCTTCTTGCGGTGACTCGGTTTGCCTGGCAACACGACGTATCGATCATTGTGCCGATCCGAGAGCGGTTCGGGGTCAGCTCGCGTGCACCGCCACGCAATGCTCCGGGTGGATCAGGACGTCGACTGTTTCTCCCGGCGCGCAGCGATTGCCGGGCGGTTCGATAACGCGCAGCGTGCACGACTCGCCGATCCGAACCTGATAGTCCAGCACTTCGCCGAAATAGAAACATTCCTCGATGGTGCCCGAAAAGCTTTGATAGCCGTTCCCCATTTTCGCGTCGGCCTTGTCCGCCTGCCGGACCAGTCGGATGTCGTGCGGGCGGAGCGAAACGGAGATCTGCTCGTCGACGCTGATTTCCGGTTGCGGCGTCACTGACAGGACGATGCCCCCACCCAGGTCGAAGCGGTCCGGGCCGACGAGCGCCCCCGAGAGGAGATTGGTTTTACCCACGAAGTCGGCGACAAACCGCGTGCGCGGACGTTCGTATATCTCGTCCGGCGTGCCGACCTGTTCGATCTTGCCCTGATTCATCACGCAGATGCGGTCGGCAATCACCATGGCCTCCGACTGGTCATGCGTCACGTAAACCGAGGTGAAGTGAAATTCGTCATGCAGGCGGCGAATCTCGAACCGCATCTCTTCCCGCAGATTGGCGTCGAGATTGCTGAGCGGTTCGTCGAGCAGCAGGATTTCCGGCTCCACCACCAGCGCGCGCGCCAGGGCGACACGCTGCTGCTGCCCACCGGAGAGTTCGCCGGGATACCGTTCGGCCAGCTGGTCGAGCTGGACGACGCCCAGGATTTTGCGAATTTTCTGCGATGCATCCTCGCCGGTCACGCCGCGGTATTTCAGTCCATAGGCGACGTTTTGGTAAATCGTCTTGTGCGGCCAGATGGCGTAGCTCTGGAAGATCATCGACATCCGGCGCTTCTCCGGCGGCAACGAATGACTGGGCGAGGCGATAACATCGCCGCCGACCCGGATCTCGCCCGCGTCGGGCTCGATGAAACCGGCGACGAGACGGAGCGTTGTCGTCTTTCCGCAGCCGGACGGACCAAGCAGTGCGACGAGCTCGCCATGCTCGATATTCAGGTTTACGGCGTCGAGCGCCGGCGTTTCGCCGTCATAGGATTTCGTGAGGTGTTGCAGGTCTAAAGTAGCCATTTTTTTATGTTCTCATGAAGTCGCGGCCCAGGATTCGATAGGCGATGATGACGACGAACAGGGTGATGACCATCAGCATCACGCCGAGTGCTGAAACGATGTCGAGCCGGCCTTCCTCGTAAAAATCGAGGATGACCACCGACACGACCTTTGTCTTGGTCGTCCAGAGCAGCACCGATGAGCTGAGCTCGCGGATCGACGGCATGAAGATCAGGATCCAGGAGGCGATCAGCCCGGCCTTGAACAACGGTACGGTAATCTGGGCGAAAACCGCGAGGCGGTTGGCGCCGAGGATGCGTGCGCTTTCCTCGAGTTCGGGATGAATGCTCATCAGGGCGGCGTTGCTGGTCTGGAAGGCGATCGGCAGGTATTTCGTCAAATAGGCGATGAACAGGATCCAGAGCGTGCCGTAGAGCACGACCGGCTCGCGTGTGTACGCTGCGAACAACCCGATGGCGAGGACGATGCCCGGAATGGCGATCGGCACGGTGGCGAGAAACGCCATGAACTGATGCCCGCGCACCAGCCGGCGTTGTGAAATATAGGCGATCAATCCGGCGAGCAGCGTGCCGGCGGTCGCCGCCATGGCGCCCAGCAGCAGCGTGTTCCAGATCGAGCCCGACACGGAATCATTGGTGAAGATGAAGTGGTAGTGATCCAGCGTCAGGTTCGATAGTTGAATGCCGCCCGTGTAGGTCTTCATCAGCGACGTCATGCCGAGTGCCGCAGCCGGCAGCAGCAGAGAACAGCCTAGCGGGGCAATACACAGCGCAAACGCAAGCCATCGGTAGGAGCCCAGTTTCTGTGGCCTCCGGCGCGCGCCCTTGCCGCCGATCGTCGCGTAGCCGCGGCGGCCGAGCGCTTTCCGCCGCATCCAGATCAGGCCGATCGCAGCGATCAGCATCGGCAGGGCGAAGGCGGCCGCGAGTCCGACCTGATAGTCGTCGGATTGCATGAAAGCCCGAATCTGCGTGGTCATGACGTGCTGGCCGGCGGGGATCGCCAGCATTGCCGGCGTGCTGAAGATGATCATCGCCTCGAGCGACGCCAGGATAAGCCCGGCGAACAGGGCGGGCAGCACCAGTGGCAGCGTCACGCTGATCATTGTCGACAGGGTGCCCGCGCCCGCGATGTTGGACGCATCTTCGAGGTCGGAGGATATGTTATTGAGGCCCGACAGGGCGACGATGAAGACCAGCGGAACGACATACAACCCCATCACGAAGATCAGGCCGGGGATCGTGAAGATATCGAACATGTAGGAATCGGGGCCGGCGCCGGTCACAAACCGGTAGACGTGGTTCAGCCAGCCCTCGCGGGGGCCCGCCAGGATAACCCATGCGGAAGCGCCGAGAAATGGCGGCGTCACGAAGGACAGCAGCGCGCCAGTTCTGATCATCCCCGGAAAGGGGATATCGGTCCGGGCCACGGCCCAGGCCATCAGCGCGCCGACCACGACGCTCGAGAGCCCCACCGAGATCGAAACGATGACGGTCCAGAAAATCGGGCTGAGATAGAGCTCGTTGGTATACGCCTCGATAAAATTGGCGAAACCGTAGTGCCCGGTAACCTCGATCAAACCGACTTCGTCGGGAACGAAGATACTTTCCTTGATCAGAAAGAACGTCGGTCCGACGATCAAAATGAGCAACAGCACCGCCGTGATCACCCAGACCATGGCGGTCGTGTCGAGGGCCCTGGCCCGAGCCAGGGTGCGGGTCAGAATCAGTTCCAATTTTTATCCTTCACCCCAAAAGGAAAAAGGGCCGGCACGGCAGTTAACCAAAAAGTTCCGCGTGCCGGCCTCCGGTTCGTCAGACGCCGAATTTCTTGCGGAACGTCGTGCGGATTTTTTTCCGCATCTTGGTTGCCTCCGCCGGCGACATTGTCATCAGTTTCAACTTATCCAGCGGCACCTGGCCTTCGGGGTACTTCACGCCCGGATGGCCCACATACAGACCGCGATTGGTGAGGATCTGCTGTGCTTCCTTACTGAAAGTCCAGTCCGCAAAAATCTTCGCGGCATTCGGATGCGGCGCGGATTTGAAGATCGCTTGCGGTGAGATGATGAAGGGCACGCCTTCCTTCGGTACCAGCATCTTGACCTTTTCGCCCTTCTTGATGGCGTTGAACAAGGTATAGCTTGCGGTGCCCGAGGTTACGTCGGATTCGCCGCGCACCAGATATGTGGTGGTGTCGACGGCCGATTGCACGACCCGAGGCTTGAGCGCCGACAGCTTATCCATGAATTCCCAGCCGAATTTCTTCACCAGCATGGACATGCCGACACTGACCGATCCGCTGTAACTCGGATGGGCATTGACGATCTTGCCCTGCCATTTCGGATCGAGCAGGTCGAGCCAGCTCGTGGGAATGTCGCCCGATTTTACCTTGGTGGTGTTGTAGGCGGGGACGTACGCAAACGAGCGCAAGACGGTCCAATATCCGCCTTCACCCTTGAACGCGGCCGGGAATTTTTCGGTTCCCTTGGGCGCGTATTTGATGAAAACGCCCTGTTTTTGCAGCGTCAGGAAGTGGCCGGCGTTCGAAGTGTGCAGGATATCCGCTTCGAATATTTTCGACTTGGCTTCCTGGACCCAGCGTTTGTACAGTTTGCCCGAGCCGCTGCGGTGGAGAACGCATTCGAAGCCCATCTTCTTTTCGTTAAAGGTGTTGCACATCTGCTGGGCGATCGGTAGCGAAATCGACGAATACCAGACGACCTTGCCTTCCTTCTTTGCCATGGCCAAATCGCCGCCGGCCCAGGCCGGGGATGTGGCAAGCCCCAGCAGGACGCCCGATTTCAGGGCGATGCCCAGAACTCTCTTGATCATGATGTTTCTCCCTTGAGCGAAGTCGGCTAAATAAACCGGGTCCGACTTCTTGTTACAGGGGCATTTTGTCCCCGATTTTTAAATTCCGGTTGGCATCCTAGCGAAAAACGGTATTCGCGACAATCCGATGGCCCGAGTATCATGGGCGTTCGGTGTGCGGACGCAAGTCTATTGCTCGGTTATCGCGAGGCACGACGCCAGCGTCCGGACATCGTCGATTTCTTCCAGCCGCCAGGTCATGTCGATTGCGGCATCCGTTTTCCCGGCGGGCCATTCGGCGTAGGCGGCGCAGTTGCGGAATTTCTCGGTCACCTCGGCCTCGTTCATCGGGTTGGCCTTGCTGCCCTTGCCGTAATCGGCGCGGCCCGACAGGGTGGTGCCGTCCTTGAGGTCGATCTCGATGAACGCGGTGACGATCGTGCAGTCGAGTTCTCTGCCTTCCGCTTCCGAAAACGACGTGTAGTCGATCAGCGAGATCAGCCGCTGCATCTCCGGTTGCGCGACGAAGGCGTCGGTGAAATCGGCGAGCGCAAGCGTGCGCTGCATCAAAAGCGCGGCGAGACAGAATTCCAAGCTGAACTTTGCTTCCAGCAAATTCGTCGGATTGTGATGAAACAGGGTGGTGTTGATGTTCTCGCTGGTCTTGACGCGGAGCCGGGCGATCCGATCCGGCGAGACGTCATGGTCGGCGATCAGTTGCAGCGTTATCGTCATCGCCGGGTGGCCGAGGCTGCCGGTGGGCCAGGGTTTAAGCCAAATGCCGCGATCGATGAAGGACCAGGGATTACCCAGTTTGTTGCGCAGGCGCGGTTCCTCGTATCCGCCGCCTTCGGCCTGGTAGAAACCCTTGGGCGATTCGAGGATGACCGGCGAGGCGGTAAAGCCCATCCGGCCGAGA
>CAJHYV010000249.1_pt1 | contig 13448 bp, 12 predicted proteins | sample 9198851 | NCBI WGS metagenome assembly CAJHYV01 (sample SAMEA7708375, study PRJEB35096) | sediment metagenome | biome: marine neritic benthic zone biome [ENVO:01000025]; feature: sediment [ENVO:00002007]; material: shallow marine sediment [ENVO:03000034] sea grass bed [ENVO_01000059] ...
AAACGACGCCGCTCCAGCCCAATGCAAGTTGCTGAACAGTCTTCGCCATCGTTGACATCTGCCCACGGCATGTTATTCAAAGCACCGACAGCGCCGCGATTGGCGCTATTTTGGTAACCGGCAGCAAAAAACTAACTACTTCGGTACCGTGGGGAGGTGTGGATCGTGGTGCACCGGGTTCGTGAACCTTGGGATTTACCGCCGCGCACGTTGCAGAACCATGTTGAATGTCCATCCATCAGCATCCGGAATTTCCGGCTCCGACATGTCCGTTGACAACTTTCTCAGCGGTCCGTACCGTCTGTTTCCCGGGAACCAATCAAACAAATATTTCAACAGTTAGAATAGGGGGGCGCGTGAACGATCTTCTTGAGATTGAGGGTCTTCAAACCCAGTTTTTCACCTCAGCCGGTACGGTGAAAGCGGTCGACGGCATTTCATATTCCGTCAAGGAAGGCGAGACGGTCGCAGTGGTTGGTGAGTCCGGCTGCGGCAAGTCCGTAAGCGCCCTTTCCATCTTGCGGTTGGTCGCCGACCCGCCGGGCAAGATTGTGGGCGGCAGCATCCACTTTCAGGGCCGAAATCTTCTGGAATTGAGCGATGCCGACATGCGCAGCGTGCGCGGCAACGATATTGCCATGATCTTTCAGGAGCCGATGACCTCGCTGAACCCGGTGTTGAGCATCGGATTGCAGATTACCGAGACGCTGCAACACCATCTCGGCATGAGCGACGAAGAAGCCAACGCGCGCGCCGTCGCATTGCTCGGAATGGTCGGAATATCCGAGCCGGACCGCCGCCTCGCGCAGTACCCGCATCATCTGTCCGGCGGCATGCGCCAACGGGTCATGATCGCGATTGCGCTGGCCTGCGAGCCCAAGCTGATCATCGCCGACGAGCCGACAACGGCGCTCGACGTGACCATTCAGGCGCAGATTCTGGAGCTGATGAAAAATCTGACCCGCGACCTTGGCGTCGCGATGATTATCATCACCCATAACCTGGGCGTCGTGGCGCGCTACGCGGACCGCGTGAACGTGATGTATGCGGGCAAGATCATCGAGACGGGTACGGCCGAGGAAATTTATCACAACCCAAAGCACCCCTACACGCTGGCGCTTCTGAAATCGGTGCCGAGGCTCGATCAAACCCGGCAATCAAAACTGGATCCCGTGGATGGTCAGCCGCCCGATTTGGCGCGCCTCGACGCCGGTTGCCCGTTCCGGCCACGGTGCCGCTTCGCGGTTGATCGTTGCGCGCGGGAAAATCCGACATTGGAGGAAGTTTTGCCAGGTCACTCCTCGGCGTGTTGGGAAAAGAATAATCTTGCCGGAATTGAGAAGGCAGCATCATGAGTGAAGCATCGGTAATTCAAGACAGTGGGGCCGCGCCGAGCGCCGTGGCCAGCCTCGGCAACAATCTGATCGAGGTTAACGGCCTCAAAATGCACTTCCCGGTGACCGAAGGCATCCTTATTCCCAAGGTCGTCGCCCATGTGAAAGCGGTGGACGGCATCTCGTTCAGCATTCGCAAGGGCGAAACGCTTGGTCTGGTCGGTGAATCCGGCTGCGGCAAGACGACGACGGGACGCTGTATCCTGCAGCTCGAGAAGCCCACGGCGGGTGAGATCTTCTACGAAGGAACCAACCTGAATAACCTCGGTTCCGGCGAAATGGTCCCCTTCCGGCAAAAGATCCAGGTGATCTTTCAGGATCCGTATAGTTCGCTGAATCCCCGTATGAAGATCAGGGATATTTTGAGCGAACCGATGCGCGTACACGGGATCATTGAAGATCAAGGAGACCGCGACAAACGGGTCATGGATTTGCTCAACCTTTGCGGGCTGAGCACTCGATTTGCCGACCGTTATCCGCATGAAATGAGCGGCGGTCAGCGGCAACGCGTCGGCGTCGCACGGGCGCTGGCGATGGATCCGGAATTTATCGTCTGTGACGAAGCGGTGTCGGCGCTCGACGTGTCGATTCAGGCGCAGGTGATCAACCTGTTGGAAGACCTGCGCGACGAGCTAGGCCTCACATACCTCTTTATATCGCACGATCTCAGTGTCGTACGCCATCTTTGCCACCGGGTCGCGGTGATGTATCTCGGCAAGATGGTCGAATTGGCAGATTGTGACGAGCTGTTCGACAATCCGATCCACCCCTATACCAAGGCGTTGCTCGACGCCGTGCCAATTCCCGACCCGACAATCGAATCGCAACGGGCACATCAGGTGATCAAGGGAGAAATCCCCAGCCCGATCAACCCGCCGAGCGGCTGCGTCTTCCATCCCCGGTGTGAACTCGCCGCGGACGGTTGTCCGAAATCTATGCCTGAATTCAGGGAGATCAAACCAGGCCACTGGGTGGCCTGTCACGAAGTGTGATCGAATTGATCGAAAATAACACCCGTTATCCGGGCAATTGGCAGTATAGTCGAGACTGGTACCGGGACTTTTGGAAACGACTGTGTTCCTGCAAGCAGGAAGGAGAATTGGGGAAATGATGAATTTTAGAAAATTGCTAGTGGCAATTGCGGCTTTGGGGGCGGCTCTGGCCACCAGTGCCACAATCACAGCTTCGGCGCAGGAGACGCCTGTAAGAGGTGGCGTTTTGAACTTTGTGGTTGGCAGTAAGATCCCGTCCTATGACGGGCATCGGGAAACGACATTCGGCATGATCCATCCGATCCGGCCATTTTACAGCACGTTGCTGCGCGTCAATCCCAACAATCCGCAGTCACCGACTGACATCATTTGCGATCTCTGCGAGGGCAAGCCGCAAACCACCAACGGCGGCAAGACGATCACCTTCAAGATCAAATCGAATGTGCTCTTCCATGACGGCACGCCGATGACCTCGGCCGACGTCAAGGCGACGCTGGATAAAATCATGTTCCCTCCGAAGGGCATACCGAGTTCGCGCAAGGCCTGGTACACCCAGGTGTCGAGCGTCGACGCACCCGATGCGACAACCGTGCAAGTGCAACTGAAGCGGCCGCTGGCTGCCATGATCCCGGCCTTGGCGTCGCCGTTCAACTTCACCTATTCGAAGAAGGACCTCGACGAGCACGGCTACAGTTGGCATCAAAAGAACATCAACGGCACGGGCGCGTTCAAGTTCGTACAGCATCAGCCGGGCGCCTTTGTCGAAGGGGCGCGGTTCGACAAGTTCCACGTCAAGGGCCTGCCCTATCTGGACGGCTACAAGGCAATCTCAGCGCCGAAGATGTCGGTTCGCCTGCAGGCAATCCGGGGCAACCGCGCGGCGATCGAATTCCGCGGCTTCCCGCCGAAGGCACGTGACGATCTTGTTCGTGCGCTGGGCAAGAAGATCAGGGTCCAGGAAAGCAACTGGAATTGCTTGATGGGCGCATCGCCGAACCAGAAATTGAAGCGGTTCCAAGACAAGCGCGTGCGTCAGGCATTAACACTGGCCTTCGACCGCTGGGGCGGTTCCCGGTACCTGTCGAAGATCGCCCTGGTCAAGACGGTCGGCGGCGTGACTTTCCCGGGCCATCCGCTGGAAGGCTCGAAGCGGTGGCTGCAAACCTTGAACGGCTATGGCAAGGACGTCCGGGCGAGCCGGGCGCGTGCGAAGAAGCTGCTTCAGGACGCCGGCCATCCGAACCTCAAGGTTACCTTGTGGAACCGGGCGGTCGACCAACCCTATAAGGTTGTCGGGACGTGGTATATCGACCAATGGCGTAAAATCGGCGCCAAGGCCGACCAGAAGGTCCTGCCCTCCGGTCCATGGTACGCGGGTCTGCGCAAAACGCGTGATTTCGACGTCGCCGTCGACTTCAACTGTCAGACCGTGATCAACCCGACGATCGACGTGTCGAAGTGGATCAAGGGCGCGGGTAACAACTACTCGAACCATACGGACGACAAAGTCACCGAGATGTATCTGGACATGCTCAACGAAGCGGACTCCAAGAAGCAGTACCAGAAGATGCGTACCTACGAAAAATACATCCTGTCGGACCAGGTCCACTACATGACCTCGTTCTGGTGGTACAAGATCAATCCGCATCGCAGCTATGTGAAAGGCTGGAAAATCGCGCCCAGCCACTATCTGAACCAGTCGCTTGACCAGGTTTGGCTCGATCCGAAGCTGCAGTAAGCGGTTGATGGACTAAGGATATCCCTCTCGCCGCATCGGGCGGCGGGAGGGAAAATCTCGGAGCGGTATAATGTATAAATACACGATCAAGCGCGTTTTCCTGATGATCCCGACCCTGATTGGGGCGGCGATCCTGGTTTTCGGCCTCCTGCGGCTGATACCCGGCGATGTCTGCGCGCTGCGCATGGCGGGCGAAGGTTCCTTCGTCGACGAAACGGCCATCGAGCAATGCCGGATCAATCTCGGCATCACCCGGCCGATTTGGGAACAGTTCCTCAGTTTCGTCTGGGGCTTTGCGACATTCGATCTGGGCGAGTCCATGTGGACCAGCCGCGCCATTACCGAAGAAATCGGCCTGCGGTTTGAACTGTCGCTGCAAATCGCGATTATGGCGACGGTGGTGAGCATCATCATCTCGATCCCGATGGGAACGATTTCCGCAATCAAGCAGAATACCTGGATCGACTATGTCGTCCGGACGTTCAGCATCGCCGGCATTGCGCTGCCGTCCTTCTGGCTCGGTATTCTGATCATTCTCGGACTTCTGATCTCGACACAGGCGTGGCTCGGGGAAGCCTGGATGCCACCAATTCAGTATGTCGACCCTTGGAAAGATCCGCTCGGCAACTTGTCGCAACTGATCTGGCCGGCCTTGGCCACCGGATATCGTTATTCGGCGGTCGCGACACGCATGACCCGGTCAGCCCTGCTCGAAGTGCTGCGCGAAGATTATGTCCGCACGGCACGGGCGAAGGGACTTCTCGAGAAGGTGATCATCAATCGTCACGCGCTAAAAAACGCGATGCTGCCGGTCGTGACGGTCATCGGTATCGAGTTTGCCTTCCTGATGGGCGGGCTCGTCGTCACCGAGCAGGTGTTCAATCTGAACGGCCTCGGCAAACTATTCGTCGAGTCCGTGACGAACCATGACTACAGCCTGACCCAAGCACTGGTCATGCTGGTGGCATTCATCTTCGTGGTAACCAACTTCGTGGTTGATATCTTCTACGCGTGGCTGGATCCCCGGATCCGCTACAGCTAGGGAGGAAATTCGATGACAACGGTAGAAGAATCCGGCGCAACGGCTGAACTCGAAGAACTGTTCGACACGAGAACACGTTGGCAAAGGTTCACCGCCACGATTGGCAAAAACCCGCTCGGAGCATTCGGCGGATTGCTCGTCCTCATTATGATCGTTCTCGCCGTCTTCGCTGACGTCCTGACGCCATTCGATCCGGAGTCAAACAACTTCGAGTATATGTTGACGGCGCCGGGGGTCGATTTCTGGCTCGGCACCGACCAAATGGGCCGGGATATCTGGACCCGGGTCGTCTATGGCGCTCGAACCGCATTGCTGGTCGGTTTCTCGGCCGCCTTCGTCGGCGCCTTTATCGGCCTGGTGCTTGGCGTCGGCAGCGCCTATTTCGGCGGCACGATCGATCTTATCTTCCAGCGGATCATGGATGTCTTCATGGCCTTCCCGTTGATCATCATGGCGCTGGCCGTCGTCGCCATTTTCGGCACCGGAATTCAAAACGTGATCATCGCCATCACCATCCCGTTTATTCCACGCTGCGCCCGCGTCGTGCGGTCCAATGCGTTGGCGATCCGGGAAATTCCTTATGTGGATGCCGCCCGCGCGCTCGGGTTCTCGCACGCGCGCATTATCCTCCGGCATATGGCGCCGAACGTGATGGCGCCGTTCCTGATCATGCTGACCGCCTTTGTCGGTCAGGCGATCCTGCTGGAAGCGTCGCTGTCCTATCTCGGCCTTGGCGTGCAGGAACCGACCCCGGCCTGGGGACTAATGCTCCAAGGCGGTGCGGAAGAATACGCCGAAAGCGCGCCATGGGTGCCGATCTTCCCCGGCCTCGCAATTACCGTTGCAGTGTTCGGCTTCAACCTGTTCGGCGATGCCGTCCGGGACGAACTCGATCCGCGCTTAAGATCGCAGTAACCAAATCTACCCGTTGACCCTGACCGCCGCGTCCTCTATCACGCGGCGGTCAGTTGTTCTAAGCTGACTATTCCAAACTGGAGGCGCGCTGGTGTCCACCACACCCTATTTGGAAGACCTGGACGACGCCACACTCGGCCGGCGTCCCTGGTATGTTTCCGCCAAGGAAATGATCCACAACTATCCGTTGGGCGCGACTGGCGGGTTGATCGTGCTTGTTATGGTGACCTTGGCGGTATTCGCCAATTTCATTGCACCGTACGAACCCGAAGCCGCCGCATTCGAATACATGCTTACGGCGCCCGGATCGGAATTCTGGCTGGGTACCGATCAGTTCGGCCGGGATCAGTTATCCAGGCTGATCTACGGCGCCCGGACGGCGCTGTTCATCGGCATTGTCGCAGCGGGTACCGGCGCGACAACCGGTTTGATTCTTGGGGTCGGCAGCGCCTATTTCGGCGGCGCGGTGGATCTGATCTTCCAGCGAATCATGGATGTCTTTATCGCCTTTCCGACCATCATCATCGCGCTCACGGTGGTCGCGGTGTTCGGGTCCGAGCTGCACCACGTCATCTTCGCGATATGCCTGCCGTTTATTCCCGATGCGGCCCGCATCGTGCGGTCGAACGCCTTGGCGATTCGCGAAATTCCCTATGTCGATGCCGCGCGCGCGCTGGGGTTCAGCAGCACCCGGATCATCCTGCGCCACATGGCGCCGAACGTGATGGCGCCCTATTTGATCATCATGACCGCCAATATCGGCCAGGCCATCCTGCTTGAAGCATCGCTGTCGTATCTCGGCCTGGGCGTGCAGGAACCGACACCGTCATGGGGGCTTATGCTGCAGGGCGGCGCCGAGGAATACGCCGAAAGCGCGCCCTGGGTGCCGATCTTCCCCGGCCTCGCCATCACACTCGCGGTGTTCGGGTTCAATCTCTTCGGCGATGCGCTGCGGGACGTGCTCGATCCTAAGCTGCGATCAGAGTAGACGGCGGAACAATGTGATGCGCCGGTGACAGGCGCAGAGTCGTCCGTTTCAGCAAACGGTTTTGCCCAACATCGAATGGATCCCGTCGATGCAGCAGAAATCCGTTGTCCCACATGACGACGTCACCGATTTGCCATTCATGGGCGTAGACGAAATCGGTCTGCGTCGCGTGTTCGTTCAATTCGTCGAGCAACTCCCGGCCCGGCATCCCCGGCAATTCCGCAATCCCCACCGACGTCGTCGGATCCAGATACAGCGACTTACGCCCGGTAACCGGATGACGGTTGACCAAGGGATGCGTCACCGGCGGCGTCTTGCGCCGCAGTTCCTGCGACATTTCCGGCTCGTCGTCATAGGTGGATTGCCGCGCCACATAGTCGTAGACGCCACTCATCCCCTCGATCCGCGTCTTGGTCTTCTCCGGTAGCGCCTCATAGGCCAATTGCAGGTTTGCCCAATAGGTCCGCCCCCCATCGCGCGGCATCTCCACCATATACAACACGCTGCCCGTTGCCGGGTCGGCGACATAGGATTGATCGGTGTGCCAACCGAGTTCTCCGGCCCCCAAACCGCCGATCGACCGTCCCGCGGAATCCTTCATGTTCGATATCTGCACCACCTCTGGCGTGGCGGCTTGCCAGTCGGTCCGGACAATCACGTCCGGATCGCCAAACCGCCGGCTAAACGTCACGAGTTCCGCTTCGCTCAACGATTGCCGGCGGAAGACGAGCACCCCCTGGCTGCTCCAGAACTCCGCAATTTGCGCCGCCGCTGCGTCGTCCAACGACTGCCACAAGGAAAGACCGTGAACTTCACAGGCAAAAGTCCCGTCTACCGGTTCAATTCGATAGGCCATGCGCGCTCCTCGAAATCCGACCCCAACCGCCGACGGTGCATCGCCGGTCGGCAAAATGGTACCGCATTGCCACGCCCCGGTGAACCACATAGCCAACGTGCCGGGTTGATGCGGCGGCGCCCGGACGCGATGATGCGCAGCTTTTGACTAACTGGAACTTGCAGACAGGGAAAATCAATGACGGCGGAGACTGAACAATCGGCGCAGCCGCTCGCGGGCGTCAAGGTGATCGACATTTCGAACTTTCTGGCGGGTCCGCTCTCGTCGATGTTCCTCGCGGATTTCGGCGCCGACGTGATCAAGGTCGAACGGCCCGGGACCGGTGATGAAGTCCGCTACTGGGGCAACAACAAGAACGGCGTCGGTTTGATGTACAAGCTGATCAACCGCAACAAACGGTCGATCACCGCCGATCTGCGCACACCGCTCGGCGTCGATATCGTGAAGCGGCTGATCCAAGACGCCGACATCATTGTCGAGAACTACCGTAAGGGAACCCTCGAAAAATGGGGCCTCGGCTATGAAGAACTCAGTGCGATCAATCCGGGCCTCATCATGATCCGCCTCACCGGCTTCGGCCAGACCGGGCCAAACAGCGCGAGGCCGGGATTCGGTACGCTCGCCGAAGGATACTCCGGCTACGCCTATATCACCGGCTATCCCGACCGGCCGCCGCTGCTTCCCGGCTTCGGGCTCGCCGACGATACCTCCGGACTCATGGGGGCGTTTCTCGCCCTGGTCGCCCTGCAGGAGAAGCATCGATCGGGCAAGGGGCAGGTCGTCGACTATGCGATTTATGAGCCGCTGCTGACGCTGCTTGGCCCGCAGGTCGTCGATTACGACCAACTGGGCATCGTTCAGGAACGGAACGGCAGCCGCCTGCCCTTCACCGCGCCCCGAAACACCTATCGCACCAGGGACGACAAATGGGTCTCGATTTCCGGCAGCGCGCAGTCGACGTTTGAACGCATGTGCGAAGCGTTGGAAATTCCCGAACTGGTGACCGATGAACGCTTCCTCGACAACCGGCTGCGCATTAAGAACTCGGTCGCCCTCGACGAAGCCTTGCAGGCCGCAATCGAAAAATTCGACCGGGAAGATCTGATCTCTCTGTTTGTGAAGTTCGACGCAACCGCCGCGGCGTGCAACAGCGTCAAGGATATCTTCGAGGACCCGCACATTCAGGCCCGCGGCAACATCTTTTCCGTAGAGGACGAAGAGCTTGGCGGTCCCATCCGCATGCAGAACGTCGTCGGAAAATTTTCACGAACACCCGGCGGCATTCGGCATGCCGGGCCGCGGCTCGGATCAAGCAACCGCGATGTCCTTATCGATCAACTCGGGTTTGACGAGGCAATGCTCAAGGAAGCCGGTTACGATTTAGACTGAGAAAGGAAGCGCGATGCTGTCCCTCCCCAAAAAGGCAACCGTCGTCGAGGTCGGCCCGCGCGACGGGTTGCAATCGCTCGATCATTGGGTCGATACAGACAAAAAAGTGGCCATGATCGACCGGCTCAGCGATGCGGGGCTGCCGGTTATCGAAGTCACCAGCTTCACCCACCCAAGGGTGGTCCCAATGCTGACCGATGCGGAAGAAGTGCTGGCGCGGATAAAGCGCCGGCCGGACACGGTCTATCGCGCATTGGTGCCGAACAAAAAGGGGGCGATCCGCGCGGTTGCCACGAATATCGACGAAATACTCGGCTTAATGACCGTCAGCGCGAGCTATCTGGCCAAAAACCAAAACATGAATTTAGACGAAGTCATCACCGCCGGTGGCGACTGTTTTCGCGTAGCCGATGAGGCCGGACGGGCTTTCGTGATGGCCCTGGGCATGTCGTTGTTTTGCCCTTACGAAGGCGTCATCCCGCCGGAAGCAACGCTCGATTGCGTGAAGCGTCTGCGAAACGCGGGCATTCACCGATTCTATCTGGCCGCCAGCACCGGCATGGAAGAGCCGCGTCAGGTTGGCGACCTGTTCCGGCGCGCCCACGACCAGTTCCCCGATTGTGAATTCAGCTTCCATCTGCATGAAAAGATGGGTCTGGCGCCGGCCAATCTGATTGCCGCCCTCGATGCGGGCGTCACCATTGTCGAAGGATCGATTTGCGGCATCGGCGGCGGAATTGCGTTTCCGGGCGGCGTCGGGTCGATCGGCAACCTGCCGACCGAGGACATCGTGCATTTTTTCGACATGATGGGAATCGATACCGGGCTGGACCCGGCTGAAGTGCTCGCTGCAGCGCGCGATATCGCAGAAATCGCCGACGTGCCGCTGAACAGCCATGTGGGCAACGTCGGCACGCGGCGCGACGTGGTCCGCCGCGGCGTGACCAATCCCGCCGCGCACCCGGCCTAGGCGCGGCCGCGGTTACACCGGTCGCAGGTGCGGCGTCGTATTTTCCGCGTCACCACTGCCGCCTTCGTCCCCGTCTTCATCCCGATCCGGTTTATCGTCGGAGTCGTCATGCAGCCGTTCGGCTTCACGGCGAAGGCGCAGATAGGACATTGAGGCAAAGGGTATCGTGACCAGATAGACCATGCCGACCACCAGCAACGTCCGCCAGGGCGCACTTGCCAGGCCGGCAACGACCAGACCGGCCGCGACCAGAACGAACAAGACATAGTTCTGCGGAATCTTCAGCTTCTTGAACGAAAAGGTCGGCAACCGGCTGACCATCGTTCCGCCCACCAACACCAGCCAAATACCCACCAGAATGGGGTTTGCGGCAACCACCGGGCCAAATTCGAAACTGGCGATCATCGGTAGTATCGCCAAGCCAGCGCCTGCGGGCGCCGGTACGCCGGTGAAATAATTGTAGGCATAGGGCGGCAGCTTACCGATTGACGTATTGAAGCGCGCCAGCCGGAGCGCGCAACAGACGGTGAAGAATAGCGCGGCAATCCAGCCGGGCCCTTCGACGCCGCTTAGCACCCAAAGGTAGATCACGACCGCCGGGGCCACGCCAAAGGCGATCACATCGGACAGCGAATCCAACTCAGCGCCAAAATCGCTCGCTGACTTCAGCAGACGCGCCATCCGCCCATCCAGCGCATCGAGCACGGCGGCGACCAGAATGGCCGTTACGGCGAACTGCCATCGCCCCTCGACAGCGAACCGAATTGCCGTCAATCCCGCGGACAACGCGCCAACGGTGATAATATTCGGCACGAGGCGGTTGAAGGTTTGCCCCTTCAACCGTGGAACTCGACGAAAACGGCGACGTTTCATAATCAACGTATTTCCCCCGTTCGCGCGGGCTCCGAACCCGCCAAATCAGCCAGGACGGTCTCTCCAGCGACCGTAGTCTGCCCTGTCACGACCATCGGCGCTACCCCATCGGGTAAGTACACGTCAACACGGCTGCCGAAACGAATCATGCCGATACGCTCGCCGGTTCGGAGTTTTTGCTCCGCTTCGATCTCGCAAACGATGCGGCGGGCGACAAGCCCGGCGATTTGCACGCACGCCAGTTCGCGCCCATCCGCCATGGCGAGCCGAACCGACTGCCGTTCGTTATGCTCGCTTGCCTTATCCAGTGACGCATTGAGAAATTTTCCCGGACGATAGGTCAGCTTTCGCACTTCACCTTCGACCGGGCTACGATTGACGTGACAGTTGAAGACATTCATGAAGACACTGATGCGGGTGAGCGGATCGTCGCCCATTTCCAGCTCCGGCGGTGGCGCCGCAGGCACGATCATCTGCACCACGCCGTCGGCCGGGCTGATGACCAGCCCGTCGCGGTCCGGGGTCATACGGTCAGGGTCGCGGAAGAAACAGAGACACCAGATCGTCAATGCACCCCCGACGAACAGGAACGGCCCCCAAAATACGGCACCCAATAGCGTCACCCCGGCAAAGATGGCTACGAACGGCCATCCGGCCCGGTGAATCGGAAATAGGACTGGTTTCAGAGTTTCCTTCAGCGTCGACACGGTGAAATCCTTGTAGTGACTGGAATGAGCGTTATCGACGGTCCGTTCGACCAAGATGGCGAGACCTTAACCGGATATGTCGTCACGATCCGCTGAGAATCCTGACTATCCGCCAAATATCAGAAGAAATGGTAAATCCGCCGCGCCGCTACCGAATTGCCGAAGCGGGCACCGCGAAGACTTGCCCGGGATAGATCAGATCCGGATCGCGGATCTGGTCAAGATTGGCTTGATAGATCACCGTGTAGAGCACGCCTTCGCCATAGGAACGGCGCGCAATGCGCCACAAGCTGTTGCCGGGCTGCACAATGAAATAATTTTCCCCGGGCCGGCTCTTGAGCGGCGCGGCGCGGGTAAAGGGCAGCTCGACACGCTCCGAAACCTTGCCGGCCGCGATCTGGTCGATCCGCAGCTTGTAGGTCCCCGGTGCAACAGCATGATCGGGCCGTAACTGCCATTTTCCATCAGGCGGCACCCTTGCCTCACCGACCGGTCCATTGTTGACATAAATGCGAATCGCCGCGCCCGGTTTCCCCTTGCCGCGCAACGACAATCGGCCTTCCTCATCATAGTCGATCACCTGCAGCCGCAGCGCCGCCGTCCCTACGCCGGGACCGGGCGCCGGGGCCTGCAGCAGCCTGCTCGCCCCGTCCCGAGGCACCAGGACGGCCAGCGGCGGCTGCGCGGGCACGGCGGCAGTGCCCGACGATGCGGCCTTGGACTTCGGCGATCCCGGCGCGGTTCGTTCCGGCACAACAACCACCGCGACCTTGTCGGACCGTACGACACTGCCCTCCGCGTCCTTGGCGGTAATGGTCAATTTGGCGTTGCCCGCAGGCAAGGGTTTATCCGAAACATAGACCCATTCACCACGTTTATCGGCGGTGACACGGCCCAACTCCTTGTCATTATTGTACAGCGTTACCTGCGCGCCCGGTTTGGCGCGGCCTGCGATCACCGTCTCACCCTTGGGATTGACACGGACGATGTCAAAGCTCGGCACCAATTCATCGGATTCTGCGGGCTTCACCGCGTCCTCACCGCCTGTGGCACGCGCCTGCTGCGTCGAGCTTGCTTGCGGTCGTGAATTCTTCGCCACGTTTTCGGGATCGCCGACGGCGGCAGACCCCGGCGTGGCCTTTTTGGCTTCAACTTTCGCCGATTCCATCTGTGTCGGGGCCGGTTCGGTCGAAGGATCCAACGCGATCAGGAAGATCACCGCGATAAATCCGATGGCGAGCGCCACTGAGCCTATGAGAATATTTCGATTCACACCGCCTCGCACATGCGATTTCTAGACTCAATTTGTAACCCTGACGGCGACTCGGCGCAATGATAGCGATTGGCAGACATTTGGCCCGCAAATTCGCGATCCTCTCCCAATCCTCGCGATTGCCGGCGCGCCTGCCCGGAATCAGGCAGCAGGCATATGGAAACCCGGCGTTGACAGCGAAAGCGCGATCTCTTCCTCGGTCATTTCCTCTTCGATCATCTCGAACAAGGGCGATGACAGATACCGCTCGCCGGTGTCCGGCAGCATGCAGAGAATAACCGACCCGGGCTCGGCCTTTTCGGCGATCTGCA
>CAJHYV010000427.1_pt1 | contig 13280 bp, 14 predicted proteins | sample 9198851 | NCBI WGS metagenome assembly CAJHYV01 (sample SAMEA7708375, study PRJEB35096) | sediment metagenome | biome: marine neritic benthic zone biome [ENVO:01000025]; feature: sediment [ENVO:00002007]; material: shallow marine sediment [ENVO:03000034] sea grass bed [ENVO_01000059] ...
ATGCGCTCAAGCTGCCGCAGCTTTTGACGAGCGCGGATCTTCGCGCCATCTTTGATGCCATCTTGCGGATGGTGGATAAGCAGGGATCGCTCGACGTGACGGCGTTGCTCGATGAGTTGAGTGACAATCAGCTCAGGCCGTGGTTGGAAGCGAAGCTGGCGGTGCAGCAGCACGGCCTGGACGAGGCGCGTCAAATTCTCGACGACGGCTTGGTCCTGCTCGAACGCAAGAGCATCGAACAAGAATTGCCCCGATTGCAGCAGCGCATCGTCGAAGCACGCCGAGTTGGCGACGACGCGTTGGCAGCAGGGCTCACCCGCGAGTTTGTGGAGCTCACACGAAGCGCCCACAAGCTCAAAGCGAACGCGAAGCAGAGGTAAAGATGGCCGGCAAGAGCTCAGTACGTAGCGGGGGAACAACCAAATCGAAGTTCAAGTCTGAACCGGTGTCGCGGGTGGTCCCGAAGCTCAAGGGCCGCGAGCGCAAGGAAGTGCAAGTCCTCCTCGAGCGTGGCCGGGTGCAAGGCCACCTGACGTACGACGAGCTCAACGAGGCATTGCCACCCGACATGGTCACCTCGGATCAAATCGACGACCTGATGGTGTGGCTGAAGAGCGAAGACATCGACGTGGTCGATGGAGCGCCCGAAGGTCAGAGCCGAACGAGTGAAGTTCCCGTCGCCGCAACTCGAAGCTCGACGCGGCGCCCGTCCACGGTTCCGCCACCCGCCGACGACGGGTACGCGCAGAAGTCCAATGATCCGGTTCGCATGTACCTTCGCAAGATGGGCTCGGTCTCGCTGCTCACCCGAGAGGGCGAGGTCGAGATCGCCAAGCGCATCGAAGAGGGCGAAGCCAAGATTTTCAGCGTGATTCTCACCTCTCGCGTCGGGGTCCTCGAGATCCTCGAGATCGGCGAAACCCTCAGAAGGGGCAAGCTCCGCGTCAAAGACGTCGTCCGCGATTTGGACAAGGAAGAAGAGGTCGACTTCGAGGCCGCGAAGGTCCGGGCGCTCAAGCTTTTCGACAAGGTCAAGCGTGTCGAGTCATCCATGACGAAGGTGCAGGCCGAGCTCGACACGAAGCGCCGCGTCTCCGATCGGAGCAAGAAGCAATACACCGCCCAACTCGACAAGCACCTCGACGAACGGATCGCTCTTCTGCGTGAGCTCAACCTCACCAAGAAGCAGATCGACCGGGTCGTGGCCCGCATCAAGGGTTACATCCGGCGCGTCGAGCGAGCCGAGCGAGAAATGAACGAAGCCGAGGCACGCGTGGGCGGGCTGAAGTTCAAAGACATGAAGCGCGTCGTGAGCGACATGCAGGAGAGCAAGTCCGTCGAGAAGCGAGTGCTGCGCAAGTACGGTTCGCAGGAGCAGATCCTTCTCTCGGAGGAGCACATCCGCGACGCGCAGAAGTCGATCGTCGACGTCGAAGAAGACATGGGTCAGCCGGTCCAACGGCTCCGCGATACGTACCGCGCACTAGCCGAGGGCGAGCGCCAGACCGAGCGTGCGAAGGCCGAGCTCGTCGAAGCCAACCTTCGCCTCGTCGTCTCGATTGCGAAGAAGTACACGAACCGGGGGCTGCAGTTCCTCGACCTGATTCAGGAAGGCAACATCGGGTTGATGAAGGCGGTCGACAAGTTCGAGTACCGTCGCGGTTACAAGTTCTCGACCTACGCGACCTGGTGGATTCGCCAGGCCATCACTCGAGCGATCGCCGATCAGGCGCGCACCATTCGAATTCCAGTCCACATGATCGAAACGATCAACAAGCTCATTCGAACCTCGCGCTACCTGGTGCAGGAGCTCGGCCGTGAGCCCGATCCCGAGGAGATCGCCGAGCGCATGGAGATGCCGCTCGAGAAGGTCCGCAAGGTCCTGAAGATCGCCAAGGAGCCGATCAGCCTCGAGACGCCGATCGGCGACGAGGAAGACAGCCATCTCGGCGACTTCATCGAGGACAAGAACGCGGTGCTGCCGTCGGAAGCGGCGATCCACTCCAATTTGCGCGAAACCACGACGCGGGTGCTGTCCAGCCTGACGCCCCGCGAGGAACGCGTGCTGCGCATGCGCTTCGGCATCGGCATGAACACCGATCACACGCTGGAGGAAGTCGGCCAACAATTCTCGGTCACCCGCGAACGCATACGCCAGATCGAAGCCAAGGCGCTGCGCAAGCTCAAGCATCCGAGCCGGTCCCGCAAACTGCGCAGTTTCCTGGATTACTAGCCGGCAAGGTGCGGCCGCCGGCGAGGAAGATAAGCCGGCGCACGGCGCGAACGGACGGCAATGCCCGCCAGTTTTCGCGCTGTGGCGGGCCAAGGGCCGCAAACCCCTTGCCCGCATCCATCCGTCCGTGATATCGCCCGGCTGTGATGAAAATCCCTTCGCTCGGCCGCCTGCCTGCGGCCGGCGCTCCGGGCCCGTAGTTCAGTTGGTCAGAACGGACCGCTCATAACGGTCATGTCGCAGGTTCGAGTCCTGCCGGGCCCACCACCCAATCCCGTGGTTTCTCGTCTCCAGACCCAGATCGCTGGAAAGTCGCCTGTTTCCGGGCATTTCATATGGGTGGCTGTAGGGCGCAAAAATTAGATCCGCGCCACTTTCCGTAAGCGAGCCCTCATGAAAACCTTCCGCTACGTGGATTGACAGCGGGAGGGCGGTTTTGTGTGGTGGGTGGTTTGGGCAATGGCGTCATTCTTCAGATCGAAGACGTTGCTGGTGGCTGAAAATCTCTGTCTTCGTCAGCAGCTTCTGGTTCTGGAACGGAAGGGGTCGCGGCCACGATTACGGGACAGGGACCGTCGTTTCTGGATCCTGGCATCCCGATGGATCCCGCGCTGGCAAAAGCCGCTTTTGATTTTGTCACCCGAAACGGTCCTGCGATGGCACCGCAAAGGATGGAAAGCCTATTGGCGCTGGCGGTCTCGACCGCAAGGACGATCGGGCCGCAAGCCGATTTCGCCCGAGATGAAGGCGCTCATTCGTCGCATGGCGACTGAGAATGTGCTGTGGGGACAGAAACGTATCCAAGCAGAGTTGGCCAGGTTGGATTTAAAGGTCTCGGCGCGGACCGTCGCCAAGTATATGCGAGGCCTCCGTCGCGGACCTCCATCGCCGACCTGGCGCAAGTTTCTCACCGCACATGCCCGGGAGATCTGGGCTTGCGATTTCTTCTGCGTCCAGACAATTCTGTTCCGGACAATCTATGTCTTTTTCATTGTTCATCATGCCAGCCGGGAAGTCGTTCATGTGCGGACCACGAGCCACCCGACAAGCGAGTGGACAGGGCGGCAGATCGTCGAGGCTTGCGGGTGGGAGCGTGCGCCACCGCGCTTTCTTATCCATGATCGCGACAGTCGGTACGGAACCGCTTTTGACCTGCGGCTGAAAGCTCTCGGTACGAGATCAGTCCGCACGCCCTTCAGATCGCCTCAGGCCAACGGCATCGCGGAGCGATGGGTGAAATCGGTCCGAACCGAATGTCTCGACCACCTTTTGATTTTGAACGAGCGGCATCTGCGGCGCGTGCTGACAGAGTACGTCACCTACTTCAATCGTTGGCGTCCACACCGATCGCTCGGGCAACGGGCGCCATGCGCCCCCGCACTTCCCGGGCGCGCCGCAAACCGGAACGGAGCCGGTCTTCTCACGCGACCCGTGCTCGGCGGGCTGCATCACGTCTACGATCTTGCCGCATGACAAGCCGGATTATGTATTTGCGCCCTACAGAATTCATCCGCGCAACGGGCCGGCATTGCTGGCGTCCGGCGCATTTGCACGTGCGCGTCCATGCCGAGAACTACAAGGGCCTCGTCACGGAGATTTTCAACACGCTGGATAAATATGTGGACGAAGACGCCGTCTTCGGCGTCCGCTCGGCGCTGGCCGTCCCCTTCAATCGCGAGCCGACGGCACAGGAGCGCGCCCGTTTCGCTCATGTGGCCGACCCTTACCATATGGTCGATTTCGATTTCGTACTGCAGCCGTCCGGGAATCTGCAGAATTGACTGATTAATTTCCCGTTTTGGCTTTGCTGCAGAGAATGCTGTCAGATCTATGGAGTAGGGGAAAGCCCAAGCAATCGCGCCGCACTTCCGCCGCGGATCATCGATTTGTCCGCTGCGCTGGTCGAGTGGCGTCAACTGGCGGGCTGAATGCCTCAGACCGTGCCTTCGCGGGTCGGGTCAGGTTTGTCTGACAGCACCCGACGGTATAAACTCCAGAAATCCGACAATTTTCAGCGTTGGCATTGAAAATCGGTAGAAAAGCAGGCTGCCCCTTTCATAGTGAGGTTGAGGTTTCTGAACCGAATATGAACAGCGCATTCAGGCTTCGTTCAGTCGAACTTTCGTTGATGAGCACCATCAAAACTTCATGCGGAGTGAAAACAATGTGGAACAAGACAAGGACCATTGCCTTGGCAATTCTGGCCATCTCGGCGACCGCCGTCTTTTCCGCGCCCGCCAACGCCGATCATCGCGATCACGGCCAGTCGTCTCGCACGCCGGTGCATGTCAAGAAGACCATCGTTCACGAGCAGCGGGATCCCCGCTCGGGCGCGGAGCATTCCGTCAAACCGACAGCGGAATACCGCACCAAGTCGGGTGAGTACTGCCGTGAAATCTCAACGTGGGTCTGGATCGGCGGCTACGAAGAGAAACTCCACGGTACAGCCTGCCGGATGCCGGATGGCAGCTGGCGCCGGGTTCGTTGAGCGTGGTTACGACAACGCCAAGCGATCGTTGGGGAGGAACTGAGGGATGTTTACGAGCCTGAAGCCTTTGCTGTCGAGTTGCGCGGCACTCCTCCTCGGCGCGTCCCTGGCCAACGCTTTCGATAATCCCAATGGGCTTAATGTCTTGGTCGTCCCCATGGAGCATGGCGGCCAGGGTGTCGTTGCTCCTGTGAAAGAGCGCATTCGCCAGGTTGTTATCGGCAAGCTGGTCGCTGAAGGCCATAGAGTGTTTGACGACTTGATGATCCGCGGTACGCGCACGACGATCGGCGATCGCAAGGCGATTTTGACCGCTATCGGGGAGCGCGCGACGCGCGCAAATGCGCCACGATACGATGTGCTGGTCCTTGTCACGGCCGAGCCAATGCACGTCAGAGGGACCTATACGTCGTCCTATGCCGTGAGGCTCACGGGCAGCCTGGTGGACCCGAATACGGGCCACTATATGGCGGACCCAACGACAACGGTTGCGCCGCGCCGGCGCATTCCGGAAAACTGTGCTGCCAACTGCTTGAAGCGTCTCGGCGCGCAACAGGTTGAAGCCTCCGCTGCCGCCCTCGGCGCAACGATGGCACGCAATTTGGCGCGTCTGTCGCATTCGCGTCGGCAGGCCTTGGCATCGGCGCTGGCGCAGAAGCCACAACACGCTTCAAAAAGCCTCGTCTTCCAAGGATTCGAGGCGGCGGAAGTCTCCGACATCAAGGAATATCTAATGGTAATGCCCGGTTTCATCGGGCTGGCACCCGTTCCGGGCGATTCCGGCCGATTGGTCTACCGATATAAAAGATTCGAGGGACGCAAAGGGCTCGAACGGTCTTTGAAGGCGCTTCTCTCGCATATGCGCCTTGCTGCCAAGATAAATAATCGAACAGGAAAAACCTTCATGATCGAAGCCCTGCCAAAAGGGCCGCCGTCAAAAACCGCGACGAACGATTGGTAAGTCAGTGAAGATTGGCAACAGTGCCAAGCGGAAGGAGCCACCATGTTGCAACGTTACGCAGAAATTGAATTTGGATTGAGGAACACCATCGGTGCCATTGCCGTCGTCGCGAGCACTCTGCTTTTTATGGGTGAGGGACGTGCCACGGGAATGCAGCTTGAACAGGTTCCTTTTCGTTCATTCGCCCATGAACTGCTCAACGGCATTGGTGCCGCCGATTTGTCGGAGATCCCGGCGATCGGCGGATATGGCAAACCGCGTATTGCGGTTCTACCCTTCCGCGTGGACACGAAAATCGTGCCGGCCGACATCGCGAGCGAATTCAATACGCGCCTGATGGCGGAACTCACGCGGCAGGGTAGCGGTACATACCGCTTCGTCGCACGCGAGACGCTCAAATCCATAATCCGAGAGATCGATACGATTGCCGAACTCGATCCGGATAAGGACGACCCTGTTGCTGCGTTAATGCGGAACGCCCAGGTCGACATCCTTATCGTGGGCGCGCTTCGCCGAAGCGGCGATGCGGTTGCGCTGTCGTACAAGGCGGTCAGCGTAGAGGACGGCACGATGTTCGCGGCGACGCTGCCCCAGAAAATCGTTGTCGCAACCTTGCGCCCAGTGCGGGAGCCGGCCACTCATTCGGTCGCGCCGCCTCTACTACCTCATCCTGTCGCAAGACTACCGCACCCTGTCGCAAGACTACCGCACCCTGTCGCAAGACTACCGCACCCTGTTGCAGGTCTACCTCATCCTGTTGCAAGCGTTACCGGCCGGCCAACGGTGCGCGCCACACAGCGGATGCTCGCGCAACTCGGCTATCAACCTGGCGAAATCGATGGCGTCCTGAGTCACCAGACTCGGGCGGCGATCCGCAAGTTTCAGCGGGATAACTTTCTTCTGCCCAACGGCAGAATGACTCGTCAGGTCGGCCGAATGCTACGCGCAAAATCGCAGATGTTTCGGACTGCCCGAGATTTCCCGGTGCGAAAATCCGCTCTGGTGCTTCCATAAATGTGACGAGCGCGAATTAGCGCAAATCAAAGCATGAGGAAGCAAAGAGTGACCGGGAATGCACAAGAAAACGCGATGACCGAAATTGCGCTGGCGATGGCCATGGGGTTCTTCAGCGTGATGGTTCTGACCGCAATGTCGATGGGTGTCGGCACACTCAACGCTAAGACTATCTCGACCGCGCTGATTGCGGATAGCGGGGCGCGGTCATCGGCGTCGGCGGACCGTTTGAGCGAGAAGGATGTTCTTGTCCTTTACGACGGGAAGCAACTGCTTGACCGCAACGTACTGCCCATCGACCCGTCGACCATCGATGTGACGAAACGGGTGGTTCTTGCAATGGACCCGACCCTCTCGATGTCGGATGCGATGCGGGCACGGCGTCTCATTGCCGCGCCGCGCCTTGTCGTCACGACCTTGGATGCGCGCTGGCGGCGGGCCATTCGGGAGCCGCGCGATGCACGCTAGTGTACAAATGCATTTCAGCTGGCCACCGAGAATTTGGCTGGGCTCGCTGATCCTAAGCCTTCTGCTGACGACAGGGTGTGCGGTAAACGGCAACGCGTTCGAAAATCGATCCTACGAGCGCAGCGAGATCAAGCAGATGATCCGCGAGGAGGCCAAAAGGATGCGGGTGCCCGCATCGCTGGCGCTTGCTGTTGCACATGCGGAGTCGAATTTCGATCCCAAGGCCAAAAGCTCGAAAGGGGCCCGCGGGGTGATGCAAATCATGCCGGCGACGGCCCGGTCCGAATACGGTATTCCCGCGCATATGCTATGGAATCCGCGCGTCAATATCCGGATCGGGCTGCATTTCCTACGCCGTTTGACGGTCCGCTATCGTGGCCGGGTCGACTTGGCGTTGTCTTACTACAACGGCGGCTCCGCGGTCGGCAGACCGCCGACGGCCCGCGTAATTCCTGCAACCGCCCGCTATGTGGCAAAGGTCAAGCGGCTTCAAACCCACTACCGCGCACGATTGCGCGAAGGACGGGTGTGAGGTGCGATATGAGTAGCGTGGTTTCGATCGAAAAATTCGGCGCCGGCGAGTCGAGCGGCGAACTGCGCGCGATCTTTGAAACCGTGACCGAAAGCACGGTCAACGGCGTGCCGAAATTTGCGCCGGCAGTATGCCGCCGGCTGATCCGGTCCATCACCGCCCGGACCTACGCGAGTCCGATTCACGAGCTGTGCCACCTCGTTCGTATCGCCGGCATCGCGTGCGGTCCGGATAATTATGAGGACCTGTTCTGGGGCGGCGGCCCTGCGACCGCCGCCGGATTCCGGCACAAGATCGAGGCCGCAATGGCATCGTCCGGGGAACACGAACATCAATTGACCATCAGCGCCACGGCAATCCAGCTAACCTATTCCGGCGGCGATTTCACGGTTACCTATGGCCGCATGCCATTTTTGGCGGCAGTGATGGAATTCCTGGTATCGGCGTTGGGATACGCGTTGCTGGACGAGACCTTGGCGCCCTTGCATGAGCGAGATGCGACCCGCGCACGTGTTTCCGACACCGCGAACGAATTGTCCCGTCATGTTTATGCCTTCCTAAAGGTGCATTTGCCCACGGTGACCGCCCAGAAGAAGTTCCGGTTGATCGTATCCTTCATGCGAACGCGCAATGGCGGGTCGGTTGATCCGGCCGATATCGATGATAATGCCGTACTGGACTTTTGGATTTTCGCATCGGCCCAGCGGGATCTCGGGGCCGACTTCAAATCCTTCAAGACTGTTTTTCTCGCCTTTGTCCGTGTCGCGGATTCATTGCGGGCGATGCGCGACCGGCTGGCGATTCAGCAAACGTTGAGCCTTGGGCCGAATCGCAGCGCGGGAGAAGTCGACCCCGCGGAGGTCGAAATCACGATTGCCGCCTTCGATGAACGGCGGGCGCCGCTCGAGGTTCTGCGCTCCGCTCCCGCGAACCAGGTGAAGTTCCTGAACGGCCCCGAACTCGCTCTTGTAGAGCTGATCTTCGACTGCGGCGACGCCGCCGTGTCGATGCCGCTGTCCATGATCCGGGCACAGGTGTTCGGCGCAGCGCAAATGCGCATAACGCAAATGCTCCGCCGCAATACACCTCCCGTGGAACGGTCCCCCGTCCTCTCGATCTCGACGGCGATAAAATCCTATTCACACCAGGTCCAGCGGTCTGTCGATCTTCGGGAGCATGTGGAGCGGTTACTTTTCGCGACTTTCCACGTGCTGGCCATGGCGCGGCGGGAAACTGCGATCACGCTAATGCTCGGTCTTCGGCCCGGGCTCGACCTCAAACCGTTAGCACCCCTATTTGCCGAGCACGCCCATGCCGGTGGCACCGTGCATCGTCTGAATGCCCCAACTGCCGGGCGCTTCTTTCTCGATGATATTCTCGCGCGTCCGGCGGAATGCGGGGATCTCGCTACTTTCGTTTCCGACGCCAAGACAGCTTTTGGCCGAATTTCAAGAAAGGGATTCAAAGGTGACATGCCGGATGAAAACCGTGTGGCCGCTTTCGAAGCTGCGGTGGACGCGCTGTTTTCCGTTCGACAGTTTGTGATGAGAAGCGCCGACCAATTGTTGCGAGGACCTTCGGCCGGAGGACATTGGGACCAACAATTCGACGAGGATTCGGCGTTGTTTCTGGCGCAATTCCGGAAGCTCTACGGAGAGAAGATATGAGACAAAACGATGATGGACACATGGAGGATCTCTTCTTCGCCGAGGCAGTGTTTGTCGCCCTCGATACCGCCGACACGATTTCCGGTCACGCTGGTCCGGAAGGCCGCCAGACAAAAATTTGTTTCGATGAAATCTATCGATTCGCAACAGATCCGTCTTACCCGATGAGCCTTGAATTACAGGAGGCCTTGCGGACCGAGCCTCGATTGAGTGCAGATCTTCGACATTTGCTTGACCGCAAGATGAAGCATCGATCGGAGCGGTGTGCTGCAGCGAGCACCGGACCAACAACGAATCGCCGCGGATCCGGGTTCCGAATAACGCTCCGGGAATCGCGTGCGGACCCGAATCAGATTTACGTCATCATTCGCTTTGATGCGACGATCGTGGCGCCGCCGAAGACGCTGTTCGTCATTGATGCCCAATGCGACTGCCAGAAGCTTCGGTTGCCGACGCCGAACGTCGGTGGTGTCCAGCTCCTTGTCGAGTCGGATTCGGCTCTTGTCACCGCCTTGCGCAATCCAGAGACGGACGTATTCATGCAATGAAAAAAACAGCGGTTCTTATCGCTACCACCGAGGGGCCATCGGAGGTTCAGTGCATCACCGCTGAAGATCCGGACGTCAATTCGGTCTTCTGCCTTGATCGCAAGGCGATCCCACTGGAAATAAGCAGCGATTACGACGCCTTCGTTCGCCGGCCGACCGGCGTCATCGATGCGTGCTTCGGCCACGGAGCCTACCGCATCGATGTCTCCCACCCGATTACCTGCGGCCTGAGTTGGCAATTGGGCGCATTTATTGCGCACGCGCTTGCGGACGCCGGGAAACTCGCCGGTCCGGGTCAAAAGGCATCGCAAGCGGTTTGGGCGTCCGGCGAGGTTGACCGCGCGCTCCGCGTCGGTCGCGTCGACGATATCGCCCGGAAGCTTAAGCAGTCGCAAACGGCGTTCGCCGCGTGGTCCAAAAAGGATGCAGAAATCGTTGTTGTCGTGCCCACGGCAAATGTCGAGGACGCGCGTATTGCCCTCCAGGAAACCGCCGTCGCCGATCCGGATCGTATTCGGCTTCTCGCCGTGGATACGGTGGACGACATACTCGTATCTTTGCATTTGGCGCGGCACAGGCAGCGTGAATCCCGGCCCGCGCGACCCAGGTCCACGCGCTCCGCAGTTCGATCGACCTGGCGGTCTGCCGCGGTTGGCGTTTGCCTTGCGGCGCTCACAGTTGCCGCGATCGCAATTTGGAGCTGGAAAAACGGCGATCTGAACCCGCTCGTGCTGTCCGCGGAAGCAGTTGTTGACAAAATCATTGGCGATTCCGATCCCCCGGTAGCGGGAATTGACGCCAGCATGATCGAGACGAGACCGCCGACCGGCGGCACGTGTGCCGCGGTGTATTTCGGATTGACGAGTGCCTTGGTCAACGAGCAGGCGGTTTCGGGTACCGGCAACGTCCCCAACATGACCGCCAGGGGTTTATGCGATCTGCACTATCGAATCACAAATCGCCTGAAGACCGGGCAAACGCTTTGGGTCCTCGCGACGCGGGATAATCTTGAGGGCGGACGATTCAGGACCCGCATATTTCAACAAGCCCAACAACTGCCCGCCGGGGAATCGCTCGACCTTGACGGTAGACCGCCCCGCCACCTTAAGAACGCGCTCATTCAGGAATTCATAATCCTCGCCACCCCCTCCGATAACATCGACGAGGATGGTTCGGTAGCAACCGCGCTGCACCACCTGGCCAACGTGAAATCTCGGTCGGATTTTGCCCGGAATATGGGAAATATCGGGAAGACCGGCGCCGCCGTTTACCGTATCGAGCAAATTTTTCGGCCCTAGAGGCACAAAAAAAGCTGGATCGCAAAAAAAACCGGCTCAAAACTTTTCATAAGTTACGGCAAGACCCAGACGAAAGGATTCTTGCTGTGACTCTTAAACCTGAACCAAACAATTTCTGGCGCACTCTGTATCGATTGTCGGCGGCGGCTTTGGCGACGGCGATACTTGCCGGCTGTTCGGCCAATAGCAACCTCGACCCGCTCGGCGGCATAGGATTTCGCGAGGCCCGTTTCGAAGAGATCTCCCTAATGCGCGAATACCGGGCGTGCCGGGAAGAAGGTTTCTCGCTCGATAAGAAGGCTCGGTCTTCAGGGTCGGCCGCGATGTATCTGGCCAGCGCCCGCGTCCTTGAAAAATGCGAGGCGACGGTGGGACCGGATTTAGCGGATGGGAATAAAGGCGAACGCATGCGCGCCTATGCATTGTCCACGCAGAATTACTTCAAGGGTGGCGACGTCTCCAAGGCCCGCGAGAACTTCGACAAGTTCAAGGCTCGCTTTCCGGAAAACGACCTCTACTACCCCAACGGCACGTCCTTCATCACCACTATGGATGCACTCCTCGGACGCGAAGGGAAGTGGAGTTTTAGCGAATTTTCCACGCTCAACGTGAACGGCACGATGAAGAGCGAAATGCGGCGGGTTCTCTATTGGAAGAACAAGTGACCGGAAGCGCCAATTGCTAAGGAGTATGACCCATGAAGAAGCATGAAAAACTTGCTGCCACCGCCCCGTCGTTCAGGTCGGCACTCCTGGCGGGCGCGGTCGGTTTCGGACTGCTGACGACGCCGGCGGCTGGTGCCGTGCTGGATGACGACAGTGCGGCATGGACGCCGGCATCCAGCGAGCGTTTGATCAAGTTGCCGACCAACTATCTGAAGAAGGCCATAAACCAGGATTTCGCGAAGTCCTCGTTAGCCGCGGCGCTTGGCGATACCCGCGAGAAGCTCAAGTTGAAGGTCGGGACGCTGGAAGACCTGCGTGAGGCGATCCACCGCTCCGACGGCGACTTGAAAATCGAACTGAACCATCAGTTCCTCGCTGAGAAGCGCGCCTATTTGGAGCTTATCGCGCAGCATCAAACCCTCCGCCGCAAACAGGCTGAGGCCAAAATCCGGTTGTACGAGCGTCTGCTCGGCAAGATGAAGCGGAGCGAACAGCAGCAGACGCCGCAACGTGTCGCGCTGATCGAAAAGCAGGATCAGGCGCGCGCGCGGTTCGAATCGTCGCTCGCCCAGGTCGATACCAAACTGTTTCGCTCGACGCTAACCAGCGAAAGCCGGTATGCGCGGCAATACGCGAAGAACGTTGCCGCGATCGAAAAGCTGGTACAGGCCGTCAACGCACATCCGATGAACTCGGGATCCGAGCAAGGCGGCGCGCTGACCAAAAACGACTTCGTCCGTCAGCTCATCGCCGAGAACGAATCCGACCTCGCCGTGTTGGATCAGGAACGAACCGTCCTGGGTTACATGGCCAAGCTCATTTCGCTTGATGCCCTGGCGTTGACCGAAGCCGTTGACAGCGGCGACCTGAACCAAGCCCCGATCGACCCGCAAGAGTCGGGGCTCACCATTGCTGTGGATTACTTCGTGACTCAATGAGGGAGATTACCGAAATGACCCAACGTAAACGTCGATTCGCCGTCGCTGCCGCGGTTGTTGCCGCAACGGTGACGTTCGCCGGTACCGCTGGCGCCGGAACCCTGGAGAATCTCGAACGCGAGCGGGCGATTCTGCTCGATGCACTGCTGTCCGCTGATCTGACGGCCGAAAAGCGCCAAGAGAAGGTCTTGATTTCGCGAACCCGGCTTATCGATCTAGAGCGCATGGTGATGCGCGATAAATCGCTCGGCGGCAAGAACACACCGGCGGTGCGCGCGGCGTTCGATAACTATGACCTGACCTTCCTCGTTCACGCTTCGGTGGAGCACAACAACGCGCTGCTCGATCATTGGATGGATCAGGTCGGCGTGTCGACCCAGAGCCTGATGAACACGACGGTGGGGAGGCGTTGACGTGGGCGCGCTCCTTCGAAGCGTCGGTGCAATATCGCGTGCCGTCAGCTACCTG
>CAJHYV010000304.1_pt1 | contig 13251 bp, 14 predicted proteins | sample 9198851 | NCBI WGS metagenome assembly CAJHYV01 (sample SAMEA7708375, study PRJEB35096) | sediment metagenome | biome: marine neritic benthic zone biome [ENVO:01000025]; feature: sediment [ENVO:00002007]; material: shallow marine sediment [ENVO:03000034] sea grass bed [ENVO_01000059] ...
ATCTATTCGGTCGCCGGTCAATGGCTCCGGCGGATCGTCGTCGTCGACGCTGAATTCCAGTTCGGATTCCGCCTCCGCCGGGGGGCCAAACTGCACCGCCAACGGCTCATCTATTTCATTTTCCAGCCGCTCCAGACTAACCACGCAGCGTTGCACCACTTTTGCTGTAAATCGACCGCCAACATGTATTGCCGCACCATGCGAAACCGGCTTGATCCGCAGTTGAGCCGACAGCCGCTCCACCCCCAGTAAATCGAGCCGATTGGCGATTAGTCGACACTCCTCGACCGTCGCATCGATCAAGAGTTCGATTTCTTCCTGGACGATTTTTTCAACTTCTACGATACGTGAGAGCTCTGAGGGTGTCTGAATTTGCTCCATCAACGGCCTCCGTTGGCGACTTCAGCGCTTGATGATTCCCCCGGCGGCGCCCCAAATCGGACGTTGCCTTTCGCCAAGGCGTCAAACGGCTGTTCGGCGAGCTGCTGCACTTCCCGGCGAAGATAGGCAGCAATCTCCGGTACTGCCTCGGCAGCCTCGCCGCCAAAAAGATTACGCTGCACCGCGGCGTGCAATACCGTGTCGGTAGCGCCGAGCCCTTCTTCATACGCTTCCATCCGACCATAGAATCCCTGAGTCAGATGTTTGACCTTGCGTCCGACCGACAAATCGCCCGTGCCCATTTCGCGCAGGTTGCGATCAATATCTTCGACCAATGTCTCGGACAGCGCCCGCGCAAGTTCAGCTCCGCCTTCCGCGCCCTTTAGCCGGTGCATGACCAAAAATCCATGCAAGGCAATAAGGTCGAAACGACCGGTCGCGGTGTCCGGAACGCCCGACAATGTATAAAAGACGGGCTCGCGCGACTGCGCCACCACCGTCCCGTAAAGACGCCGGGCGGCGTCCCGAATGGGCGATGAATTGAAAAACCGATCCAGTATCATTCCGTGATTTCCCCGGCAGGCCGACATGCGCAAACTGCAAGTCGTATTGCTCTGTATGCCGACCTATATTAGTACAATGGCGGGTCAGGCAATGGCTGGATCCCGAAAATTCTAAAATACTTGAAATGAGGCCATGAAACACGCGGGAATCGTCACTTGTGCGCTATTGGCGGCATTGCTTACAGCCTGCAGCCCGCGGGCCAGCACGCACGGCAATTTGCTCACCGAAGGGCAGCTCTCGGATATCAAGGTGGGCAAGACGACCAAAGCCGAATTGCTGCGGCTTGCCGGGCCGCCCTCCTCCCAAGGCACTTTCGATTCCCAAGTCTGGTACTACATCGGCCGTCAGATCGAGCAATGGGCGTTTTTCAGTCCAAACGTCAAACAGCGGAAAGCGTTGGCGGTCTATTTCGACAAGAACGACGTCGTGGAGAATATCCAAGTTTACGGCAAGGACGATGCACGGAAGATCGAAGTGGTAGAGCGCGAAACGCCGACGTCCGGCCGCAAGCTGGGATTCTTCCAGCAGATGTTCGACAACTTGGGAATATTCGGAAGTCGCTGACCGTCCAACCAGCCGTCACGAGAAAGCCCCGACACCGAAGTGCCGGGGCTTCGTCTTGCGGCATCGCCGCGTTTAGTGGGCCAGCATCGCCAGGAGCAGCAAGGCGACGATGTTGGTGATCTTGATCATCGGGTTCACGGCAGGTCCGGCAGTGTCCTTATAGGGGTCGCCCACCGTGTCGCCGGTCACCGCGGCCTTATGGGCTTCCGAGCCCTTGCCGCCAAGATTGCCGTCTTCGATGTACTTTTTGGCGTTGTCCCAGGCACCACCGCCCGCGGTCATCGAGATGGCCACGAACAGACCGGTCACGATAACGCCCAGTAGCATCGCGCCAAGTGCCGACAGCGCGGCTGATTTGCCGGCAATCCCCAGGATCACCCCATACAGCACGATCGGCGACAACACCGGCAACATCGACGGGATAATCATTTCCTTGATTGCCGCCCGGGTCAGCATGTCGACGCAGGTGCCATATTCCGGCTTCCCGGTGCCTTCCATAATACCCGGAATTTCCTTGAATTGGCGGCGCACTTCGTTGACCACCGAGCCGGCCGCACGGCCGACGGCCGTCATGCCGAGCGCCCCGAACAAATAGGGCAGCATACCGCCGACGAACAGGCCGACCACCACGTAGGGATTGGACAGCGAGAAATCCACTTGCACGCCACTAAAGTAGGGGAAATCCTTCGGGTTTGCGCTGAAGAAGGCGAGATCCTGGGTGTAGGCGGCGAACAGCACCAACGCGCCAAGCCCGGCCGAGCCGATTGCGTAGCCCTTGGTAACCGCCTTCGTGGTATTGCCGACCGCGTCCAGCGCGTCGGTAATTTTGCGCACGCTTTCGTCGAGTTCCGCCATCTCGGCAATGCCGCCGGCGTTATCGGTAACCGGCCCATAGGCGTCGAGCGCCACCACCATGCCCGCGAGGGCCAACATGGCGGTAACGGCAATGGCAATGCCAAACAGTCCCGCCAGCATGTATGTCGCGATAATCGCGGCGCAGATGAGCAGCGCCGGGATCGCGGTCGCTTCCATTGAAATGGCCAGCCCCTGGATGACGTTGGTGCCATGGCCGGTGGTCGAAGACTGGGCGATCGAGCGAACAGGGCGGAATTCGGTACTGGTATAGTATTCTGTGACCCAAATGATCAGCCCGGTCAGCAGAAGACCAATGACCCCGCAGATGAACAGGCTCATACCGGTGAAGGACTGCCCGCCGGCAGTGAAGACCGTATCCATGCCCAGCAGCGTGTCGGTGACCGGCCATAGCGCCCCCGCTGACAGTACGGCGCCGGCGATGAAGCCCTTATAGAGGGCGCCCATGATGCTCTGGCTCGCACCGAGCCGTACAAAGAAGGTCGAAATAACCGATGTCAGGATGCACACCGCGCCGATTACCAGCGGGTAGAGCATCAACGGGCCGGAGATCGCCTGTCCGACGAACAGGATCGATGCCAACACCATGGTCGCCACAACGGATACGACATAGGTCTCGAACAAATCGGCCGCCATGCCGGCGCAGTCGCCGACATTGTCGCCCACATTATCGGCGATTACGGCGGGATTGCGCGGATCGTCCTCGGGGATACCCGCTTCCACCTTCCCGACCAGGTCCGCGCCCACATCGGCGCCCTTGGTAAAGATGCCGCCGCCCAGCCGCGCGAAGATCGAAATCAGCGAGGCACCAAATCCAAGCGCGACCAGTGGATCGACCAACGCACGGCCGCTCGCACCGTCGCTCAGCAGGAACCAATACGTTCCCGCCACCGCCAGCAACGCCAGCCCCGCGACCAGCATTCCGGTTACCGAACCGGCCTTGAAGGAGACCGCAAGCCCTTCCGCCAGCCCCGTGCGGGCGGCTTCCGTAGTACGGACATTCGCCCGGACCGAGACGAGCATGCCGATATAGCCGGTTGCACCGGACAGCACGGCGCCGATCACGTAGGCCACGGCGACATGCCAGTCGAGCAGGAAGTAAAGAATGAGTGCAATCACAATTCCAACGATGCCGATCGCCGTGTATTGACGATTGAGATAGGCCCCGGCGCCTTCCTGGATTGCGCCGGCAATCTCCTGCATCCGCTCGGAACCCGCGCTCGCGGTCCAAACGGACCGGCCCGCAACTATTCCATAAGCAATGGCCACCGCAACACAAACGAAGACGAATACGAGCATTTCCCGAACCTGGATTTGTTATTGAGAAATCGATGAATCGTGGCGTCGCGCGACCCGTGTACTCCCCCAAAATCGCGAATCGAATGGGCTGCCGCGAAGCGGCCGGAACATGCCAGAACACAGGGGCAATGGCAACTGCCGATCCGTCCGGACGGCACGGGTTCACGTGGTCAGACGCATGCCCCTAACCCTGTGTCCCCGGATCGCGGCGGCGCATCACCGCTAACCAGATCAAGGACGCCAGTACGACCAGGACCGGCGCAACGCCGGTCAGGTTGACCGCGCTCCAGCCGAAGCTGTGCTCGACCCATCCGGATGCCAGCGCCGCCGCTGAAACCATTGAAAATACGAGAAAATCATTCAACGCCTGGACTTTCGCCTTTTCTTCCGGCGCGTGCGTGCTGGTGAGCAGCGTCGTGCCGCCGACAAACAGGAAGTTCCACCCGAGGCCAAGCAGGACCAGCCCGGCCCAGAAATGCCAGACGCCCGTACCGCTCAAATTGACCGCGATGCACAGCAGCATCAGCACCGCGCCGGCGAAAATCATCCGCGCTTCGCCGAATCGCTTGATCAGGTGTCCGGTGAAGAAGCTCGGCGCATACATGCCAAGGATGTGCCACTGAATGACCCAGGCCGCGTCGTCGAAAATATGGCCGTATGAAACCATCGCCAACGGTGTCGCCGTCATCACGAAGGTCATGATGGTGTAGCCGATCATGGCGGCCAGCACAGCCACGACGAAGGCCGGTTGGCGGGCGATGACCGACAGGGCCCTGCCACTGCTGGCGCGCTCCTCGGCGCGGGGCACCGGTATATCTACCCTAGTCAGCAATAGGATCGTCAGGGCGGATAGCCCCATCATTGCGGTGAACCCGCCGGCGAACATGACAGGCGAGAAGAGATCACGGCTCCATTTCGCGAGTTCCGGGCCGATAACCGCGGCAATGACACCGCCTGCCAAAACGAAGGAAATCGCCCGGCTCTTGAATGCCTCGCTGGCGGTATCGGCCGCGGCGAAGCGATAGTACTGCCAGATCGCATTGTGGGCACCGAATATCAATCCGGCCGCGGCAAATAGCCAAAAATTCTGGGCAAAGATCGAGTAGGTGGCAAGCGCCGCACCGGACATCCCGATCAACTGGCCGGCAATAAATATCGCGCGGCGGCCAAAGCGCCGCATCAGAAGCGACGCGGGAACCGTGGCCGTCATGGTGGCCACCCATTGCAAGGCTAGCGGCAAGGTTGCCAGCGACTTGTCGGGTGCAATCGATTGCGCCACAAGCGGCGATGTCGCCAGCACAAGCGAACTGCCCGACATCGAAAGTGCGAGCGAGAACGACAACAGGATGACGTTGCTCCGGGTAGGGTCGCGGCTGGCCGCAGCCCCCCCTGGATAATGCGGTGTCATTTTGGTTGCCGATCCTTTGGAGTTTGGCTCAGTTGGACTGTGCGGCTCGCTCGAACGCGCCTTGAATCAGCACATTCTTGACCTTGCCCTTGCCGACCGTCCTGTCGCTGGCCCGCTTGAGACGTCGCCTCACCGCATTGACATTAATTCCGCCGGCACCCGGCGTTCGATAGGCATAGTAGTCGAACAGGTCCTTGATGAAGGCATCCTTGAGCCTCGGAAAGACCAATCTGACCTGGTCCTTCGTATTTTCATCATGCATTTCAAGGGTAATCCGAAACAGAACATATTTCTGAATTTCGCGGTTGCGGATAATCGGAATCACCAAATTCTTGACGTCCATATAGACCGGGTCGGCGGAAACCTTGGGCTGCTCGCCTGTCTCCGCGGTCTGTTGACTTTCCGGCGCCTCGGAGTCCTGACCTTGCAAGAAGAAAAACGCCGCTCCACCGCCCGCAAGCAGCAGCACAACCGAAACGATAATGATCACTAGCTTCATCGACGGCTCTGCCGAATACCGATTCTGCTCCGCCGGGCCATGATCGGCGCGCCGGTAACCCGGCGGTAGGTATACCGCCACCTGCCGCGCCAAGCCAAAGGATTATCGATGGGTGTACCCTGTCGCTGCGAAGACCATTGGCCGTCCCTGCCCGTCCAGCACACGAACGCCGCTGCCGGCCTCGATAAATCCGATCTCCGTCATCGGCAGCCCAAGCGCCGCCGACAGAGCCCCAACCGCCGGTCCGGCATCGTCGGGTACAGTGAACAGCAACTCGTAATCGTCGCCACCGGTAAGCGCGGTCTCACGCAGGCCGGGGGTACCCGCGACAGCCTTTCCGGCGGCCTCCGACAGGGGAACTCGATCCGATTCGACCACCGCCGCCACGCCGGAAACGTCGGCGATATGGCCGAGATCACCGACAAGACCGTCCGAAATATCCATGGCAGCCGTCGCCAGGCCGATAAGCTGCGCGCCGGCTTTCATGCGGGGCTGCGGCAAGCGGTAGCGATCGGCCAGCCAATCCCGGTCAGGTCCACTCAAATTGGGCAATTCGCCCCTGAGCGCGCGGAGGCCGAGCGCGCCGTCGCCGATCGTACCGGTAACAAAGACAAGATCGCCGGATCGCGCACCGCCCCGGCGCAGCGCCGCACCTTGGCCAACCTCGCCGAAAGCGGTCACGGTCAAGCACATTGGGCCAGGGGTCGAAACGCTATCGCCACCGGCCAGCACCACGTCAAAGGCAACCTGATCGGCGGCGAGGCCGTCAGTGAAGTCGGCCAGCCACACATCCTCAACAGCCGACGGCAGGGCAAGATTCAAGGTATAGCAACGGGCGGCGGCCCCCATCCCCGCCAGGTCCGAAAGGTTGACCCTCAGAAGTTTTCGCGCAATCAGCGCCGCGGGCTCGTCACCGATAAAATGGACGCCGGCAACCATGGTATCGGTGGTGACCACCAGATCGCAGCCTGCATTTGGCGTGATGATTGCGGCGTCGTCGCGCAGTCCGAAGGCGCCCGGCCAGCCCGCGGCTAAGGGGGCGAGATAGCGTTCGATCCGCTCGAATTCACCCGTCCGAACCGGCGTCATGCGCGTTGTCCACCGCGTTCGTTCGCTGTTTCAGGTGCCGTGCGACACGGTCGAGAACCGCGTTGACCAGGGCCGGTTCGCGTTCATTAAAAAATGCGTCCGCCACGGCAACGTATTCATTGATCGTCAGCGCAGAATCAATGTCTTCGCGGTCGTGCAATTCGTAGGCGCCTGCCCGCAGAATCACCCGCATCAGCACTTCCAATCTGTCGAGACGGCGGTCCTTATCGAGCGCATCGTTCAAAAATCCATCCAACCGAGGCCGCTCGCCCGTCGCGCCGCGCACGATGTCGGCGAACAACGCCATATCGATCTCCGACGGCGCCGTCGGCGGCTCGGCATCATCGAGGCGGTGGCCGCTAAAATCAGCGATCACCGATTCCACCGGCTCGTTACCGAATTCGAGCTGATACAGTGCCTGGACCGCTGCGACCCGCGCGCCGCGCCGCAATCGCCCGACCGAAGACTCTGCGCGACCGTTCATATTGATTGGACGGCGAAGCGCCGCCGCAAGGCAACCATGCGAAGACACGCTTCCACGGCCGCGCGGCCCTTGTCGCCCTGATCCACCGCCGCCCGCGCCCAGGCCTGATCGCGGTTCTCACAGGTCAGGATGCCATAGCCAATGGCCAGCCCGTCGCGCACGGATAGGTCCATCAAGCCGCGCGCGCTTTCCTGGCATACGTAATCGTAATGGGTCGTTTCGCCGCGGATGACACACCCAAGGGCCACGTAACCGTCAAAACCCGCCGCCTTCCCGGCGCGCGCCGCGAGCGCGATCGCACCGGGAATCTCGAACGCACCCGGTACCGCCAGCCGCTCGAAACGGGCACCGGACGCCGTTAATGCGGCTTCCGCGCCGCGCCCCATTTCGTCCGCAAGCTCCTCGTAAAAGCGGGCTTCGACGATCAGGATATTCGGCGAGGCGTCATTCATCGGGGACACTCAATCCAACGTGATCTGGCGTTGCTCGACAACCTTCAAGCCGTATCCGTCGAGGCCGACGATGGTCCGCTTCGTGTTGGACAGCAGGATCATTTCACTGACGCCAAGATCGAGCAGGATTTGCGCACCGACGCCGTAGTCGCGCAAGGCGCGGCGGGCGACCGGTTCGCCATTTTCATTGGCTTCGCGCGCAGCCACCTGCTCCGAAAGATAGGTGGGGTGCGGTTCGCGGATGAGTACGATCGCGCCCGTGCCGGCCCGTTCGACCATTTGCATTGCGGTGTGCAATTCGTCGCCGCGCCCGCTTTCCGCGTCACCCAGGACGTCATCGAGCAGGTTAATGGCGTGCATCCGCACCATGACCGGATCGTTCCCGGAGAGATCGCCTTTGACCAGGGCGATGTGCTCCGCATAGGAGGTCTTGTCTACAAATACGTAGATCTTGAATTCTCCGCCGAAACGGCTCACCAGCGTGGTCTCGCCAACCCGCTCCACGCTCCGGTCATTGCGCAGCCGGTAGGCGATAAGGTCGGCAATGGAGCCCACTTTCAACCCGTGGAATTGCGCAAACGGGATAAGATCGTTGAGACGGGCCATCGTCCCATCGTCATTCATGATTTCGCAAATTACGCCGGACGGGTTCAATCCGGCCAGCCGCGATATATCGACCGCCGCTTCTGTATGGCCGGTCCGGACGAGGACGCCACCTTCCCGCGCCATCAGGGGAAAGACATGCCCCGGCGTGCCAACGTCCTTTGGCCCGCGTTCCGGATCGATCGCCACCGCGACGGTACGCGCGCGGTCGGGTGCCGAGATACCGGTCGTGACGCCTTCGGTCGCCTCGATCGAAACAGTGAAGGCGGTCTGATGGCGGCTTCGGTTTTTCTGGCTCATCAAATCGAGGCCGAGACTTTCACAACGCTTCCGGGTCAAGGCGAGACAAATCAAGCCACGGCCGTACTTCGCCATGAAGTTTATGGCGTCCGGCGTCGCCATCTGGGCCGGAATTACCAGATCGCCTTCGTTTTCGCGTTCCTCGTCATCGACGAGAACGAACATGCGACCGTTGCGGGCATCGTCGATGATGTCCTCGATCGGCGACAGGAAGGAAAGGTCTTCTGCTGCCCGCGCGACTGCTTGTTTGCTTATCGTCCGCATTGATTCGCGTTTCGAGGCCAAATCGCCACTCCCGTCAACGAGCCATTTGAAGGCGTGCAACATATCGGGCGACCTGGTCTACCTCAAGGTTTACCCGATTACCTGGCTGTGCCGCGCCAAAGGTCGTCTTCTCTGCCGTGTGCGGAATGATGTTAACGCCAAATTGATGGCCATCAACCTCATTGACCGTCAACGAAACGCCGTCGAGCGCGACCGATCCCTTGGCGGCGATGAATCGGCTCAAATCCGCCGGCGCTTCGAAAACATACCGAATACTATCGCCGTCGGGACGGCGCTCGATGACCTTCGCCACCCCGTCGACATGGCCCGAAACCAGATGACCATCCAAATGATCGCCTAACTTCAATGATCGTTCCAGGTTCACCCGTCCGCCCGCTCGCCAGTCGCCCAGGGTGGTGCAGGCCACCGTCTCCGCGGAGACGTCGACGCTAAACCATCCGGCCCCCGCCTCAACGCCGGACTCGACCACAGTCAGGCATGCGCCCGAACAGGCGATCGACGCGCCTATTTCAAGCAACGCCACCGGGTACGCGGTTTCGATCGCGAGCCGAACGCCGCCCGCCTTGGCGTCCGTCGAGCGAATCCGGCCAAGATCGGTGATTAATCCCGTGAACATAAAGGTAACCTAGTGCCGCTTTGCCAGAGTTTCCAGCAGGTCGGCGCCAAGCATTCTGACCGCCCCGCGCTCGAAGCGCGCCATCGCCTCGAGCGAGTCCAGCCCAAGCGCCGAAACCGCCGCCAAACCGTCACCGCCGATCACGCCATCGCTTCGATACCACGCCATACGGTCGACCAAATCCGCTCGTAACAGCCCGGCCGCGAGCGTTGCGCCGCCTTCTACCAGCAACCGGGTCAAACCCCGCTCACCCAGCGCCGCAAGTGCGGCATCCAACGCCAGCCGTCCATCGCCACCGAGCGCTACTTCGATCACCTCGACGCCCAGCGCCTGCAATGATTTGCGGCGTTTACCGTCGCTTCCCTGGCCGGTGACAACCCAGACCGGACGATCGCGCGCGCTCTGCGCCAGAGCGCCTTCGGCCGGTAGTCGAAGCGTACCGTCGGCGACGATCGCCACCGGTGACCGCCCTTCAAGCCCGCCCAGCCGGCAGGTCAGGCGCGGATCGTCGGCCAGCGCCGTGCCGATTCCGACCAAGATGCCGTCATGCTGCGCGCGCAGCAGATGGCCATGCGCCCGCGCCTCCGGACCGGTGATCCACCGGCTCTCGCCCGAGGCGAGCGCGATGCGGCCGTCCAGCGTGCTTGCAACCTTGAGACAGACGAGCGGCCGGCCCGAATGCTGGCGCACCGCAAAACCGGCGTTCAGCGCCACCGCGGCATCGCCGCAGACGCCGTTGGTCACCGCGAGGCCTGCCTCCCTCAGCCGTGCTTGTCCGGCACCGCGCCCCCGTGGATCCGGATCCTCCATCGCAACGACGACACGGGCCACGCCGGCGTCGATCAACGCCTCGGTACAGGGCGGGGTCTTGCCGTGATGATTGCAGGGTTCGAGCGACACATAGGCGGTGGCGCCTATGGCCAGGCTTCCGGCCCGCCGCAGCGCCTCCGTTTCCGCATGCGGCCGGCCACCGGGCTGCGTCCAGCCGCGGCCGACGACGCGGCCGCTTTCCGGCATGACCAGGACACAGCCGACCGCCGGGTTGGGCCAGACGTTTCCTAGGCCTCGGCGCGCCAGGGCCAAGGCGGCCCGCATGAATTTCTGATCGGTCGTCTCAGACCTCTTCTTCGATACTGAGTTGATCGGTAATAAAGTCTTCGAAGTCCTTCGCCTCGCGGAAATTACGGTACACCGAGGCGAACCGGACATAGGCGACTTGATCGAGCGAATGCAGCGCTTCCATGATGATGGTACCGATGGTATCGACCTTGATTTCGGTCTCCCCCATGCTTTCAAGACGCCGCACGATGCTGTTGACCACCTGTTCCAAGCGCTCCGGCTCGACCGGCCGCTTGCGCAGTGCGATCATCATCGACCGGGCCAGCTTGTCGCGGTCGAACGGTTCGCGCTGATTGTTGCGCTTCAGGACGGTGAGCTCGCGAAGTTGGACGCGTTCGAAGGTCGTAAAGCGTGCGGCGCAGTTGGGACAAAAGCGGCGGCGGCGGATCGCGTGGTTGTCCTCCGTTGGCCGCGAGTCCTTCACCTGCGTATCGTTGTGGCCGCAGAATGGACAGCGCATATGTATCGACTCCTTAAGACGGCGCGGGCACTAGGCCCCGGCCGGATAAATCGGAAAGCGCCGGCATAGCTCGCCGACCCGTTTTTGCACCGAGGCCTCCACCGCCCCGTTGTCGTCGCCATTGGCTACCAGCCCGTCCAGCACTTCGATGATCAAGGCACCGATCTGCCGGAATTCCGCCTGGCCGAAGCCACGGGTCGTGCCGGCCGGCGTGCCGAGCCGGACACCCGATGTAATCGTGGGTTTCTCCGGATCGAAGGGAATGCCGTTCTTGTTGCACGTCAGCCCGGCCCGCTCGAGGCTCTTTTCGGCCACGTTGCCGGTCAGGTTCTTGGGCCGCAGGTCGACCAGCATCAAATGCGTATCGGTACCGCCGGACACGATGTCGAGGCCGCCCTCGGACAGGGTGGCGGCGAGCGCGCGGGCATTGTCCACGACCGCTTTCGCATAGCCTCGGAATTCCGGCTTCAACGCCTCGCTGAACGCGACGGCCTTGCCGGCGATCATGTGCATCAGCGGCCCGCCCTGCGTACCCGGAAAAATCGCGGAATTGATCTTCCTACCCAGGTCGAGGTCATTCGATAGGATCATGCCGCCGCGCGCACCGCGCAAGGTCTTGTGCGTGGTCGTCGTGACGACATGGGCATGGGGCAACGGGCTCGGATGAACGCCCGCCGCGACCAGGCCCGCGAAATGGGCCATGTCGGCCATGAAATACGCCCCGACCGCGTCGGCAATGGCCCGGAAGCGAGGGAAGTCGATGACGCGCGGATACGCCGACCCGCCGGCCACGATGATCGCGGGTTTGTGCTCATGCGCGAGGCTTTCCACTTCGTCGAAATCGATCAGCGCGTCCTGACGGCGCACGCCGTATTGCACCGCGTTGAACCACTTACCCGATTGATTAGGCGGCGCCCCATGCGTCAGGTGCCCGCCGGCGGCAAGCGACATCCCCATCAAGGTATCGCCCGGCTTCAACAGCGCCATGTACACGGCGCCATTGGCCTGCGCGCCCGAATGCGGCTGCACGTTCGCGAATTCACAGCCAAACAGCGTCTTCGCGCGATCGATGGCAAGTTGCTCGGCAATGTCGACGAACTCACAACCGCCATAGTAGCGGCGGCCCGGGTATCCTTCGGCATACTTATTGGTGAGCACGGACCCGATCGCCTGGAGCACCGCCCGGCTGACGATATTTTCCGAAGCGATTAATTCGATCTGATCCTGCTGGCGACCGAGTTCGCCACGAATCGCCCGGTCGATGTCCGGATCGGCATCGGCAATATCCTTGGTAAAAAACGAATCGAAATCCCCGAGTACGGGAGCGGTATTTTCGGCCATGTGTTCCTACTCTAAGAAAGTGTCCATCCCCGTGCTGCCGAGTTCCGGCGTCACGACATCTTATCCACGCGCCGCTGGTGCCGTCCGCCTTCGAACGCGGTATCGAGAAATACCCGCAGGCAGTCGCCCGCCGTTTCCACCCCGGTCGTCCGCGCGCCCAGCGCCAAAACGTTTGCGTCATTGTGCTGCCGGCTGAGCCGGGCATCCGTCGTATCGCGGCACACCGCCGCCCGCACGTGCGGATGGCGATTCGCGGCAATCGAGATGCCAATACCGGTGCCGCAGACCAGGACGCCGCGAGACGCCTTGCCTTCCTTGAGGGCATCCGCCAGCACATCCGCAAAATCCGGATAATCCACCGACTCCGCACCGTCGGTGCCCAGGTCGAGAGCCCGGTACCCAAGTTCGCCCAGCAACTCGATCAGCACGGCTTTCAACGCCACGCCAGCGTGGTCGGCGGCAATGGCGATACTTTCTTGCGCCATGGCGTATCAGCTCCTGAAATTCTCTCGCAGACGATCTAAGTGCCGTCCCGATTTCGAATACCATATGTCGGGGCTGCATTCCAGCGCGACACAAGGTATCGCCGATGCCCCAAGCGGTCGCGATGGGGCCACAATTCATATCCAAGTCTTGAGCAAGGGAAAGCAAGACAAAAAAGCCAAAAACTACCCATAAGGAGCAACCTGTTTGTCCAATTGGACTTCATATTGTGTTAATAAATATTAATTTCTCTAGATATTGTGTTAACTTTTTGGGCATTTATTAATATTTATTCGGATTAGGTAGCTCTAAAATTATAAATATTAACGTTTTTCAAATGGAAATTGACAGTTATATGGATATTATGTAGAAATACTTTCAATAATCTGATCCGAAGAGGCTTCCGATAAAATGACAAAGAATGCTGGGGA
>CAJHYV010000352.1_pt1 | contig 13109 bp, 9 predicted proteins | sample 9198851 | NCBI WGS metagenome assembly CAJHYV01 (sample SAMEA7708375, study PRJEB35096) | sediment metagenome | biome: marine neritic benthic zone biome [ENVO:01000025]; feature: sediment [ENVO:00002007]; material: shallow marine sediment [ENVO:03000034] sea grass bed [ENVO_01000059] ...
CGGCGCGTTGACAGATACGAAAATTCGCCTCGGGAGAACCGCAATGGAATTCGAATACTCCGCACGCACCAAGAAGCTCAAATCCGAGATCGAAGCGTTCATGGACGCCCATATCTTTCCCAATGAGGCGACCTATGCGGCGCAGCTCGACGAAGGCGACAGCCGCTGGGAGCCGGTGCCGATCCTGGAAGAACTCAAAGCCAAGGCGAAATCGGCCGGTTTGTGGAATCTTTTCCTGCCCGAAAGCGAACGCGGCGCCGGCCTGACCAATCTCGAATATGCACCGCTCTGCGAAACGATGGGCCGCATCAACTGGGCGCCCGAGGTCTTCAACTGCTCCGCGCCCGACACCGGCAATATGGAGACCATCGAGCGGTACGGAACCGAGCAACAAAAGAAGGATTGGCTGCAGCCCCTTCTGAACGGTGAAATCCGCTCCGCCTTCGCGATGACCGAGCCGAATGTCGCGTCCTCCGACGCCACAAATATCGAGAGCCGCATCGTGCGCGACGGCGACGAATACGTCATCAACGGCCACAAATGGTGGACCTCGGGCATCGGCGACCCACGTTGCAAGATCATCATCTTCATGGGCAAGACCGATCCGGAGGCGGAAACCTACCGGCAGCAGTCGATGATCCTGGTGCCGCGCGATACGCCGGGCATCGAGGTGACGCGCACGCTGAAAGTGATGGGCTTCGACGATGCGCCGCACGGCCATGGCGAAGTGATCTTCGAAAATGTCCGGGTGCCGGCGGAAAACATGCTGCTCGGCGAAGGCCGCGGCTTCGAGATCGCGCAAGGCCGCCTCGGCCCGGGCCGCATCCATCATTGCATGCGGATCATCGGCGTCGCCGAACGCGCGCTGGAATTAATGTGCAACCGCGCGACGCAGCGCACCACATGGGGCAAGACGCTGGCTGAACGGGGCGTCACCCAGGAACGCATCGCCCAGGCGCGCATCGAGATCGAAATGAACCGGCTGCTGGTGCTCAAGGCCGCCTATATGATGGACACCGTCGGCAACAAGGCGGCGCGGCAGGAGATCGCCATGATCAAGGTCGCCGCGCCCAACATGGCGCTGAAAATTATCGACGACGCGATGCAATTGCACGGCGGCGGCTCGATGAGCCAGGAATTTCCGCTCTCCTATATGTGGTCACGGATGCGCGCCCTGCGCTTCGCCGACGGGCCGGATGAGGTGCATCGCCAGCAGATTGCGCGCCTCGAACTGCGCCGCCAGACCAACTGGACGCCGCGGCCGAAAGATTCGGATTGAGGAAGAGGCCGGCGAGCTTTCAACGCCGGTCGATCAGCCCGCACGCGATTTCCGCGAGTTCACGGCACGAATCCCGGCGCTTCAGCGCGTCGGGGCTCGGCGCATTGCCTTGCAGGCCGCGAAAATAGACGCCCTGGATGATCGCGGCGAGCCGGAACATCGAGAGCACCAGATAAAAATTCCAATTGGGAATACCGTCGCGGCCGGTGCGCGCGCAATACTTCGCGACGTACTCGGCTTCGGACGGGATACCGGTGGCCGCATAATCAATGTCGATGATGTCGCCCCGGCGTGAATCCGGATAGTGATAAGGCAGGCAATTATAGGCGAGATCGGACAGCGGATTGCCAAGCGTGCCAAGTTCCCAGTCCACGACCGAAAGCACCCGGGGCTCGGTCGGATGAAAAATGATGTTTTCCAGACGAAAATCGCCATGGGCAATGGTGGTGACCGAATCGTCCGGAATGTTTTCCGGCAGCCATGTCATCAGCCGGTCCATCACGGGTAAATCCTCGGTCTTGGACGAGTCGTATTGCTGCGACCAGCGGCGTACCTGACGCGCGATGTAGCCCCCGACGCGGCCGTAATCGGATAGGCCGACGGCGGCGTAATCGACCCGGTGCAACCGCGCCAACGCGTCGTTCATCGCATCATAGATACCCGCGCGCTCCGCCGGCTGCAGATCGGGCAGCGATAGATTGCGGAATACCCGGCCCTCGACGAATTCCATGATGTAGAACGCCTGGCCGATCACCGCCTCGTTCTCGCACAGCGCGTAGGCCTTGGCGACCGGAACGTCGGTTTCCGCCAGCGCCGAAATCACCTTGAATTCCCGGTCGACCGCATGCGCCGACGGCAACAGCTTGCCCGGCGGCTTCTTGCGCAGGACGTACCGCTTGCCCGCGCCATCGGTCAGCATGAAGGTCGGATTCGACATGCCGCCATGGAACTGGCCGGTCGAAATCGGCGGCGTGAAACCGTCGACATGGTCGGTCATATAGCGCGCCAGCGCCGCCTCGTCGAAGCGGTGGGCGTCCAGCACCGCCATGACCTGATCGGTCGGGGTAATCGCGGCAATTTCACTCATGGCCAGAAGATTAGGATCGTTCCGCCCGAATGCCAAATGCGGCGCGGCGTTTGCCCGACACGGGCGGGACAAGCACTTCGAAAGATTCTACCCGTGTTCGCCGGCACCGTCTTTGTGCTAAGCTTCATGCCGAATGCCCGAGTATCCTGCGATACCAGCGGCGGCACACAGCAAAGAAACAGGGAAAGAAAAACGGGCATGAAACTCGTCAGTTATCGCGACAAGGACGGCGACACCTTCGGCACCATTGTCGGCGATGGGATCGTCAATATCGGCCGTTCGGCGGAGATCGGCGCTGCTAGCCTGCGCCAGGCGCTCGAGATGAACATCCTCGACGCCATCCGGGAATTGGTCATCACACGAGAGGCCTACACCCCGATCGAAGACGTCACCTTCCTGCCGGTCATCCCGGATCCGGACAAGATCATCTGCGTCGGCTTGAATTACGCGACCCATGTCGCCGAAGGCGGCCGCGAGCCGCCGGAATATCCGATGCTGTTTCCCCGTTACGCCAACACCCAGGTCGGCCACGGAGAACCGCTGACCCGGCCCAAGGCCTCGGAGCGTTTCGATTTCGAGGGTGAGCTCGCTTTCGTTGTCGGCAAGGCGGCCCGGCATGTTCCGCAGGCCGAAGCCCTCGACTACGTTGCCGGATACGCCTGCTACAACGACGGCAGCGTCCGCGACTGGCAACGCCACACGACCCAATTCCTGCCCGGCAAGAACTTCGTCGGCACCGGCGGTTTCGGCCCGTGGCTGGTCACCGCCGACGAAATTCCCGACCCCACGGTAATGACCCTGACGACCCGGCTGAACGGCGAGGAAATGCAGCGCGCGACGACCGACGATCTCATCTTCGGCGTGGCCCGCCTGATCGAATACATTTCGACCTTCACCGAATTGGTGCCGGGCGATGTGGTCGCCACGGGAACCACGGGCGGGGTCGGCGCCTATCGCGAACCGCCGGTCTGGATGAAGGCCGGCGACACGGTTGAGATCGAAATCTCCGATATCGGCATACTGCGGAACACCGTGATCGACGAAGCCGGTTAGCAGCCGCGCGCGCCAAACCGGCAGAAACAATTCCGGAAGCAAGCAATGGCAAAACGCCGCCTGACTCTGGCGATCAGCGATTACGAACATGTGCGCGACCTCACCGATGGCCGGATACAGCCCGAAGGGATCGACCTGACCTGCCTACAGTTCGAGGTGGAGCAGATTTTCTTTCGCTTCACCAAATACCGCGAATGGGATGTTTCCGAACTCTCGATGGGAAAATACGTCGCCCTGATCGCGGGAGATGATCCCGACCTGACGGCAATTCCGGTATTTCCCTCGCGCGTGTTTCGTCAATCTTCGATCTATGTGGTCAAGGACAGCCCATTGAAGACCGCCGAAGATTTGCGGGGGAAGCGGATCGGCGTGCCGGAATGGGCGCAAACCGCCGCCATCTACACGCGCGGATGGCTAACCCATCAAATCGGCATTCCGCTGCAGGAAATCGACTGGGTGCAGGCAGGGGTCAATCAGGCGGGGCGGCGAGAAAAAGTGGAACTGCATCTGCCCGACGGCGTGCACTACACGGCGGTGCCGGAGCGCAGCCTCACCGAAATGCTGCTCGCCGGCGATCTCGACGCCATCATGACCGCGCATTCTCCGGGTCCCTTCGAAGACGGCAAGCCGGATATCGTGCAGCTTTTCCCCAATTACCGGGAAATCGAAGAGGCCTATTATCGCGAGACCGGCATCAATCCGATCATGCACGTCATGGCGGTGCGCCGTGCCGTGCTGGAAGAGGACCCGTGGATCGCGGCGAACCTGCTGTCTTCCTTCGAGCAGGCGAAGCGGAACAGCATGCGCCGCGCCCGCCAATTCACCGCGAGTCGCCTGCCGCTCCCTTGGAGCGCCGATCTGATGCAAAAGGCCTGGGACCAGTTCGGCGGCGATCCGTTTCCCTATGGCATCGAAGCCAACCGCCCGACCCTGGAGGCCTACCTGCAATACGCCTATGAACAAGGGGTCAGCCGGCGCCTGGTCAGCGTCGAGGAACTGTTCCCGAAAGAGGTGGCGGACAGCTTTCGAATCTGACGCCGCCGCGGTGGGTTCCGTTCGGATTACTTGGCCTGACGGGTGTTTTCTGGCAGATAGGGCTGGTCGTGGCGCGACCGCGACGACATTGAATACGACCGGAGCTGAGCGGTATGGACGATACGGAAACAGGCGCGGATTTGTCCGGCGACGACAGCGTCCATGATTTCATCCGCGACACCGTCCGCGAGGACCTGGCCGCCGGCCGGCACGATGCGGTCGTCACCCGGTTCCCGCCGGAACCCAACGGCTACCTGCATATCGGGCATGCCAAATCGATCTGCCTCAATTTCGGTATCGCCCGCGAATTCGACGGTCGCTGCAATCTGCGCTTCGACGACACCAATCCCAGCAAGGAAGAACAGGAATACATCGACGCCATCCAGGCCGATGTACGCTGGCTCGGCTTCGACTGGGGCGAGCACCTCTACTTCGCGTCGGATTATTTCGAGCAACTCTATGAATGGGCGCAGCACCTGATCCGCGCGGACCTGGCCTATGTCGACGATCTGTCGGCGGATGAAATCCGCGAACATCGCGGAACCTTGACCGAGGCCGGCAAGGAAAGCCCCCATCGCAATCGCGACGCCGCCGAAAACCTCGACCTGTTCGGCCGCATGCGCGCCGGCGAATTCCCGGACGGCGCGCGGGTGCTGCGCGCCAAGATCGACATGACGTCCGGCAACATCAATCTCCGGGATCCCGTGCTCTACCGGATTTCCCATACGGAGCATCCCCGCACCGGCACCGATTGGTGCCTCTATCCCACCTATGACTTCGCGCATGGCCAGTCGGATGCGATCGAGGCGGTGACCCATTCGCTCTGCACGCTTGAATTCGCCGATCACCGCCCACTTTATGACTGGCTGATCGAGCATCTCCCGGTCCCGGCACGGCCCCGGCAATACGAATTCTCGCGTCTCAGTATTACCCATACGGTGTTGTCGAAACGCCGCTTAATCCAGCTCGTTCAGGACGGCCATGTCGCCGGATGGGATGACCCCCGCATGCCGACGATTTCGGGGCTCCGGCGCCGCGGCGTGCCGCCGGAAGCAATCCGCGACTTCATCGCCCGGCTCGCCATCACCAGGAACGAAGGCACGGTCGAGATCGCCATGCTGGAGCATTGCATCCGCGAGATGCTGAATCAGTCGGCGGAGCGCCGCATGGCCGTGCTGAAACCGCTCAAGCTGGTGATCGAGAATTATCCCGAGGGCGAGAGCGAGATGCTCGAAGCGGTCAACAATCCGAACGATCCGGCCCGCGGCACCCGCGAAATCCCGTTTTCACGCGAACTCTATATCGAGCAGGACGACTTTATGGAGGACCCGCCGCGCAAGTTCTTCCGACTCGGTCCCGGGCGCGAAGTGCGGCTGCGCTATGCCTATTTCGTCACCTGTACCGAGGCGATCAAGAACGATGCGGGCGAGATCGTCGAGATCCGCGCCACCTACGATCCGGCCACCCGCGGCGGCGATTCGCCCGACGGACGCAAGGTGAAGGGAACGATCCACTGGGTCTCGGCGGCCGACGCAATTCCGGCCGAGGTGCGGGTCTACGATCATCTGTTCGCCAACCCCGATCCAAGCGCCGGCGACGACTTCACCGCCGATCTGAACCCGCAATCGCTTGAAGTGCTGCAGGACTGCAAGTTCGAGCCCAGCATCGCCGGCATCGAAACGGGCAAAGCAATCCAATTCGAACGGCTCGGCTATTTCTGCCCGGACGCTGAGTCAACCGCTGGTAAACCCGTATTTAACCGCACGCTTGCCCTGCGCGACGGCTGGGCCAAGGCCCAGCGGACGAAATAGCCGGCATGCCACGGCAGTCCACCGGCACGCGGATCGCCGTCGATATCGGCGGCACTTTTACCGATGTGGTGCTCGAACGCGATGGCGCGCTCGGCACGTCGAAAGTGCTGACCACAGCGGATGCACCGGAACGCGGCGTCCTCGAGGCAATCGGGATTGTCCTCGACGCCTCGGAGACCAAGCCGGCCGATGTCGATCTGATCCTGCATGGCACCACGCTCGCCACCAATGCCATCATCGAGCGCAAGGGCGCCGTGACCGCCTTGGTGACCACCGGCGGATTTCGCGACGTCCTCGATATCGGGTACGAGAGCCGATACGACCAGTACGACCTCATGATCGAAAAACCCAAACCCTTGGTGCCCCGGGCCCTGCGCTTGACGGTGCCGGAACGGGTCGACGTCAATGGCCGGGTCTTGCTGCCGCTCGACGAGGACGCGGTGCGGGCGCTCGTCCCGGCGCTCGAGCGGCTCGGGGCGGAAAGTATCGCCGTCGGATTTCTCCACGCCTACGCCAACCCGGACCACGAACGCCGCGCGCGCGCCATACTGGCCGACGTGCTGCCGGAGGTCTCCGTTACGCTGTCGAGCGAAGTCTGTCCGGAAGTCCGCGAATTCGAACGCCTGACCACGGCGACGGCAAACGCCTATGTGCTACCCGCCATGAGCCGGTATCTCGGGCGGATGAAAGAACAAATCGACGAACGCGGTTTTCGCTGCCCCCTGTTGCTGATGACTTCGGGTGGCGGTCTGACCACCCTGGAGACGGCACAGCGATTCCCGATCCGCCTCGTCGAATCGGGACCCGCGGGCGGCGCGATCCTGGCCAGCCAGACCGCGGCGGCCGCGGGACTGGACAAGGTCATCTCGTTCGATATGGGCGGCACCACGGCGAAGATCTGCCTGATCGAAGATCAGCAGCCGCGCAAGGCCCGCGAATTCGAAATCGACCGGGCCGAGCGGTTTCAAAAAGGCAGCGGGCTGCCCTTGCGCATCCCGGTCATCGAGATGGTCGAGATCGGCGCCGGCGGCGGCTCCATCGCGCGCCTCGACGCGCTCGGCCGCATCACCATCGGACCCGACAGCGCCGGGGCGAACCCGGGCCCCGCTTCGTACGATCAGGGCGGCGAACGGCCGACCATCACCGACGCCGACATCGTGCTGGGGCGGATCGATCCCGCCCGATTTGCCGGCGGCAAGCTGACCTTGTCGCCGGAGAAAGGCGCGGACTCGGTCGACAGGGATATCGGCGGTCCGCTCGGTCTCGATACAAAAATGGCCGCCTACGGCATCACCGAAATGGTCGATGAGACGATGGCGAATGCGGCGCGCGTCCATGCCGTCGAGCAGGGCCGGATCGCCAGCCAACATACGATCATCGCGTTCGGCGGCGCCGCGCCACTGCACGCCACCCGACTGGCCGAAAAACTTGGCATCGACACGATCATCGTGCCGAACAATGCAGGCGTCGGCTCGGCGGTGGGGTTCCTCGCCGCACCGGTCGCCTATGAGGTGGTGCGCAGCCGGAATATGCGTCTCAACCGCTTCGACCCCGAGACCGCCGGCGCGCTGTTCGACGAAATGCGGCGGGAGGCGCTCGATGTGGTTCGTGCCGGGGCACCGGATGCGGAAATCACCGAACATAGATCCGCCTATATGCGCTATGTGGGACAGGGGCATGAAATTCTTGTGCCGGTCCCGCTCCACCCCTTGACCGCGGCGGATGCCGGGACGCTGGCCGAGGCCTATGACCGTGAATACGCGGCATTGTTCCAGCGCACGATCCCGAATGCCGATGTCGAGATCCTGACCTGGGGCCTGACGATCGCGACCGTTGACAAAACGCACGCCCGGCTGCCCGAAGCGCCCGCCGCCGAGGCGCCGCAGGCGGCGGGTTCGCGGCGGGTTTTCGACTCGGATCAGGAACGGGAAACCGAAGTCCCGCTTTACTGGCGGCCCGATCTCCGGCCCGGCATGCATTTGGCCGGACCGGCACTGATCGCGGAGGACGAAACCTCGACCTTTCTTAGCGCCCAATTCAATGCCAGCATTGCCGCGAACGGCGATCTCGTTCTCAACCGCACACCGGAGCCGGCCGAATGAGCAAGACAAGCGCAGCCGATACGATCCGAATGCAGGTCATGTGGAACCGCCTCATTTCGGTCGTCGAAGAGCAGGCGCAGACGCTGATCCGCACCGCGTTCAGCCCGATCGTGCGCGAATGCGGCGACCTGTCCGCCGGCGTTTTCGACCGCAAGGGCCGGATGCTCGCCCAGGCGGTGACCGGTACCCCCGGCCACGTCAACTCGATGGCCGAATCGGTCAACCACTTCATCCGCCATTTCCCGCTCGACACCATGGCCGAGGGCGACATCTATATCACCAACGACCCGTGGATGGGCACCGGCCACCTCAACGATTTCGTCCTGACCACACCGTGTTTCCGCCGGGGCGAACTGGTCGCCTTGTTTTCCTGTACGTCGCATTTGACCGATATCGGCGGTATCGGCACCAGCCCGGACGCCACCGACGTGCATATGGAAGGCATCTACATTCCGATGCTGAAACTCGCCGACCGGGGCGAGATGAACGACACCTTGCTGCAGATGGTGCGCGCCAACACCCGCCAGCCGGTCGAGTCCGAGGGCGACGTCTATTCGCTGGCGGCCTGCAACGATATCGGCTGCGCCCGGCTGGTCGAAATGATGGACGAGTTCGAACTGCAATCGCTGGACACGCTGGCCGATTACATCTGCGACACGTCCTACACCGCAGTGATGGCGGAGATCGCAACGCTGCCGCAAGGCGTCTATCGCAACAGCATGCGGATCGACGGCCACGACCATCCAATCGACCTGGTTGCTGCGCTCACCATCGACGAAAACGGGATTTCCGTCGACTATGACGGCACCTCGCCGAAGTCGCGATTTGGCGTCAACGTGCCGGCCGCCTATACCACTGCCTATACCTGCTTCGGCCTCGGCTGCGTGGTTTCGTCGAAAATTCCCAACAACGCCGGCTCATTGGCCCCCTTCAAGGTCACCGCGCCCGAAGGAACAATTCTCAATGCCCCGTATCCGGCGCCCGTCTGCCTGCGCCATGTCATCGGCCAAATGCTCCCGGACGTGGTCTTCGGCTGCCTCGACCAGGCGGCGCCGGAGCGGGTCCCGGCGGAAGGCGCCTCGGCGTTATGGAACCTGACATTCCGGGGCGAAACCGATCGCGCCAGCAATCAGAGCCACCTGTTCGCCATCACCGCGGTGACGAATGGCGGCACCGGCGCGCGGCCCGACCGCGACGGCCTGTCGGCGACCGCCTATCCGAGCGGCGTCAAGGGCACGCCGGTCGAGATCAACGAGTCGATCGCGCCGCTGATCTTCTGGCGCAAGGAATACCGCACCGATTCCGCCGGCAACGGCGAATACCGCGGCGGGCTGGGTCAGGTAATCGAGATCGAGAATGCAATCGGCAGGGACTTCGACATGCTTGCCGGATTCGAGCGGCTCGATCACCCGGCACGCGGCCGGCATGGCGGCGAGGACGGGCAGCCGGGAGCGGTGTTCCTGGACTCCGGCGCGGCGCTGCGCGGCAAAGGCACGCAAACGATCAAGGCCGGCGAACGGCTGGTCATCCACACGCCCGGTGGCGCCGGCTACGGCGAACCGGCCAAGCGAGAATCGGGGCGGGTCGAGGCGGATGTGCGCGACAATCTGACAGCAATTCGCCCAATCACGTAACCGCTCGCATGCTTCGACAAGCTCAGCATGCGGGCTGGAGCCTTTGAAGACGCAATGGCCTCACCCTGAGCCTGACGAAGGGTGCGGCCCAGGTTCGCCCGACCACCAGCGTAGATGGAATGTGCTAACCACCCGCGATTTGCGGCAGGATGTGCACTTCGCTGTCCGGCGGAATCGGCTCCAGCAGGGATTCCTGATAGATCTGGCCGTTGATGGCGACGGCGAGGCCGTCTTCCAGATGTGGCGCGAGCGCCGGATAGAGTTCGGAGAGCGCGCGGAATAGCTGACGGACGTTCCCGCACTCCAACTCCAGTTCGGTCACGCCGCCGGTATACTGCTTGAGGTTCCCGGTAAGTACGATCCGGGACACAGCGCTAGTCTCCGGCGCCGTTCGCGGCCTCGATCGCCTTCAGCACCTTGGGCGGCGACATCGGCAACTCCGAGAACCGGATGCCGATGGCGTCGGCCACCGCATTGGCAATGGCGGCCATCGGCGGAATGATCGGCGTTTCACCGACGCCGCGCACGCCATAGGGATGGCGCGGGTTCGGCACCTCGACGATCACGGTGTCGATCATCGGCACGTCGGAAGCCACCGGAATGCGATAGTCGAGGAAGCCCGGGTTCTGCATCCGGCCATCCGAACCATAGACATATTCCTCGTTGAGCGCCCAGCCGATGCCCTGCACCGCGCCGCCCTGGAACTGGCCTTCGACATAGGCAGGATGCACGGCTTTGCCGGCGTCCTGCACCACCGTATAGCGCACCACGGTAACCCGGCCGAGTTCCTTGTCGACTTCCACATCGACGAGATGGGTGCCGAAACTGGGCGCGGCGCCCTGGGCGTTGATCTTGGTGTAGCCGACGATCGGGCCGCCCGTCTTGCCCGCCATCTTGGCGATATCCGCAAGCGACATCGGATCGAAATCGCCCGCATTCTTGCCCGCCGGTTTGGCATGCCCGTCTTCCCAGACGACCGCATCCTCGGGAATTTCCCAGATCTTGGCCGCACGCACGCAGAGTTCCTTGATCGCTTCCTGCGCCGCCTCGACCGTCGCCAGGCCGCTCGAGAACGTGGCGCGGCTGCCGCCGGTCAGGAAGGTGTAGCCGAGCGAGCTGGTGTCGCCGATGATCGGACGCACCTTGTCATAGTCGATGCCGAGCGTCTCCGCCGCCATCAGCGCGAGCGACGCCCGCGAACCGCCGATATCCGGCGTACCGGCCATTAGCGTGGCCGAACCGTCCTCGTTGATATTCAGCGCGACGCAAGTCTCGCCGCCGATGTTGAACCAAAATCCCGAGGCGACGCCGCGGCCCTGATTCGGACCGAGCTTGGTCTTGTAGTGATCGTGTGCCTTGATCGCGTCGAGGGTCTCGACAAGACCGATGGGCCCGAATTTCGGACCATAGGCCGCATGGGTTCCCTCCTTGGCGGCGTTTTGGAGCCGGAACTCGACCGGATTCAGGTCGAGCTCGCGGGCCAGTTCGTCGATCACGCATTCGACGCCATATTCGGAAATCGGCCCGCCCGGCGCGCGATAGGCCGCCACCTTCGGCCGGTTCGTCACCACGTCGTAGCCGACAACCTTAACGTTCTCAAGATCGTACGGCGCAAAGGCGCACATGCAGCCAGGTTGCACCGGCGACCCTTGGAAGGCCCCGGCCTGATATTTCAGTTCCGCCTCCGCCGCGGTGATCCTTCCGTCCTTGGTGGCGCCGACCTTGACCCAAACATGCGCACCCGAGGTGGGGCCGGTCGCGCGAAAGACTTCGTCCCGCGACATCACCATCTTGACCGGCGCGCCCGATTTGCGCGACAGGGCAAGCGCCAGGGGCTCCAGGTAGACCACCGTCTTGCCGCCGAAGCCGCCGCCGATTTCCGACGCCGTGACGCGGATCTTGGAAACATCCATGCCAAGCATGCGCGCGCAGTGGGTGCGCACCACGAAATGGCCCTGGGTCGAACACCAGAGTTCCGCCTGGCCGTCTTCCGTATAGCTGGCGACGCAGGCATGCGGCTCGATATAGCCTTGATGCACCGGCTTGGTGTCGAAGGCGCGCTCGATTACAACATCCGCCTGCTGGAAGCCGGCGTCGACGTCGCCGAGCCCGAATTCAACCCGCTTCGAAACGTTCGACGCCTTGGAGGGCTTCGGGTCGACGCCTTCGGTAATCATGTCGTCGTGCAGGATCGGCGCGTCCGGTTTCATCGCCTCGAGCACATCGATGACGTGCGGCAGGGGTTCGTACTCCACCTTGATGAGCTTGAGCGCCTTGTTGGCGACTGCGGCGCTGGTCGCCGCCACCGCCGCTACCGCATGCCCGTCATACAACGACTTTTCCCGGGCCATGACGTTGCGCACCATGTCCCGATAGTTGACCAGCATTTCACCGGCCGGCACGAATTCCGAGGCCATATCCTGGATGTCGTCGCGGGTGATGACCGCCTTGACGCCCGGCAGCGCCTCGGCCTTCGAGGTGTCGATCGACTTGATCAGGGCGTGGGGGTGCGGGCTGCGCAGCACCTTGCCCGTTAGCATCCCCGGCACATTGAAATCAGCGCCGAATTTGGCGCGGCCGGTGACCTTGTCGACACCGTCCGGCCGCACCGGACGAGTCCCGACCCATTTCAGCTCCCGGGCTTTGTCATCCACCTTCAGCGCTTGCGACATCGTCAGCTACCTCTCATCTCCGACGCCGTATCGAGAACGGCGCGAATAATTTTGTCATATCCGGTGCAACGGCACAGATTGCCGGCGAGCCAGTACCGCACTTCCGTTTCCGTCGGGTCCGGGTTTTTCTCCAGCAACGCCTTCGCCGCGACCAGAAATCCCGGTGTGCAGATACCGCATTGCAGCGCAGCATGCTCCAGGAATTTCTGCTGCAAGGGGTGCAGATGGTCGCCCTCGGCCATGCCTTCGATGGTCTCGACCGATCGTCCGTTCAGTTCGGGGCCCAGCACGAGACAGGCACACACCAGCCGGCCATCGAGCATGACGCTGCACGCGCCGCAATCGCCCGACGCGCAGCCTTCCTTGCTGCCGGTGAGATACAGCTCGTCGCGCAGGACGTCGAGCAAGGTCTGTTCCGGATCGCACAGGAATTCGA
>CAJHYV010000032.1_pt1 | contig 13075 bp, 10 predicted proteins | sample 9198851 | NCBI WGS metagenome assembly CAJHYV01 (sample SAMEA7708375, study PRJEB35096) | sediment metagenome | biome: marine neritic benthic zone biome [ENVO:01000025]; feature: sediment [ENVO:00002007]; material: shallow marine sediment [ENVO:03000034] sea grass bed [ENVO_01000059] ...
CGGATCGCCCAATCAGCCCCCGCTAGACCGTAATCACTGCACAGACTGTCCTCATAGGGACAATTGATACCCACCGGACCGCATTGCCGGGATAAGTCGAACGAGAATTCGATTGTCCCCCGATTTCACCCAATGCGCGACTCGCCAAAGCTATTGGCTTGGCCCTGTCCGGGTTTCCGCTTATACACAAGCCGGTAATGAATGCACAGTATGCATGGGATAAGATCGGCATTCCGATAATCCCCGATTCTCACTGCGTTACTACAACTACAATCTAATTTAAGAATCTTTATTAGTAAGAGAGATGCAAACCAGGGAAACCAAGACGTGACATCCCGTCAGCCTGCGCTTGAACCATCGCCCCTGCTTCGCACTCTAGCGGGAGAAGCCCTGCGAATACCGCCGGTCTGGCTGATGCGCCAGGCAGGGCGTTATCTTCCGGAATACCGAAAGATCCGTGCCGAAGCTGGTGGGTTTCTGACGCTGTGCTACACACCGGAGCTTGCGGCCGAGGTTACCCTTCAGCCGGTTCGAAGATTCGGTGTCGATGCCGCAATCCTGTTTTCCGATATTTTGGTGATCCCGCAGGCGCTGGGTCAGGAAGTACGCTTCGAGGAAGGCGAGGGACCGCGTCTCGCGCCGGTTCGGGATGACGCGGGCGTATCGATGTTGCAATCCGCCGCCGCGGCCGATGGCTTTGAGGAGTCGCTTGGGCCGGTCTATGAGACGGTGCGGCGCGTATCGAAAGCGCTGCCCGGAGGGTGTAGCCTGATCGGCTTTGCCGGCGCGCCGTGGACGGTTGCAACTTACATGGTCGAGGGCGGAACGAGTCGCGATTTTCATACGGTTAAACGCTGGGCGCTTGCCGACCCGGATGGATTCGAGAAATTGATCGGCGTCTTGATCGAAGCGACAGTGGCGTATCTCAATCGTCAGATCGATGCGGGTGCGTCGGTGGTTCAGTTGTTTGACAGCCACACGGGCATATTGCCGGAAGGTGCCTTTGCGCGGTGGTCGATCGCGCCGACACAACGGATTGTCGAGCAGGTGCGGAGTCGTCATCCGGAAGTGCCGATCATCGGGTTTCCACGCGGGGCCGGCATCAATTATGAGCGCTATATCCGTGAAACCGGGGTGACGGCAGTCGGGCTCGACAGTGCGGTGCCGCTGTCCTGGGCGCGGACGGTCCTGCAGCCGATGCTTCCGGTGCAGGGCAATCTCGATCCGGTTCTTTTGCTCAACGGGGGTGCGCCGATGGAGGCGGCGGTCCGGGAAATCCTCTCGGTGCTTGGCAGCGGTCCGCTGATTTTCAATCTGGGCCATGGGGTGATCAAGGAAACGCCGCCGGATCATGTCGCGGCGTTGATCGACTGTGTCCGGCGGGGACCCGTATGACCGACCGGCTGGCTGTCGTGCTGTTCAACCTCGGCGGTCCCGACGGACCGGAGGCGGTGCAGCCGTTTCTGTTCAACCTGTTCAACGACAAAGCGATCATTGGGGCGCCGCAGCCGATCCGTTGGTTGCTGGCGCGATTTATATCGACACGGCGCGCGCCGGTTGCGCGGCAGATTTATGCGGAACTTGGTGGCGGCTCACCGCTGTTGGCGAATACCGAGCAACAGGCCGAGGCACTCGCGGCGACGTTGAAGGATCGCAGTATCGCGGGCGAAGTGCGGTGTTTTATTGCGATGCGCTATTGGCATCCTTTGACGGACGACACCGTGTCAGCGGTTCGAGACTGGGCGCCGGATCGGATTGTCGTCCTGCCGCTGTATCCACAATATTCAACCACCACGACGGGGTCATCGGTCGACCGGTGGCTGGCGTGTGTGGCGCCAGCGGGAATAACGGCGCCAACGGCGGGGATTTGTTGCTATCCGGTCATGGACGGATTTATCGACGCCTTGGCGCACGGCGTCCGCGATGCACTGGATGAGATTTCCTCGGCGCGGCGTCCGCGAGTGTTGTTTACGGCGCATGGTCTGCCGGAAAAAGTTATTGCCGCCGGCGATCCCTACCAGGGACAGGTAGAACGCACGGCGGCGGCAGTGGCCGGCCGGGTCGGCGGCGACGGGTATGATTGGACCGTCTGTTATCAAAGCCGGGTGGGACCGTTGCAGTGGATCACGCCCTTCACTGATGACGTCATCCGGGAAGCCGGTGCCGAAGGGCGGCCGATTGTCGTCGTGCCGATCGCTTTTGTCTCCGAACATTCGGAAACCCTGGTGGAGTTGGATATCGAATACCGCGCGCTTGCGCGCGAAGCGGGCGTCCCGCAATACATCCGCGTGGCGACCGTGGCGACCAACCCGGCGTTTATAGGGGGGCTTGCGGATTTGGTGGCCGGTGCCACCGCGGCCGAGCCTGGCGGCACGGTCGCATTTTGCAGCGCCGAGGGCGGGCGGGTTTGTCCGGCGGATCGAACCGGGTGCGGATTTGCCGGCATCGATCGATTGACTAGGGAGAGATAGATGGAAGAACCGTATCAGTGGATCAAGGCGCTGCATTTGATCAGCGTGATTGCCTGGATGGCGGGTCTGCTCTATCTGCCGCGGCTGTTCGTCTACCATTGCGACGCGGAGCCGGGGTCGGACAAGTCCGAAACCTTCAAGGTCATGGAAAGGCGCCTTCTGCGCGCGATCATGAATCCGGCGATGATCGCTGCCTGGGTCTTCGGCTTGTTGATGCTGTATATGAGCGAGGCGTGGACCGAAAACTGGATGATGGCGAAACTCGTCCTGGTCGCGGCTATGACCTTGATGCACCATTTTTTAGCGTTGTGGCGAAAGGATTTCCTGGCCGATCGTAATACTCAGCCGGCGCGGTTTTACCGTTTCGTCAACGAGATCCCGACCGTATTGATGGTGGGCATCGTCATCCTGGTGATCGTGCAGCCGTTCTGACCGGAATGGCAGCGGCGATGCGGTGGGGGAATCCGGGCGAAATGCCCCGGATTCGTGCGGGGTAAATGTGAATATATCGTTATTGAAGAAACAGATTTATTCCTTGTCCGCCGGGCGCAATCCGGTATAGTTCATTGCACGGTTCCCCAACGCTGGGCCGTTTCGCTGGGTCCCCGGGCGCCTTGTTGGCGCTAAGTCGACCGGCGCTCCACAAATTACAAGTATTCCGAAAAAGATTTCCTCCGTCCGCGTCGACGCGGAAGATTTTTTTCTCCAATTCCCGCCCCAATCCGCACAACCGTCACGTAGTGGCCAGCCAATGAAATTTGAAGAAGTTCACCTCCACGAGCTGAAGCAAAAGGCTCCAGCGGAGCTGCTCGGAATCGCCGAAGATCTCGAGATCGAGAATGCCAGCGCCCTTCGCAAACAAGACATGATGTTTGCCATCCTGAAGGAATTGGCCGAACAGGATGTACCGATTACCGGCGAAGGCGTTCTGGAAGTATTGCAGGACGGCTTCGGCTTCCTGCGATCGCCGGAATCGAACTACCTGCCGGGTCCCGACGATATCTATGTCAGTCCGAGCCAGGTCCGGCGGTTCGGGCTGCGCACCGGTGATACGGTGGAAGGCACGATCCGTGCGCCGAAGGACGGCGAGCGGTATTTCGCGCTGCTGAAGGTCAGCACGGTGAATTTCGATGACCCCGAGCACGTGCGTCACAGGATCAACTTCGACAATTTGACGCCGCTCTATCCGGAAGAGAAGCTGAACCTCGAAATCGACGATCCGGAGAGCAAGGATTTCACCACGCGGGTGATCGAATTGGTGGCGCCGCTCGGCAAGGGACAACGTGCGTTGATCGTGGCGCAGCCGCGGACCGGCAAGACGATGATCATGCAGAACATCGCGCATGCGATCAGCGCCAACCATCCGGAAGTCTATGTCATCGTGCTGCTGATCGACGAACGGCCCGAGGAAGTCACCGATATGGACCGGTCGGTGAAGGGCGAGGTCGTGAGTTCGACCTTCGACGAACCGGCCGCACGCCATGTCCAGGTGGCGGAAATGGTTATTCAGAAGGCGAAACGCCTGGTCGAACACAAACGGGACGTGGTGATTTTGCTCGATTCGATCACCCGGCTCGCCCGCGCCTACAACACCGTCGTGCCGAGCTCCGGTAAGGTGCTGACCGGCGGTGTGGACGCCAACGCGCTGCAGCGCCCGAAGCGGTTCTTCGGCGCCGCCCGGAACATCGAGGAAGGCGGATCGCTGACCATCATTTCGACCGCGCTGATCGATACGGGCAGCCGTATGGACGAGGTGATCTTCGAGGAATTCAAGGGCACGGGCAATTCCGAGATCGTTCTCGACCGGAAGCTTTCCGACAAGCGCACCTTCCCGGCGATCGACATTCAGAAGTCGGGCACCCGCAAGGAGGAGCTGTTGGTCGACAAGGCGACGCTGTCGAAAATGTGGGTGTTGCGGCGTATTCTGCTGCCCATGGGCGTCTCCGACGCGATGGATTTCCTGCTCGACAAGCTGAAGCACTCGAAGAACAATTCGGACTTCTTCGATTCCATGAATCAATAGGCATAATGCCGTTAATTCAATGAGCTAGCGTTCTATTGCTGTATCGTTGCGCCGGATTTGCCGCGCAGCTTCGGGGTCGACCGCGGCGTGCAATTGGTTATCCACACCGATAAAATATTCATATGTAGTTATTGGCTACAAGATGTAGTTGCTTCGTGTTAGCGTTGCGCTGATCTTGATATCCGTAAGCGCGTTATCCACAGGCTGACGCGCGCCGGGTTGGATGCGCCGCAATTAAAAGGCGACGGCTTCCGCCGAGGGCGGAATTAAAATTCGACCCTCGGCCAAGTGCCGAATTAAAAATAATCCTGCCGTCAGAAGGGCGCCGGCGTTACGGAATGATCACCGTCGATCCGGTGGTGCGCCGGCCTTCCAGGGCTTTGTGCGCCTTGACGATGTCCTTCAGCTTATACGTCTGGTCGACGCGGATCTTCACGCCATTCTTAACCGCGCGAAACAGGGACTGGGCGCTTTTCACCAGATCCTCGCGTGTCGCGGTGTAGGCCGCCAAAGAGGGCCGGGTAAAATACAGCGACCCCTTTGCGGCCAGAATGCCTGGGTCGAAGGGCGGCACCGGGCCGGAGGAATTGCCGAAGGAGACCAGCATGCCGCGGGGCGCGAGGCAGTCGAGCGATTGCCCGAAGGTGGAAGCGCCGACCGAATCATAGACCACCGGCACGCCGGCGCCCTTGGTGATCTCCCGAACCCGTTTGGCGAGGTTTTGCCTCTTGTAAAGCACCGGATAGCGGACGCCATGGCGCTTGGCGAGCGCGGCCTTGGCGTCCGACCCGACCGTGCCGATCACGGAGACACCCAACTGCTTCAGCCATTGGCAGGCGATCAGCCCGACGCCGCCGGCGGCGGCATGGAAGACCACCGTTTCACCCTTGCTGACCCGGTAGGTGCGGCGAATCAGGTATTCGGCGGTCATGCCCTTGAGCATCATCGCTGCCGCCTGCTGGTCGGAAATCCAGCGCGGCAGTTTGACCAGGCGGTCGGCCGCAATGTTGCGGGCTTCCGTATAGGCCCCGGCGATTCCGGCATAGGCGACGCGGTCGCCTTCCTTGACCACGGTTACGCCCTTGCCGACCGCCTCGACGATGCCGGCGGCTTCGGTGCCCAGCGTGACGGGCATCTTCATCGGGTAGAGTCCGCTGCGGTGATAGGTATCGATAAAGTTCAGGCCGACCGCGGTTTGGCGGAGACGCACTTCGCCGGCTTTCGGATTGGCCAGTTTGGCCTCTTCGACTTTGAGGACGTCCGGCCCGCCGTGTTTATGAATTCTGACTACCTGCGGCATTGTGTGTTTCCCTGTCTTTCGTTTGTTTGATGTTTAGCCGAGAGACGCTTTGAAGCAGTCCATCGTGCGGCTGTCGGCGAGTTTTGCCGCGGCGTCATCGTAGTTGACGCCGGCATGGCGCGCGAAGGCGTGATCGACCCCGGGATAGCTGTGGATGGTAATATTCGGTTGGCCGCCCAGGCCGTCCTTGATTTTCGCCTGCGCGTCCTTGGGAACGAATCCGTCTTCTTCGGCGATGTGCAGGATCGTCGGGGCGGTAATACCGTCGGCGGCCGCGAGGCGCTCGTCGATGCCGACGCCGTAATAGGAGACGTTGCAATCCGCATCGGACTCCGCCGCCATGAGATAGGCCAGCAGCCCGCCGAGACAGAATCCCACCGTACCGGCCTTGCCGGTGCAGCCGTCGACAGTACGGAGTTGCGCCAAGGCAACCTTTAGATCTGCAACGCCCTTTTCGACGTCGAAACCCTGGTACAGCTCGAACGCCTTCGCCCATTCCTCGTCGGTTTGGTCGGTAATCTGGATGCCGGGTTCCTGGCGCCAGAAAATGTCGGGGCACAGCGCGAAATAGCCCTGCGATGCCAAGTGATCGCAATGATCCCGCATGTCCTTGTTCACGCCGAAGATTTCCTGAATGACCAGAACGCCGCCCCCACTGTTGCCCGCAGGAGATGCGAGGTATGCGGAGAAAGCGCCGTCTGGGCAGGTGATGGTGATGTCGGGCATGGTCTCTCCTCCCTGTGAATTTGGTCGCGGTTTTTGTTCTTATCGCGCCGTCGTCGGGCGCCGCGGGCCGCAGGATACCGCGACGCCCAAAGCTTGTCACCGGAAGAACCGAGGATTTGCGCGTCTTTAGGTGCGGTTAGGGAAGGTCGTCGAACAAGTCCGGCGTCGATCCATGAGGTCCTTCATGCGCCAAGAGGCGGCGCTTGGTCGGCAGCCCGTCGCCGCCGGAGAATCCGCCAAGCCGTCCACCCGCCGCGACGACGCGGTGGCACGGCACGATGATCGGGATCGGGTTTCGGCCGCAGGCCTGGCCGATGGCGCGCGGCGCGCCGCCCGTGCTTTTCGCCAGCTCGCCATAGCTGCGCGTCTCGCCGAACGGAATGGCCAGCATGGCCTCGCGGACCTGCTGCTGGAAGGGCGTGGTCGCGGGGACGAAGGGAAGGTCGAATGCGGTGAGGCCGTGGTCGAAATACCGGGCGAGTTGATCCGCCGCGCGGGTGAGCAGGGCGGTGGGAGCCGGATCGCCGCTGACGACCGGTTCGGCCGCTTCGCCGGTTTGCAGGTTCTCCGGGAAATACAGCGCGGCGATCGCCCCGCCGCATTCCACGATCGTCAACGGGCCATACGGGCTGGCGACGCAATGACGGGGCACCGGATCTAGCCGTCCTTGTCCACATGCGGCACGGCGCTGGACAACGCTGCTTCCAGCGCCGCCGGATCGGTAACGGGCGGGGAACAGGTCATGCCCTGGCAGAGATAGGCCGTGGCCTTGCCGTCGACCGCGAGCTTGCCCGCGGCAGGATGGCCCGGCGGCAATTCCGCATCGGGCGACAGGGTGGTCAGCACCCGGTTCGGCAGCGAAAGATGGCGCAATACATCGGTCAGCGCGGTCGTGCCGGGATCGCCGGATGCGCCGATGATCACCATCTGCTGGCCCGCTTGCAGCAGCTCCTGGCCGTTGAGCAGGCTGGAAAGCGGGAAGAAATTGCGTTGCAGCTCGCCGGAGAAAGCGGCGGTCAGCGCTTCCGCCTTGGCGCGGTACCGGTCGTCGCCGGTGAGGTGATAGAGCCGGGCGAAAACGCCGACAAACACGCCGTTGCCGGCCGGAATGGCGTTGTCGTTGGCGTGCTTGGTGCGGGTGATCAGCCCCGGCGTGTCGGCCGCGGTCAGGAAATAGCCGCCCCGCGCGGTGTCGGCGTAGTGGGTGTCGGCGATCTCGATCCACGTTTCGGCCTGCGCGATGTAGTCGGGCTCGCCGGTCGCCTCGTTCAGCGCCAGCGCCGCCCGGCTCATATTGGCGTAGTCGTCCAGGATCGCCGCGTGGCGCGCTTGGCCGGCGCGCCAGCTATGGTGCAGCCGTCCGTCCGCCGTCATATCCTCGACGACGAACCGGAAGGCGCGCGCCGCCGCGTCGATCCATTCCCGCCGCGCGAAGGCCCAGCCGGCGGTCGCAAGCGCGGCGATCATCAAGCCGTTCCAATCGACCAGGACCTTGTCGTCCAGCCCGGGCGGAATGCGGTTTTCCCGCGCGGTCCAGAGGATCGCCCGGCACTCGGCGAGACCGGCCTCCGCCGTATCGTCGAGCCGCTCCATGCGGTGCAGCCGGTTGAGGATCGTCTTGCCTTCCCAATTGCCGCCGGCCGTCACGTCATAGGCGGCTTTGAACGCCGCGGCCCGGTCGCCCAGCAAGGCGTCGATTTCCGCCGCGCTCCACACGTAGAACTTGCCTTCCTCGCCCTCGCTGTCGGCGTCGAGGCTGCTGGAGAATCCGCCTTTTTCGGTGGTCATTTCGCGCAAGATCCAGCCGATCGTCTCGTCGACCCGGTCGGCATAGAGCGGGTTTCCCGTCTCCTGCCAGACCAGCGTCAGCAGGTCGACCAGTTGCGCGTTGTCGTACAGCATCTTCTCGAAATGCGGCACCAGCCACCGCTCGTCTACGGAATAACGCGCGAAACCGCCGCCGAGATGGTCATAGATACCGCCCTGGCACATATTGTCGAGCGAAACCTCGACCGCCTTTCTATGCGCGTCCTTGCCCTGGCGTTTCCAGGCGCGCCAGATCTGCTCGAGGATTTGCGATTGCGGGAATTTCGGCGCGCCGCCGAGACCGCCGCGAAAGGCATCGACATTCTCCGCCAGTTTATCGGCGACCTGGTCGAGCAGCGCGATTGGCACGGTCCCGCCGCCGGGCTCGGGTTGCGACAGTTTGGCGAGCCCGTCCCGCAGCGCCGTGACGTTCTGGTCGATCCGGTCGGGCTCCTTGGCAAAGACCGTGGCGACGCTGTCGAGCACTTGCGGGAATCCGGGACGCCCGAACCGGGGGGTCGGTGGAAAATAGGTGCCGCCCCAAAACGGATCGCCGTCCGGCGTGAGGAACATGGTGAGCGGCCAGCCGCCCTGTTCGCCCATCATGTGCAGGGCGGATTGGTAAATAGAATCGATATCGGGCCGTTCTTCGCGGTCGACCTTTATATTCACGAACTGCGCGTTCATTTGCGCGGCGATGTCGTCATTCTCGAAACTCTCATGGGCCATCACGTGACACCAATGGCAGGCCGCGTATCCCACGGAAAGAAGGATCGGCTTGTTTTCGGCCCTGGCCCTGGCCAGCGCCTCTTCGCCCCAGGCCTGCCAGTGCACCGGGTTTTCGCGGTGCTGCTGGAGGTAGGGGCTGGTTTCGAGATGTAAGCGGTTTTCGCTCATGTCGCCCTTCGTTTCTCCGATTTCTGCCGTTGCCGCCCCTGTCTGCCCGCTGTAGCGTGCGCGCGACGCCGTGATCCGGAGTCCATCTTTACCGGTGGCGGTCGGCCGGGTCACTCTATTTGTTGGCGGATGTCCGGCGCGGGAGGCGCGCGATGGCGCAGACGATTTATGCATTGGCGAGCGGGGCGGGCCGCGCAGGCGTCGCGGTTATTCGCCTGTCCGGCCCGGAGGCGCTTGCGACCCTCTCGGCGATGTCCGGCGGCGCGCAGGCGGTTCCCCGCATGCTGCGGCGGGCTCGGCTGGCGGATCCGGAGACCGGGGCGGCGCTGGACGACGGTATGGCGGTGTCGTTTCCGGGACCGCACAGCTATACCGGCGAGGACGTGGTTGAGCTGCACGTGCATGGCGGCGCGGCGGTGCTGGCGGCGATTCTCGATGCGTTGGGCCGGCGGCCGGGATTACGCCTGGCCGAACCGGGAGAATTCACCCGGCGCGCGGTGATCGCGGGCAAGATGGACTTGACTGCCGCCGAGGGGTTGCTCGACCTGATCGAGGCGGAGACCGACGCCCAGCGGCGCCAGGCATTGCGGCAGGCGGACGGTGCGCTCGGTCGTTTGTACGATCAATGGCGAGCGGTTCTGGTGGGCGCGCTGGCGCATCTCGAGGCGGAGATCGATTTCCCCGACGAGGGGTTGCCGGAAGAACTGGCCGCGTCGGTACGGAGGGATTTGTCGGATTTGGTCGGCGCCATGACCCGGCACCTCGATGATGATCGCCGCGGCGAACGGCTTCGCCAAGGGGTACGGATTGCCATTCTCGGGCCGCCGAACGCGGGCAAGTCGAGCCTGTTGAATCTGCTCGCCCAACGGGATGCCGCGATCGTCGCGGCGACCGCCGGCACCACGCGGGACGTGATCGAGGTGCGGCTCGACCTTGGCGGTTACCCGGTTTTGCTGGGCGATACCGCCGGAATTCGCGAGGCTGCCGACGATATCGAGGCGGAAGGGGTGCGGCGCGCCCACAAATGGGCCGAGGAAGCGGATCTTAAGATTGTGGTCTTGGCGGCGGACGCGCTAGATGCCGGCGGCGGAGCCGCGGCACTGTCCGGTTTGATTGAAGGCGACACGGCGCTGGTCATCAACAAAATCGATGTGGGCGTTCCGGACGACACGCCGTTCGCGCCGTCGCTTGGGGTGTATCCACTTTCGGTGCGGACCGGCGACGGGGTGGAGGCATTTTTGTCCGCATTGGCGGCGGCGGTTCGGACGCGGATTGGCCTCGGCGATGCGCCGCTGGTCACCCGGGCACGGCATCGCGACGCCGTGCTCGAATGCCGGGCGGCATTGGCGCGGGCGTCGGTCGCGGCGTTGCCGGAATTGGCGGCGGAAGATCTTCGGCTGGCGGTCCGCGCTCTTGGACGGATTACCGGGGCGGTCGATGTGGAGGAGTTGCTGGATGTCATTTTTCGGGACTTTTGTATCGGTAAATAATCGAGCCGGTCCGGGGTCTGTTAACCGTGATGTTTCACGTGAAACATCACCCGGGACGCTATCTGTAATGACCCGGATGAGCCAGGGCGGGCAGGGAGAGCTGCGCCATAACGCTTTGACATAGCAAGGACGAAACCCTAATGTCCGCGCCATGATGAAGCAGCGCTGGGACGTCATTGTAGTGGGCGGCGGGCACGCCGGGTGCGAGGCGGCGGCGGCCGCCGCGCGGCTAGGCGCCGCGACCCTGCTGGTGACCCATAAGCGCGACACCATCGGCGAGATGTCGTGCAATCCGGCGATCGGCGGGCTCGCCAAGGGGCATCTGGTGCGGGAAATTGATGCGCTGGACGGGGTGATGGCGCGGGTCATCGACCGGGCGGGCATTCAATTCCGCATGCTCAATCGCAGCAAGGGGCCGGCGGTTCGCGGTCCCCGTGCGCAGGCGGACCGGGCTCTGTACCGCCAGGCGATGCAGGCGGCGCTTGAGGCTCAGGATAAATTGGATATTGCCGAAGCGCCGATCGAGGATATTGCCCGTGATCGGGAGGGCCGGGTTACCGGCGTGGTGGCGGGGGATGGCCGCCGGTTTGCCGCGCCCCGGGTCGTGCTGACCACGGGGACGTTTCTGCGTGGCATGATTCATATTGGCGAGCGTACCATACCGGCGGGCCGCGTCGGCGAGGCGGCGGCGTATGGGTTGTCGGAGACTTTGGCGCGGGCGGGTTTCGCTCTCGGCCGCCTCAAGACCGGAACGCCGCCGCGGCTGGATGGTCGAACCATCGATTGGGCGGAACTACAGCCGCAGCCGGGAGACGATCCGCCGACGCCGTTCTCTTATATGACCCGGCAGATCGAGACGCCGCAGATTGCGTGTCACATTACCTATACGGGCGAGGCGGGGCATGCGCTGATCCGCGCGAACATCGATCGCGCGCCGATATATTCGGGACAGATCGATGGGCAGGGGCCGCGCTACTGCCCATCGATTGAGGACAAGGTGATGCGGTTCGCCGAGAAATCGCGGCATCAAATTTTTCTGGAGCCCGAGGGTCTGGACGATCACACGGTGTATCCCAACGGCATCTCCACGTCATTGCCGGAAGATGTTCAGCGCGGCTTGCTGAAAACTATCCCGGGCCTGGAGCGCGCGGTCATGCTGCGGCCGGGCTATGCGATCGAGTACGATTACGTTGATCCGCGGGAGTTGCAGCCGAGCCTGGAGACGCGGCGTATTCCGGGCCTGTATTTTGCAGGACAGATCAATGGCACCACCGGCTATGAAGAGGCCGCCGCTCAAGGGTTGATGGCCGGACTCAATGCCGCCCTCGCGGCGGGGGGCGCCGTCGACCCGCTGACGCTCGACCGGGCGGACGGATATATCGGGGTGTTGATCGACGATCTGGTGACCAAGGGCACCAACGAGCCATACCGGATGTTCACATCGCGGGCCGAATACCGGCTCCGGTTGCGGGCCGATAATGCGGATCAACGGCTGTCGCCCATCGGTGCCCGGATTGGTTGCCTGTCGCCGGCGCGAGCCCGGCACTGGGAGGCCAAGCGGACGGCGCTGGAGACGGCGCGCCAATTGGCCGCGAAGGTGACGGCAAGTCCCCGGCAGCTGGCGGCGCATGGCATGGCCGTCAGCCAGGACGGGGCGGCGCGCACGGCCGCCGCCCTGCTGGCCTTTCCCGGCGTGACCGTGGCCGGGCTTCAGGCAATCTGGCCGGAATTCGGCGGGTTCGGTCCGGAGATCGCGGAGCAATTGGAAATCGATGCGTTGTACGCCGCCTATATCACGCGGCAGGATGCGGACATCCGGGCCTATCGGCGGGACGAGGCTTTGATTCTGCCGACGGATCTGGACTATGCGGCAGTCGGAAGCCTGTCGAACGAGGCGCGCGAAAAGCTGGCGGTGTCCCGGCCGAGTACGCTCGGTGCGGCGGCGCGTATTTCGGGCATTACACCGGCTGCCCTTGTGGCGTTGCTGCGCCATGTGAAGCGGGACAAGACCCGGCTTGCCGGCTGAACCGCTCACGCCTGAGGCCTTCGCGGCCCGTGCCGGCGTTTCACGTGAAACATTGGACCGGCTCGAAATCTATGCCGACCTGCTGCGCAAATGGCAGAAAGCCATCAATCTGGTGAGCAACGCGTCCCTGGACGATCTTTGGCGCCGCCACATATGGGATTCCGCGCAGCTCCTGCCGCTCATCCCGCGAGGCGCCCGGAGCCTGCTCGATCTCGGCAGCGGCGCGGGATTTCCCGGGCTGGTGCTGGCGATCCAGGGCGTCGAAGGCGTCGTCCTGGTCGAGGCGGATAAACGGAAATGCGCGTTCCTGCGCGAGGCGGCGCGCGTCACCGGCGC
>CAJHYV010000091.1_pt1 | contig 12995 bp, 12 predicted proteins | sample 9198851 | NCBI WGS metagenome assembly CAJHYV01 (sample SAMEA7708375, study PRJEB35096) | sediment metagenome | biome: marine neritic benthic zone biome [ENVO:01000025]; feature: sediment [ENVO:00002007]; material: shallow marine sediment [ENVO:03000034] sea grass bed [ENVO_01000059] ...
CGCAGCGGCCCGATGCCAAGCGCGTCCGTGTAACCGAGCCGGTCGTCCGACAACGCCCGCGCCGCCGCATCCAGTACGCCCTGCGGCGCACCGGCACCGGGTTGCCCTACCTCGAGATGATAGACTGCCTGCTGCGCCGCCTCGCGCCGATTCGCAGCGCGCATAACATCCATGACCATGAAGGGCGTTACTTGCCCGCGCGCCGCAATTTTTAATGTCACGCCTACTCCTTTTGCAGCAGGAACTGTAAACCGAGCCCATCTCCCCGGCTATCGTTCTCGGTCGTACAGTCGATAAACCGGGGAGATTTTTGGGGCACGCCGCCGGGACAATAGATCGCATTTACGCGGGCCGGATTCGGCTGACGCAAGACCCGGTGCCCGCGGCGGCTCAATTCGTCAATTCGCTCTGCGGTTTCGCCGGGCTCAACAAAGACCGATCCGCTATCGGCGTAGCTGCGCGGCTTTCCTATGGATATTTTCAAAGGTTCCTTGTCGATCATCGTCCCCGTCAAGGCCGCGACCACCGCCGCCGGTGTTGCCGCCCCGCCAATGCCGGTCGCGGTAAATCGGACCTGCCTGGTGGATATCCTGGTGGCCAAGACCGGAAGCAGCGCGGCCACCGCATTGCCGCCCGCACCTGGTGCTTCGGCCGGGAAAAATCCAAACTCCGGCAACATTCGCCCCGTACCGAAGGATTTGTTGAGTGTCACCGCACACGCGACCGCCATTCCGGTACCGTCGAGGACGACGAACCCGCTACCGGAAGCGTCAACCGGGACGAAAGTCGCCCCCGCTGCCGTGCCCACGGCGCTTGATCGTTCCGGATCATACCCCGCCATAAGGCGCACTGTATCCGCCGAGGACAGACCGCCGGCCGCCGGTCTTCCGCCGTTGGCACCGCGCAAGACTGGAGCAGGCCCGCCGCTCCGACGTGCAACTTCGATAAGCAGGTGAGGCCGTTCCACGACCGGCGTTTTCCCATAGCGATTGTCCGCTGTCAGCATCGTCAACATACGCGCGGTCATCAGCCCCGCACGGGCCGGCGCCGCGGCCACATGAAAGCGTTGATCGCCGTACTCGACAGGCAGGGAGGAACTCCATCGAGGCTTGAAGTTCCGCATGTCCTGCTTCACCAGATTGCCCCCGGCTTGGCGATTTGCCGCAACAAACCGGTCCGCCAATTCCCCGATATAAAATACTTCCGCGCCCCGACGCCGTATTGTTGCCAGCACCGACGCCAGCGCCACTTGGCGCATCGAGTCACCCTCCGCAAGCGGCTCGCCATCTTGCGTCGCAAATACCTCCCGCACCGCAGCATCCGCGTAGAACGGCTGTCCGGCACTCCTGAGAACCCGGGCAAGCGGCCGGGAAACCTGGTTGCCGGCACGTGCGAGGGTTTCCACGCGCGCCAGGGCAGCGCTCCAGGACAGCCGCCCATAACGCCCGTGCAACGCCGCCATGCCACGCACATTGCCGGGCACGACCGAGCGCTGTCCGGTGGAGCCAGCGGCCCGATTGGCGGTGGTCCCCAGAAAATCCAGCGTCTCCGTCTTGCCAGTCGCCGGATTGTGGACGAGGCAAACGCCGCCGCCACCAAGCGACGCCACCGAGGGCATGGTCACGGATAACGTGAAATACAGCGCCACCGCGGCATCCGCGGCCGTACCGCCTTCCGCCAAAATCTCGTGCGCCGCAGCCACGGCGCCGGGTTCGTCGGCAACTACCGCGCCGAATACGAATTCCCGCGGATCGGGCAAGGCTCGATCCAACGATTGGCCGAGACGGCTCTCACCGCACGCCGAGAGCGCCAACGCCGCAATCCCGATCCCGCCGGCAATTCGCCGGTAAACCGAACGAACAGCTTTATTTGTGGGTGTTGCCGACCTAAATAAAGGGGAACGTTTATGGAGGATGTACCCGTTGCCAGGCATAATTGTTGCCGGTTTTGTTGTTATCGCGCGCCGCACAGCGACGATGTTGATTGTCGGAATGCTGCTCTTTATTCCCTCGAGTGTCCGCGCGCAAGGCCCAAGCCTCATTCGGGACACCGAAATCGAAAATACCATCCGCGTTTATATTGCACCACTTCTACAGGCAGCGGGCCTCGATGCGAACTCCGTCCGCATCCATCTCGTCAATGACCATCGGTTGAATGCATTCGTAGCCGGTGGCATGCAAATATTCATTCATACCGGGCTATTGACGAGCGCCGAGAGCCCCGATGAGGTTATCGGCGTCCTGGCCCATGAAATCGGACATATCGAGGGTGGCCACCTGTCGCGGTTGAAAGACGGACTGCGCAGCGCCACCACACAGGCCATCCTCGTGAGCATCCTGGGCGGCGCCGCGGCAGTCGCGGCCGGCCGACCGGACGGCATCGGCGCCGCCCTTTCGGGGGGCACGCAAGTGGCCCAACGCAGTCTGCTCAGCTACTCCCGGGGCATGGAACAGGCAGCCGATCAGGCAGCCCTTCGATATCTCGATTCCACGGGACAGTCGTCGCGTGGCCTGTTGTCTTTCATGGAGCTGCTACGCCGCCAAGAAGGCGTGGGCGGCGACGAAAACCCTTACACGCGATCCCATCCACTGACGAAAAATCGGATCGCACTGGTGCGCCATCATGTCGCCGTTTCACCATTCACGAAAGTCCCGGTTGACGCCGATCTCGTCGCGGCGCATCGGCGTATGCGGGGCAAGATCAACGGCTACCTCAACCCGGCGGACACGCTTCGGCAATACGACCCGAAACGCCGCGACGTCGAAGCCCGGTATGCTCGGTCGATTGCCTACATGAGACGGAGCGATGCCAAAAAATCACTCGCGATCGCCGATTCTTTAATTCGCGAGTCACCCAAAGATCCATTTTTCCTGGAATTGCGCGGTGATATCCTGCGAAACGCTGGCAAGACGAAGGCCGCCAAGGCAGCGTACGAGGAGACTCTCAAAATTTTACCCTGGGCGGCGCTCATCCGAATAAACTTGGCCCAGACGCAGCTCGAATTGAACGACGGCACCGATCAGACCGAAGTCGTAGCAAATCTGAAGCAAGCGCTCCGGTACGAACCGCGAGTCCCGCGCGCCTGGCGGCAACTCGCAACCGCGTATGGCCGAATGAACAAACGGGGATTGACCGCGCACGCGCTGGCCGAGGAAGCCATTCTTCGGGGAGACAGTGCTTCCGCGGCGCGGTTCGCCAAACGGGCAATGCGCACGCTCCCGACCGGATCATCGGAATGGCTCAGGTCGCAGGATATCGAAGTTCAGCTCAATATCCGCAAGAATAAGGGTTAGGGCCGCTACGGGTGGCACAGGCCACAGTTGGGAACACACTGCAATAACCCGTTCGTGATGTGCATATCCGGACATTTAATGTGTTCTTGTGGTAAAACCCAGCCTAGGGAATAGTGACGGTCGAAACGCCGTGCAGCGCAGCAAGCAGGATAATTTAGGTATGTGGCACCGAATAGCAGCAGTTTTGCCGATTATCGGCCTTTTGTGCGGCCTGGGATTCGGAGTCGCAAGCGCGGCGGACGACCCGACCGACGAACGAATTCGACAATTCATCCTGAACAATCCCGAAGTCCTAATTCAAGCGCTCGAAAAATACCAACTGAAGGAACGGGATCGCCAGCGGCAAGAATCGGCCGCCGCCATCGCCACGTACAGGGACAAGATCCTAAATCATCCCATGACGCCGGTCTCCGGCAACAAGAACGGCGACGTCACGGTAGTTGAATTTTTCGATTACCAATGCGGCTTCTGTAAGCGAACGCTGCCGACGATGTTGGAAATTCTCAAACAGGACAAAAAGCTCCGCGTGGTATGGAAGGAACTGCCTATTCTGGGGCCGGTATCGCAGATCGCGGCCCGGGCGGCCATGGCGGCGCAAAAACAGGGTAAATATCTGCCGTTCCATGTCGCAGTCATGGGGGCTCGCGGTCAATTGACGGCCAATAAGATATTCCGCCTGGCCAAAAAGGTCGGGCTCGACGTGGACCGCCTCAAACGGGACATGAAAGACCCTGCAATCGACGCCTACCTGCGGGAAACCATACGGCTCGCCCAATCGATCGGGATCAACGGCACGCCGGGCTTTATAATCGGTGACAAGCTGGTACCGGGTGCCATCGAAAGAGACCGCATGATGGAATTGATCGCGAATGCCAGGAGCCGGAGCTAAAACGGCCCGAAAACGGCACCCACAGGCGCTTTCAGGCAGAGTTGAGGATCTCTAGCGGCTCAATCCTGTCGGCCGGCGTAAATCCGAAAACGCGACCATAAAACGCCAGCTCGGCCTCCAGTGCCCGCTTGATGTTTTCGGCGCGCCGAAATCCATGCCCCTCGCCCTCGAACGGCAGATACGCGACCGGAATTCCCTTTTCCTTCAGCGCGTCCACCATCGCCTCGGCCTGATTGGGCGGAACCACTTTGTCTTCCTGGCCCTGAAAGAATATCACCGGGCAATTCAACTGGCCGACATGATGGATCGGTGAACGCTCCCGGTAGCGTTCGGCCTCTTCCGGCCATTTGCCGATCAGCCAATCGAGATACCGGGATTCGAATTTATGGGTGTCCCGCGCCAAAGCTTCCAGGTCGCCGATACCGTAGTGGCTTGCGCCGGCCTTGAAGGTGTTAAAATAAGTAAGCGCACATAATGTTGTATACCCGCCCGCGCTGCCACCGGTTATCGCGAGCATGGCAGGATTCACCAAACCATGATCGACGAGCCATTCCGCACCGGCCACACAATCCTCGACATCGACCACGCCCCATGCTTCGAAAAGAAGGTCGCGATACCTCCGGCCATATCCGGTGCTGCCACCGTAATTCACGTCCAGCACCGCAAAACCCCGGCTGGTCCAGAATTGTGTCTTGAGACTGAAGGCGCAGCCGGATTGCCCGGTCGGGCCGCCGTGGCTTTTCACGATGAGGGGCGGCAGGGTTCCCGCGACCGGACAATAATCATCGTTGCAGGGCGGATAATAGAACCCATGCGCGGTGCGGCCACGGGCGCTTTCAAAGGACACGGGCTGGGCTTTCGAAAGAAACCGGGCATCGACCGGACGCGTCATAGAGCGGCGTATCACCGTCGTCGCATCCTCCTGGAGCGTCACCCGGATCAGTGCGGACGGCTCATGCACGCCACCGCCGGAAAAAACCACGCTGTCCTCGTCGACCACAAGCCCGTGCATCTCGACGAACGGGACCGGGATCGACCGAATTGTCCCGCTTTCCACGTCTATTCGCGCAAGTTTCGCGATACCGTCGAGTAAATAGGCGCAGATTATCGTTTGTGGATCGGCAAACCCATAAGTGCGCATATTGAATAGCCACTGTGGCAACCCGAATTCCGCCTCGACCGGGCACACGGGCAGCGCCACGGTCCCATCGTACCGGTACAGGTTCCACCAGCCGCTCCTGTCGGAAACGAAGTACAGCACGTTGTCCGGTGACCATTCCGGCTGAAAGAGAGCTTCTCCGTTGCCGCCGGCAACACGCCGCACGGCGGTGGGTTGCCCCGCCGCATCGAAATTCGCCTCGGAGAGGATACATTCGGACCACGGCATATGTGGGTGGTTCCACGACAGCCACGCGAGGCGCGCACCATCGAGCGATATCCGGGGGGCGGCATAAAAATCCGCACCGCTGGCAAGCACAGTGACTGAGCCAGCAATGTCTATTGCGACCAATTCGTTAACCGGTTCGCCACCGTCCCTGCCATGATCTTCGCGCACGGCAATAATCCGACTACGCGGCGCATCGATAACAAGGTCGGCAAAGCGTCCCGCTCCCTCCTCCGTTACCGGCGCCGGAGCAACACCGGCGGTCTGCCGGTAGAGGCGTTGATCCGAATCGTTACAGAACCATACCGTGCCATCGCGGACGGCAAAGCCACCGCCGCCATATTCATGCACGCGCGAGCGCACACTAAAGGGCGCCGGCACGATGTCCTCCGGCCGGCCGCCGCCGGCACACCGTACCAACGCCGTGCGACCATTCTCCGCCGGACGCTGCTCGGTCCAATAAATCGTGCCGTCATCCAGCGCAACCTGGCCGATCCCGATACTGTCTTGAACGATCATCGCCGCCGAGACCGGAGATTTCCATTCACCGAATGGAACGACTTTAACTTTCGGCATCTTCTCGACTCTCCCCTCTGTTCAGCAGCCCCGCGGCACCCTAGACCAAGCGATTCGAACCACCAACCCGAAAGCCGGTTGCACACAAGCTCTTGCTATTTGCCCTGGTTTGCGTCCACATATAGTAGATTGGTACAAACAACGGATGCGGGTGCCCGCACGTGGCTGACCAACCCGGAATCTTGATCCTGAACGGCCCAAATCTCAACATGCTGGGTGTGCGGGAACCGGAAATCTACGGCAACGAGACGCTGGCGGACATTGAGGCGGCGTGCGGACAGCACGCCAAGTCGCTCGGCTTAAAGCTCAGCTTTCGTCAATCAAATATCGAAGGCGAGTTGGTGACCTGGATTCAGGATGCCCGGCAGACCGCCGCCGCCCTGATTATCAACGCGGGCGCTTTGACGCACACGTCAGTGGCCTTGCTCGATGCGATAAAAACGCTTGAGATGCCGGTCATCGAATTGCACTTGTCGAATATCTTCACGCGTGAACCGTTTCGGCACCACTCGTATATTTCAGCGGCGGCGAGCGGTCTTATTTGCGGCTTCGGCGCGCAGGGCTATCTGCTTGCACTCGACGCGGTTAACCGATTGTTGGCAAATCGATGAATATCGTGGCCGCAAAAGAAATACATCTGACTGGACAACAAACGTAAGGACGGTCATGCCTAAGTTTCAGGTGGACAAGACGCTGATTCGCGACTTGGGCCAACTTCTCGACGAAACGAACCTCACTGAAATCGAAATATGCGAAGGCAACAAATCGGTTCGTGTATCGCGCGCAGCGACGCACGCGGTCGCGGCCGCGCCCGTCAGCGTCGCCGCACCCGCCGCGGCGCCGGCGATCGCAGACGCCACCGACGTCGGCAATGCCAGCCCGGCGCCCGGCGCCGACGACCCGGGCGCCATTCCCTCACCCATGGTGGGAACGACCTATCTCGCGCCGCAACCCGGCGCCGAACCCTTTGTAAAACAAGGAGATCAGGTGACCGAGGGCCAGACGCTGTTGATCATCGAGGCCATGAAGGTCATGAATCAAATTCCCGCGCCGCGTTCCGGGGTCGTTAAGGCGATCTGCGTCGCTGATGCCCAGCCGGTCGAATTCGGCGAAGTTTTGTTAATTCTCGAGTGATGTTCGAAAAAGTCCTGATCGCGAATCGCGGAGAAATAGCGCTCCGCATTCACCGCGCCTGCCAGGAGATGGGTGTGCAGACGGTTGCCGTCCACTCGACGGCGGACTCGGACGCCATGCATGTTCGTCTGGCCGATGAATCCGTGTGCATTGGACCGCCGCCGTCGACAGACAGCTATCTGAACATCCCCGCAATCCTGACCGCGGCCACGATTTCCGGTGTCGATGCGGTGCATCCCGGGATCGGCTTCTTGTCGGAGAATGCTCATTTCGCTGAAATGGTTGAGGAGCACGGCCTGGTTTTCATAGGCCCGTCACCGGATCACATCGCGCAAATGGGCGACAAGATTCGCGCGAAGGAAATTGCGCGTGAAATCGGCATCCCGGTGGTGCCCGGATCGGATGGCGCCGTCGAGGAAGACGACGTGGCCATCAAAGTGGCCAACGAAATCGGCTACCCCGTTATTTTGAAGGCAGCCGCCGGCGGCGGCGGCAGAGGCATGAAAATCGCGGAGAGCGCCGACGAGATGTCGGAAGCGCTGTCGATGTGCCGCCAGGAAGCAAAGGCCGCCTTCGGCGATGACGCGGTTTATATCGAGAAGCTGCTCAGAAGACCCCGCCATATCGAGATTCAGGTCCTGGGGGACGGCAACGGTACGGTGCTGCATTTCGGCGAACGGGATTGTTCGCTGCAACGCCGCCATCAAAAGGTTTTGGAGGAGGCTCCGTCTCCGGCGCTCAACGCCGAGACTCGCGAACGAATTGGCCAGACCGTGGTCAACGCCCTGTCCAAGCTGGAGTACCGCAGCGCCGGAACCGTCGAATTCCTTTACGAAGACGGCGAATTCTACTTTATTGAAATGAATACCCGCCTTCAGGTCGAACACCCGATTACCGAAATGATCAGCGGTGTCGACCTCGTACGCGAACAGCTGCGCGTCGCGGCGGGCGGCGCACTGGAATACACACAAAGCGATATCGAACTCTCCGGGCACGCCATTGAATGCCGGTTGAATGCGGAAAATCCTGAAACCTTTACCCCATCGCCCGGCAGGGTCACGGAATTCCACGCACCGGGCGGACTTGGAATTCGCGTCGATTCGGCGCTGTATTCCGGATACAGGGTTCCGCCGCATTACGACAGCCTGGTCGCGAAACTGATTGTGCATGGGCGCACCCGCAACGAATGTCTGATGCGGCTGCGGCGCGCTCTGGAAGAATTCGTGATCGGCGGGATCGATACGACGATCCCGCTGCACCAACGCCTGATGAACGAGCAGGCTTTTCTGAACGGTGAATATAATATTCACTGGCTTGAATCCTGGTTGTCGGGAGAGGCCGACGACTAAACACGCGGGTAACGTCATGGAAATGCCCGACCTGACGCCGGACATGTTGCTAAAGGCCTATGCGGTGGGCGTTTTTCCCATGGCCGAAGACCGCAACGATACGGAGCTCTTTTGGGTCGACCCGCGCATGCGGGGCATCATCCTGCTCGACGAATTTCACGTGCCAAGGCGCTTGCGGCGGAGGATTCGCCAAGGCGCCTTCGAGGTCACGGTCGATACCGAATTCGAAGCCATCATTGAAGGTTGCGCAGAAGCAACGGGCAACAGGCCCCGAACCTGGATCAATGACCGGATAATCGAACTCTATTCAACGCTCTATCACATGGGACATGCGCACAGCGTCGAATGTTGGCGCAATGGTAAACTCGCCGGCGGGCTTTATGGCGTTTCGCTGGGCGGTATCTTCTTCGGCGAGAGCATGTTTAGCCGCGATACCGATGCAAGCAAAGTCGCCCTGGTATATCTGGCGGCCGCCTTGAAGCTCGGCGCCTACAATTTCATCGACACGCAATTTATCACCAAGCATCTGGCCGGGTTCGGCGCCAAGGAAATACCGCGGAGCGAATACAGGATCTTGTTGAGCGATGCTCTGGCAACCCGGGCTACCTTCGTGCGGGATATAGATCCCGACTACGTTATGTCCACAATGTCCGGCTGAGTCGCCGGTCTACTTCGGTGTGGAGGACGGCGCATCCGACGGCAGGTCACCGCCGGCCACCTTGCAGTCAAGGACCCACACGTCATAGACCGGATGTTCCAGCGCATTCAATGCGGGGCTGGAGGAAAACATCCAGCCATGGAACAAATCGTTTCGGTCTTCGCCGATGCGGGCTTCGTAGATATCCAAGAATGCGGCGGTTTCCGGCGGCTCTTCCGGCGGCGTTCGGTTACAAAACCGCGGGCGGATTTCCAAGGTGCCGAACCGGACGACCTGGCCAATCCGCGCATCGAATGTCCAGATGCGCGCCGTGACCTTGTCGAGTCCCTGCAACACCAGTGTATCGCCCTCGGCGGCGATGGCGGACGGGGCCCCGAACACTGGAACGAGGCCAATCGCGAGGAGCGCCAGCAATCCTCCGATTGAATGCCGCAGACCGGAGGATGCGCTAATTTTTTGCCCCCTCTTCGCCGGTCACGAGAAAGATTACCTTGCCAAGCAACTCTTCCATCGAAATCACATCCTTGGTGTTCGTCAATTCACCGCCTTCGCTCAAGGTGTCGGGCGCTCCACCGGGTTCGAGCTTGATGTATTTCCCGCCGAGTAATCCGGCACTGGAAATGCGTACGATCGTATCCTTCGCGAGCTTGACGTCCGGCTTGATCTTCATTGTCACAATCGCCCGGTATTCCTTTTGGTCGATCGACTGGCCGACGACGGTGCCAACCTTGACGCCGGCAATACGCACATCACTGCCGACCGCCAACCCGTCAATCGCGTTGAACTTGGCGATCAGGTCATAGCCCTGGGCCGGGCGGAGATCGCTGAGATTGTACGAAAATACCAAGAACGAGAGCGCAACTATTATTACGATCGCGCCCAGCCCCGTCTCGATGAGATTGCGCTTCATAGGTCTCTTAATACCTCCACGGACTCGGCGACAATTCCCGCCCCGCCCAATTTTTCCAACTTCTCTTGAAAACGCGCCTCGTTGGGCGGCCGTTTCGCGGGCTCGGACTCCTTGGCGCCGCCGCGCCGCTGCTCCGCGTTGAGAATCACCTTTTCGAGTATTTCCTCGAAAACGATCGAATCCTGGACGTATTCAAAGGTCTCTCCGGCACGCATCATTTCCAGTTCACCGCCGGGCTGAATTTTGATGTATTTGCCGCCGAGCATGCCGTCGCTGACGATCAAGGCGACACTATCGATCGGAATTTCTATTTCCGAACGAATGGTAAAATGCAGAACAGCACGTTGCGACTGCCGGTCATAATACTGACGTGACACCTCGCCGATTTGAATACCGACCAGCAATACCTTCGTGCCGGCCGCAACCCCATCGGTCGCCCCGAATTGTCCGATAAGCTCATAGCCGCTGGAAGACGTACCCCGCCCGCCGGATTGGCTGAGGATGATCGCGACGACGCCGAGTGACAGGATAACGGCGCCGACCAGCGCGTGCAGCGTTTGCTTGCTCATGATGGCGGTAACATTCGTCAGTTTGGAGTCCACGGCTCGTAGTCGCCCGTCGCCTTTGCGCGACGGCCCCCGGACAAGGTGTGCCCCGGCGGGCGATAGGCTTGGGCGGTGCCTGTTTGGTTGGGCAAGTGCTCCTTTTGCCACGGCCGAGTCGCTTCTGCCGAGTCGTTCGGAATTTCCGTTGCGGTGTAATGCAGCCATGCGTGCCAAGCGGCCGGCACACGACTCGCGTCGTCGTCGCGCGAATAGATGACCCAGCGGCGGCGGCGGCGGTCTGTCGGCTTCGCACGTTCCTGGAAATAACGGTTTCCGAATGAATCCCGTCCTACCTGCGTACCCCGCAGCCAAGTTATCACCCGTGTGACCATGGTTGTCATGGCTTCTCCATACACCCCGCTTCGGCAATCGTCCGGAATATGGCACCGGACGCCATCGGCGTCCAGAACAACACTTCCAAGCCCCGGCTCCGCACGACCCACCCCTCAGACACGGCGTGTGTCAGCGAAACAACTGTTAAATCAAGGCCCACAGCGCTCAAGTCCAGCGAAGAGCTTGTTCCTGCTAAATATTGTGTTTGGAATACTATTAGCCACAAAATATATTGCAATCTTCAATAATCTGTGGCTTACATCCCTCTGCCCACTAGATGTAGGGGTCACTGGTTAACTTCGGCGCCTGGCTGAATGTACCGTGATATCTCGGGGGCGCGGTAGTCGGGGGTCATCAACACTGTGGAACAGATTGGCGACACGAGATTCCCGCACGAACAATTGGTGGGGGCCGGCAGCGCTTCAGCCGGGCACGACACGATATTCGGGGGATTGCGCGAATGCGCATAGAACGACGCTTCACAAAACGGCTGGGGTCGCCATACGCGGACATTGATTTCCGCAGTACGGACTGCGAGATCCGCAACCCGGACGGGTCCGTGGTGTTCAAGCTGGACGATATCGAGGTCCCCGAGAGTTGGAGCCAAGTCGCCTGCGACGTGCTGGCACAGAAGTATTTCCGCAAGGCCGGCGTGCCGAAACGTCTGCGCAGGGTCCGGGAAAAGGGCGTTCCCGCGTGGCTGCAACGCCAGGTTCCCGATGAGAAAGCGTTGGCGGAACTGCCGGAAGACGAGCGCTTTGGCAGCGAGATGCGCGCCACGCAAGTTTTCGACCGCATGGCCGGCACCTGGACATATTGGGGTTGGAAGGGCGGCTACTTCGACACCGAATCCGACGCCCGCGCGTTTTTCGACGAGCTCCGCTACATGCTGGCCAAACAGATGTGCGCGCCAAATTCGCCGCAATGGTTCAACACTGGCCTGCATTGGGCCTATGGAATCGACGGCCCGGCCCAGGGGCACTATTTCGCCGACCATTGCACCGGCGAGGTCCGGCAGTCGGAGTCCGCTTACGAGCACCCGCAACCGCATGCCTGCTTCATTCAGTCGGTCGAGGACGACCTGGTCAACGACAACGGCATCATGGACCTGTGGGTGCGCGAGGCGCGTCTGTTCAAATACGGGTCCGGGACCGGCAGCAACTTCTCGAGGATTCGCGGCGAGAACGAGCCGCTCTCCGGCGGCGGCCGGTCGTCGGGGCTGATGAGTTTCCTCAAGATCGGCGACCGTGCGGCGGGGGCGATCAAATCCGGCGGCACCACGCGCCGGGCGGCGAAGATGGTATGCCTCGACATCGACCATCCCGACGTCGAGGCGTTCATCGGCTGGAAGGCGGTCGAGGAGCAGAAGGTCGCGGCGCTGGTCACGGGATCGCGCATCTGCAATCAGCACCTCAACGCAATCGTCCGCGCCTGCCACGAAACGGACCTGGACGACGAAAGCCGGTTCGATCCCAAGCGTAACCGCGACCTCAAGACAGCGGTGATCGCCGCCCGCCGGGCGCTGGTGTCGGAGAACTACATTCAGCGGGTCATCCAGTTCGCCGAGCAGGGCTATACCGAGGTCGCGTTCGACACCTACGATACGGACTGGGATTCAGAAGCCTATCTCACGGTTTCCGGCCAGAACTCGAACAATTCGGTTTCCCTGAAGGACGGCTTCCTGCAGGCCGTCGAACAGGACGCTGATTGGAACCTGACGGCGCGCAAGGATGGCAGCGTTGCCAAGACCGTGCGCGCCCGTGATCTGTGGCAGAAAATCGGCAATGCCGCCTGGCAGTCGGCTGATCCTGGGCTGCACTACAACACCACCATGAATGACTGGCACACCTGCCCGGCAGCCAGA